>Ga0209640_10006370_pt1 | contig 10334 bp, 9 predicted proteins | sample RifCSP10_1_FD_184018 | JGI IMG/M metagenome (GOLD analysis project Ga0209640, IMG submission 184018) | Soil microbial communities from Rifle, Colorado - Rifle CSP2_sed 10_1 (SPAdes) (version 2) | ecosystem: Environmental > Terrestrial > Deep subsurface > Rock core/Sediment | place: Rifle... | reverse complement strand
GAAGTCGCCGTCGCCGGCGATCTTCACCGTCGCCGCGCCGACGAGCTCGACACCGGACAGGACCGATGCCGCGAGGCCCGCGGGCGGTGGAGCGACGAGCGGAGAGTCCGCCGTGCCCGCGTAGACTGGCGCGGCGTCGACGGGCGCCGCGTACACGGGCGCCGGAGCGGGCGGGTTCCACTCCGCCACCAACGGCTCGCTCTCGACCTGCGGCGCGGGCGCGACGAACTCCACCCCCGGCGCCGGCGCGATCTGCACTGGCGCCTGCACGACGCGGATCGGCTGCGGCACCGCGGCCACGGGGAACTCCATGCCGCTCGGCACCAGGTCGATGCGCAGGCGGTTGCCGTCCGCCGCCAGCCGGTGCTCGGCCTGCTCGCGCGTGGCGATGACGATTCGCGTCATCGGCCGGCTCGGGACTCCCGCGCTGGCCACTCGCAACTCCGACACCACGCCTTCAGCGTAGAGCTGGTCGACCACTCCCTGGCCCGGACGGGCGTTCGGAAGATCGATCACCAGGTTGCCGTCGGCGTCGCGATAGGTGGTCCAGGTGAGCGCGGAATCCGAAGCCAGGTCGATCCGCGCGCCCGGCTCCATGCCGAACACCCCGACGCTCTCGATCTCCGCCACCTTCGGCCCCGACGCGGGGCCCGCCGCTGCGGCGGCCGGAGCCGCCGCGACGGATGGCGCCGCCGGGCCCTGGGTCGTCCGGCCCGCCGAAGCGCAGCCCCAGGCGAGAACCGCCGCCGCGGCGACCGCAGCCGCGGCCGCACGCATCGTTGGTTGCATTCGATCGTTCCTCAACGCATCACCCATTTCGCTCGCCTCCGTCGCGTTGCTCGCGGGCATCCGTACCCGGCTATGGGCGGAGCTTCTTGACCACTTCGCGGAACGGCTTGATGACCGTCGGGTCGTTGACGATCTGCCGAAACACAACTTCGTTGCCGTCGATTCTCAGGACGTCGCCGTCGTAGACCTGGTCCCCCGGGCGCAGCAGGAACCCTTTCTTGACGTTCTGCGCGGAGATCTGCGCCACGAAGCCCTTGGAGGTCTTGAAGATTCCCTTGATGTCGATCTCGTCGATGAGCAGCCCGGGGACGCCTTCCGGCCGCGGGCCGCGCAGCGCGGGCAGCGGGCTCTTGGAGAGCAGCGACCGGAACGGGTCGCGCCGCTCGCCGGGATCGTAGGTGGAGACCAGGCCCTCGAGCACCGCGGCGTCCTCTTCGAGGATCTCGTCGATCTTCGGGTTGGCGTCGACGGCTTGCTGCGCGGCGGCCTCGGCCGGCGCGGCCTCCTCGGCGGGCTGCGCCGCGAGCGGAGCGGCCGCGAGCAGCAGCAGGGCGATGATCGTGCTCGGTTTCATCACGAATCCCCTTCGCCACCGCGCTCTGAGCGCTCTCTCTGCCGGCGCCCGCCGCGCCCCCTGCGCTTCGAATCCTCGGCTTCCGGCGCCGGCGGAGGCGTGTCCTTGTAGATGAAGGTCCGCGCGATGAAGGTCGCGCCCAGGGTCTGCTGACCCGAGCGCGAGCCGAGGGCGTTGATCCGCAGGTTGTCGATGTTGATGATGCGCGAGAAACGCCCGATGCGGTCGAAGAACAGCGCCAGGTTGTGGTACGTGCCGTTCAGCCGCACGTTGATCGGCCACTCGCTGTAGAACTCACGGTCGACGAAATTGCCGGGATTGAAGCGCAGCAGGTCGAAATTGCCCTGCTCGGCCAGCTGACGGATGCGGCGCAGGAGCTCGGGAGTGTTGCGGCGCGCCGGCAGGATGCGCAGCAGCTTCTCGAGCTCGAGCTCGGCGCGGCGCACCTCTTCGCGGAACTGCGGCAGCTTCTCCTTCGCCGCGCGGCCCTTGGTGATCTGGGCCTGGAGGTCCGTCATCTTGCGGTCCATCCGCCGCAGCGTCTCGTAGCGCGGCGAGGCGACGAGCCAGTAGACGAGCCCGAGCACCAGGCCCGCCACCACCGCGCCGGCCGCGGCGCCTTGCCACCAGGGCTTCCCTTCGAGTCCGGTCTGCATCGCCATGGCGCTACTCCAACTCGCCTTCGCGGCGACTCTTCGCCGCCACCGCGCTCGCCACCGCGCCGCTGGTCGCGGCCGGACTCGCGCCCTCGGCGCCCGCGGCGCTCGCCGGCGGCTCCCGCTTGAAGGAGTAGTTGACGGCGAGCTGGAAGTTGTAGAGATCCGCGGCGTTGCGGCCGCTGCCGCCCGCCCGCGTCGCGTCGCGGAGGATCGGCTCGGTGAAGGCCTCGACTCGATCCAGGTTGTCGATGAAGTTCGCCACCGCGGACATGTTGAACGCCGAGCCGCGGAAGGTGATGGTGGTCGCGGTGACCTGCATCATGTTCAGCCACAGCAGGTCGGGCAGCGCGCGCGAGACCTCGTCCATGATCTGCACCGGTCCGCGCTGGTTGTCCTTGAGGGTGGTGATGACCTCGACCTTGCGGCGCAGCTCGGCGAGCTTGACCTCGTACTGGTGGACCTCCGCGATCACCTGCTGGAGCTCGTCGACTTCCTTCTGCGCGATCCGGATCTCCTCTTCCTTGTTGCGGATCCGGGTGTGGAGGACGAGGAACCAGACCAGGGCCAGCACGACGGCGGCGGCCGAGAGGCCGATGAGCACGACGTTGGCGAGGTTGGCTTCGTTGATCTGGAACGCCGCCTGCTTCGCCTTGCGCGCGATGATCGGTCGCTTGCCCTCGGCGAGCAGATTGATCTTGACCATGGGCTCAGTCCCCCTGCTTCCGGATCGCGAGCCCGACCGCCACCGCGAGCATCGGCGCGATCGAGCGCAACCACTCGCGGTCGAAGTCGCCCTCCCGGTAGTGAATGCGGCGGAGCGGATCCATGAGCTCCGTCGGCACCCCGAACTTCTCGCGCACGACCTGCTGCAGGTTCGGGGTCGCGGCGCAGCCGCCCGAGAGCACGATCTCGTCGACCGGGCCCTCGGAGGACGTCGCGGCGAAGAAGTCGAAGGTCTTCTGGATCTCCGAGGCGAGCTCCTCCGAGACCGTGTCGAGCACGGTGCGCGCGTCGGAGGGCTGGTAGCGGTCGACCGCCTGCCCGCGCTTGAGGCGCTCGGCCTGCTCGAAGGAGAGGTTGAACTCGCGCTGCAGCGCTTCGGTGAACTGGTTGCCGCCCGCCGAGATGTCGCGCCAGAAGGAGGTCTGCCCGCGCACCAGGATGTTGATGTTGGTGACGCTGGCGCCGAGGTTGACGAGCGCGATGACCTTGCCGGGGTCGACGTCGTAGTTGGCCTCGTAGGCGTTCTGCACCGCGAAGGCGTCGACGTCGACCAGCACCGGAGTCTTGCCGGCCTGGCTGATCACCGAGACGTAGTCGTTGACCTTGTCGCGCTTCACCGCCACGAGCAGCACGCCCATGTTCTCCTGGCCGCCGCCCGCCTCTTCGAGCACCACGTAGTCGAGGCGCACGTCGTTGATGTCGAAGGGGATGTACTGCTCGGCTTCCCAGCGGATCTGCTCCGCGAGATCTTCGGGCGCCATCGCCGGGATCGCGATGCGCTTGATGATGACCGAGTGCCCGGAGAGCGAGGTGGCGAAGTCCTGCAGCTTGACGCCGGTCGCTTCGTTCAGGCGGTGGATGGCGTCGACCACCAGCGAGCTGTCCATGATGGAGCCGTCGACGATGGCCTCCGGCGAGAGGGGCTCGACGCCGAGGCGCTGCAGCCAGTACTCGCCCTTGCGCTCCTTGAGCTCGACGAGCTTCATCGCCGAGCTACCGATGTCGAGGCCGACCAGGCCCTTCGCGCGCGTGAACAGCACGATGCGATCTACCCCCTTCCGGCCCCTTCGACGACCGCGTTTGACGACTTAGACCGTCGGGCAAGGTAGCAGCAACCCCAAGGGCTGTCAAGCGGTTGGAGGCCGCGCTGCCCAGCCTTATGTGCATCAGTCCACAGCCGCTTAGCGGGCCCTCAAACAGGCCGCGCGGACGCCCGATGCGACCGCAGTTGAGGCGACCGGAGATCGGCGATAGAGTTCCGTGCTCGGCCCCCCTCCGGCGGCCACCACTCCGGGAGCATCCGTCATGGCGAAGCGTTGCGTGTACTGCGGCAAGTCGACCGTCACCGGTCGCCAGATCTCCCACGCTCACAACGTGACGCCGCGCACCTTCGAGCCCAATCTGCGCGCCGTCAAGGCGCTGATCGACGGGGTGGTGCGCACGGTGCGCGTCTGCGCGCGCTGCCTGCGCAGCGGCAAGGTGCAGCGGCCCCCGTCGCGCAAGCGCGCCCTCGCCGAGCTCGCCGCCCGCGGCTGAGGCCGTCCTCAGCTCGATTCGGCGCTCCGCGCCCCGGTGCCCGTCATCTGGCGGCGCACCTCCAGCACGCCCGGCAGGTCGCGCAGCGCGTTGCGTACTTTCTCCAGGTGCGCGCGGTCGCGCACCTCGACCACGACCACGATGTTTCCCCGCCCCGGCCGTTCGGTGTCGGCCTCGATCTGGCGGATGTTGGTGTCGAGCTTGGCGATGACGTCGGTGAGCCGCGCCAGCATCCCCTGCCGGTCCTCCGTGGAGAGGACCAACGACACCGAGTAGAGCTCCTTGCGCTCGCTCGCCCACGCGACCTCGATCTCGCGCTCGGGGTTGTAGAGCAGGTTGCGCACGTTGGGGCAGTCCACGGCGTGGACCGAGATGCCGCGGCCGCGGGTCACGTAGCCGACGATCTCGTCGCCGGGCACCGGGCGGCAGCACTGGGCGAGCACGAAGAGCACGTCGTTCTCGCCGCGCACCAGGACCGGCCCGCCCACGCGCCCTTCGACCAGGCGCTGGAAGGCCCGCCGCAGGCGGCCCGGCTCGGCGGGCGGCGTCGAGATCTGCTCGGGTGCGAGCACGCTCTCCAGCACGTGGGCGACCGTCGCCTTGCCGTAGCCGACGCGCGCCAGGAGGTCCTCGGGCCGCACCAGACCCTGCTCCTGGAGGTAGTCGCGGAAGCGCGCCGAGGAGTAGAGCTCCTTGGCTCCGACGCGCAGGCGCGAGAGCTCCTTCTCGAGCATCTTGCGCCCCACTTCGGTGGCCTGCTCCGCCTGCTGGGCGTTGAGCCATTGGCGGATCTTGGTCTTGGCCTTCGAGGTGATCACCAAGTTCAACCAGTCCCGGCTCGGCCGCCGCGTGGCGTGAGTCGAGATCTCGACCACGTCGCCGGTGCGCAACGGCGTGCGCAGCGGCACCAGCCGCCCGTTGACCCGCGCGCCGTTGCAGTGGTGGCCGAGGTCGGTGTGGATGCGGTAGGCGAAGTCGAGCGGGGTGGCGCCGCGCGGGAAGGCGAAGACGTCGCCCTTCGGCGAGAAGAGGTAGACCTCGTCGGGATAGAGGTCGAGCTTGAGCGAGGAGAGGAAGGTGCGCGGGTCCGAGGAGTCGGTCTGCAGGTCGAGGAGCTGGCGCAGCCAGCGCACGTTCTCGTCCAGGCCCACCGGCGTCCGCTCCTTGCTCTCCTTGTAGCGCCAGTGCGCCGCGATGCCCTCCTCGGCGACGAGGTCCATCTCGCGGGTGCGGATCTGGACCTCGAACGGCTGCCCGCCGCTTCCCAGCACCGTGGTGTGCAGCGACTGGTAGAGGTTGGGCTTGGGCATCGCGATGTAGTCCTTGAACCGGCCCGGGATCGGGCGCCAGTTCTGATGCACCACCCCCAGCGCGGCGTAACAGTCCTTGACCTCCGGCGCCACGATGCGGAACGCCAGGTAGTCGTAGAGCTCGGCGACGTCCACGTCCTGGCGCCGCAGCTTCTGGAAGATCGAGTAGTAACGCTTGACGCGGAAGGAGATCTCGCTCTCGAGGCCCGACTCGGCCAGGCTCTCGCGCAGCCGGTCGGCGATCTCGCGTGTCTGGCGTTTGCCGACTCGGATCTTCTCCTGGACCTTGGCGTGCAGGGTGGCGAACTGGAGCGGGTAGAGGTAGAAGAAGGCGAGGTCCTCGAGGTCGCCCTTCACCTTGGCCATCCCCAGCCGGTGGGCGATCGGCGCGTAGATCTCGAGGGTCTCCTGCGAGATGCGGCGCTTCGATTCCGCGGTCATCGCGTCCAGCGTCATCATGTTGTGCAACCGGTCGGCGAGCTTGACCAGGACGACGCGGATGTCCTTCGCCGAGGCGAGGATCATCTTGCGGAAGGTCTCGGCCTGCGCCTCGTCGCGCCGCACGTAGAGGTGGCGCCCGATCTTGGTCACCCCGTCGACGAGCTCGCCGATCTCGGCCCCGAAGCGGCCGTCGAGATCCTCGCGCGTGGTCAGCGTGTCTTCGAGCACGTCGTGCAGCAGGCCGACCACGACGCTCGTCTCGTCGAGCCGCAGGTCGGCGAGGATCCAGGCCACGGACGCGGGATGGGTGAGGTACGGCGCGCCCGAACGCCGCGTCTGGCCGCTGTGCATCTCGGCCGAGTACTGCCAAACACGTTCGAGCAGGTCGCGGTCGAACTCGCGGCCGCGCTCGCGCAGCCGCTCGACGATGCCGTCGAGGTCGGGCGCCGGCGGCGCGGCGACGGGCGGGGACGGCGGACGTTTCCTCAGGGCACACATATCCTTGCGCGGCGGCGGAACCGCCTCGCGCTCGGGATTCTAGAACTCGGCTCGAAAGAGCGGCTGCGGGATCAGCGCGCGGTGCGCGGCGCCGCGGCGCCGGCGCCCGTTCCGCGGGCGCGCTTGGCGGCCCCGAACCACGACTCCCAGAGCAGCGCGAAGGGGCTCGCGATGTAGATCGAGGAATAAGTCCCGACGATCACGCCCACGAACATCACGAACGCGAAGCCGCGGATCACGTCGCCGCCGAACAGGTAGAGGCAGAGCGACGAGGTGATCGTGGTGCCGCCGGTGAGCAGTGTGCGCGACAGCGTCTGGTTGATGCTGCGGTTGAGCATGGTGACGGTGTCGAGCGAGCGGCTCTTGCGCAGGTTCTCGCGCACGCGGTCGAAGGTCACCACGGTGTCGTTGACCGAGTATCCGATGAGGGTCAGGAACGCGGCCACGGTGGTGAGGTTGAACTCGTAGCCGGCCCACGCGAAGATGCCGAGCGTGATCAGCACGTCGTGCAGGGTCGCCATCGTGGCGCCGATCGCGAAGCGCAGCTCGAAGCGGATCCAGATGTAGCCCAGCATCCCGACCAGGGCGCCGACGACCGCCAGCACGCCGCGCTGGCGGAGCTCGGCGCCGACCTGCGGACCGACGTTCTCGACTCCCAGCACCGAGAACGCGCCCAGCCGGGCGCCGCGCTCGAGCGCCGCGGCGGCCTCGCCCGACAGTCCGGCGACCCGCCGCACCTCGTCCCAGCCCGTGAACAGGCCCCGCGTCTTGCGCTCGCCCATCACCGTCTCAGCCACCGCCCCGTAGTGCGCCGGGCCGCGCTCGGCGCCGACGCCGTCGGGATCGGTGCGCGCCAGCAGCTCGGCCAGCGACGCCGAGCCGATCTGGTTGAGGTCCGCGGCGCCGCCGCCGCCGTTGAAGCGCCCGTTCAGCGCTTCGATCAGGTGCGCGGCGCTGCCCTCCTCGCTGCCGCCGACGACCGGCGTGCGGATCATCGCCTCGTGCGCATCCTCGCCGCCGAAGCGCTGGATGACCGCGTCCTTGAATCCGGCCGCGGCGACCAGCGCGCGCAGCTCCTCGACGTCCGGGCGCGCCGCGAACTTGACCGTCACCTGGGTGCCGCCGGCGAAGTCGACGCCGAAGTTCAGCCGGCCCAGGAAGAGGATGCCGACGAGGCCGGCGACGATGGTGGCGAACGAGATCCCCACCCAGATACGCCGGTACTTCATGAAGTCGAAGTTGGGGTTGCGCAGGATTTCCATGGCCCGCTCCGCCGCGCCCTAGATCGAGATCCGCTCGGTGCGCGGCCGATTGACGTAGAAGATGTCGAACAGCCAGCGGCTCACGAACACGCCGCAGAACAAGGTGCCGAAGATGCCGATCGAGAGCGTCACCGCGAAGCCGCGCACCGGTCCGGTGCCGAACTGGAAGAGGAAGAGCGCGGCGATCAGGGTGGTGATGTTGGCGTCGAGGATCGACGACAGCGCGTTGCCGAAGCCGGCGTCGACCGCCGAGCGCGGCGACTTGCCGGCGCGCAGCTCCTCCTTGATGCGCTCGAAGACCAGCACCGAGGCGTCGACCGCCATGCCGATGGTGAGCGCGATGCCGGCGATGCCCGGCAGCGTCAGCGTGGCGCCGAAATAGGCCAACGCCCCGAAGAGCAGGAGCACGTTGAGCGCCAGCGCCACGAGCGAGTTGACGCCGGCGAGCCGGTAGACGACGAGCATGAAGAGGACCACCAGGATCGCGCCGTAGAGCCCGGCGCGCATCCCCGAGCGGATCGAATCGTGGCCGAGGGAGGGCCCCACGGTGCGGTCCTCCAGATAGGTGAGCGCCGCGGGCAGAGCGCCCGAGCGCAGCGTCGTCACCAGGTCGAGGACCTCCTCCGAGGTGAAGTTGCCTTCGATGATGCCCGAATCGCTGATGCGGGAGTTGATCGTCGGCGCGGAGACCACCTTGCCGTCGAGGACGATGGCGAGCGCGCGGCCGATGTTCGAGCCCGTGGCATCGGCGAAGATCTTGGCGCCCTCGGCGGCGAGCATGAACTGGACGACCGGCTGCCCGAGCTGGCCTTGCGACGGGCTCGCCGAGCGCAGGTCGCGGCCGGTGATGACGCGCCGCTTCTGCAGCGCGTAATAGCTCGTGGAGAGCAGTTTGCCGGTGGCGCGGTCGCGCTCCTCGGAGGGCAGGATCTCGATCTCCGGCGGCAGCGCGCCGCCGTAGTGCTCGAGGATCTCCTCCCGGCTCCCTACGCCGTAGCCGCTCCACGGGAACTCGGCGAGCCGGAACTCGAGGAAGGCGGTGTTCTTGATCAGGCGCTTGACGCGTTCGGGATCGTCGACCCCCGGCAGCTGCACGACGATGCGCTCGCTGTCGATCCCCTGGCGGGCGATGAGCGGTTCCGCGACGCCGAACTGGTCGACACGGTTGCGGATCGTCTGCAGCGCCTGGTTGATCGCGCCGTCCCGCAACGACTTCTCGTTGACGGCGCGCATCTCGAAGACGAGCTTGCCGGCCTCGCGGCTCCACTCCCAGCCGCCGCCCAGCCAGTCGCGCGCCACCTTCTCGAGCGCCTCGAGGCGCTCGGGGGCGAAGCCCGCGACCTCGAAGCGGGTGTCGTCGAGCTGCCTGGTGACCACGCCGGAGACGCCTTCGTCCTCGGCCTCGCGGCGCAGCACTTCCATGTCCTTCTCGGTCTCGGCGCGGATCGCGTCCTGGGTCTCGACGCGCAGCACGAGGTGGATCCCGCCCTGGAGGTCGAGGCCGAGGTTGACGTTCTCGCGCAGCGGCCAGACCCGCCAGGCGGCGAGCGCCGCGAGCGCGCCGATCAGCAGGCCGCGCCAGAGCAGGCCCTTGTTCATGGTTTGCCCGCCTCCGCCGCCGGGTCCCCTTCGAGCCCCGCGACCGAGGACTTCACCACCCGCACCCGCACGTTGTCGGCCAGCTTGAGGTGCACGATCTTGTCTTCCACCGCCGCGATCTCACCCAGCAGCCCGCCGTTGGTGACCACCTTGTCGCCGCGCTTGAGCGCCGCGATCAGTGCCTGGTGCTGCTTCTGGCGCTTGCGCATCGGTGCCAGAAGAAGGAAGTAGAAGATCGCGAAGATGAGCAGGATGGGCACGAGCTGGACGAGCGCCGAGGGCGCCGCCGCGACCTGCGCGAGCTGGACGAATACGTGCTGCATGACGACGCCTCCGTTGGGCGATCCGGGCGCGGCCTGGGCCCTCGGCCCAGCTTCAGGTCTGCGGCGCGGCGGGGATCTCGGACCGGTTGTCGTCTGCCGGGTCGAGGGCTCCACTGCGGGCCCTTTCTCCCAGCCGACGCGACTCGATAGCTTCTCGGAGTTCCCCCATGAAGTCAAGGAAGAAGCGCAGGTTGTGCAGCGTCGCGAGCACCGGTCCGGTGATCTCGCCGCTGCGCATCAAGTGGTGCACGAAGGCCCGCGACGAGCGGCGGCAGACCTCGCACCCGCAAGCGGGATCGGGCGGCGCCGGATCGTCGCGATAGCGCGCGTTCTTGATCTTCAGCACCCCGCCCCGCGTGTAGAGCACGCCGTGCCGCCCGTTGCGCGCCGGCAGCACGCAGTCGAACAGATCCACCCCCTGCGCGACCGCGTGCACGATCTCCTCCGGGGTCCCGACGCCCATCAGGTAGCGCGGCCGCTCCTCGGGCAGCGCCGCCGCCGTCCACTCGACGACCGCGCGGCGCTCCGCCGGCGGCTCGCCGACCGAGACGCCACCGATCGCGTAGCCGTCGAACGGCAGCTCCGCCAAGCGTCGGGCCGCGCGTTCCCGCAGACGCCGG
>Ga0209640_10006369_pt1 | contig 10335 bp, 12 predicted proteins | sample RifCSP10_1_FD_184018 | JGI IMG/M metagenome (GOLD analysis project Ga0209640, IMG submission 184018) | Soil microbial communities from Rifle, Colorado - Rifle CSP2_sed 10_1 (SPAdes) (version 2) | ecosystem: Environmental > Terrestrial > Deep subsurface > Rock core/Sediment | place: Rifle... | reverse complement strand
CCCTCTCCCGTACTTACGGGAGAGGGTAGGGGTGAGGGCTTGCAGCCGAGGAGTGTGAGATGGCCGAGAAGATCGTGAAGTCCGATGCCGAGTGGAAGGCGCAGCTGACGCCCGAGCAGTATCAGGTGACGCGCAAGCACGGCACCGAGCGGCCGGGCACCGGCGAGTACAACGCGTCGAAGGAGAAGGGCGTCTACAAGTGCGTATGCTGCGGCAACCCGCTGTTCTCGTCCGACACCAAGTTCGAGTCCGGCACCGGCTGGCCCAGCTTCTGGCAGCCGATCGGCGAGGATGCGGTCCAGAACAAGACCGACCGCAGCTTCTTCATGAGCCGCACGGAAGTGCTGTGCGCCAAGTGCGACGCGCATCTCGGCCACGTGTTCGAGGACGGCCCGCGCCCCACCGGGCAGCGCTACTGCATGAACTCGGTGGCGCTGAAGCTGGACAAATCCGAGCCCAAATCCTGATTGTCATGCCCGCGAAGGCGGGCATCCACACTTTACTGCCTCCGGCGGGTTGGTTCGCTTCGCGACCCAATGGATTCCCGCCTTCGCGGGAATGACAATAAGCAGATGTACCTGCTGCGCGATCAAGCCGGTGCGGTGACTTGGTGGCCCGGCACGCCTTCGGGCTTCTCGCTGCCGCGCGCGTAGCGGCACACCGCTTCGCCGGTCGCGATGATGTTGCCCGCGTGGTCCACCACGTCGCAGGACGAGAAGAACAGCGTCTTGCCGGCGCGCTTGCATACCGCGTGCGCGATCAGCCGCCCGTCCTTCACGTTGCCGATCAGGTTGATGGTGAGCGAGACCGAGGCGCCGAGCCGCCGGTTGCCCGGCACGGTGCAATAGATGCCGGCGTGCGCGCACGCGGTGTCCAACAGCGTCATGATGGCGCCGCCGTGCACCACGCCGAAGCCGTTCAGGTGCTCGGGCCCGATATCCATCTCCATGACGGCGCGATCCATCTCCCAGTCCACCAGCCGCAGCCCCACGGAATCCGGGAATTTCCCGAATTTCTTGAGCGACGGCCGCGGCGGGGGGAGGGGGTTAACCGACATGTCAGAGCCTTATGCTATAATGCCCGCCATGAGCACGAGCAACCGCATCATCGTCGGCATCACCGGCGCCACCGGCACGATCTACGGCATGCGCATCATGGAGATGCTGCGCGCGGCGAAGAACTACGAGGTGCACCTCGTGGTCAGCCGCTCCGCCAAACTCACCTTGAAGATGGAGCAGAACGTCGCCATCGAGCGGCTGACCGCGCTCGCCGACGAGGTGCATGAGCCGACCAACATCGGCGCCTCGATCTCGTCGGGATCGTTCCGCTCCCGCGGCATGATCGTGGCGCCGTGCTCGATCAAGACCATGTCGAACATCGCGCACGGCAACACCGGCGACTTGATCAGCCGCGCCGCCGACGTGGTGCTGAAGGAGCGCCGCACGCTGGTGCTGGCGGTGCGCGAGACGCCGCTGCACGCCGGCCACCTGGAAAGCCTGACCCAGCTCGCGCGGCTCGGCGCGGTGATCTTCCCGCCGGTGCCCGCGTTCTACAACCAGCCGGTGACGCTGCAGGACATCGTCGATCAGAGCTGCATGCGGATGCTCGATCAGTTCGATATCGACATCGAAGCCGCGCCGCGCTGGGGCGAAGAGGGCGGCGTGCCCGCGGTCGGCCAGGAAATCGCCGGCGGCCGGTCCTGAAAAAATCCGTTCGTGCTGAGTAGCGCCGCATTGGCGGCGCGTATCGAAGCATGAACGCCCGCCGCCCTTCGATACGCGCCCCTGCGGGGCGCACTCAGGGCGAACGGCTTTTTCGGGTCAGGTCCGATTGTACCGGTCCTCGAAGCGGACGATGTCGTCCTCGCCCAGATAAGTGCCCGACTGCACCTCGATCAGGTTGAGCGGCACCTTGCCCGGGTTTTCCAGCCGGTGCTTGGTCGACGGCGGGATGTAGGTCGACTCGTTCTCGTGCAGCAGGAACGTGTCCTCGCCGCGCGTCACCTTCGCGGTGCCGTTCACCACGATCCAATGCTCGGCGCGGTGATGATGCATCTGCAACGACAGCGATTGGCCGACCGACACGGTGATGCGCTTGACCTGGAAGCGCTCGCCTTCGTGGATGCCCTGATAGAAGCCCCACGGCCGGTACACGCGCGGGTGCAAGCCCAGCTCGGGGCGGCCTTGCTGTCTCAGGACATCGGCGATCAGACGCACGTCCTGCGCGCGCTCCTTGGGCAGCACCAGCACGGCGTCCTCGGTCGCGACCACGACCAACCCCCGCACTCCGACCGCGGCGAGCAGCCGGCCTTCCGAGCGCAGATAGGAATCCACCGCATCGACCGCGATGACGTCGCCCAGCATCGCGTTGCCGTTCGCGTCCCTCTCGGCGATGTCCCACAAAGACGACCACGAGCCGACGTCCGACCAGCCGAGCGAGGCCGGCACCACCGCGGCCTTGTCCGTGTGCTCCATCACCGCATAGTCGATCGAGCGGCCGACGATCTTGCCGAACGGCTCGGCGGCGAGCCGGGTGAAGTCGAGGTCGTTGGTGGCGCCCTCCAGCGCGGCGCGCGACAGCTTCAGCGTATCGGGATCCAGCCGCTCCAGCTCGGCCAAGTACAGCGATGCCGGGAATAGAAACATGCCGCTGTTCCATGCATGCTTGCCGCCGGCCACGAACTGCTTGGCGCGCCGCGCGTCCGGCTTCTCGACGAAGCCCTTGACCACGAATGCGCCGGCGGCACCCTTCAGCGCCGCGCCGCGCTCGACATAGCCGTAGCCGGTTTCCGGCGCGGTCGGCGCGATGCCGAACGTGACCAGCCGGCCGCCCGCGGCGGCCTTGGCGGCGGTATCCACCGCGGCATGGAACGCCGTCACGTCGCGGATGACGTGATCGGACGGCAGCACCAGCATCAGCGCGGCGGGATTTTCCGCCGCCAACATCAGCGCCGCGACCGCGGCCGCGGGTGCGGTGTTACGGCCCATCGGCTCCAGCACGATCGCGCTCGGCTTGGCGCCGGACTGGCGCAGCTGCTCGGCGATCGCGAACCGATGCTCGACGTTGCACACGATCAGCGGCGCGGCGAAACCGGCGCCGGTGACGCGCGCCACGGTGTCCTGCAGTAGGCTCTGCTCGGATGCGAGCGCCAGCAGCTGCTTGGGGTAGGCCTCGCGCGACATCGGCCACAGCCGCGTGCCGGCGCCGCCCGACAGGATCACCGGATGGATTCTTGCCGCTGCCTTCGCTGCCATGGGATCAACCTACCGTAAGGAAAATACGATGGTGCGGATGAACAAATAAAAGATGACCGCGCTGGTGAACGCCGCCAGCACGATGCCGATCAGTTCGAGATCAGGCCCGCCGCCGATGCGGGCATAGACCAGGAGGGCGCCGGACAGCGCGTCGAGCGGGAAGCTCACGGCCCACCAGGATAATCCGAAAGGCGTAGCGGCCAGCCACGGGACGCGGGTTGCAACGATCAGCGCTATGGACACTGCGCCATACAGCAGCACCCGTCCGAACGGATCAGGGCCGCCGTTCAGCGCCTGCCAGGCGAGGAATGCCAGGGCGATGGGCGCGACCAGGATCACCAGCGTCGGTGCGAGCGGCGGTGGCAGCGCCGCATGAAAGCACAGCCGGTACAGCACCAGGGCCAGGATCGGCATGCCGATCGCGAGGCCGAAACCGAAGAACAGCCAGGCCACTTCCGTCTCGCCGAGGGCTGCGCCGGCCATACTCGCCAACAAACCGCCGAAGGTCGGCAGGAACCAGCCGGGCGTCACGTCGCCAAGCGAGAACGCGCCGCCGATCCAGCGGCCGGCGATTGCCATCGCCAACGCGAGCTGACCGACCGCGCCGATCCAGAACAGCACGTAGGCGACATCCCGCCCATGCGGCTGCGCGGCGTGGGCCAGCAGCAGCACGCTCATGGTGATGGCGGCGAAGAAGCAGTGTGCCGGGCCGTTCCATTCGGCGGCGACCGCTTGCGGTCGACGGATCGCCTTCCGCGCATAAAGCGCGGCAAGGATGACGAAAACCACAGCGGCGATCGCGACGGTGATGTCGGCCGGGACGGCGAGCCACGCCGCACGGCGCGCCGCCTCGCGCCATACCAGTCCGAGGCCGCCCAGCCCCAGCACCATGCCGAACAGGCTGACCGGCGGCCCGATCACAGCCACCCGCGGGCGACGAACAGCCGATGCGTCAGCCAGGCGACCAGAGCCATGAACAGCCCGGCGAAATACACGTCGGACAGATAGTGGCCGCCCTCGATCATGCGCAGCAGCCCGAACGCCGTGCCCAGCGTGATGCCCGCGGCGATGCCGAGGCGGCGACGCTTCGGCTTACGCGCCACGAACCCGAACGCCATGAAGGTGAAGCCCAGCGCCGCCTCGCCGCTCACGAACGAGCAATTGGATTTGCATTGGTCGGCGATGACCAGCGGCGGCGTGTAATGTTTCGGGCCGCCGAACTGCTCGGTATGCGCCGGCCGCGCGCGGTCCCAATGCTCTTTCAATATCCCGTTGACCAGCAACGCGGGCCCGGCCGCGAACACAGCGGCAAGATAAATCACTGCACCGCGGCTCAGGCCGACGAACGGCCGGCCGAGCGCCACCCGCCACACCAGCCCCGCGGCCAGGAACGCGCCCACGCCCCATGCCGCGAGCGTGGTCGCGTGACGCAGCGTCGGGAATGGCTCGTGGATGCCGAGAAACCAGTCCTGCGGCGAGAAGAACAATCCTGCAACCCAGCGGTCGATGGCGCCGAACGCGACCAGCGCCGCGGCACCGGCAACCAGCACAATCGGGGCGACGAAAAAGGCGAGGCGTCCGCGCACGTGTCCTTTTACCCGCAAACCAATGTATTGCGCGGCCGATTCTCCGTAAGGTACTGTGCTCGCAGGGGTCCGCACAGGGGGCAGCGTGCGTCGTCTGGCAATTCTGGCGTGTGCCGCGTTGATGATGGCCGGTGGCGTTGCGCGCAACGAGGCGCGCGCCGATCCGGCCGTGACCGGCATTGCGATCGCTTCGGCGGCGCTGTTCGGCATGTCGCTGTTCCTGGACAGCCCGAAGGGCGACGAGAAGCATTTCGTCACGCTCGAGGGCGGCCGGTTCGACGTGCTCGATCGGGAGAACGTGGCGACCGAGGGCGGGATCGAGTTCCGTCCCGGCTGGACCTTGTGGAAGTTCCGGCCGCTGGTCGGCGCCCGGGCGACCACCGACGAGACGTTCTACGTTTACGCCGGCGGGCGGTTCGACGTGCATTTCGGCCATCGCTTCGTGGTTTCGCCGACCTTCGCCCTGGCCTACTACCACAAGGGCGACGGCAAGGACCTGGGGTCCGAGGGGGTCGGCCGGTCGGGCATCGACTTGCAGTACCGGTTCGACAACGACATGCGGCTTGGCGTCGGGTTCCACCACATGTCGCACGGCAAGCTGATGAACAAGGACTTCAACCCGGGCACCGAGACGCTCGGCCTTACCTTCTCGGTGCCGTTGGGCGGCCGATAGAAATCGCGCAGATGCTTGAGCACTTCAGCGTTTGAGCGCTTAGCCACCTAAGCCGGGCCGGCAGGCGGCGCCGGCCAGGGATGACCAGTTTGAGTTTCACATGTCGCAAGTAAGCCGCTACATCCTGCGCCAGCTGCTGTTGTCGCTCGCGGGCGTCGCGTTCACGCTGACCTGCGTGGTGTGGCTCACCCAGTCGCTGCGCTACATCGAGCTGATCATCAACCGCGGTCTTTCGGTCTCGCTGTTCGTCTATCTGACCATCCTGCTCTTGCCGGCGTTCTTCGGCATCATCCTGCCGATCGCGCAGCTGGTCGCGGTGCTGTTCACGTTCAACAAGCTCACCTCGGATTCGGAGATCGTCGCGCTGCGCGCCGCAGGGTTCAGCCCGTTGGCGCTCGCCAGGCCCGCCTTGACGCTGGCGCTCGCGGTCACCGCCGCGTGCTATTCGCTCACGCTGTACTTCATGCCGCAGTCGTATCGCGAATTCGCCGACCTGCAGCTCACCATCCGGAATTCCTTCGCCGGCATATTGCTGCAGGAGGGCGTGTTCAGCCCGGTGCGCGAGGGCATCACCGCATTCGTGCGCAGCCGCACGCCGGACGGCGAGCTCCTCGGCATCATCGTGCACGACGGGCGGGACAAGGATCGGCCGGTGACCATCATGGCCGAGCGCGGCGCCATCGTGCGGGACGCCGACGACCTCCGCATCCTGATGGTGAACGGCAGCCGTCAGGAGGTGGCGGAGTCCGACGGCCGGCTGAACATGCTGTATTTCGACCGCTATTCGATCGACGTCGGCGGCGACCCGAAATCGGCCAGCAGCCGGTCGCGCGATCCACGCGAGCGGTTCCTGCACGAGCTGTTCTTTTCGTCCTCGCGCGCCAACGAGATATGGAATTACCAGAAGCTGCGCATGGAGGGGCATGACCGGCTGTCGTCGCCGCTGCTTGGCATCGCGTTTCCCCTGGTCGCGCTCGCGTTCCTGCTATGCGGCGACTTCAACCGGCGCGGCCAGATGTGGCGCATCATCGGCGGCGTCATGGTGTGCATCGGGCTGCAGGCCTCGCAGCTCGGCGTCAAGGCCTTCGCCGAAAAGACGCCGGCCATGATGCCGCTGATGTACATCGTGCCGGCCGCGGCGATCCTGTTCTGCGGCTATCTGCTGGTGAACGGCGGCTGGAAGCCGATGCGGCGGCCGCGCCTGCTGCCGGCAAGCTGATGCTGACCACGCCGACCTTCTCGAACTACGTCGCGCGGCGGTACCTGTTCTGGTGCATGGGCGTTCTGGGCACGCTCGCCGGCATCGTGCTGCTGCTCGATTTCATCGAATTGTTGCGCCGCGCCGCGGGCCGCGAAGGCACCAGCTTCTCGATCGTGCTGTTCATGGCGCTGTTCCGGTTGCCCAACATGGTGCAGAAGATCGTGCCGTTTGCGGTGCTGTTCGGCTCGATGTTCGCGTTCTGGCGCTTGAACCGCAATCACGAGCTGGTGGTCGCGCGCGCGGCCGGCGTGTCGGCGTGGCAGTTCCTGCTGCCGGTGCTGGTGGTGGCGGCGCTGATCGGCACGTTCAAGATCACGCTGTTCAACCCGCTGTCCGCCGCGATGCTGCGGCACTACGAACAGCTGGAGGCGCGCTACATCAAGGGCAAGTCTTCGCTCGCCGCGGTCTCCAACGAAGGCATGTGGCTGCGCCAGACCGTCGAGGACGGCAATTACGTGATCCATGCGCAGGAGCTCAGCCCGCGCCGGATGGAGCTGCGCAAAGTCATCGTGTTCCTGTTCGAGGGCACCGACAAATTCGTCGGCCGCGTCGACGCGCCGCTCGCCCATCTGGAACGCGGTTATTGGGTGCTGGAGAACGCGCGGGTGACCACGCCATCCGGACCGGTGCGGCCGGTCGCGCTGTACAAGCTCGAGACCGACATCACGCAGGAAAACATCTACGACAGTTTCTCGCCGCCCGAGACGCTGTCGTTCTGGGCGTTGCCGCGCTTCATCGGCGTGCTGGAGAAGGCGGGATTCTCCGGCCTGCGCCACCGGCTGTACTGGAACAGCCAACTGGCCGAGCCGTTCCTGTTGTGCGCCATGGTGCTGGTCGCAGCGGCGTTCACGCTGCGGCCGGTGCGGTCCGGCGGCGCCGGCGTGCTGATCGCCGGCGGGGTAGGGGCCGGGCTTCTCCTGTATTTCCTGTCCGACGTCGTGTTCGCGCTCGGCGTCTCGGCCCGCATCCCCATCATCCTCGCGGCATGGAGTCCCGCCACGGTGACCGCGCTGCTCGGCGCCGCCATGCTGTTCCACCTCGAAGACGGCTAGGCGCCGGCGACGACAAGCCAAGCCTGTCGTCCCCGCGAAAGCGGGGACCCATTGGGTCGCGAAGCGAACCAATCCTCCGGAGGATCGATCCGCTTCGGATGAGCCGCAACGCGGCTCAATGGATGCCCGCCTTCGCGGGCATGACAATTATGGTCTTATACCGCCGCGACGGCGCCTTTGCGGGTTGCCAGCCACACGCCGATGAAGATCACCACGATCCCGACCCAGTGGTAATCGTGCACGGTCTCGCCCAGGATCGCGCTCGCCAGCACGATGCCGAACGGCGGCACCAGGTATTGCGAATAGCCGGCCTGGTTCGGTCCCAACGCCGCGACTCCCCGGTTCCAGAACACGTAGGCGAGGAACGACGGGAAGATCGCCGAATACAGGATCACCGCTATGTTGGCGGCGTTGAGTTCAAAGCCAAGCCCCTGGCTGATCTCCCACGCATAGAGCGGCGCGAAGCACAGCACGCCGACGCCCGACAGCAGGCAGGCGAGCTCGAGATGGCCGAACTCCTTCGGCGACCATTTGAGCACCACCGTGTACAGCGCCCACGAGGCGTAGCCGACCAGCATCAACAGATCGCCCGGGTTGAATTGGAGCGTGGCGAGGATGTGCCAATCGCCTTGGAAGGCGATTATCGCGGTCCCGATGACGCCGAGCATTACGCCGGCCAGCTGGATCGTGGTCACGCGCGTGCGAAACCACAGAAACGAGACGACGACGATCATGATCGGCGCGACCGCATTGAACAGCGACGCATTCAGCGCAGTGGTCCATTTGAGCCCGACATAGTACGGCGCGGAGAATCCGAAGATGCCGAGGAAGCCGAGCGCGAATAGGATCTTCCATCCGCGTGCGATCACGCGCCGGTGCGCCGATATCGAGCCCGCGCACAGGGGCAGAAAAATTGCGAAGGCAATCGCCCAGCGCCAGAACGACAGCGCCATCGGCGGCACGTGCCCGGCCGCGGCGCGTCCCGCGATCGAGCTTCCGGCCCAGAACAGGCAGGCGAGCGTGAGCAGCGTCCACGCCAGCAGCACCGAGGTCTGCTGCGCCGGCTTCCCGGCGGCAGCGACGTTGGCTGGTTCGGGCAAGAGACCTATGCCCCGGTCGTGCGCGATGGTTGCACGGCTGGCTGGAATATCTCGATTTTCAATCCGCCCGGGTGCGGACCGCTGGATTTGCCCGGACATGCCGAGATCGCGCACAGGCAATCCATCTCGGCATAGAATTCCATGTAGTCGCCGCGCCGCGCCAAAGGATCGCGGTAGAACAATTTGCCACTGGCGTCGAGGCCGGTCAGCATGAAGATGTTCAGCGGGTCGTGCACGTCTTCCGGCGCGAGGCCGAACGCCGCGATCGCCTTGGCGATATTGTCGCGGCAGTTCGGCATGTGAGCCTTGCCCGTGGCGCGCCGGTACAGCTTCTCGTCGCACGGTCCGAACAACAGATCATGCGATTTCGCGCCTTCCGGCGTGCGGGTGGGACCGACCGTGTCGGCGATGATGGTCATCATCGCCCGCTGGTAGATCGGGTGGCTCCACAGCCGGTCGCCGGTGGTCAGGTGGCTGCCATGGATGGCGCGACTCTGGCTGGCGGAGAATGCCTCCTTCGGATTGGCGCGGTTGAACACGTCGAAATCCGCGACCTGCGTGTCCTCGTGGCAGGCCACGCGGAGGATCTGACCCTGCTCGACGGTGAACGCCTTTCCCGTGCGCGCCGGAACCACGAACTCGTGGACCTTCTGCCGTAGCGTCACGTCGTCCGCGAGCGTCCGGTAGAAACGGAGCGCTGCCTCGTCGAGATGGAGCAGCGCATAGCTTTGCGGGCCATAAGGCGGCGGGGTGACGTTCGGTTCGGTTGCCATCGGCATCGGCTCCAAAAATTCAACGTTCAGGCTTCGCGCACCCGGAAGCGGATATCTGTGAGCCGGTCGCCGTTCATGGGCACGAGGTCCATCGGGCATGCCGAACCGACCGCGATCACATCCATGCAGGCGCGCAGCACGACCTTGTCGCCGCGCTTCGCCAGCGAGGGCTCGCCGTAGCCAATGCGCCCATCGGCGAGAACCGGCGTGTTCTGAAACAGGTTTATCGGGTCCGGCAGATAGGGGTAGGGGATTTTGTATTCGGCCATGGCTTCAGCAAGGTTCATGCGGCAGCTACGATGATCCGTGAGCCCGAAACCCTGCAGATAGCGGGCCGGATCGCACGACGGAAACGTCATGTCGTGGCAGCCGACCGTATCCTCGATGAGCTCGAACACCGGGTTGTAGTATTGCGACACCAGCGCATCGCCGACTTTGAGGACGACGCGCCGAAGCTTCGCGCGGCAATGGCCCGGCGACAGGTGCTCGCTGACGTCCTGCGCGTTGAAGGCGAAGAAATCGCAGATCTGCTGGCCGTCGACGTTGGTGACCTCGAGCAGCTGTCCCTTTTTCACCGCGATGCGGCCGCCATGGCCGCCCTTGATCAGGACTTCGCTTGTCATAGCTTCTCCTCTC
>Ga0209640_10006368_pt1 | contig 10335 bp, 8 predicted proteins | sample RifCSP10_1_FD_184018 | JGI IMG/M metagenome (GOLD analysis project Ga0209640, IMG submission 184018) | Soil microbial communities from Rifle, Colorado - Rifle CSP2_sed 10_1 (SPAdes) (version 2) | ecosystem: Environmental > Terrestrial > Deep subsurface > Rock core/Sediment | place: Rifle... | reverse complement strand
GCGGAAAGCAGCGCGGTGACGATCGGATAGGTGATCTGGTCCTCGACCAGATCGGGAGAGCGGCCCGGCCACTTCGAATAGATGATGACCTGCGTGTCCGAGAGATCCGGGATGGCGTCCACCGGCGTGTTCTTCATGGCCCACAGTCCGGCCGCGGCCAGGCCGAAGATCAAGAGGAACACAATGAACCGGTTCCGCGCACTGAATTCGATGATACGTTCAACCATGACTTACCTGCGCGATGTGCGTGAAACGCGCGACAAGCGAGACGCGCAAGAGAACGGATTGGCCATTCCGGCAGATTCGTGCATTTCGCGCTTTTCCCGCCCTTCTCGCCCGTCTCGCATTATTTCATTCCCGGCATGCCCGCCATGCCGCCCACTGCGGACTTCAGCTGGCTTTCGGAATCGATCAAGAAGTTGGCTCCCGTCACGACGTGCTCCCCTTCCTTCAGGCCCTCTGTCACTTCCAGCCAGTCTCCGGCCTTCGCGCCCAGTTTCACGCTCCGCCACTCCAGCTGCCCGCCCCCATGGTGAATGAAGAGCAGCTGGCGCTCCCCTGATTCCAGAATGGCATCCCTGGGTACAACGAGTTTGATTCCAAGCGGGATCTTCAGCTCCACATTGGCATACATATCGGGCTTGAGTGTTTCGCCCGGATTGTCCAGCTCGAACCGTACCTTTACCGTGCGCGTCTTGGGATCGAGGGTCGGATAGATAAATCCCACGTGACCGTGCAGTTTCGTGTTCGGGTCATAGGAGAGGGTCACGTTCGCGCTCTGCCCCAGCTTGAGATAGGGCAACTCGTATTCGTAGATGTCGGCCTGAATCCAGATGCGGGAGAGATCGGCAATGAAATAGAGTTCCATGCCCGGCGTCACAAATGTTCCGGCTCTCGCCTCCATTCGCATAACCGTTCCCGTGATGGGCGAGTGGATCGGTAGGGTCCGCAAGACCGTGCCGGTCCGCTCCAAATCTTGAATATGGTTATTCTGAATGTCCCACAACTGGAGACGGCGGCGGGTGGCTTCCAACAGCTCCTTGGCACCCCGGGCTACCTCGGGGAATTCGCTCTTTCCCAGTTCCCGGTAACTCTGGAGCGCCAACAGGTACTCCTCTTGGGTCGCGACCAAATCCGGGCTGTAGATAGAGAACAGAATCTGCCCTTGCTTGACGTGATCACCAATCGCGCTTACACGCAGTTCCTCGATCCACCCATCGAATTTGAGATTCACGCGTCCCACCAGCCGCTCGTCGATCTCGACGAGCCCCACGGTGCGGATCACCTTGTCGAGCGGACGGCGAATCGCTTCCTGGAACTTCACCCCGATGCTTTGGAGCCGCTCAGGAGCAATCATGATCGTATTCGCGTCGGTACCCAGCATCTCTCCCTTGACGCCATCTTCTGGCCCGCGATGAGCAGGCATCGACATCTCAGCCGGTTTATCCACCTTGGGCATGCCGACACCAGATTCTTTCGGTGACTCGGACAGCGACGGCACTGGCTCGCGGGTCATGAACCAGAATGCTATGGCAAGCCCGGCAACAACCGAGATCGTCACGCCCGTGACAACCATGTGTCTCGTCATCAGCGACCCGCTCCTTCCGTGGCCCGTTCTCCGCTGTCCACCGTCCCCGTTCCATTGCCGGGAGGGAGGGCCCCGGTGAGCGTCAGTGGCCCGCCGGTCACTTCCTCCAGCCTCGCCAGCGCCTTCTCGTGCGCGACCATTTCACCGTGTAATTCCAATTCACTCTCCTGCAACGTGAGCAAGCTATTCAGCAGCGTGAGGAAATCGACCTTGCCGACTCCATAACTGGACTGGGAGGCCTGGAGCGCCATGGTGGCCTGCGGGATAATCGCATCCCGCAGGATCGTGACAAGCCGTTCTGCCCGTTGCGCCTGGACAAAATCATCCTTCACCCGAAACAGGACATCCTGCATCGAATTGGTGAGACTTTCGCGCGCTCCTGTGAGCTCGGATAGTGCCTGTCGCACGCCCTGCCGTTGCTTGGTCGTGTAATAGAGGGGAATACGAATACCAAGCATGACCTGATAGCCATTCTCATTGATGCGGTCATTCCGCAGTCCGAGGGCGCTCACATCAAAGTCCGGGTAGTATTCCCTTCTGGCGAGTGCCACCGCCTGCTCATCCCGTTCCACCCCCTTGGCGGATGCCTGTAGGATCGGGGAAAAGCTTCCCGCTCGTTGGCTCAGCTCCGACAATGAGAGCGTCAGCATCGTCATCCTGATTTCCTCAGGAGTTCCGAGCGGGTCGGCGGGCGGCTGGTTCAAAATCCGGTTGATCGCGGCATGCAGGCTCTCCTTCTGCTGGTCCAGCACCGCCAGGCGATCCAGCACCCGCGAAATCTCGACCTGCGCACGGAACACATCCTGCTGGGCTGCCCGGCCGACGGCATATCGAGACTTGGCTGTTTTCTCGAACTGTATGAGCAGGGCCTTATTCCTCTCCACAATCTCGATCGCTTTATGGATAAAGTGCAAATCAAAGTACGTCTCTTTGAGGCGGGCGATCAGGCGGAGCCGTATGGCCAAATATTCTTGTTCGATCCGGTCGGCCTCGCGTTGGGCCACTTCCCCTTTGAGGCGGAGTTTGCCGGGAAAGGGAATCTCCTGCCCGATCCCATACATGGGCCCCTGCAACGGCTCCATCATCGGCATCCGTTGATATCCAAACTGGACCTTTGGGTCGGGGAGCGTTTGCACTTGCGGTACGACGGCCTTCGCGGCTTCCCATCGTTGGCGGGCTGCCTTGATCTCGGGATTTGCCGAGTCCAATTCTCCGATGAGGTCCGTGAGGTTGGCCCGCGACGCATCGGACGCGGGAGGGGATATCGCTTCAGACGCAACCCCAGGCGCTTCTTGTGCCCCGTTCGCAAGGAGTAGCGGCATGCCAATGAAGAAGACGAGAACAGTGGACAACGCCCACGCCAGGAACGAATAGATGATGGTTCGTGTCACGGTAGCACCTCCGGAGAAATTGAAACCACAGTACCTCGCTCTCAGCAACAAGATGAGCAGTCGATCAGCAGCTGCATCTCCGTCGCAGAAATTAGTCGCTGCGGAACCGCGCTGTGCCAGGCTTTGTCTTTTGATTGTGCGGCAATGGCGGATGCTGTGCTCACACGGTGGCCTGTGATTGGCACCACGTCCAGTCCTGGATTCAGAGTCTGTGTTTTTGCGTTCATGGTTCCCAATAAAATCACAGCTTCACTTTCCGCAGCTGCAAAGCGTTGCTGATGACGGACACTGAACTTAGGCTCATCGCGGCGCCAGCCACCCTCATGCCGCATATAGGATCTTCTTTGGTCGTCGGGCCTGACGCACAACCTTCACCAACTCCAACATCACCAGCGGGATCGCACCCACGGCCAGCAGCAGGACACAATCGGCGAGCGACAGGTATGACGTCTTCAGGAAGCGGCCCAGCGTCGCGTTGTGATGGCTCCATACCTGCAGCCCGAAAGACACGGACACGACGATGGCGAGGTTGAGGTTCGAGAGCAGAGAGATGCGCCAGACGGGCTTGGTTTCACTCCGAGCGCCGAAGGCTCGCAGGAGTTCGGCGAAGACCAGGACCGCAAAGGCCTCAGTGCGGGCCATTTCTTCGGTTTCCGTCTGCAAGCCGTAGAGATACACGGCGATCGCCACGCCGGCCGTGAGGCAGCCGGTGAGGAACATCGTACCGAGGAAACCTTGGTCGGTGATGCGCTCAGACCCGCGGCGCGGGCGGCGCGTCATTACGTCAGGGTCGATGGGGTCGGTGGCCAGACAAAGTGCAGGCAAGCCGTCGGTGACGAGATTAATCCAGAGCAGGTGAATCGGCAGAAGCGGGGTCGGGAGCCCTATGACCACGCAGATGGTCATCAGCAGCAGTTCACCCGTGTTGCCTGCTAATAGATATTGGAGCGTCTTGCGGATGTTGTCGTAGATGCCACGGCCCTCTTCGACGGCGGCAACGATCGAGGCGAAGTTGTCGTCGGTGATGATCATGTCCGAGGCCTGCTTGGTGACTTCCGTGCCTGATTGCCCCATGGCGATGCCGATGTCGGCACCTTTGATGGCGGGGGCGTCGTTGACGCCGTCGCCGGTCATCGCGACCACCGCCTCGTTTGCTTTCCAGGCGCGAACGATGCGGAGTTTGTGCTCGGCGGTGACGCGGGCGTACACGGCGACTGTGGGCGCGCGCTGCTGGAGGGCGTCATCGGACATCTTGTCCAACTCCGGCCCGGCGAGGGCGGCGGCGTCGCTCGACGCGATGCCGAGTTCACGTGCAACGGCCATCGCGGTGTGCGGATGGTCGCCGGTAATCATCACGACGCGAATGCCGGCGGCGCGACATTGTGCGACGGCCGCTTTGGCCTCCTGACGCGGCGGATCATACATCCCCGACAGACCGACGAACACGAGGTCGCGTTCCACGGCCTCTGCGGTGAAGTCGGCGGACGACGCGTTATCCAGGTCGCGATAGGCCGAGCCGAGCACGCGCAAGGCTTGCTGCGCCATCGCGTCGTTGTGCGCCATGATCTTCTGGCGACCCTCGTCCGTCATGGGACGGATCCCGTTGCTGGTATAAAGGTTGGTGCAGCGTTTCAACAACACGTCGGGCGCGCCGTTGATGAAGGCGCGGAGCTTCCCGTCCGGCATCTTGCGAATCACCGTGCTGCGTTTCCGGTCGGAGTCGAACGGAATTTCATGCTGCTTCGGCAGCTCCTTCTCGATGCGCTCCCGGTCACCGCCGGCCTTGCGACCGGCAGCGAGCAAGGCGCCTTCAGTCGGGTCGCCGATCACGTTCCATGTCCCCGCTTCCTGGACGAGATGGGCATTGTTGCAGCCAAGGAGGACGGTCGCCAATTCGAGCAACGGCGCGGCATGCTGCGCGTCCGCTTGCGTATCCTCGACGCGCACGTCACCGTCCGGCCCGTAGCCTTCGCCGGTGACGTCGTAGCGCTGGCCCGCGACGTAGAGCGCGCGCACGGTCATTTTTCCGACCGTCAAGGTGCCGGTCTTGTCCGTGCAGATGACTGTCGTCGAACCGAGTGCCTCGACCGCGGGCAGTTTGCGCACGAGCGCGCGGCGGCGGGACATGCGCAACACTCCGAGCGCGAGCGCCACCGTGACGACGGCGGGCAGCCCTTCCGGCACGGCGGCCACGGCGAGGCTGACCGAAGTCATGAATAATTCGAAGGGCGGTATCCCGCGCAACAGCCCCAGCCCGAACAACAGCGCGACGATGCCCAACGTCGCCCACACGAGGAGATGCCCGAACGAGTCGAGCTTCTTCTGCAAAGGCGTGCCCTCCTCCGCCCCGGCCTCTTCAATCAGACCGGCGATGCGACCCAGCTCCGTATTCATGGCCGTGGCCACCACGACGGCTTGGCCGGTGCCTGCCGCGACGCTGGTTCCCATGAAGATCATGTTTTTGCGGTCGCCGAGCGGGACGGCGCGCTGCCCCAACGTGACAGACTGCTTCGTGACCGCCTGCGATTCGCCGGTCAGGGCGGACTCGATGCACTTGAGCGAGGCCGCCTCCAGGAGCCGTGCGTCGGCTGCGACCAGGTCGCCGGCTTCCAGCGCGAGGATGTCCCCCGCGACAACACTCGAGGCGGGAATCACAGCAACCTGTCCGTCGCGCCGCACCGTGGCGTGGGGCGACGTCATTTTTTTGAGCGCGGCAATGGACTTCTCCGCCTTGAATTCCTGGTAGAAGCCGATGACGGCGTTCAGGATGACGATCATGAGAATGGCGAAGGCATCGATCCGTTCGCCTAACAGGCCGGAGATGACGGCCGCGGCAATGAGAATCCAGATGATGAGACTTTTGAACTGGGCGAGGAACATGTGGAGCGGGCTGATGGGTGTGCCTTCTCTCAGCTCGTTCGGGCCATTGGCTGCGAGTCGCCGCGCGACCTCCGCCGTAGACAGTCCGGCTGCTGCGGAGCCGAGTTGGGCCAACACTTCCTCGGCCGACTGGCTGTGCCAGACTTTGCCTTGCGATTGTGTGGCAATGGGAGATTCTGTGGTCATGCGGGAACTCTTTCGATCAATAGACCCGCCCTTAGACCCGCCCTTGGCGGAACCTTCCTCTCGAGCGTTGTTCTCTCTACACGCCACGCCGAACTCGCACTCATCAGCGCTTCGTCCCTGTGAATGACGCGGACCGCAACCCGGCTGGCATTCACGGAAGTTACGCCCGTATTCGCCCCGTGTTTATCCACAGCAACCTGGGGACTTACTCTCTGGCTTCACACCGACGGGCGTGGGCAGAAACGTTTGCCGACAGTGGTCGCTGCAAAAGTAGAACTTCTTTCCATCGCGTTCGGCGTGGAGCGCGGTGGCTTCGTCCACGTTCATTCCGCAAATGGGGTCTTTGGTTATGGATTGTGGTTCTTTCATGGTCATGGTCATGTTCCTTTCTTGGGCTCTACGGAAATCGTGTGGGTCAGTGAATGATGAAATGCAGATACCAGAACCTCACGACTTTCTGATGTTCACAATTGCTCACCCACTAGTGCTCATCGGGAAGTGCTTGGACTTGAAGCACAACGGCATTGGCCGCTTCCCATTGTTCTCGGGCCGCCTTAATTTCTGGGCTCCGGACAGACATTTCTTCGATGAGACTCTGGAGATTGATCCGATCGTCACCCGACGCCATGGGGACTGCGGTATCCGAGCGCGTGGCACCACCAATCTCTTGCGCGCCGCCGGCACACAGAGGGCTGAGGCCTACGACGGAGAACGTAAGGGTAGAGAAGACCCACAACGAAATATGAAAAGGTGATCGTTTCACAACAGCACCTCCAGACGGCATTGATGAAAGAAAAGGGGCATCGCCCGCTAACCCAAGCAGCCGAGCGGCGAGCGAAAGAACTGGAGGTGTGGAATCAGATTCGGAGGACTGAGGAGGAACCTATGGAGATGGGGACAATGGAGAAGTCGCTGCTCCAAGTCCACTGCGGCTCGGCTGACGGATTTGTGAGAATTCTAAGAACACTTGGGAACGCTGACGTCTGATCAGCATCCATGCTTGCGCTATTTTTCACCTGGCGCATCGGCGATGAAGTTGCCGATGGCGGGCACATCATTGTCACATCCATCGGGCAGGTCATACCCTCTTCCACCAAGATGGCGGTTTCTTCTGCCACCGAGAGATCAGGCAACGGACAGACCGTTCCGATCACCTGGCACAAGGTGAAGAACAAGAACACCAGAAAAAAGTATCGCGTATTAACTCGTCGAATCATGGGACCAACCAGCTCCAGAAACACCCACTCAACTTCGCTGCCTAGTCTCTAGCAACTGAAGCGAGCCTATCAAGGTTGCTCGACTCACCCCTGCCTTGTTCAGCGATGGCGATGCCAGAAAAACTGAGAGAAGAGTCTATTACGCACCCCACATAATCCCATACGCTTATGCAAGCCAGCAGCCCAGGCCTCAAACCTCCTAGTTCGATGCCGTTGGGGCATTTCGGATTAGTCTCTAAATCGATATCTCCAGCCCCTCTCCACATAGAGTTCATAGGCGCGTGTGGTTCCGTGGGCCTCGGCCTGCAGGTGCTGGGAGACCCACGGAGACAACACGTTGTCCGGAGTCCCCAGGTCCCGATCGACCTGGGCCACCGGGTGGGCGGACTCACACACCAACCGTACCGCCTCACGCTTACTTAAACTCCTCGGTATACCGACGTTGAGTTCTTGCTGGCATGATCACCTCCGATTTCACAATTCTCCCCCTATCGGGGTATTTGTAAAATCATGGGAAGGGCACACTTCAACATCGATTCGCACCAGTTAACCCATATGGGTCACTGGTCCTACTTCATCATGTCGTGATGCATCTTGGCGAACTGTTCGGCTTCTTCAGCAGCCTTCTTATAGCTACTGATAAGTAGATCGCAGTGCCGAGGAATATCCGTTTTCCCTCCCACACCAGCCATACCTCGGACGAAGCCTGGGCTTTTTGCATACTCTGCTTTCATAACCTCCATGCTCTTCGCCTTTTCCTTATTAGTAGACGCTTCGTTCTCATACCAGGCTGCCATCCCAGCGTGATCAGTTATGTCAGGCATAGAGCCGGCAGCACTCGCGGTCGTCGCAAAGGCGACTAACCCTCCCAGCAGCAAACCGCACAGAACACTACGCTGAATCCATCGCTTCCAAATCGTCATGATGCCCTCCTGTTAGTGTGAGTGATCCCCCTCCGTGTCGCCATCCGCCGATCCTTTCTCCAGCAATGAGCAAATAGTGTGCCCTGACGGGTCAATAGTCAAATGTTGCAGCGTAAGGTCGTTTATCCGTAAGCAATTCTGTTCTTTTCCGCAATGACTCTTGTTGAGGAGTCAGAGATTTTCTGGCGCATTTTGCGACAAACATTTAATCCCATAAGGCCTGGAATGCCACAGGGGGATAGCTCTTACCTCCGAACGCCCTAGTAGCCTCGCCAAATCACAGCATTCAGTGATTCTCGGTTCTGTTACTCTGGCACGAACCTCGCTTTTCAATCTGATAGAACCACGTTTATCCAAGGAGGAATCGCTATGGACAATCAAGATTCGAAATGTTCGTCACAAGCCGTGGCTGGGGTAGTGAAGAAAGTAAATGGTGCAGTGTGAGCGCTCCCCCTTCGTGTCGCCATCTGCCGATCCTTCTCGAATGCCCAAGGTATAACTGTGATGCCGATTCGCGCCTGTCAACACCTGTATTTCGCTTCTATCCACCGTCCCCAAGCCTAGATTTTCTTCGCACTCCATAATGACTTTCCCATAATTCGGTCATCTGCACAATCGTGATTCAGCCTGCTCAAATGCGGTCATAAAAAACGCCCTCTAGCCCGCTGGGACCGGAGGACGCCATTGTCCATGCAGTACTATCTTGAGTCCGAAGGGAAACGCCGTTGTTCCCCTGTCCAATGGGCAACCCTTTGCCAGGGCTCTGGAGCCCGAATCACTGGGGGCCCTTATAACAACAGTGGGGAAATCTGTCAATGACTTCGTGCTCCCAGGACGGCTCAACCTAGATGCTATTTTGGACAAGAGTACTCTATTTAGAGACGTTGAGGACCCTCCAGCATTACAGTTGGAGGTCTCCGCGCGAATGCCGCACCCGGCTTTTCATCGTCGGAAAGGCGGACACATCACACCAGCACTCCCGACAGTCGCGTTCACAGCACCGACCGCAAAAACTCACTAAACGTGCTCGTAAGACTTGGCGCGCTCGATGTAAACGCACCCTCACATTATTGCGGGTCATCGCTAAATCTTGTGCGACCGTTTTGGATGATTCGCCCCCGAGATCAATGCGCCGGATGAGTTCCTCATGACTTGGCCGCAGGCTGGGCAAAATCGCGTATGCACAACTGCATAGATTGCCGGCGACCGACTCAAATGGAGCCACCTTGCCATGGCCTGAGTGGATGAGGGCCTGGCTATAAGCTTTCTTTCCCCTCGCTTCGACCGCGCGCTTCCGCAGATAGTCAACCAGGGCATGTCGGAGAATGCTGTAGAACCAGGCCACTGCATCCTCACGACGCCGCAGCGAGGATTGATGTTCTATGGCTCGGAGAACACTCTGCTGGAAGAGATCCTGCGCAACGCTGTCATCCCCAACTCGATTCCGCAAAAACGATAGGATGGCGGCCCTCGCATTCTGGATTTGTTGGATCGGGTCCTGTTCACTATGAGCTTGTGCACGCCTCTTGTTGCTTTGGTTCCTGCGCCCCACCATGACCTGACCTCTCCCTGCCCAACAGGGCTCACTCGCCTAGCACCGACCTCACGACCGATCCACGTCGCAGCGGCCATGCCAAGTATACAGACCGTAGGTCGGGCGCCTCAATAAGTCCATATTCATACCTATCCCAATTTTCCTCCGAATAGCGCCATGAAAACGCTCGATCACATCAACCGGACATAGTGATACTTCATGATGGAATTCGCCGCTGCATCGCGTTCATAATTTGACGCGGTTGAGCCGCAACGCATTCGTGACCACCGAAACCGAGCTCAACGCCATGGCGGCGCCGGCAAAGACCGGTGACAGCAGCAGCCCGAAAACCGGGTACAGCACGCCTGCGGCAACCGGGATGCCCAACGCGTTGTAGCCGAATGCAAAGACGAGGTTCTCCCGGATGTTGCGCATCGTGGCGCGCGACAGCACGGCTGCGCGCGCGATGCCACGCAGATCGCCCTTGACGAGGGTCACCCCGGCACTTTCCATGGCGACATCGGTGCCGGTTCCCATGGCGATGCCGACGTCGGCTTGCGCAAGCGCCGGTGCATCGTTGATGCCGTCGCCCGCCATGGCGACCTTGTGCCCTTCG
>Ga0209640_10006367_pt1 | contig 10335 bp, 11 predicted proteins | sample RifCSP10_1_FD_184018 | JGI IMG/M metagenome (GOLD analysis project Ga0209640, IMG submission 184018) | Soil microbial communities from Rifle, Colorado - Rifle CSP2_sed 10_1 (SPAdes) (version 2) | ecosystem: Environmental > Terrestrial > Deep subsurface > Rock core/Sediment | place: Rifle... | reverse complement strand
GCGCGCGCGGTGGGTCGCGGCGCGGATCGTGCCGATCGGCGCGGCGCTCGCGATGTTGGCCGCCGTCGGGGCCGGCGCGGTCTGGCTCTTCACCTCGCCGCGCTTCGCGGTGACCGAGGTGGCAGTGGTGGGCGCGAGCCGGCTCACGCCCGAGGAGATCGTGGCCGCCTCCGGCATCGGGCCGGGCACCAACCTGTTCCGGCTGGACCGGAGCGCGGTGGTGGCGCGGCTGGAGGGCCTGCCGCTGGTGCGGCGGGCCGACGTGGTGCGGCGCTTCCCGAACCGGGTCACGCTCGCGGTGGAGGAGCGGCGGCCGTTCACGCTGGCCCACGCGGGCCGGCTGCACTGGATCGACGAGCAAGGCGTGAGCCTGGGCGCGGAGAGCCGGGCGGTGGCGCCGGACGCGCCGGTGATCACCGGGCTCGGCACCGCCGATCTCGGGACGGGCGACGGCGCTCCCGCGCCGCGGGTGGCCGCCGGGATCTCCCTGCTGCGGGTGCTGCTCCGGGCCTAGCCGGCCCTGCTCCGCCAGATCTCCGAGATCGACGTGAGCCGGCCCGACGGTCCCGTGCTCTACACGGTGGAGGGTGTCGAGGTGCGGCTCGGCGCCGAGGACTGGGAGGCCCGCCTCGGCCGGCTGCAGGGCGTGCTGGCCCAGGTGCGCGCGGGAGGCGAGGCGGTCAGCGCGATCGATCTGCGCTTCCGCGACCAGGTGGTTCTCAAGACCGTGGCGAGGTGAGGAGGGGAATGGCCAGATCCCGAGTGCGTCAGGTCATCGCCGGGCTGGACGTGGGCACGACCAAGATCTGCTGCGTGATCGCGGACTGGTCGCCGGTGGGCAACCTCGACATCGTGGGCGTCGGGGTGAGCCCGTCGCGCGGGCTGCGCAAGGGCGTGGTGGTCAACATCGACTCCACCGTGGAATCCATCAAGCACGCCGTCGCGGAAGCCGAGGAGATGGCGGGCGTGGAGATCCAGTCGGTGATCGCGGGGGTGGCGGGCGGGCACATCCGCGGCATCAACAGCCGCGGGGTGGTGGCCGTCTCCGGCAAGCACCGCGAGGTGAGCCAGGCCGACATCGACCGCGCGCTCGACGCGGCCCGCGCGGTCAACCTGCCGCAGGACCGCGAGATCATCCACGTGCTGCCCCAGACCTTCCTGGTGGACGACCAGGACGGGGTCAAGGAGCCGCTCGGCATGTCGGGGGTGCGGCTCGAGGTCGAGGTGCACCTGGTCACCGGGGCCACCACCTCGGTGCGCAACGTGGTCCGCAGCGTCAACCGCGCGGGCCTGCAGGTGCAGGACCTGGTGCTCGAGCCGCTCGCCTCCGCGGAGGCGGTGATCTCCGCGGAAGAGAAGGAGCTCGGTATCCTGCTCATCGATCTGGGCGGCGGCACCACCGACGTGGCCCTCTTCCGGGACGGCGCGGTCTGGCACACCGGCAGCCTGCCCCTGGGCGGCGACCACATCTCCAACGACATCGCGGTCGGGCTGCGCACGCCCACCGCGGATGCCGAGGAGCTGAAGAAGCGGCACGGCTGCGCGCTCACCGCGCTGGTGCGCGAGGACGAGGTGGTGGACGTGCCGAGCGTGGGCGGGCGCAAGGCCCGGCAGCTCTCACGCCAGATCCTGTCCGAGATCATCCAGCCCCGGGTGGAGGAGATCTTCACCCTGGTGGCGCGCGACCTGGTGCGGGCCGGCCTCAACGACGTGGCCGCGGGCGGGGTGGTGGTCACCGGCGGCAGCTCCATCATGCACGGCGTGCCCGAGCTGGCCGAGCAGGTGTTCGACATGCCGGTGCGCCGCGGGGTGCCCGCGGGGCTCTCCGGGCTCGCGGACGTGGTGCAGAGCCCGATCCACGCCACCGCGGTGGGGCTGGCGCTCTACGGGGCGCGCGGCCACGGAGCGGGCGGCGGGCCCACCGAGGTGGAGGACGGCACGCTGGTCGGGCGCACCGGCCGGCGCTTGAGGGACTGGTTTGCGGAACTCTTCTAAGGGAGGCGGCGAGGGCAAGCCCTCGCGCGCCGCCGGACAGGCGGAGCTGTTCTCGAACGTGCCGCCGGTCCGGGCGCGGCAACCACGAGCTCGATTGAAGGAGGACTCGATGGAGCACACTCAGGGGCGGCGTCCGGTGTTCGAGCTGGAGGAGGAGCGCGAGGCGGCGAAGATCAAGGTGATCGGCCTCGGCGGGGGCGGCTCCAACGCGGTCAACCGCATGATGGCGGCCTCCTTCACCGGCGTGGACTTCATCGTCGCCAACACCGACCTGCAGGCACTCAAGTCCTCACCGGCACCGGTGAAGCTGCAGCTGGGTGCCCGGCTCACCTCGGGGCTTGGGGCGGGCTCGGATCCTGAGGTCGGCAAGAACGCCGCTCTGGAGGATCGCGAGGCGATCAAGAAGGAGCTGGACGGCGCCGATATGGTGTTCGTCACCGCGGGCCTGGGCGGCGGTACCGGCACCGGCTCCGCGCCGATCGTGGCCTCGGTCGCCAAGGAGCTCGGCATCCTGACGGTCGCGGTGGTGACCAAGCCCTTCGCCTTCGAGGGCCGCAAGCGCGCCCTCCAGGCCGAGGCGGGCATGGCCGAGCTGCGCGCGGTGGTGGACACCCTGATCGCGATCCCGAATCAGCGCCTGCTCGCGGTGGTGGACCGGGGCACCCCGCTGCTCGAGGCCTTCAAGGTCGCCGACACCGTGCTGCTCCAGGCGGTGCAGGGCATCTCGGACCTGATCCTCGTGCCCGGGCTGATCAATCTCGACTTCGCCGACGTGCGCACGATCATGTCCGGCATGGGCATGGCCCTCATGGGCACCGGCCTCGGCAAGGGCGAGCACCGCGCGCTCGACGCGGCGCAGAAGGCGGTGGCGAGCCCGCTGCTCGACGAGACCTCGATCGAGGGTGCGCGCGGCATCCTGATCAACTTCACCGGCGGCCCCGACCTCTCGATCCATGAGGTCGAGGAAGCCGCGCGCATCGTCCAGGAGGCCGCGCACGAGGAGGCCAACATCATCTTCGGCGCGGTGATCGACGAGAACCTGCGCGACGAGGTGCGCATCACCGTCATCGCCACCGGCTTCGCCGAGCGCAAGGAGGCGACGCTACCGAGCTCCAAGGTGGTGCCGATCCCGTCCGGCCCGCGCGGCCCCGCGCCGGCCAAGGACTGGCGCAAGCGGATCGCCGATCTCCGCGCGGAGGGCGAGGAGCCGGTGGAGGAGGACCTGGACGTGCCCGCGTTCCTGCGGAGACAGGCGGACTGATCCATCGAAGGGGGCCTTGACCGGCCCCCTCCGGGCCTCCCCCAACATCAGGATTGCGCCGGCGGAGCCGGCGCGCGAACCGCGGCCTCCCTCTCCCCGGAGGGGAGAGGGCAGGGTGAGGGGCGCCGAGGAGTCAGGCCGCGGCGGCGCGCCCGGCGCCCATCGCGGTGGCGTAGTCGAGTGCGCGACGGCCCTCGCCGTCGATCCGGTCGGGGCGGGCGCCCTCGGGGCCAGCAGCGCGGTGACGATCTCGGTCCGGTCGAACATGGCCGCGAACATCAGGGCCGTCTTGCCGTCCGGCCCCGCATCGTCGACCCGCGCCTCCGCCGCGAGCAGCAGCTCCACCATCGTCAGTTATAATAGCTGGCAGTTTTCTTGCCGACCTGTCAGAAGCCCTCGAAGACGATCATGTAGCGATCAGGCGAGGTCGAAACGGTCAAGGTTCATTACCTTGTTCCACGCCGCTACAAAGTCGTGCAGGAACTTCTCTTGGGAGTCCTCACATCCGTAGACTTCCGCCAGTGCGCGGAGTTCGGAGTTCGAACCGAAGACGAGATCGACACGCGTGCCGGTCCACTTGACTGCGCCCGTCTTGCGATCGTGACCTTCGAACACGTCGGCGTCTTTCGAGGCCGCCTTCCACTCCGTGCCCATGTCGAGCAGGTTGACGAAGAAGTCGTTGGTCAGCGCCTCCGGCTTCTTGGTGAAGACGCCGTGCTGGGTCTTGCCGAAGTTGGCATTCAGGACGCGCATGCCGCCCACGAGCACCGTCATTTCGGGCGCGGTCAGGGTCAGCAATTGCGCCTTGTCGACCAGCAACTCCTCGGCCGATACGGTGTATTTGCCCTTGAGGTAGTTGCGGAAGCCGTCCGCGATCGGTTCGAGCACGGCGAAGGACTCCACATCGGTTTGCTCCTGCGAAGCGTCCAAGCGTCCCGGCGTGAAGGGCACCGTCACCTCGTGACCGGCATTCTTCGCTGCCTGCTCGACGCCGGCGCAACCGGCCAAGACGATCAGGTCAGCCAGCGAGACCTTCTTGCCGCCGGACTGAGCGCTGTTGAACGCACTCTGGATACCGTCCAGGGTCTTGAGCACCTTCGCCAGTTGGGCAGGCTGGTTGCCTTCCCAGTCCTTCTGCGGTGCCAGACGAATGCGGGCACCGTTGGCACCGCCGCGCTTGTCGGAGCCACGGAAGGTGGAGGCCGACGCCCAGGCCGTCGAAACGAGTTCCGAAACCGACAGACCGGAAGCCAGGATCTTGCCCTTGAGGGAGGCGATGTCCTGCGCATCCACCAGCTTGTGATTGACCGCGGGAATGGGGTCTTGCCAGATGAGCACTTCGGCCGGAACCTCCGGGCCGAGATAGCGCGCGCGCGGGCCCATGTCGCGGTGCGTCAGTTTGAACCACGCCCGGGCGAACGCGTCCGTGAACTGATCCGGGTTCTCCATGAAGCGCCGCGAAATTTCTTCGTAAGCCGGGTCGAACCGCAGGGAGAGATCCGTGGTCAGCATGGCAGGTGCATGACGCTTGGACCGGTCGTGGGCATCCGGCACGGTACCGGCGCCCATGCCACCCTTGGGCGTCCACTGATGCGCACCGGCCGGGCTCTTGGTTAGTTCCCATTCGTAGCCGAACAGATTCCAGAAGAAATTGTTGCTCCACTTCGTAGGCGTGGTGGTCCAAGTGACTTCCAGGCCGCTGGTGATCGTGTCACCGCCTTTGCCGGAGCCAAAGCTGCTCTTCCAGCCCAGGCCCTGTTCCTCGATGCCGGCCGCTTCGGGCGCCGGGCCCACATAGGATGCAGGGCCGGCGCCGTGGGTCTTTCCGAAGGTGTGACCGCCAGCGATGAGCGCCACCGTCTCCTCGTCGTTCATCGCCATGCGGGCGAAGGTCTCGCGGATATCCTTGGCCGCGGCGACCGGGTCCGGATTGCCGTTCGGGCCTTCCGGGTTCACGTAGATCAGGCCCATCTGCACCGCCGCGAGCGGATTCTCGAGGTCCCGCTCTCCGGAATAGCGCTTGTCGCCACCCAACCAGGTCTTCTCGGCGCCCCAATAGACGTCATGATCCGGCTCCCAGACGTCCTCGCGACCGCCACCGAAGCCGAAGGTCTTGAATCCCATCGTTTCCAGGGCGACGTTGCCCGCGAGGATCATCAGGTCGGCCCATGAAATTTTCCGGCCGTACTTCTGCTTGATCGGCCAGAGCAGGCGGCGTGCCTTGTCCAGGCTGACGTTGTCCGGCCAGCTGTTGAGCGGCGCGAAGCGCTGCTGGCCCCTGCCGGCGCCGCCGCGGCCGTCACCGATGCGGTACGTGCCGGCGCTGTGCCACGCCATGCGAATGAACAAGGGTCCGTAGTGACCGAAGTCCGCCGGCCACCAGTCCTGCGAGTCGGTCATCAGTGCTGCGAGATCTTCCTTCAAAGCCACGAAGTCAAGGCTCTTGAACTCTTCCGCGTAATTGAAGTCCGCGTCCATTGGATTGGACTTGGAGGAATGCTGGTGCAGGACGTCCAGCCGCAGCTGATTCGGCCACCAGTCCCGGTTCGACGTGCCGTCGCCAACTGTGTGATTGAATGGGCACTTGCTGTGTTCTGTCATGGGTAGTCTCCTTTCAGGTCTCTTCAGGTCCTTTTCAGGTCTTCATTGCATAGCTACTTGCCGGTACGAGTTGCCGTCCTCGGTGTAGAACTTGATGGCGAAGCCGCGCGGGTCCCGCGCGGTGTCGGCGAAGCCCTTGGATCCGGCCACCGTCGAGAAACGGAGGAACAGGTCGGTCCGCTTGCCGACCCGCGCGAGCATCTTCATGCGGGTCCAGCGGGAGACGTCGGGGGCTCGTGACCTCGAAGACGCCGTGGGCGCCGGTGCCCATCGCGTGGACGATCCGCTCCGGGATGCGCTCGCGGTTGAAGCGGGCGAGCTTCTCGATCAGGTGGTGGTCCTGGCGCAGCGTGGGCCCGGCGGGGCCCGCGGTCCGGGAGTGCTGGTTGTCGATGACCGGCGTGCCGGCCTCGGTGGTCAGCGAGAGCCTCTCGGCCATGATCGTCCTCCCCATTGATGGGATGAGTGCTTCGGCATCACCGGCCCACGATAGCCGGGCCGCGACTGATAGGGCCAACACAATATTCGAATCACTGTGATAGCCTGGGGCTCTCATGCGCCTCACCCCGCCCGCGGCCACGCTCCGGCAGCTCCAGTACGCGGTGGCCATCGCGGAGACCCGGAACTTCCATCGGGCCGCGGCCCTCTGCCACGTGTCGCAGCCCTCGCTGAGCGCCCAGGTGGCGGAGCTGGAAGGGGCGCTCGGCGTGCGCCTCTTCGAGCGGGACCGCAAGCAGGTGCTGCTCACCGCGGCCGGCCGGGAGCTGGTGGACCGCGCGCGCCGGGTCCTGCTCGAGATGGCGGACCTGACGGAGGTCGCCACCCGCTTCGGCGACCCGCTGAGCGGCACCCTGCGCTTCGGAATCATCCCCACGATCTCGCCCTATCTCCTCCCCGAGGTGGTCCCCGTCCTGCGCCGGCGGTTTCCGCGCCTGTCGCTGCAGTGGGTCGAGGAGAAGACCACGACGCTCGTGGCCCTGGTGCAGGCGGGGAGCCTCGACGCGGCGGTGGTGGCGCTCGAGGCCGACCTGGGCGATCTCGAGCGCGAGATCCTCGGCCGGGATCCCTTCGTGCTGGTCGCGCCGCGCCTGCATCCCCTCGGCCGCTCCCGGGCGGCGGTCGGCCTCGACGACCTGCGCGGCAGCACGGTGCTCCTGCTCGACGACGGCCACTGCTTCCGCGATCAGGCGCTCGCGGTCTGCTCCGCCTCCGAGGCGCAGGAGCCGGGCTTCCGGGCGACCAGCCTGTCCACGCTCGCCCAGATGGTGGCCGGGGGCGCGGGCATCACCCTGTTGCCGCGCCTGGCTGTGCGCGCGGAGAATCGGCGCGCGCACCTGGTCGTGCGCCGGTTCGTGGATCCCGTACCACACCGCACGCTCGTGCTCGCGTGGCGGCGCCGGTCGCCGCTCGCCGCCGCGCTCGGCCAGGTGTCGGTCACGCTGCGGGAGGCCTACGCCCGGGCGGAGCCGAAGCTCGAGGCCGCGCTGGGCCGGCGCTTCAGCCGCGGGGCCGCCTCCCCCAGATTGTCCGATCCGCGCGCCTCGCCTTCGGCGGGGGCTCGCCCTGCGGCCCTCGCCCCCTCGAAGGGAGAGAGGGGGATGGCAGGGAGGCGACGCACGCGAGGCAGGGGCCGAGCTTGAACTTCTTCGCGGTGTTCTCCGAGGACATATAGCGCACGCGCCCGAGCCCGCGCCGCTCGGGCGCCCAGGGGCGGTCGAAGAGGTCGAGCGCGTGGTTGTGGTCGAGGCGCCGGGCGCTCGTTCAACCGGCGCGCCCGCGCGTCATCCCAAGTCCTCGGCCGGAACATGGCGCCAGCGCATACAGGCGCGGCCCGCAGTCGTGAGAGAATGGCGGGGTGAGCCCACGCGCTCCGCGCCTGCACGGCGATCCGCCGCGCTTCGTGACCTCCCGGCTGCTCGAGGATCACGGGCTGCCGCACCTGTTCACCACGCGGCACTTCCCCGGCGTGGTGAAGCCCACCGAGCCGCGGCCGCCCTTCGGCCCCGAAGCGGTGCCGCTGCTGGCCGCGCGCGGGCTCGCCCCCGGGGCCGCGTTCGCGCGGCAGGTGCACGGCGCCGCCGTGCTGCGCGTGGAGCGCGGCGGGCTCGCCGGACCCGCCGATGCTCTCGCGACCGGCCGGCCCGGGCTGCCCCTGGCCATCTCCACCGCGGACTGCCTGCCCATCGTGCTCTACGACGCGCGCGCCGGCCGGCTGGCCGCCGTGCACGCGGGCTGGCGAGGCACCGTGCAGGCGGTCGCCCGCGCCGCCGTCGCCGAGCTGGTCGCCGGGGGGAGCGCGGCCACCGAGCTGGTGGTCGCCATCGGCCCGTCCATCGGGCCCTGCTGCTACGAGGTGGACGCCCCGGTGATCGACCGCTTCGAGGCCGCCTTTCCGGGGGCCCGGGAGGCGTGGTTTCTGCCCAAAGGACCGGGGAAGTGGATGCTCGACCTCTGGCGGGCCAATCTGGACCAGCTCGTCGGCGCCGGTGTGCCCCCGGAACGGGTCGATCTGCTGCGCCTTTGCACCGGCTGCCGCCCGGATCTCCTCTTCTCCTATCGCCGCGAGAAGGGCGCCGGCCGCCTGGTCGCGGTGGCAGCACTGCCCGAGCGGGCATGCTAGAATCCCCCCCACTCATGCTGGACATACGCGCCAATCTCGGGCGGGTCCAGGAGGCTGTGGCGCGAGCGTGCGCGCGAGCCGGTCGCTCCCCCGACCACGTGCTCCTCATCGCGGTCTCCAAGACGGTTGACGCCGAGCGCGTCCGACTGGCCGTCGCGGCGGGAGTCGCGGCCCTGGGGGAGAACCGCGTCCAGGAGGCGCGCGAGAAGATCGAGGCGCTCGGCCGTCCGGTGCCCTGGCACCTGATCGGCTCGCTGCAGACCAACAAAGCCAAGGAGGCGGCGCGGCTCTTCGACTGGATCCACTCGGTGGACCGGCTGGAGCTCGCTCAGGAGCTGAGCCGTCGCGCCCACGGGGCGCAGCGTACGCTCGACATCCTGCTGCAGGTCAATCTGGGGGACGAGCCGCAGAAGGGCGGCGTGGCGCCCGCGGAGCTCCGGCGGCTCTGCGACGCGGTGGCCGGGCTGCCCGCCCTGCGCGTGCGCGGCCTGATGGCGATCCCCCCGGCCGCTCCCACGCCGGAGGAGACGCGGCCGTATTTCCGGACTCTCCGGGAGCTGCGCGACCGCCTGGGGCTCGAGCACCTGTCCATGGGCATGAGCGCCGACTACGAGGTGGCCATCGAGGAGGGCGCGACCATGGTGCGGGTCGGCACCGCGATCTTCGGCCCGCGCGTGGCCGCGTCCCTCTCCCCTCAGGGGAGAGGGCAGGGTGAGGGGAGTCGACGGTGAGCATCAAGGACAAGAAGGTCGGCTTCCTGGGCGCGGGCAACATGGGCGAGGCCATCATCAAGGGCCTGCTCCAGACCGGGCTCGTGCCCGCGTCATCCATCGCGGCGACCGACGTGCGCGCCGACCGGCTCCAGCAGATCGCCAGGCAGTACGGCATCCGTGCCGCCGCATCCAACCAGGAGCTGGTGGCGGAGGCGGACGTGGTGATCCTGGCCGTGAAGCCGCAGATCATGAGCGCGGTCCTCAAGGAGGTCGCGGGCGCGGTGGACCGCGGCAAGCTCTTGATCTCGGTCGCGGCGGGGGTGCCGGTGGCGGCCCTGCGCTCGGCACTCGGCAAGCCCGCGCGCCTGATCCGGGTGATGCCGAACACCCCCGCGCTGGTGCTGGAAGGCGTCACCGCGATCGCGCGGGCCGACGGGCTCGAGTCCGGCGATCTCGAGATGGCCCAGGAGCTGTTCGGCGCGGTGGGGCGCGTGGTGGTGCTCGAGGAAGACCACCTCGACGCGGTCACCGGGCTCTCGGGATCCGGGCCGGCCTACGTGGCCATCGTCATCGAATCGCTGGCCGACGGCGGCGTGAAGATGGGGCTCGATCGCGCCACCGCCATGACGCTGGCGACCCAGACCGTGCTCGGCTCGGCCCGGCTCCTCATCGAGACCGGGGTGCACCCGGGCCAGCTCAAGGACATGGTGTCGTCCCCCGGCGGCACCACCATCGCCGGCATCGCGGCGCTGGAAGAAGGGGGCGTGCGGCGGACGTTCATCAGCGCCGTGGAGCGCGCGACGCAGCGCTCACGCGAGCTGGGGAAGAGATCCTAGCGTGCTCCCTCTTATCGACCAGCTGCTCGAGATCTACAAGTGGGTGATCATCGCGGCCGCCCTGATCACCTGGTTGAGCCTAAGCCCCCGCAATCCCCTCGTGACGATCCTCCGTCAGATGACCGAGCCGGTGTTGGCGCCGGCCCGGCGGTGGCTGCCACCTTGGAAAACGGGCGGGCTCGACTTCTCTCCGCTGATCGTCATCTTCGCCATCCAGCTCGTGCAGTGGGCGCTTGCGCGCCTGCTCCAGGCGCAGCACTGAGGAGGCCGCCGTGCGCATCACCCCCATGGATATCCGCCAGCAGCAGT
>Ga0209640_10006366_pt1 | contig 10336 bp, 10 predicted proteins | sample RifCSP10_1_FD_184018 | JGI IMG/M metagenome (GOLD analysis project Ga0209640, IMG submission 184018) | Soil microbial communities from Rifle, Colorado - Rifle CSP2_sed 10_1 (SPAdes) (version 2) | ecosystem: Environmental > Terrestrial > Deep subsurface > Rock core/Sediment | place: Rifle... | reverse complement strand
ACAACCTCCCGCCGAAAAATGAGGGCGAGTCGTTTGCACATCGCCTCGCCCTCTACCATTCCGCTCACTTTGGAGAAGTGATAGGCAGTTCTTTTGCTGCCACGTGAATTCTACCAAACTCGACCGAGGGTGCACCACGAATCAAAGAGAAAAAGCGGGAGGCGAGTGTGATCAGAAATTGCGGGTTGAGCGCAACCTCGTCGCAGTCAGAGCGACTCTCGCCCTCCTTCATCTCGGATCGAGTATCGAACCCATGAACAGCACCGAACCGGTTTGATTGTCCCTGATCGCGCAGAAGAACGGGCGGTCGACAACCATCTTGAAAGTCCGCTTCGGGCGCATCACCGACGTCGCGACGATGTCCACCGACGTCACTGCCGCCGCTTCCGTCCCTTCTTCGTTCACTTCGGCGAAGGTCTTGTGCTTAACCTTGTTGATGTAGGCGTTCTCGGACATCTGAATCATGTTCTTGAAGTTCGCGCCGGCCGGATCGAACGCCACGCCCATTCCCAACGCCTTCAACGCGCCGTTCAATTCCGCTTCGAACTCGATCGTGAATCGCGGCAGCAAGATCTCGCCGTCGGACTTCTCGAAGCGGGTCATCCACGTCTCCCAGTTCGCAGCGGTGAGGTTCCGATGAAATCCGTCGAGGCTTGAGTCCTTCGCGGGCAGGAAGACGTACATACTCAACCGGCCCGACCCGTACGGGAGATTGACCGCCTGAAAGCCCTTCTCCTCGTAGTAGCGGTACTCGCCCGAGCGCCGCATCATCGGGTGCTTCTTCTCACGGCCGTTCGCCAGGTAGAAGGGCTCGTCGTGAGTCGCGGACTTGTCGAATTCGTTAGCCCACTTTCCCTTGAAGTAGATCGCGTTGATCAGGAAGAGGATCGAATCGGGGCTGATCTGATCTATGATCTTGGGAATCTTGGCGTTGGTTTTGTCGCTCACCCAACGGTTGATTCGCGCCGCCGCGGCCGGATCGTTGAAGTCAAGCTCGGAAACCTCGGCCTTGTAGTATTCGGTGTTCCGCTTGATGAAATCCGGCTTGAACGTGAAGCCCCTTTTGGACCAGAGCGAATTTGCGATCTGAAGCTGAACCTTCGGGTCGGGATTCTCAAGCGAGGCTTTCAAATCGGCGTTCGCGCGATTCACGTCGGCGAGCGTCAGCCCTTGAAGCTCGAGCGCGCGAGCCATCGCTTCCCTGGTTCCTCCCTCTGCGCCGTTGTAAGTCATCGCGAGCGCCAGCGCGACGCTCGACGGCGACACCAGAGCGTTCTGGCCCGGCTTCTCCTTGAGGAGCTCGGCGTAGAGCTTGAATCCGAATCTGGTGTTCGCCGCGATCAGGCGCGGGTCAACGTTCCCGGTCGAGATTGGCTGGGGTTGTTCTTCCATCCGTGCCTCGCGGTTGTCAGCCGGCTGGCTGGATACGCTCGCGCTCGTGCAGCCGATCAGAGCGGGCAGGATCAGTGCAATGAGCACGAGAATAACGAGAACAGTTTTTCGACAATCAGACGTGGCCATACTACGCCCTCCTCTGTTATCGGGCTAACCCGTTTTCAATTCGCTTCGGTCCTCAAGAAGACTGCAACGAAAAAAGTCTATGGCCGCTAACGTCTCAAAGTCAAAGTCGGTACTCAGCAGGTCCGTACACCGAGTGGGATCGCGCGCGTACGGGAATTGACAGCAGTCTATGGAAAAGTCACAGCGCCGCGCGGCGCGAGCGGAGGCGGCGACTCACCCAGTCGGTCCCGACGACCAAGCCGTAGGTGATCACGATAAGCGTCCCCATCCGCTCGTAGAACCCAAGCTGCACGTTGTTGTAGATCGCCTGCCCGAGCCCTCCGCCTCCAACCAGCCCCAGTATCGTCGACACGCGCAGGTTCATCTCCCATCGCAGCACCGTGTAACTCACCAGCGTCGGAATTGCCTGAGGCACCATCCCCCACGCCAACACCTGCAACGGCCGCGCGCCGCCCGCCCTCAGCGCTTCGAGCGGACGCTGCGGGACCTCTTCGAGAGTCTCGGCGTAGAGTTTGCCCAGCACTCCTCCGGTATGCAGCCCGATCGCCAGCGCGCCGGCGAATGGTCCGAGGCCAACCGCCAGAATGCAGATCAGCACCCAGACCAATTCGGGAATTGAGCGAAGCACGTTCAGCGCGAGCCGCGTGAGCGAAAAGACGGCCCAGCGCACCGAGCGAGTCAAGATCGAGCGGCGGCCCGCTTGATCGGATTCGGCCAGCACAAGCGTCGACGTCGCGGGAAGCGCCAGCACCGAGCCGATGCCGATGCCGATCAGACTGCCGATCACTGAAATGCCGATCGTCTGCACCAGAGGCAAGCCAAGCGAGCTCAAGAACGCCGGACTCAGATCGGGCGGCAACAATCCGCCGGCGAACCGCTTCACTCGCGCAATGAGGTTCACATCCAGCAATGAGCCGGAGAAAAAGCCCACCGCATAAAAACTCGCTGCAAGCGCCGCGACGATTCCCAGCCCCGAGAGCGAACGCCTTGCTCGTGCGTGCGAACCGAGCCATCGCCATCGCGTCGATTCGTTTGCAAGGTGCTGGTGAGCGAGCGAGCCGGCAGGCACGTTCGCATGCAGATTGCGCCGCACCCAGCGGCTCGCGTAGTCGGTGATCGCGACCAACCCGACGAGCGCCGCTATCGGCGTGAGCACCTCCCCGTACTCGAACATCCGCATCGAGATGTTGATCTCGTAGCCGATGCCGCCCGCCCCAATGAAGCCGAGGACCGCCGCCGCCCGCACGCAGCACTCGAACGAGTAGAGCGTGTAAGCGGTGATGCTCGGAGCTGCCTGGGGCCAGACGCCTCGCAAGAAGACCTGGGCGCGCGTCGCGCCCGCCGCGTGAAGGGCTTCGAGCGCGCGCGGGTCGGCGTCTTCGAACACGTCGGCGTATACCCGGCCGAGCAACCCGCTGTAGCTGACCGCGAGCGCGAGCGTTCCCGCGAGCGGACCTAACCCGACCGCAACGACGAAGAACAGTCCCCACATCAGGTCCGGGACGGCTCGCAGGAAACCGAGGAACGCGGACGTCGTGCGGCTCATCCCCGCCAGCAGGAACCCCCGCGCGCGACGTCTCTCGCCCGCGAGCAAGACTCCGTGCTGCCACAACGTCGGTGTCGCAAGCACGCCAAGCGGCAGCGCGAAGATTATCGAGATCGCCGTCCCGGCAAGCGCAATTGCAACCGTTTGGCCGGCGGCTCTTGCCACCACGCCGAGGAATTCGAGTGTGAGGTTTGGCGGGAAGAGGCCGCGAGCAAACTTCCAGACAGCGGCGGCCGATTCCGCATCGAGGAGGGCTGAAGGGCGAACGTTGACCGCTATCCACGAGACGACGAGCACGGCGCCGAGCGCCGATGCGACTGCAACTCGCCGAAGGCTGACTGAGCGGGTAGATGCAGGTAGGCCGGGCACACGTTCCAGATCGTCTCGCTAAGCGTGATTGCTAGCGCGGGCAGCCGGGCTCACACGGAGCGGCCGCGGCGGAGCTTGCGCTCTGTTTTTCGCGTTCGTTGGATGAGATCTCGGCCGGCATCGACTCGCCCGCGTAGAGCGCGTCGAGAGCTTCGCGGCTGACGTCGCTCGTCGCCAGATCGAACAGGAGCCGCCCTCCGCCGAGCGCGACCATTCGCGGAAAGTATCGCTGGGCGAGATTGACGTCGTGCAGCGTCGAGATCAGCGTCCGCTTGCCGTTGGTCGCGAGTCCTAACAGCAGCGAAGCGACGGATTCGGTGAGCGCCGGATCGAGAGAGGCGAACGGCTCGTCGGCGAGAATCACGTCCGGGTCCTGCATCAACACGCGGGCGATGGTGAGCCGCTGCTGCTGCCCGCCCGACAACTCGTCCGCGCGCGCGTTGCGCTTGTCGGCAAGCCCGACCGATTCGAGCGCCGCCATCGCTCGGTCGGTTTCGTGCCTCGTCGGGCGAAGCGCGCTGCGAATCGTATGAAATAGCGACCAGTGACCCAACCTCCCGCACAGCGCGTTCTGGAGCGCGGAGAGCGACGGCACAAGGTGGTGCTGCTGATAGATCGTCCCGATTCGGCGTCGAATGGCGCGCAGCTCGCCTCCTGCCATCGCGCCGACGTCGCGCCCGTCGAAACGAAGCGCGCCGCTGGTCGGGCGCAACGTCGCGTTGAGCAGCCGGAACAATGTGGTCTTGCCGGCCCCCGAAGGCCCGACCAGCGCGACACGTTCGCCGCGCTGCACCTCGAAGGTCAACCCCGCGAGCGCGCAAACCTCGCCGTTGCGCGCGCGGTAGTCCTTGGTCACCTCGTCAAGTGAGTAGATCACTTCAGCAGTCCCGCCTCCGTGGCCGCTTGCCGAAGCCGGTCGTAGCTCGCGTCTTCCGCCCTCACGTACCTGGTCGCATTCAGAAAGTCCAGGATGGCTTTGTGAGCCGGGTCGGCGCCGTCGAGCTTTAGGAAAGCCGCCGCGAATGCATCGGCGAGCTTCGGGTCCAGGCCCTTCCTCGCCGCCCAAACGTAATCCATGTAGGGCGGCGTCGTGTAGAAGACGTTCACCTGATTCGAGTCGAGCTTGCCGTCGCTGACCATTCGCTGAAAGATGGTTTCGTCGAGCGCGCCGGCGTCCACCTTCTTGTTCGCAACGGCGAGCGCGGTCGCGTCATGCCCGCCGCTGTAAAGCGCCTTGGCAATAACCTCGAGGTCCACCTTCGCCTGCCGCATGAAGTACTCGGGCATCAAGTGGCCCGAAGTCGAGTTAACATCGCCGAAGGCGAACGTGTGTCCTTTCAACTCGTCGAGGTTGGTGATACCGGTGTCCGGCCGAGTGATGAACAGGCTGTGGAAGTTCTGATCGCGCTCGCGCTGCACGAGCGGCAACACGCCCGACCGCTTCGACGCCTGAACATAGGTGAAGCCGCCGAAGTAGGCGATGTCGACCTGGTCGTTGGCTACGGCTTCGACCACGGCGGCATAGTTGGTCGGAATGGTCATCTCGACGTTCGCGCCGGTTTCTTTCTCGAGGTAATCGACGAGCAGCTTGCTGTCCCGAAGCATCTTGCCCGGATCGTTCGTTGGAATCATGCTCAGCCGCAACGTCACGGCCGGCGCCGAACCGTTCTTGCACGCGGCCGAAAGAGCGAAAGCACCCAGCAGCAGAATCGTAAGAGAGAAGCGGAATCTGGTTGTCATCGCGTCAGGGCTCCCAATGTCGGCATAGTCTAGCATGTCAGGTTTCAAAAGATCAGTTCCGGCGCATCACGTATTACGTGCTCAGTAGCCGTACTGGATGAAGATATTCACCCGGTTGTCTATCCCGGGCAGAAACGCTTTGAAATCGGTCCTCCATCTTAAATAATCGAAGCCGATCAAAAAATTCCCGCCCGGCGTGATTCTATTCCCGATGTAGAAAGCCCGGTTCCGAATCCGGCCGCCGGCGCCGAGGTCGAAATCGACCGGATCATCCACCGTGAATCCCGGATGGAACGAGTAGTAGCGCGATACCTTCACGCTCATCTCACTCCAGCCGCCGCGGCCTCGAATGTCGCGGCCGGTCGCGAGATTGACCCCCTGACCCGCGCCGCCTCGGAGGTCGCTCATGTTGCGGCCCCACCATCCTTCGCCGCGCAGCGACACGCGAGACGCGAGCGGCAGCGTGTAGTCGAGGTTGATCACCTGGCTTCGGAAGCTCGTACGATTCGCGCCGGTCACCGGACGCGACGTGTTCAGCCATCCATAAAAACCCGAAGCCCCGATGCTCGCCGCCTGGTCCTTCACCCACAGCGAGCGAGAGTACGCGATGCGCGCCTGAACGTCGGGCTGGCCCGACTCCTCCCCGTCGCGGAAACCGTTCCCGTCAAGGTCCAGCAAGTCGATCGCCCCGGTGAGTCCGACTCCGCCTGTGAGCGACCATTGGCCGTGACCCGCCTTCGGTTCATAAGCGAATCGGAATTGCGGCCGGCGGTCTCCGATGTTGCCGGCGGTCCACATCAGCGTATCGCCGTTCACGGTCGGAAAGAGCGGCGAGAAGATGTCCCATGTCTGCCCGCCGAGGATCGAGAAGTCTTTCCAGTTCATCTTGAGGTAGGCGTGTCGTATGCGAATGATCTGTCGCGACTCGGAGCCGCCGTTCTCGAAATCGAGTTCGAGCTTTCCCGTCAGCCTGCCATCGCCCAGCGTCGAGACGCGCGGGCCGGTGTAATCGACGCCGAATCGCGTGAGCCGCGGGTGCATCGAGAAGCTTCCGGCGTTCGGTTTGCCGATTCGCGGGTCCTCGGAGGTGATGAAGAACGGAACCTGGGCGTTGTTGGGCCGCTGACTGTCGATGTCCAGATCGAGCCGGAGTAAGCCGTAGAACTTGAATCGGTTGCCCTCGCCGACGATCTCGGACCAGCGGACCGGTTCGGAGGACGCGGGCTGAGTTGGCTTAGCGGATTGTTGAGCGGCCGATTCCGTGGCTGTCGCAGAATCGGCTGCGGGAGCAGGAGTTGATCTCTCGGCCGCGCGAGGCTTGGGTGCTGTTGCGACCCGGATGCGCGGAAGCACGTTCGTCGGCCGGCGCGGGACTTCAGCGGCGGCAGGCTGAGCGGTGCTAGCGTTAGCCGGCGCTCGGGGCACGTCGAGCCGGTGCTTCAGCTCTTCGAGCAACTGCATCATCGCCCGGTTTTGGCGCTCGAGCTCGTCTATTCGCTGCTTTAGCCGGTCAAGCTCGCTTCCTGTGGGTTGGCTGTCGTCGCGTGTTGTGGTTGCCGACGACGGTCTCGACGAGTCGGGCCGGTCTGATGTGCTTTGCCCTGCGGTGTTGACTTGAGTGATTGCGGTGACAACTAATGCGGCAATGGTGATGAGGGTCCTTTTCATTGCAAGGCAGTCTCTCCTTCATTCTGAGGGTGCGCGAATGGTCAACTTTGCTTGAGGGGCGCGAGGGCTGTCAAACGGAAGCGAGGTTACTTAAGGTCGAGGAGCGGGCGGTCAGGATTCATCTGAGCCTTCGGGCTGTCGCGCTCGCCGCTTGAAGACCCGTCTCTGCATCTCGATCGCCTTGACCTTGGCCTCTTCGAACTTTTTGTGCAGGCGTGGGAAGCGGTCTTTGATCTTGCTCAGCAGCCTTGCCGCCCAGGGAGATTGGGTCGACAAGAGGTAGAGCCCGACAAGGAGGAAGAGAATGCCCTGAAGAATGGGCAAGAAGAGGCCAAGGATTCCAAACAGGATGAACGCCCACCCGAGCCACCACACCACAAGGCGTTTGAGTTTCGCTTTCATCAATGCTGGTCAGGAGTCTAACAGAAGCGGGTGCGTTGTGATACGACGCCTGAGATTCGGGTGTGCGTCAGATTTTCGCGCTCGGCCCTTCAAGCGCATCATGCCTTCGTCGCGATGTTGGTACGGCATCGCGCCGGGCAAGGCCGCCGTCGCGTATCTCCCCATCGCTGTTGACTTCCAATCACCTGGCTCCCAACCGCGCCCCGTCGCCCCGTTGGTGACATTGCACGCCGCGCGGCGCGCCTTTAGAATGGCGCTCGCAGATTCAATCTGGCTCGAGACGAAGACGACTATGCCAAAGATAGCGCTTGTGCTGACCTGCCTGGCGATGCTCGCGGCTGGGAGCAGTAAGCCGCGCGACCTGAAATCCGAGGTCGAGGACACGATGGCGAGGGAAGATGTGAGGGCCGCGCTCGCTCACGTCGACTCGGACCGCCCTCGGATACTGGAGGAGTGGAAGCGCCTCACCGAGATCAACGCGCCGTCGGGCAAGGAGCGAACGCGCGCCGAAGCTGTCCGGCTGCTGCTGAAATCCTGCAAGCTCGACAAGGTCTACTACGACGAGACCGGCAATCTCGTGGCCATTCGTAAAGGCACCGGCGGCGGGAAGGCGGTCGTCTTCGACGCACACCTCGACACCGTCTTTCAGGAAGGGCAGAGAATCAAGGCTGAAATTCGCGACGGTAAGATCTTCGCGCCGGGCGTCGGCGACAACACGCGCAACGTTGAGGCCCTGCTCGCTTCTATTCGCGCGATCGATCGCGCCGGGATCAAGACCAAGGGCGATTTGATCTTCGTCTTCACCGTCGAAGAAGAAACCAACATGGCCGGCGCGCGGCGCTTCGTCAGCGAGAACCTCGCCCGCATCGGCCAGTACGTCGCGCTCGATGGCGGTTACGAGGGCCTGACCTACGGCGGCATCGGGATCAACTGGTACAAGCACCACTTCATCGGGCCCGGAGGCCACACGCGCTCCCGAACCCCGCCTTACTCCGCTTCGCTTCCGCTCGCGCGAGCGATTGATCGAATCTACGCGCTCGAGCTGCCCAAAGACCCGAAGGTCGATTTGAACGTCGGGATGCTCGGCGGCTCGGAGGTTGTCAACGCGAAGGCCGCCGACGCGTGGTTCACTGTCGATCTGCGCTCAACCGATCAGAAACTGATCGACGAATACGAGCGTCGCATCGCTGAGATCCTTCGGGAGGAAGCCGCGCGCGCTGGAGTGCAAGTTCGCACGGAGGTGATAGGCGAGAAGCTACCGGCAGCGCAGATTCCCGGGAACCGGGAATCATTCACCGTGCGAATGAGCGAAGCCGTCCATCAGGCGGTCGGGTTCGAGAGGGTCCCGGTCACGGCGACCGCTTCCAACAACGCCAACGTTGCTCTGCTCGCGGGGTTGCCCGCGATATCGACCGGGTGCGCGCCCTGCGAGGGCGGCCACTCGGCGGGCGAGTGGTGCTGGATCGATCCGATCTATCGCGGGATCAGAAAGCTGATCCTGCTCGAGGTCATGCTGGCCGGCCTGAACCCAACCGAGTGATATCAACCGGAACCTGATACAGTTGGAGGAATCATGCCTGAAAGACCATTTCTTACCGATATCAAAACACTGCGGGAGCGCGCGCGGAAGCACATCGAGCAAGGCGCGGTAACCGAAGGATACAGCACGGATCGCGAGACGGTGATCGAGCTTCTCAACGAAGCCCTGGCCACCGAGATCGTGTGCGTGCTGCGATACAAACGGCATTTCTTTATGGCGTCGGGGATCAACGCCCAGAGCGTCGCCGGAGAGTTTCTTCAACACGCAAACGAGGAGCAGGTGCACGCCGATCAGATCGCGCAACGCATCGTGCAGCTTGGAGGCTCGCCGAATCTCTCTCCGGAAGGATTGCTTGACCGAAGCCATTCCGAGTACGTCGAGGGCGACTCCCTCATCGAAATGATAAAAGAGGACCTCGTGGCCGAGCGGGTTGCTATCGACAGTTACAGGGAGATGATCGGCTACCTCGGCAATGACGATCCGACCACGCGCCGCATGCTGGAAGGCATCCTTGCGATGGAAGAGGAGCACGCGGACGATCTGGTCAGTCTGCTCGAGGAACTCGGCTCGTAGTTTGAAACTCAACTGAGACTGTTTCCCGAGGAGGAATGATGAAACTAATGAAGCTGTTGTTTCTCGCTAGCTGGGTTCTATTGCTTGTCTTGTCGGTTGGCATTGCTTTCGTTTCACTGGGTTCGTTGGGAGTGGCGTTCTCGGGCGCGCAAGACAACCTGACGCCGACGGCGACGATGGAACAGATCAACACGCTTGGCGGCGAAGATGCGGTGAAGGCGTTCAGGGGGAGACGCGCAACTGCGGCGACCTCGGCGCTCGGCGGCGCGTTCCTGGCGATGTTCGTTGTGCTGGTGCCCTACAGACGAGGCGAGAGATGGGCGTGGTGGGCGCTGCTGGTTTCGCTCGGTTTGTCGCAGCTCGCGTCGCTCGCCCGCGCGGTGTTGATTGGAACGACGGCGGGGACGGCAACACCCGCCGTGGTGCTCGCTTTCCTCTTCCTGGGATTGCTCGCGGGCACGCCGCGCATGTTTGGGGGAAAAGGCGCGCCGCCGTTGTGATGCGGCGACGAGTATATGGAGCGCGAAGAGAAAGGGATTTTCCACGAACACCTCAAGCGCGCGGGGCTCAAGCGCACTGAGCAGCGCGACTTGATACTCGACGTGTTCCTCAACACCGAGGGACATGTCTCGAGTGAGGGCCTTTATGCGCTGGTCAAGGCAAAGGACCACACGATTGGATTCACCACCGTCTACCGGACGTTGAAGCTCTTGAAGGAGTGCGGCCTTGCCCGCGAACTCGAGTTCCACGACGGGCGGATGCTATACGAGCACGAGTACAAGCATACTCACCACGATCATCTGATATGCACTCAATGCGGGGCGCTCATCGAATTCTACAGCGCCGAGATCGAAGCGTTGCAGGATGCAATCGTGCGACGCCATCACTTCAAGCCGCTCAGCCACAGCCATCGCATCTTCGGAATCTGCGCCAAGTGTCAAAAGACCGGCAAGTCCGCGCACAAAACCGGAGCCGCC
>Ga0209640_10006365_pt1 | contig 10337 bp, 9 predicted proteins | sample RifCSP10_1_FD_184018 | JGI IMG/M metagenome (GOLD analysis project Ga0209640, IMG submission 184018) | Soil microbial communities from Rifle, Colorado - Rifle CSP2_sed 10_1 (SPAdes) (version 2) | ecosystem: Environmental > Terrestrial > Deep subsurface > Rock core/Sediment | place: Rifle... | reverse complement strand
GACCCCGTCGTCCGAAAGAAATTCCGCGAGAACGGCGAGCGGATCTTCCTCACGACCGTCCTCATCATCCTCGTGTCGTGGTTCACCGTCGCCTTCCGCGCGCCGGTCGAGAGCCTGTCGCGCTCGGCCGGCGTCGACCCCGTCGTGGCCGACAGCGCGCTTGTCGGCGTCGCGCTCGCGCTCGTCGCCTACCCGTCCTTCGTGATCTTCCGGCTCGCCCGCGAATTCGTCGACCTCACGGCCGTCGCCGCCACGGAAGGGGGCGCTCAGGGGCGCTCGAACGGCCGGACCGCGGTTTCCCGGATCGTGAGCTTCTTCGTCCTCGTCGGGGTCCTTGCGCTGCTTGCCGTCGGCCTCTTCCCCCTCATCGTGATCGCAAGCTCCACGAACCTCGTGTACCTCCTTGCGATGCTCGCAGTCGCCTTCGGCGCGGCCGGCTACCGGATCTCAAGGTCCGCGCGCGCTCTCCAGGAGCGGTTCGAGACCGTCTTTGGGGATGCCCAGCGCGCCGCGCCCGAACTCGAGGAGGGCGCGCCCGCCGTCCAACGTCTCTCGAACCTCCCACGCTACCTCTGGGCTTTTGGCGAGAGCGAGACGATCGCGGAGTACGTCGTTCCCGAGAACTCGCCCCTCGCCGGCGCGGCCCTCTCGGACCTTAGGATCCGCGGGCGCACGGGCGCGCGCGTCGTCGCCGTCCAGCACGGGTCCCACCTCCAGACGGCCCCCCCGCCGACGACGCGAATCCACGAAGGCGACCTCATCGTCCTTGCCGGGACCCTTGCCGACCTCGAGCGGTTCGAGGTCCTCCTGGGGCGAGGCGAGCGCATGGAGATCCAGGAGGTCTCCCCCGGCTGAGGGGGCTTCCGTTCGTGGCGCGCCGGGCCGAAGACTTTTAGACCCCGAAGGGCGCCTCAAGGGCCCTTAAGAGGCCGGCACGATGACACGCGTCCGTATCTTGGTCGCCGACGACGCCGACTTCATGTATGAAATGCTCGAGAACCTCATCGACCGCACGCGCTTTGAGGTCGTGGGGTACGCCGCCGACGGCGAGGAAGCGGTCAAGAAGTTCAAGGAGCTCACGCCCGACCTCGTGACCATGGACATCCTCATGCCCCGCATGAACGGGATCAAGTCGATCAAGGAGATCCGGCGCATCAACCCGCGGGCCCGGGTCCTCGTGATCTCCGCCCTCTCGGACCCCGACCTCGTTAAGGAGGCCATGGGTGCAGGCGCCGCCGACTACATCACGAAGCCCTTCTCCGTGAGCGACCTCAAGGTCCGGATCTCCAAGGTCATGGAAGCGCGCACCTGAGCGGCGCCCAAGGCCCCGTCTTTAGAGCGCGCGCACGGCGTTGATCAGGTCTTCGCTCGTGAAGGGTTTCGGCAGGAGCGCCTTGGCGCCCGCTGCAAGGCACTCGTCCGTCAGCTTGCGGTCCGCTTCGAGGCCCGACACGAGGAGGACCTTCGCCTTCGGGTCTTTGAGCAGGAGTTCGCGGGTCACGTCGACGCCGTTGGCGTCAGGGAGCAGCAGGTCGAGGATCACGACGTCCGGCTGCCAGGCCCCATAGCCGTCGAGAAGCTCCCGCCCCGTGCCCGCCTCGCCGACGACTTCGTAGTTGGCGCGCCTCAGGAATTCGCGCAGGAGCTCCCGCATGATCGGGTAGTCGTCGACGATCACGGCCTTCGGCACGGCGGGGCCCCGGGCTTGCCAAACGGGCTTTCGCTAAATAAGGATCGGCCGCGGGGGCAGGCCTGAGAAAAATTGCCGCGGCACAATAAATAAAGAAAAGCATCATATATGGTGCGCCCAATAAATATCGAAGGAAACGGATGCTCTCGAAGGCCGTGGAACTCAAGCGCGACCACCTGCGGATGGTCGAGATCCTCGGGGAGGCCGGGATCCCGAAGAACACCGCGCGTGTCCTTACCTTCATCGCGGTCGCCGGGCGCACGCACTCCGCGCAGATCCAGGGCGGGACGGGGATGCGCCAGCCCGAGGTCTCGATCGCCCTCAAGGAGCTCTACGAACGGCGCTTGATCCTGCGCCAGTCCGTCCAGCGGGAAGGGAAGGGCCGGCCGATCTACGTGTACCGGCTCAAGCGCGACGTCCTCGAGATCGTCGAGGCGGTCGAGAAGGAGCAGGAGCGGCGGGTCCGCCAGATCCTCAAGGACAAGGAAGACCTGCGCGCGATCGCGGAAAAACTCGACCGGAAGGAGTAGGGGCCGGGGGCCCTCCCTAGGGTTTGCGCATGAGCTTCACCGTGCCGTCCTTCTGGCCGACGACGACGAGGTGCGCAAGCCCCACGAAGAGCCCGTTCTCGACGACCCCCGCGATCGTGTTTACGTCCTCCTCAAGCTGCTCGGCGTCCGGGATCCCCCGGAACTGGCAGTCGATGATGTAGTTCCCGTTGTCCGACACGAAGGGCGAGCCGTCCTTCTCGCGCAGCCGCGCCTTCGACCGGAGCCGCTCGAGGTGCCCGCGCGTGGTCATCCACCCGAAGCGCAGGACCTCGACGGGCAGCGGCGTCTTCACGCCGAGCTTGGGCACGACCTTCGACGCGTCGCAGATGATCACCTCGCGCCGGCTCGCCTGCGCCACGATCTTCTCCCGCAGGAGCGCGCCGCCGCGCCCCTTGATGAGCGTGAGGTTCGGGTCGACCTCGTCGGCGCCGTCGATCGTAATGTCGACGCCCGGGTGCTCCTCGAGCGTGGTGATCGGGATTCCAAGGGCCCGGGCCTCGCGCTCGGTCGCGAGCGAAGTGGGGATCCCGAGGATGTCGAGGGACTCGGCTTTCCGGCGCCGCCCGAGGGCGCGCACGGCGTGGACCGCCGTCGACCCGGTCCCGAGGCCGACGACTTGGCCGTCCTTCACGAGGGTCGCCGCGTGCTCGCCGGCGACCTGCTTGGGGTCGTGTTCCTCGCTGCGGCCTTCCGGTGCGCTGTGGGGCATCGCGGCCTCGGAAAGTCCCCGAGGGGCAAGAAGGTTCGCTCGGCCCCGGACCCTGCCTACTCAAGCTCGAAGTCCGAGGCCTCGTAGGCGCCCTCGCGCTTCGAAGGGGGCTTCAAGGCGAGCCGCTGCCGCTTGCGCGCGATCGCCTCGAGGTCGCCCGAGGCGTCCTTGAGCGCGGCAAAGGACTCGCCGGCACCCTTCGAAGGCGCGTCCATGAGGGCAGCGGCGCCCGTCTCGTCCTCGGCCTCTTCGGCGCCCCCGAGGAGCCTTGCGCGCATCGCGGGGGGCGTGAGTGCGCGCACCTCGTCGTCCGTGAGGGCCTCGAGGGCCAGGGGCGCCTGAGCCTGGGGCAGGGGCGAGGGCCGGCCCGGCAGGGGGAGCGGCCCCGGGCCCCATTCAACCTCGGGCAAGTCCGCGCCGCGCCGCGGCGCCTCCGGCGCGAAAAACAGGGCGAAAAACGCCGGGCTCTCGGCCTCACCCCACGAGGCGAGCCTGCGCATGGCAAACCGGCCGAGCGGCTCGCTCGGCTCATCGGCAACGAGGAAGAGGGGCGCGCCTCCGAGGGCCAACCGCAACTCGCCCGTCGAGGCCGCCAGCGAGGCCAGCGTGAGGCCTTCGACCCGGGCCGCCGCATCGGGGGCAAGCAAGGCCAAGTCAAGGAAAACTCCCGCACGCCTGCCGGCAGGGGACGGGCCTGCAAGCGACGCCCACGGCACGGGCGTGCCATAGGTCCTGGCGGCGGCCTCGGCGGCTTCGACGATCCGCAGGCCCTCCTCGGCCTTCTTGAGGAGCGGCTGCTGGCGGCCAAGGGTCGCCTTCGCCTGCGCAAGCACGGCGCCAAAGTCGAGGCCGAGCTTCGAGTTGTCGCGGGCCCTTGCGACGGCGCTCACGACCCCGGCGCGCAGCGCCGGCTCGGCCAGGGCGCCCGGCGCGCCCCCATACTGGGCGACGAAGTCGGCGACGAGGCCTGCCGCTTCGGCAAACGCCGGGAGCGCGCGGTCGCCCTGCAGCGCGAGCGAGAGCGGCGCCCGCGCCGAGAGGCCCGGCCCCGCTCCAGGCGTAAGGATCCGGGGCTCAAGGCCCGCCTCGCGGGCCCCGCGGAACGCGGCGCCCGCGCCGGGGCGCGCGGTAAGGACCACGGCCGCCCCTTGAGTCGCCACGGCAAGCTCGAGTGCCGTGCGCGCGACGGTCGCGGCCCCCTCCGCTTCCGCGCGGCCGAGGACCAGACGCAAAGCGACCCCGTCGGCGACGAAGTCCTTGAGGCCCTCGGTGAGGGGGGCGCGGCGCCGCGGCGTTGCCATAGGCTCCGTTTGACCCGCGGGGGCCTATTTGAGGGTTCTCGGTAAGGCCCCGCGGCGCGAAGGGCGGCCTGGCCCGCGGGGGAAGCCTTATCGCGCGCGCGCCTCGTGCCCGAAAGGACACGATGCGCCGACCCCGCACGCGACCGGCGCGCGCCCTCCCCCTCTTTGCCCAAGTCGCGCTGGCCCTGCTCGTCGTTGCAGCCCTGCCCGGGCGCGCCGATCTCACGATCCTCTCTGAGCCGCTGACTTACACGGGCGCCTCGTTCGTGGCCGAGGCTAACGCGAGCGACCCCCAAAGCGTGGTCCTTTTCGAGTGGGACTTTACGGGCGACGGCACCACGGACGTGAACCGAACGGACGGGCCCGAGGCCGCCTTCGTCTACGACGTCCCGAAGCCCGACTACGAGGTTTCGGTGACCGTGACGCGCTGGCTCAACGGGTCGCTCGTCGTCGAGCGCGCGAGCCGCCTCGTCGCCGTCCTCAACGGCACGCCGTCGGTCAGCCTCGATGCGCCTGACCGGCTCGTGGCGGACGTGCCCCTGACGTTTTCCGCGCGGGCAAGCGACCCGGACCCATCGCCGGGCGGCGAGCCCTTCGAGTACCGGTGGACGATCGACGGCCAGGCGTTGCCCGCCTCCGGCGCGCAGGCCCAGATCACTGTCGCGTCGTCAGGCAGCCACGAGGTGGCCGTCGAGGTCACCGACGCGGAAGGCCTCACGAACCGGTCGAGCCTCCGCGTGGAATTCTCGTCGCCCGGTCTCTTTGAAGGGCGCTCGGGCGCCGTGCTCCTCGGCCTGCTCGTCGCGCTTTCTGCGCTCGGCTTGGGGCTCCCGCTCGTCGTCGCGCGCTGCAGGGAGCGGGCCCGGGCGAAGGCTGCGGACGCCGCCAAGCTCCTCCGGGCCGTCGAGGAGCCGGCGGCCGCACGCGCAAAGGTGCCGCCAGGCAAGTCGCCCTTTGCGGCTTCTTCAGACCCGGGCCCACCGGCGGGCCCGCGGATTGCCGTGGGGGGCCAGCCCTTGGCGGTCCTCAAGACCCGCGAGTGCCCCGAGTGCCACAACGCCATCGACGCCGCCGTCGTCGAGTGCCCCTATTGCAGGGCCAAGAAGCAAGCCGAGGCGCTCGAGGAGGTCCTCGAGGGCGACCGCTTCGCGGGCCTCGACCTTAGCGAGGCGCGCGCCCTCCTCCAACGCGCCCGCCGCGAGCGCCACCTCCTGAGGCTCGACGAGCACGAACGCCTCCTCGCGCAGGCGCAGGCGGCTTCAGACAAGGCCTTCGATGAGCGCGCACGGGCTGCGGAGTGGCTCGCCCGCGCCGGCGAGGCGCTCGAGCGAGCGCGTGCCGAAGACCCCTCGGGCGGGGAGCGCACGGAGCGTGCCGGCTCGTACCTCAAGCTCGCGGAGTCCTTGGCGGGCGCCAGGCAGTTCGGGAAGGCCGCAAGGCACGCGCAGCGGGCCGCGGAGATCCTCTCGGAGGCGCGGGCGGAGGGCGAAGGCGACCGCTGCCACGCGTGCGGAGGGGCGATCGCGGCCGCGCGGCTCGAGCAGGCGCAGGCCTGCCCCCACTGCGGCGCAGAGATCCGCGCCGGCGGAGGCGCCGAGTCGCCGGGCCCCGGCGCCGATGAACTCGAGTCCGCAGTCCGCGACAAGGTCCGCGCGATCCGCGAGGAAGTCGCCTCGCGCCGCGCTGAGCTTGACGCCGAGGCCTTCAAGCTCGTCGAACTCGCCGAGCACTATGAGCGCGGTGCGGAGTGGGCCCAGGCGCTTGAGGTCCTCGAGGCCCTCAAGGAAAAGCTCGAACGTACGCGCGTCGACCCGGGGAACCCGCCCCCCGCCGACCCGCCCCCGGCAGGCGGCCGACCCCCTGGCGACCTGCCGTAGTCCCCCCTTCAGGGCGGCCGCCGCCCCCGGCGCGGCCCCGAACCGGACCGCCCAAGGCCGCCGAAACCTTTCTAAGCGGCGCACCTGAGTTCGCCCCGGCAGGGGTCCGAGGGTGGCTGAGCGCTCCCCAGGTCGAAGGGACGAGAAAGACGCACCCGGCCAGCGCGCGTTCGAGATGGAGTTCGGGCGGATCGCCGCGGGAATCATGATTGCCGACAACGACCCGGGCGTGCGCGAGGCCGCCCACGCGATTTCGAAGGCCCGCCAAGCCGCCGAGATGGGCGACTACATCAGCGCCATTCGGCTGCTCGGCAACGTGAAGGTCACCGTCACGGAGGCCAACGCCCCCACGCTCGGCGCGGGGGTGAGGCCCGAGGACGTCGAGCAGGCGCTTGGCGACCTCCGGCGCGCCTTGAAGCGCCACGGCGGCGGGCCTTCGCTTGAACCGGTCCGGTCCCTTTGCCGCGCGGCCCGCGACGAGGCGGCCGAAGGCCACTGGCAAGCGGCTTGGGCGCTCATCGACGAGGCCGACGCGCGGCTCGCCGAGGCGCTCGCGTCGAAAGGTTCTCCTTAGGGCGGGGCGCTCCCTTCCCCGGGCGGCGGCTGTGAGCAAGAAGCTGACGAGGCTCCCAGGCGACGAGCCCGCACCCGAGGTCGGGCGCGGCAAGCGGCTCCTTGCGCTACGCCCCCGGCGAACCGTCGAAACCTGGAAGGTCGATCCCGAAACGGGCCTCATCGTCGTGACCCACCCGAAGGCCCTTGGCCCCGTCGAGGCGCGGCTTGCGCGCGCGCTTCGCGGCTCGCCAACCTTGAACCGCCAGCTCGACGAGTTCGGGTCGGAAATCTGGCTCCTTTGCGACGGCGCGCACACGGTCGAAGAGATCGCCCGGGTGCTGGACGCCCGCTTCCACGAGCGCTTCGAGCCCGCGTTGCCGCGCACGCTGAAGTTCATCGCGGCCCTCGCGGAGAGGCGCCTTGTCACCGTCGAGAATTCCCGCGAGGGCCCCCGGGGGGCGCCGTCGCCTTGAAGGTGCGCCTGCCAGAAGGCGCCGCGCGCGCGCCGCCCCGCAAGAAGGGGAGACCGGACCGCGGGCCCTTGCGGTGCCCCACGTGCGGCTCGACCGAACTCGTGCCCGAGCTCGCCTTCATCGCCGGCGCGCGCTACCACTGCAAGGCCTGCGACTTTCGCGGCGCGCTTGCCGTGAGCGGGCTCAGCCCTCGAAGCGCGCCGCCCGAGGAGGGACCGCCTTGAGCGGCGCTCGCCGCAAGGTCATGGTCGTCCCCCTGCGGATGGCGAGCGACTGGGAGGTCCTCGTGCTTCGCCGGCCGCCCTCGAAGGGCAGCGTGTGGGCCCCTGTGACGGGGAACCTCGACGAGGGGGAAAGCGACAAGGAGGCCGCCTCCCGTGAGCTCGAGGAGGAGACGGGGCTCGGGCGCCTCAGCGCGCTCCACGAGGTCGGACACACGAACCGGTTCGAGAAGGAAGTCCACGGCGCGCTCGTGCGCTTCGAAGAGACTCTCTGGGCGGCGGTCGTGCCGCTCGGGGCGCCCGTGGCGCTGAGCCCTGAACACGTCGACTTCCGGTGGGTCGCGGGCGCACAAGCCGTCGAAATGGTCGCGCACGACGGGTGCAAGGAGGGGGTCCGCCTTGCGCTTGCAGCGGTCGAGAAGCGGCTGCGCTAACCGCCGGACTCGCGGCCCTGCGCGGGGTCCTTGGCCTCGGCGCCGATAAGCTCCCAGAGCTTGTCGTAGCTCTTCGGGAAGCTCGGCAGGAACGTGAGCTGGCGCGGCACGGGGTAGCGGATCCCCGCCTTGTGCGTCTCCTCGAGCCCCTTGGCGATCGAATCGACGGCGCTCCAGGGCGCGGAAAACCCCATCTCGCTGTCCTCGACCATCCCGAACACCCGGTCGCCGTTGCAGGGCAGCACGTAGGCCGGCTTGCCCGTGAGCATCGCGCGCTCCACGAGGTCGGCGCAGTCGAGCCGCCCCTCGGCCGAGGACTCCATGCGCCCGCCCGATTCCCAGAGGGAGGCGCTCACAAGCCGCATGACCTGCGCGGAGTTGCCGTAGAAGGCGAAGACGTCCGGCGCGAAGTCCGCGCGCTCGAGCGAGGCGACGAGGAAGCCCTGGTACGCGCCGGGGGAAAACCGGGGCACGGCCGCCTCCATCTTCGCGCCGGCCTCCTTCGTCTTCGTGTAGAAGTTCTCGCAGAGGTTCCCGTCGACATAGTACGGGTGCATCCCCTCAAACCCCATCGCTACGGCGCCGAGGATGCAGGCCTGGTCCTCGCGGCCCATGTAGACCGTCCAGCCGACCTGGCGCGCGACGGCGATCGCCTGGCAGATCGTGATCGGGTGCTTGAAGTCCCTCAAGGGGCGCTTCGCCTTTTCCGGCACGCCCTCGCCGTGGCGCACCATCCGGATCGCGAGCGGGTGGTTGTACGGCCGCACGAACTTCGTGAGCACATCGGCAAAGGTGCGGGCGTCCAGGCAGGCTCCCCAAATGCCGATGACGCGCCCTGGCAAAGAGCGTTTGGGGGGCCCTTGCGAGAGGGCCAGGCGGCCCTGCCGCCTGCCTCTTTTTATCCCTCGCGGCCCGTCGCCCGACCGATGATCCGCCGCCTCATCGTCGCGAACCGGGGGGAAATCGCCGTCCGCGTGTTCCGCGCGGCGCGCGAGCTCGGGGTCGAGACCGTCGGCGTCTTCCCGCGCGGGGACGCGGGGGCCGCGCACCTCAAGCACTGCACGCGCGTCGAGCGCCTCGAGGGGGACGACCCCCGGGCCGCCTACCTGGACATCGAAGGGGTCGTCGCGGCCGCGCGCCGCGCGGGAGCCGACGCGCTGCACCCTGGGTACGGGTTCCTCTCGGAAAACCCCGAGTTCGCCCGCCGCGTCGAGGAGGAAGGCATCGTGTTCGTGGGCCCCGCGCCGGGTACGATGGAGGCCTTCGGCGTGAAGACCGTGGCGCGACGGCTCGCCAAGGACGCCGGGGTGCCAACGGTTCCCGGCACGGACGGGCCTTTGGGCGACGCGGACGAGGCGGGCGAGGCTGCCGAGCGCCTCGGCTTTCCGGTCCTCCTCAAAGCCTCCTATGGGGGCGGCGGCCGCGGGATCCGCCGCATAGAGGGCCCCCCGGGCCTTCCCCAGGCCTTCGAGGCGGCCACCCGCGAAGCCCGGCAGGCCTTCGGGAACGGGGAACTCTACATGGAGAAGAGCCTTTCGCGCCCCCGCCACGTCGAGGTGCAAGTCCTCGGGGACGGCAGGGGCGCCGTCGTCCACCTCTTCGAGCGCGACTGTTCCATGCAGCGGCGCAACCAGAAGCTCATCGAGGAGAGCCCGGCGCCCAACCTCGACGAGGCGCTGCGCAGGCGCCTCCACGCCGACGCCGTCGCTGTCGCCCGCACGGGGCGCTACCGCTCCGCGGGGACCGTGGAGTTCCTCGTGACCCCTGAGGGCCACTTCTTCCTCGAGGTCAACGCGCGCCTGCAGGTCGAGCACCCCGTGACGGAGGCCGTGACAGGAGTCGATATCGTGAGGTCGCAGCTCGCGCTCGCTGGTGGGGACCTCGCGCTTCCGGCCCAAGGTGAGGTCCGCCTCAGCGGCCACGCGATCGAGTGCCGGATCAACGCGGAGGACCCGCGCCTGAATTTCCTGCCCGCGCCGGGCAGGGTCGTCCACTTCGACCCGCCGGGGGGCCCCGGCGTCCGGGTCGACGCGGGGCTCCTCGAGGGCGGCGAGGTCTCGCCGCACTTCGATTCGCTCCTTGCAAAACTCGTCGTTCACGGGGAGACGCGCGAGGCCTCGCGCGCCCGCGCGCTGAGGGCCCTCGAGGACTTCACGGTCGTCGGCGTCCCGACGACGATCCCCTTCCACCGGGCGGCCCTCCAAAGCGCGGCCTTTGTGTCGGGGCGGTACGACACGTCCACGGTTGGCGAACTTGGGCCCCTGGCCCGGCCCTCGGACTCCGAACTCGAAGCCGCGGCCCTCGCCGTCGCCGTCGCGCGGTTTGTCCGCCCGGCGCCCGCGCGGGCGGCCGGGGCGCAGGGAGCCGCGGGGAAAGAGCCGCCAAGCGCCCTGCGCGGCGCCTTTGGTCCCCGGGGCGGGGGGTGGTTCCATGAAGTATAGGGCCCGCGCGTTCGACCGGGAACTTACCATCGACCTCAGGGCGGCGCCCGAATCAGCGGACGGCGAGGCGGCCTTCGAGGCGGCT
>Ga0209640_10006364_pt1 | contig 10337 bp, 9 predicted proteins | sample RifCSP10_1_FD_184018 | JGI IMG/M metagenome (GOLD analysis project Ga0209640, IMG submission 184018) | Soil microbial communities from Rifle, Colorado - Rifle CSP2_sed 10_1 (SPAdes) (version 2) | ecosystem: Environmental > Terrestrial > Deep subsurface > Rock core/Sediment | place: Rifle... | reverse complement strand
GATCCACATCGCCCACGCCATCGCGGCGATCAACGCGGGCTACTGCAGCGTGGCGCTGGTCACGCACGGCGAAGCGGGACGCAGCGGCCGCGAGCGCAGCGCCGCGGGCCTCGGCGGCGCCGGTCTGCCGGGACCGCAGTTCGAAGCGCCGTACGGCATCATCGGGCCGCCTGTGAGCTACGGCATGGCTTGCAGCCGCTACATGAGCGAGTTCGGCGAAGAGCGCACGCGTCAGGCGCTGGCCGAAATCGCGGTCTCGACGCGCAAGTGGGCGTTGATGAACCCCAAGGCGTACATGAAAGAGCCAATGTCCTTCGACGACTACCACAACTCGCGCTGGATCGCCTGGCCCTTCCACCTCTTCGACTGCTGCCTGGTGACCGACGCGGGAGGCGCCATCGTCCTCACCAGCGCCGCACGCGCCCGCGACCTGCCGAAGAAGCCGGTCTACGTGCTCGGCGCCGCGGAACACCACGACCACTCGATGATCAGCCAGATGCCCGACCTCGCGGTGACGCCAGCCCACAGCAGCGGCCCGCGCGCCCTGGAGATGGCCGGCCTGACCCATAAAGACGTCGACCTGACGATGATCTACGACTCGTTCACCTACACGGTGCTGATCACGCTGGAGAGCCTGGGTTACTGCAAACGCGGCGAAGGCCCGGACTTCGTGGCCAACCAGCGCACGGCGCCGGGCGGAGACTTCCCGCTCAACACTAGCGGCGGCGGCCTCTCCTACACGCACCCCGGCATGTACGGCATGTTCCTGACAATCGAGGCGGTGAGGCAGCTGCGCGGCGAGTGCGGCCAGCGCAACGTCAACCCCAAGACCGCGCTGGTCAACGGCACCGGCGGCGTGCTTTCGTCGACGGGCACGGCTGTGCTGGCGGTCGATTAACGAGAAGCAGTACCCCGGGCTGAACCCCGGAGCATCGGATGAAGTGGATATAAGGACAAGAGGATGACGTCAGGCACCTACAACCGCCCGTTGCCGAACCCGCAGCCGGAGTGGGATTACTACTGGGAGAAGACGAAGGCGCACGAGCTCTGGCTGATGCGCTGCGACGACTGCAACCGCCACTATTTCTACCCGCGCGCCATCTGCCCCAACTGCTTTTCGCGCAACACGCGCTGGGCGCGATCGTCAGGCAGAGGCACGCTGCACGCCTTCTCGATCGTGCACCGCGGCCCGACGCCGGCGTTTGCCGACCACGTGCCGTACGTCGCCTGCATCGTCGAGCTGGAGGACGGGGCCCGCTTCCCCTAGAACCTGGTCGAGGTCGAACCCGACCCGGCGAAGATCAAGGTCGGCATGCCGGTCGAGGTCGTGTTCGACGACGTCACCGACACCGTCACGCTCCCGAAGTTCCGGCCCGCCTCCTAGATGCCCGTGCGAAAGATCACTACGCCACGCATGAACCATCGAACCAGCTGTTCAAAGGTTCTCTGGTTCCAGGGTTCCAGGGTTCGACGTCTCCAAATTGGCCCTCAACGAAGTCCAGTGACGGAGCATTAGGGTGCAAACCCGCAGCAAGGTCGTCGCCAGCTTCGCCGAGGCCGTCGCAGACATCAAGGACGGCTCCAGCATCCTGATCGGCGGCTTCGGGCCCGGTACACCGCACAACCTGGTCAACGCGATTTACGAGCAGGGCGCCAAAGACCTGACGCTGATCCTCAACGCGGCGGGCACCGGCGGCGGCAGCATCCGGGTCGGCAACGTCTCGGTCACCAATCTGCTGGAGGAGCGACGGGTGCGCAAGGTGATCATGGCGTTCACCGCCTCCACGCATCCGTCCCGCACCTCGATTCTCGAAGAGCTGCAGGACGGCGGCGAGATCGAGGCGGAGCTGGTGGCGCAGGGCACGCTGGCGGAGCGAATTCGAGCCGGTGGCGCCGGCATCCCGGCGTTCTACACGCCGACCGCAGTCGGGACCGAGCTGGCAGAGGGCAAGGAGCACCGCGAGTTCAACGGCCGCACCTACTTGCTGGAACAGGCGATCACAGCCGACTACGCCTTCGTGCGCGCCTGGCACGCCGACGAGTTCGGCAACCTGGTCTACAGAGGCTCCGAACGCAACTTCAACCCGATCATGGCCACGGCGGCGCGCACGACCATCGCCGAGACGGAGCAGATCTTGCCGATCGGCAGCTTCGAGCCTGAGCAGGTTCATACCTCAGGCATCTTCGTCCAGCGCCTGGTCCAGATACCGCCGGACGGCATCTTCCACGTTGCCGTGCCGTTCACGCCGCCGAGGCCCTCGGCGCCTTCGGGAGGCCATTAGCGTGGAGAAGACGCGCCTGACGCGCGACATGATGGCGGCCCGCATCGCCGCCGAGTTCCAGGACGGCTGGATCGCCAACCTCGGCGTCGGTATGCCCACCATGTGCTCCGACTTCCTGCCGGCGGAGAAGTTCATCGTCCTGCACTCGGAGAACGGGCTGATCGGCTACGGACGCGCCGCCACCGTCGAAGAGGCGACGCCCTACGTGGTCAACGCCGGCATCATCCCGGTGCTGCTGCAGGACTACACGGCGATCCTGCACCACGCCGACGCCTTCGGTGTGATCCGCAGCGGCCGGCTCGATGTCGGCGTGCTCGGCGCCTACGAGGTCGCGGCCAACGGCGACTTCGCGAACTGGAAGACGGGCGTCGGCAAGAAGGGCGGCGGCATCGGCGGCGCCATGGACATTGCGTCCTGCGCCCAGCGCATCTACATCATGATGGAGCACACGCTACGAGATGGCACACCTCGCATGCTCAGGCGCTGCAAGCTGCCGGTTACGGCCCAGGGCGTGGTCAAACTGGTCATGACCGACCTTGGCTTGTTCGAGCCGACGGGCGAGGGCTACCGTATCCTCGAGATCGCCCCCGGCTTCAGCGTCGACGAGGTGCAGGCGCTGACGGGCGCGCCCCTCGAAGCATCGCCAAACCTGCGAGAAGTCCAGCTCAGCTAGGAGAACCGTGATGGCAATAGACAGCGCGAAGGTCGCAGAGTTTCGCAAGGGTATCCGCGGTCCGGTCCTTCTACCGGGCGACCCCGACTACGACCTGGTGCGCCAGGTCTGGAACGGCATGATCGACCGCCGCCCGCCGCTCATCGTGCGCTGCACCGGCAACGCCGACGTGATCGCAGCGGTCAACTTCGCACGCGACAACGGCCTCCCGATCTCGATTCGCGGTGGCGGCCACAGCGCCGCCGGCAGCGCCGTCCACGACGACGCGTTGATGGTCGACCTCTCGCTGATGAACGGCGTTCACGTCGACGCTAAGGCGCGCACGGCGCGGGCGCAGGGCGGCGCCAAGTGGGGCGACTTCGACCGCGAAACCCAGGTTTTCGGCCTCGCAACGACCGGTGGCGTCGTTTCGACCACCGGTGTCGGAGGCCTGACGCTGGGTGGCGGCATCGGCTGGCTGATGGGCAAGCACGGCCTCTCGGTCGACAACCTGCTTTCGGCCGATGTGGTGCTGGCCAGCGGCGAAGTGGTCACGGCCAGCGCGACGGAGAACACGGACCTCTACTGGGCCCTGCGCGGCGGCAGCGGCAACTTCGGCGTCGTCACCAGCTTCGAGTTCCGTTTGCATCCTGTTGGGCCTATGGTCACCGGCGGCCTGGCCGCGTGGCCGATAAGCATGGCACGCGAGTGTCTGGACTTCTACGCCGGCTTCACGGCCAAGGCCTCCGACGAGATGGGCTCGTTCCTGGTGTTCACCGGGGCGCCAGATGGCAGCGGCAACCTGATTACAGCGTTCATTGGCGCGCACACCGGCTCGCTGGCCGACGGCGAACGTGAGCTGAAGCCGGTCAAGGAGTTCGGCCCGCCAATCCTGGACCTGCTGGGCCCAATCCCTTACACGGCGATGCAGTCGATGCTCGATAACCCGGCTCGCGCCCAGGTCTACTGGAAATCGACCTTCCTCAAGGACTTCTCAGCGCCGGTGCTCGACGTGCTGGCAGCCGCCGGGCGCAATCTCCCGACTGCACTTTCCAGCATCATCCTCGAACACTTCCACGGCGCCATGAGCCGAGTGGCGGTGGACGCGACCGCGTTCAGCGATCGCAAAGCGCTGTTCAACGTCGCGGTCATCGGCACCACAATGGATCCGGCCGAGAACGACAAGTGCCGCACCTGGGCGCGCCAGGTCATCGAGGACCTGAAGCCGTTCAGCACCGGCGGCGTCTACGTGAACTACCTTGGTGTCGGCGACGACGAGTCGCGGGTGCCGGAGGCCTTCGGCAGTAACTACCAGCGGCTGCAGACGATCAAGCAGAAGTACGATCCGTCTAACCTGTTCCGCGCCAACCAGAACATCAAGCCGGCGGGCTAAGACAGATGAAGCGTTGACAAGCGCATGAGGCGGCGGGATGATCTGCGCGCAGATCACGGAGGTGCAGTATGGCTCTCGCTCTCGACCACACGATAATCCCGTCTCGCGATCAGGAGACGGCGGCGCGCTTCATCGCGAAGCTTTTTGGGCGCACCTACGACGGCAAATGGGCCCACTTCTCGCCGGTCAAGGTCGGCGAGCTGTCGCTCGACTTCGACAACCGCGAGGAGTTCGAGCCGCACCACTACGCCTTCCTGGCCGACGACGAGGAGTTCGACGCCATCTTCGGACGCGTGAAGGGCGAAGGCATCGCCTACGGCAGCGGACCGCGCTCGGTGGACGACATGCAGATCAACCATCTGCACGGCGGCCGTGGCTTCTACTTCCGCGACGGCGACGGCCACGTCTGGGAAGTCATCACCCACACCTACGTCTAAAGGCGTCAGAGTGGGACCGAGCTGAAGCTCCGGCCCCTGCGTAGTCACGCCCTCATAGCCTCGGTGGGCCGGTTTTGCCCCGCTGTGTAGTGTGCCTCGCGTGGTGAGCTCGTCAGCCCGGTAGAAAAGAGACCCGGCCGGCGCTCCCCCGCAAAAGGCGCCGGCCGAGCCCAATTAAGCCTCGAGCAGGTGCTCCCGAACCCGCTCGATAACTCGCCCTGAACGCCGCAGCCGGCGAGAGTCGGTCTGGTCTCGTGCACCGTCTCTAAGAATCATGCTGGGGCTCAGGAAGAGCGTAACCTCCAGGCATTAACGTCCGGTTAAGGCCGGTAAAGGCAGCGTTAAGCGTCCGCCACCCGTCTGTGCTCCGCCGGTAACAAAGTAGAATGCGTCCGGGTTAGACGCTGAGCAGAGCTTGCTGGCAGGTCAGGCCGCTGCGGCAACACGCTTACCAGGCACATCAAACGAAAGGGAATCGAAAGTGGCAGGACGGAAGTTCGGTTTGGTCATGGCGGCAAGGGTCCCAGGCTCCTACTATTCCCTCCCGCAAGCGGAGCAGGAATCGCCGGGCAAGGTCTTCGAGGAGCTGATGGCGAAGTACGCCGGCAAGGTCGACCTCGTGCGTCGCTACTGGACCAGCGCCTTCAGCGCTGACGTGTCCGACGTGTTCGTCTTCGAGTGCGACGATCTAATGGAAGCTCACAACTTCAACCAGGACCTGACAGCGCTGCTCTCGAAGGGTGGCGACCCGGAACGCTTCGGCGAGACCGTCTCGATCTGGGTCGGCGTTAACCCGGACGCAGGCTAAAGCCTCGCACACATTCCCACGGAGATCTTTTCCCATGAACGCAAAGGCGCTCAGCCAGCTAGCCGCGAGCCTCACCGGCCAGGCGATCACGCTTGAGGACAGCAGCTACGAAGAGGCGCGGCGGATCTGGAATGGCACCATCGACAAGAAACCAGGCGTCATCGTGCGCTGTGGCTCCGTCGATGACGTCATCGCCGCGGTGAACTTCGCCCGTGCGGAGGGCCTGGCGGCCTCGGTGCGGGGCGGAGGCCACCACGTCGCCGGCGGCTCGCTCAACGACGGCGGACTGGTCATCGACCTCTCACAAATGCGACGCGTGAGTGTCAACCCGGCTGCGAAGACCGCACGCGCTGACGGCGGCGCCCAGTTGCAGGACCTCGACGAGGCCACGCTGGCACACGGGCTCGCGGTCCCTACCGGCCTTTTCTCCGAGACCGGCATCGCCGGCCTTACGCTAAACGGCGGCTATGGCTGGCAATCCCGGTTGCGCGGCCTCACCTGCGACAGCTTGATCGGCGCCGACGTGGTAACGGCGGACGGCAAGCTAATACACGCTGCGGCCACGGAAAACCCGGACCTGTTCTGGGCCTTGCGCGGTGGCGGCACGAATCTCGGCGTCGTCACGTCCTTCGAATATCGGGCTCACCCGGTTCCGGGAGAGCTGGCCTTCACCTTCGTCACCTACGCGTTGGCGGACGCGAAGCAGGTGCTGACCAAGATGCGAGAGTTCAACCGTACATCACCGCGCGCCGTGGGCGTCCTCGCCGTGATCTGGACGTTCCCTGCCTCGGAGCCATACCCGGAGGCAGTGTGGAACCAGCCCTTTATTGGCTTTGTCGGGCCGTACATCGGCGACGCCGCCGAGGGCGAACGCATTATGCAGCCGATCCGTGAATTCGCAACTCCGATGTTCGATGGCAGCGGCCGCATGCCCTTCGGGGACATCCAGCGCGCCTTCGACGAGGAGTACCCCCAGGGCAGGCGCTACTACTGGCGCTCCTCCTACCTCAGCGACCTCAGCGAGGCAGCCATCGACACGCTGGTTGACTTCGGATCACGCCGGCCATCGCCGCTCACTTCGCTGGACGTCTGGATCCTCGGCGGCGCCATCCAGGACGTCGGGGCTGCTGACACGCCGATCGCCCACCGGCACGCCCCCTTCATGATCGGCATCGAATCGAACTGGACCGAAGCCGCTGAGGACGCCGCGAACATCAGCTGGGCGCGCGAAGCTCAGACGCGCCTCACGCCCTACTCAACAGGCGGCTCTTACCTCAACTTTGAGGATCCCAGCGACCAGAGTCGAGTGGCCGCAGTCTACGGACCGAACTACACCCGCCTCATGGAGATCAAGCAACGCTACGACCCAGATAACCTGTTCGGCGCGCGGCGCGCCTCAGACACTTAGCGTCGACCGGACCTTTAGCGTAGACCAGTCGTGTGCCCTGGCTAAGCGCTCAAGAAGGGGCCGGCGCAAGTCGCAGTCTTGACTCGCACCGGCCGTAGGAAGAGCTCGCCGCTGGGGCCTGGCGGCAGATGCTCGGAGCGTCTGCACTTAGACTAGACTGTTACGGATGAACGGACGCTTAACGCCGGTAAAGGTTCGGTTAATGGAGGGGACGAGCAGAGCCGAGAATCGATCTGTAAACGACATCTTTACAGCACTTTTTACCCAATAAGGGTTTCAACTGACGCACTGGTGCCGACACTCTTATGTAGAGGTGGCGGTTCCACAGGAGGCATGTCATAGCTTTAGTCCTGGACCAGGCAGCCGTTCTCCCCGCTTGGCGAAGTCGCCCTCCGTTTAGCGCCCTCAATCGCTTCGCGATCAGCGACGCCGTGTTCGTGGTCGGCTGGGAGGTCCAGTCGCAGATCTCGACGCTGGTCCTGGTCACGCTGGTCGCCTTCGTATCGATCTGGCTCGCCCTCGCGACGATGTTCGTCTGGTCGCTCATCGCTACCGTCGCTTACTGCTACGCCCGCGAGAAGGGCCTGCCGGACCTGGTTACGCTCCAGCGCCCAAAGGCCGGCAACGGCGCCAGCAAATATCTGCGACACGCCGCCGGTTCCGCTGTCAAGGTGTGGTTCATCGGCCTGCACAACCTCGTCTTCGCGCGATTGGCCTCCGGCGCGCTCAACGGCCTACCCTGCCGCAGCACCCGCTGCCGTCGACTCGCCGTGCTCGGCCTGGGCATGACCTTGTTCGGCGTCACCACAGCCGAACATCTGCTGCGACGGGCCGGGTTCAGTGGCAACGCGCTGGTGCGACGTGGCCTGGTGGGCCCGTTCCTCAACGTGCCGTACCGGATCTTTCTCAGCGCCGCAGTGATGCACGGCGTCCTGAAGCTGGTGGACTCGGTCTGCGGCCTTGGCAGCTGCTTCTAGCAGGCTTAACCCAGCGTAGATTCCACACGCGGGCCGGGAGCGATCAGCTGCTGCGCGTAGAGGCGCGAGTACGACCCTTCGGCGGCGACCAACTCCGCATGCGTGCCCGACTCGACCACTCTGCCGTCATCGATGACGAAGACGACGTCTGCGGCGAGCACGGTCGAGAGCCGGTGAGCGATAGCGAGCACGGTTCGGCCGTGCGTCACGCGCTCCAGAGCCTCCTGGATCGCATGCTCGGTGATGCTGTCCACGCTGGACGTGGCTTCGTCCAAGATCAGCACCGCAGGGTTCTTGAGCAGCGCCCTCGCGATCGCCACGCGCTGCTTTTCGCCGCCTGATAAGCGGTAGCCGCGCTCGCCGACCACCGTGTCATAGCCGTTGGGCAGCGTGGAAACGAACTCGTGGATGTTGGCAGCGCGCGCCGCGGCCTCGACCTCTTCGTTGCTGGCGTCCGGCCGGGCGTAGCGCAGGTTTTCCAGAATCGAGGCGTGGAACAGGTACGGTTCCTGGTTGACCATCGCCACGTTGTCGCTGATCGTTTCCAGGGTCAGATCGCGCACGTCCTGCCCGTCGATCAGCACGGCGCCGGCGTCGACGTCGTAGAGGCGTGGCACCAGGTAGGCAATCGTGGTCTTGCCGGAGCCGGTCGGGCCGACCAGCGCCGCGAATTCGCCCGGCGGGATGTGCAACGAGACATCGTGCAGCACTTGCTGGCCGGGGATGTAGGAAAAGTCGACACCGCGGAGCTCGACTTCGCCGCGGAGGTTGGCCAGCATCTTCGCGTCGGGCTTCTCCTGAATCTCGGGTATCAAATCAAGGTAGTCGAAGATGCGCTCGAACAGGGCCAGCGAACTCAGAACCGTGATCTGCACGTTGAGCAGCGACGTGATCGGCCCGAAGAGGCGTGGCAGCAGCGCCGCCATCGCCACGACCGTGCCCAGGGAGACGTCGCCACCAATGACGCGATGGCCCCCGTACCAGTAGACGACCGCGGGGCCCAGCGTCCCGAACAGCCCCATGCCCATCTGGAACCAGCGTCCGACCATAGCACGCCGGACGTTGAGGCTACGAATCTGGCTCGCGACGCCGCGGAAGCGCGCCGCCTCGTCGGCCCGCCGGCCGAAGGTCTTCATCAGCAGCGCGCCAGAGACGGAAAGCGTCTCCTGCATCTGCGAGTTCATCATCGCGAGTTGCTGCTGCGTCTCGTTCTGCAGGGCCCGCTGGATGTTGCCGACCCGGCGCGCCGGAATCACGAATAGCGGGATGAAGGCAACGGAGAACACGGCAAGACGCCAATCGAGCGCCAGCATGATCGCGAAGGTGCTGGCCAGCGTGATCGCGTTGCCGAGTAGGCTGCCAAGCGTCTCGCTGATCACGTTCTGCACGGCGCCGACATCGTTGTTGATTCGCGACAGCGTTTCGCCGCTGCGGCTGGCCGTGAACCAGCGCAGCGACATGGAGGAGAGGTGCTGGTACAGCCTGTCGCGCAGGTCAAACATGACGCTCTGACTGATCGAGTTGCCGAGGAACGACTGAGCCACGCCGTTGAAGGCGCCGAGCAGGATGATGACGACCATCGCCGCAATCAGAAGGTTGAGTTCACCGCCGTCGCTGACCTTGATTGTGTGGTCGATGATCCGTCTGATGATTAGCGGCGGGCCCAGCCCTACCAGTGACGCGAACGTGATCGCCGCCAGAAACGGGACCAGCAGCCTCCGGTGGGGCAGGAGCAGCCGGACGGAGCGCTTGAAAGTGGGCCACGCGGGCCGTTGCGGCCGCTGCGGCTCGCCGCCGGGTCCTCTGCGCCAGGAACGATGCTCCATCATCACAGATCGAGCTTATCGCATTCCCCTCACGACGCGTTTGATGCAGGGCCGGCCTGAGGGCCGCTGCCGTGATCCTGACTGCGATCGGCCCTGATCTGGCCGGCCTGCGGGCGCTATCCTGAGCAGGTGAGCGCAGCAATCGAGTTCAGTGACCTTTCCAAGCGGTACGGTTCCGTGCAGGCGCTTGATGGCGTCAGCCTCAGCGTCGGCGAAGGCGAGGTCTTCGGCTTCCTTGGCCCCAACGGGGCCGGCAAGACCACGGCGATCCGGATTCTCTTCGACTTGATCCGTCCATCCGGCGGCAGGGCCAGCGTCCTGGGCGTCGATTGCCAGCGTGAAGGACCGCGCGCTCGCGAGGCGATGGGCTACCTGCCAGGTGACCTGCGCCTGTACGAGAATCTCAAGGGAACGGCACTAATCGACCTGTTCGCTTCGCTGCGCCCCTCGCCGCCGGACCGGCGCTTCCTCCAGGAGCTATGTGAGCGCCTCGCACTCGACCCGTCGTACGTCGTGGGCAGTTACTCGAAGGGCAACAAGCAGAAGTTTGGACT
>Ga0209640_10006363_pt1 | contig 10338 bp, 22 predicted proteins | sample RifCSP10_1_FD_184018 | JGI IMG/M metagenome (GOLD analysis project Ga0209640, IMG submission 184018) | Soil microbial communities from Rifle, Colorado - Rifle CSP2_sed 10_1 (SPAdes) (version 2) | ecosystem: Environmental > Terrestrial > Deep subsurface > Rock core/Sediment | place: Rifle... | reverse complement strand
CCGGCACGGGTCAGCGGTACAGGTCCGCAGTCGAGACAGCGGCCTAGGCCAATCACTCGTGCGCCTCAGCCTCGATCCGGGAGATGTAGAAGTGGATGCCACTCGAGCACTCCTGGGTCCAGTCGTCGTCCCACCTGTCTGGTCGCACCGTCTCGCCGACCCTGTACTCGAACGCTCCGTCATGCAGGCTGTGCGCTGGCTTGCCGTCAGGCGTCGCCACAACGACGGCGTACTCTCCGCGGCACTTACGGCCGAAGGCATGTGACCGCTTCGCTTCGGCCGGGATCGAAAGCTCGACGACGCCCTCACGACAACGCTTGAATGCGACGAGCGTACCGTTCGGAAGGATGCGCGTCCGAGCGATCGCGAGGTCGCCATTCTTCGCGCCCTGGAGGTCCGCGCGCTGGAGGTCCGCGCCCTGGAGGTCCGCGCCCCGGAGGTCCGCGTCCCGGAGGTCCGCGCCCTGGAGGTCCGCGCCCTGGAGGTCCGCGCCCCGGAGGTCCGCGCCCTGGAGGTCCGCGCCCCGGAGGTCCGCGTCCTGGAGGTCCGCGCCCTGGAGGTCCGCGCCCCGGAGGTCCGCGCCCCGGAGGTCCGCGCGCTCGCCCTCGGCTTCGCCTCGGTTCCACCACGCGTGCTTCTCCAGGATCTCGCGCCACTGCTCTGCGGTCGGAGTCTTGCCGGCCCACGAGTCCGGTATCGGCTTCTCTGTCACTGCGTCCTCCAAATCCAGACCACCAGGGCCACCCAAGGGAGGGCCGAGAGGGTCATCGCGACCCACACCCGCCAGACCCCAGGCGTCTCCCGTCTCCACTCCACAGGCTCGGCCCTCTTCCTGGCCAGGTGCAGCCGGGTCCGGCGCATCGCCGTGAGCTGAGCCTCTCGAGCCGTCACGTAGCCGTCGCCATGTCACGCCTCCGCTCTGATAGAGAGCTGCACTGGGTCTCTCACCCACGCCCGCTGAAGGAACCGGGAGGAATCCCCGAACCCACACAGGAGCCGGGCCTCCCTCAGCAGCTCCCGCTGCATCCCGTCCGAGGTCCAAAGAGACGTTCCGCGCGGTGTGTGCTCGTCCGGCACCATGTACCCCGTTCTCACCCTGGCCCTCACTGCCGCGGGAGTCCGACACTTGGAACCGATGGTCCTGAACGCATCGGCCACATCGGCTGCCTCATAGAGCATGAAATTCCTCCGGGTCATGAGGCTTCGTTCATGAGGACCGTGGAGGGGTGATTTCGCTTCCTGCGTCGATAGGCTTTTTGGCGCGCGTTGGCGCAGGCCAGGCAATTCCTGTGTCCGGGACTCTCCCGCCGAATGGAAATATTCCCTGGAGCAAGCAGATGCCCATGTGTGCAGTGGGTTCGCTGTGCGTACCTAGCCGTCAGTCCAATCCCGCGGAGCGTGTTGACGCGAACGGTCACTGGTTCTATGTGGTCGGGATTGACGCAGCATGGAGTTCGACACAGATGATCGGCAGTGCGATCAACAGGCCATGGCTTGGCGTGTCTAAGTTCCCAGGCGACTTGATGCGCTAAGCGAGTACGGCCTTGGTAATGGATACACCCATATCCCCTGATGCTGGCACCGAGCCAGTAAACGCACGTCGAAAAAGGTACACGTTCAGACTTGGCGTCCATGCGCTGTTCGATTGGCGGTCTACACCAACGCCCACGTCCCGGCCTATCACTCATGCCGCACCGGCCATGAAGCATCCGTCACTGGCTGGCCAGCAGGAGGGATCTGTCGGCCACGCTTGAGCAGCCCGGCGGCCGTGCGAGTGGTCCCGCCGGGCTCCCTTCCCGAAACTCCTAGCTGTTCCCCCCTTTCCACGGTTAGTCCGTCTCCCGGCTACGTCGCTCAGCCAGCCGGTTGAGACGCGCCATCTCGTCCGGGCCCATCTTGTTCATCAGGTCTTCCCCGTCCGCGACGATCAGGTGCCGTCCGAACGACACGCTCCCAAGCGCCTGAACGTGCTCGACGTGAACGTCTGGGACGACCCCGTAGAACTGGACTCGCGCGACTACGGCGGCCGGGACGACGTGGCCAGACAACAAGCGCACCGCCTCATCGAAGACCAGGGTCTCGTCCTGGGGCACAACCGAGAGCGCGTGTGTGGCGTCGCTCATGACCGCTTCCTCGGCAGCAATCGGGTGATGAAGAGGTAGGCCAGGGCCGAGCCGATCAGGGCACCGACTAACGTAGAGCAGCTCACTTGCCCGCCGTGTGGTTGTAGATTCCAAGTGACAGATGAAAGACCTTGGCGAACACGCGAAGCGGCTTGACCAGCTCCGGCGCGTATCGCTGCGCCAGCATGTCCAAACCACTCAGAAAGAGACCGACCCCGACCTTGACTTGGGTCAGCCCCCAGGTACGAACAATGCCGTTGTCCTCAGAGACTCCACGCTTCTGAAACGCCCCCGTGGTCAGAATGTCTACTAGGGCGTCACCGCCGTGGAATAGCAGTGCCTTGCCTGGATTGACATGCGGCTTGTCCCCAGGGAAGAACGCTCGGCTGTAGTCTTTCGGCGCTGGCGGGCCTACAAGGGACGACTGGCGGTCCCCCGCCTGAACGCTCTGGCACGAGAGCAGCGCGAGGACCGCCATGGCAGGAACGATGTGAGAGGACTTCATGCGACCATCTCCGACCACTTGTGGACGTTGAGAAGGCCGAGGAAGGCTTGGTAGTCCAGCTCGCGCCAGGCCACCGGCTGAGGGTTGATCTCGCCCTGACCATCGCGCGGAACCGCTACAACGTAGCCGGCGGCTTCGATCCCGTGCTCTTTCAGCGCACCACGAAGCGCGTGGTTCTGGAGGTAGCTCTCTCGGTAGATCCGGCTCCGGTCGTTGCTCTTCCAGTCCCCGAGGGTCAGAACGTCAGCGACGTAGGCGAGCCAGTCGAGAGTCCCGGCAAACCCGTGCTTCGACCACACCGGCTGCTCGACGGCGACCGGGCGGAAGCTGACCGACTTTGCCCACTCCATGATCGCGGCGAGGATCATGTTTGCTTCGCGTGGATGCTCTAGCCTGGGCTTCTCAACGGAGAGCCCGAGCTGCTTGCGGAACTCGTACTCCGCGAGCTTGTGCCCCTCCACTCCCATGTCGGCCGCCTTCTTGGAGAGGTTCCTGTGCGCCTGTCGCCGGGCCATGAGCCGCTTGAGAAGATCCCCGCGCTCGTCCTCCTCATCGTTCAGCCAAGCCAAAGCCTCGGCCTCGCACGCCTCGCTCTGGACCTTGGAGGACCAGAAGACAAGCGCCGGCTTGTCCAGTGACTTGAGGACCGTGGTCACGCCCGGGACTTCACCGACAGGGCAGGAATAGCGCCGTGCCTTGGTGTCGTCGCGGATCACGTCCTCGCGGAGCTTGGCGAGTACAAGCGAAAGGTCGGTGCTCACTTTGCGGCCTCGCGGATCGCAGCCATCACGGCCCTCAACTTCGCCGTGGTAACGGTCTTGAAGCTGTCGAACCCGTGCTCTGCCAGGATGGATCGCATGCGGATGTCCGCTTCCTTGCGCCCGAAGGTCTCCGTGGCCAGAGCCCACAGGTCGGCGCGCTGTTGGTCTGAGATGGCGTCGGCCGGTGGTTCGTGCGACTCGGGCCGGCTTCCACCGCTCGTCTGCCGGTTCTCCCCGCGGAGCGGAGCGCCGTCCTTCCGCCGCCACATGTACTTGGCGTCGTTCCCGTCCTTGATAGCGACCCGGACGGCAAACTTCCGCCGCCACTCCTCGCACCACCGTTTGTCCCAGCACTCCCAGCCGACAGAGAGATCCTTGGAGCAGCGGGTCAGCGCGTCGCTCTTGGCCGCTTCGCAGGCCGATGCGTAGGTCATCCGCGCCGACTGGAGGGTCTGCTCGCCGACAGCCTCTGAGATGAAGTTCCCGCGGATGTACAGCCGGCCGCGCATGCAGACGACCGTCCCCTTCTTCCCGCCGTCGTCCGGCTGCTCGCGGAAGTAGACGTTTCCATTCGCATCAGGAACAGGGACCATCGCCCACTGACCGGGGCCGATGATGTCGTTCAGCCGGCGGCGAACGTGGACCTGGCCGACGTAGACTTCACCGGCTTCGGTGGTCTTGATGTCGTGCTCTTCGTCCTTGAAGACGGTCGCCAGCGCCCGGGCGTCTTCCTTGCTGATCGGGGTCATCCCGGCCCCGCGGTAGCCCTGTGGCTCCGCGTCGGACGCGATGATTGCTTCTTGCGCGCCCTCTTCGAGGCGTGTTATCGTGAGTGCGGTTTCGGACACTGTACCCTCCTGGCCCGCGCTCGCAACGCGGGCCTTCTTCTCAGTCAAGGACTTCAAGAGTCACGCTCATCAGGTGTTCGGCCAGCACTTCCGCAGACGTGGTGGTCAGTTCCTTCCCGGCCCTCGCCATGTCGCTCAGCGTCCAACCCGCCTGTTCAACTCGTTCCCGTGCGGCTTCGACCACGCTCCCGGAGTCCAACATCGCGTAGACCAGTTCCTCGGCTGCGCACGTCAGCGGGCATCGCTTGCGGTTCCTCGCATCGAGGACGGCATCCGGGCCACGGTCGCTGCTGTGAAGCAGGGCCGCTTGCATCCGGTCGCCGTGCGTCGGGAACAGGTTCATTCCGCGTCCTCTTTGGTCTGATCGATGACGAAGTGCGCGAAGTGGTCGTCTTCGGTCTTGGTCAGGAGTTCAGCGTTGGGTGCGGCTTCGATACACGCCTGCTCGGCCTCGCCCTCGCACTCGTCACAGGCTCGCGAGATGCCGTGCTGGCACTCAACCCGGACCATGTACTCCCGGTCCTCGCGGTACTTCGTCTTGATCCGGTATCGGCGTTCCATTACCAGGGCCTCCGTCCAAAGGCGAGGTCGCAGATTTGCCATGCTGCGAAACAGCCAGAGCCGGCGAGTACGATGAAGGCGAGGATCGTGAGGATGGTCATCGCGTCACCGCCTGGACGACGCACCAAAGGAACACCGCACTGAGGAACCCCTGGCCGAAGCTCAACCAACGCTCGGTCAGCAGACGTTCGGTGATCGAAATCCTTCTCACTGCCTACCCTCCACCCATGCCCACGCGTCGCCGTGCTGGATAGCGCGCACAACCCATGACCCCACGCCCATGTCAGCGGCGATCCGACAGGGGCGCTCTCCAAGGGAAAGGCGACGCCGGATGACGAGAACTCCAGCGACGGTCAACTTGGAGCCAGCGACTCTTTCTCCGCGTGGCCGACTTTCGGGGCGGGTACGCGACCCGTTGCGATCTCCGCGCGCCACGCTCTCGGGACGCGTGCGAGTGCCATGACGGTCTCCGCTCGCCGTGCGCCCCTTCGCGTCTCGGTCGGCAATATTCGTTGCGTCCGTACCTGGGAAGACATGCGCGGGGTTGCAGCACTTCCGGTACTCGACCGAACCCAACGGATAGCGCACGTCACAGGAATGGCAGGCTATCGGGGCATGATCCGGAAGAGGACCATTGGTCAGTTCCCAAGCCACAGAATGCGCGGTCCGGGTCACGCCGTTCAGGTCGAACAGGCCATAGCCGTTGACCCGCCGAATGTGGGCGAGGAAGGGCCAGCACTCGTCAGGTCCGCGCCGATCGACCTTGGACCAGAAGCGCGCCTCAACCGTGGCGAACGTGTACTGATTGGCGTGCGCCACTCTAGAAATCTCCCCAGTCGTCCGAGATCACCCCGTCTCCGATCTCTCGAGGAATCGCTACCGTCTGTACCGAAGGCAGAACCACGTACCCGTGGCGGACAAGCTGCGAGAACGTGGGCTTCTTGGGCTCGTTCACGATCATTTCGGCGTCTGGCGTGATGAGCCGGCTGAGACCGGAAGGCTTGGGGAGGGTCACTGGCGTCCCTCCGCTTTTGCAATGGCGGAGCGGAGCGTCTCGCCCCAGCCGTACCTGTGCAGATCCGGCATGCGCCCTCTGGCCAATTCCTCGACCAACGAAAGCGCGCCACGTGCCGCCTCCAGAAGGTCCGGCGCGGCCGCGATCAGACTGGCGTTGGCGAGGCTTTCGGCCGGGCGATTGGGCCAGTCACCTCGGCCGCAAATCGTCTTTGCCTCGTTTACGGCTTCGATCCAGTAGCCGCCTGGGCCGTCCCCGCCTTCCTCCACCGTCCACGGCCCCGGCGTGTGGCCGGCCGTTGCCGAAGCAACCGATTCCGGCGCGCGGTCCTCCGGCTGGGCAGCGGCCGATCCGCTGACTGGAGGCTCGGTTACTTGGGGTTGGGTGTGGTCTTGGTTCTGTCTACGTCTTTTCGAAGTAGGCGTTCCCATCGCTGACTCCTAACGAGTTACGCTGGTTTCGGCTCGCGTTGTTGCCGGCTTGTTGCCGGGCACGCGCCCGGAGCCTGCGCAGGTGGGGCAAGGAGCAGAATCAAGACAACGGTCATGGACTCTGTGATACTGCTTGCCGCTTCCCCGGCACGCCCCACACGTCCGAGTCGCGGCCGTCTGGTTCTGGCTGGCCATCAGCGCTTGCCCTTCTTGGCCGGGATGGGACGGCCTAGAATCTGCTCCAGGGCCATCGCCGTAGCCCGGTTGATCTCCGTGTCCCCTCGCTCCCAGCGGTAGATGGTCCGTTCGCTCAGACCCAGCTTGGAAGCCACGTCGGCTCGAGTGAGTCCAGCTTCCTGGCGCGCCGCGATGAAGGCTTCTGGAGTCATCGGTCGAAAAGACCGGGAGCCCCAGGCGACTCCCGGCACAAAGCGTCACCGCTCGGGGGCGCGGCCTTCGGCGTCCCTGGGCCAGCGGCGTCCTGGCGCTTCTGAACTACGACGGGTCGAGCGATCTCGCCAGCGTGGATATATCCACGGCAATAGCAGAGATAGCCGCCCCGGCAGATGTCCTTGGCTTGCTCTTGGTTCGGCATCGTGACCCCATAATAGGGCCTGTCCGACAGTTTGGCAAGCAGAATCTTCAACTTTTTTCTTGACCGCCCCCGGCAGGCCCCCGCGCTACGGTTGGTCTAGGGTCGTCGGGTTAGCGCCATAGGAGCACCCTCAGCCGCTCAAGAGACATCCCGCCCAGAAGGCCCATGAACCAAGAGAACAAGGCCAGAGCAAGCAGTTGGCCGAAGCGCACAGAAATGATCGACTCTCTGGTTAGGGGAGTCACAGCTTGCCCACCTCCTTCAGCGCCAGGACCAACTCACAAACAGCGACGAGGGGCGTAGGTCCCTCCCCCGAGAATCCCTCCGGCCCTGGTTCGCATGTCGCCTCCCAGTAGAACTCTTTGGCCGCGTTGTCCGGGAAGACCCACATCCGATACTTCTCAACTAGCGGCCCGGTTGCGCTCCAGTCGGTGTCGTAGCGGGGGAGCATCGCGCAGGTCTCCTCATCTGGCGAGACTCCGAGCCATCCACTAACAACGCTCGAATCCTCTTTTGGGTGTGTCGCTTCGATGTCGGTCCATCCCAGCGCTTCCGCGACCTTAACGTGTAGCGGCTTGGCCGGATCATCGCTCATCCCTTCCTCCGAAATAGCCTCAACTGGCTCCCCGCAATGGCTTCTCCGAAGCGTTCCGTGGCGTGCGCGTCCTTCCGCTGAGCATGGGCTCCGTAGTAGTCCGACGTGAGCCGTACCGTCGAGTGCCCCATCCCCCTCTTCAGCGTGTCCAAGTCCGCCCCCGCCTCGAGCTTCCCGACCGCATGAGTGTGTCTCAGCCCGTGGAGCCAGACCCGTCCCTTGAATCCTACCGCCTTGGCCGCGCGCCGTAGGCCCAAACGCCAGCGCTGTCTCGCCGCGGCTGCACCCTTCGGCTCGACGCCGAGAACCCACGGCATCGACAGGTCCGCACGCTTAGCCCTGAGCCGCTGAAGGAACTCGACCATCGGGTGAGGGATCTCCACCGTCCTCTTGCCGGCCCGGCTCTTGAGCCCCACGACCTCCCCGGACGGGTAGACCTGTCGCCGGATCGTAGCTTCCCGGGCCCCGAAGTCCACGTCCTCCCACTGGAGCCCCAGGGCCTCCCCGAGCCGGAGCCCCAGGTAGAGCATGACCGAGCACGCCGCTAGGGATTCCCCCCCCAGAGCTCCCAGGATGGCCGCGGTGACCTCTACCCCCGGCGCCTCGGGTGGCTCGTACCCGCTCGGGAGCCTCATGGCGCGAACGATTCCCTTCGCCGGGTTCTCACCCTTGACGTATCCCTCCTCGGCGGCCTCGCCCAGGCAGGCCCGTAGAACCGCCACGTAGAGCCGTACCGTCCTCGGAGCGAGCCGAGAGACCAACTCCTCGGTCCAAGCCTTCACGTCCCGGCGGTGGAGTTCCTCGAGCTTCCTGGTCCCGAGCCAGTGGCCTGCGATCTCTCGGTTAACGACCGTTCGGTAGTTCCGGAGCGTAGGCGGCCGGAGCGACCCGGCGCTGACCAGCCGCTCGATTCGCTCGAGCCAGCGCCTTGCCCACACTGCCAGGGTCGGTGCGTGGGCCTCCGCGGGAAGCGGACCGTCTACCTGGGCCCGGAACGTCTCGGCCTTTTCCGCGTCCTGGCCGAAGAACCGGACGTGCCGGCGGCCTAGAGGGTCTCGCCAGTAGACGACGACTTCCCTCCTACCGTTTCGGCTCCGGCTTGTGACGCGCGCGCCCATCCACGAACGCTTTCAGGGCGGTTGGGTCTACCCGGACGTGCCGCCCGATCTTGACCGTTGGAAGGTAGCCAGACCTCGAGTGAGCCCGGGCCGTGTCCACACTGATCTTCAGGATTCGCGCAATTTCGGGAGGGGTGAGCAGAGTAACCTGCCTCGGGGGGCCGTCGTCAAGGGGAATCTTCGACCTGAGAAACACCTGGGCGGCCGCCGCGGCGGCGAGCTGCCCGAACATCCCGAACAACGTCCCGCACTCCTCTACCGGGCAGGACGCCAGGTGCTTGGCCCATAGCGACAGATCGAGCTCCATCGCGGCCCCCGCACCCCACCATTGCGGTGTGTGCGTTACTAAATATGGCTCACCGCGGCGCTGTTTGCCGTGAGATTCCACACACCGCGAGTTTCGGTAGTGGGTCAGTTCGCATGTAGAAAAAAGAGGACGGCCTTGAGGAGCTACCCTCTCGGCCGCCCGATTGACCTATCAGCGGGGGTGTAGCCTAGTGATTAGGCCCCGGATTGCTAATCCGGTGGGGCAGCCAACACTGCCCGTACGCAAGGTTTAAATCCTGCCACCCCTACCACCTTCGTGGTGACGACCGTGGGGCAGATTTGCTTGCGAGCCTAAGCACTTTCTACCCGGCTCAAATCTTAGCCCCACGGCCACCGCGATATCAAGCATTTTCTCACGCGGAGGCGTGTGCCGAGTGAGCCATGTGCCTTGGAACCTTGACCGCCAAGATGGCCTGCATTGGTTCGAGATGCGTCTTGATGGCGAGTACTACACTCGGATCCCACTACGCATCCGCTATGAGGTAGAGGCTCAAGATCCCGACCTCCCGGTTGGGACACATCGTGCCCCAACGAAGAAGACGATGAACTAAGAACGCAAACTCCGCCACGAGACTCCACTCCCCAATCACCAGTTACGTTATTCATTCGTCACCCTGGCCTTCCCGCTGGTTACGCTCTCACTTTCCAAACTGACCTACTACAAAGGTTTGGCTTGCGCTGCCCGCTATCTCCGAACCGTGTTACGCCACCGCTGAGAAGTGGCACTTAGACCGCGGGCTCCTCCTGGAACTCGAACGCCGCGTAGACCACAACGCTGGTACCAGCCGCAAACGCCGCGAGAGAGACGAGCCCGCCAGGCGAAAGGACGATCGCTCCCTCTACCTTCTCCTCGGTGAAAATTCCCGGCGTCGTCGCGGCGATAGCGCTCGCAAACTGGTGGAAGGCCAGTGGCCTGAGGTAAACTTGAGCCCCGACGCCGCCGGTCAAAGCCGTCTGTGTGTATCCCTTCGTCTGTGCCGACCCGCCTCCGACGAAGTTGCACACCGCGGTTGCGTTCTGAGCCGCGGAGATGCTCTGGTTAGACGCCACGTTGTAGACGAACGGGCCAGCCGAGGGAGTCCCCGAAATCACACCTATGATGGTCCGAATCAGCGACGAGTTCACCCCTGATCCAATCGGGTTGTACGCGGTCAGAATCGTCGCTGCCGCCGCCGCAACCGGATTGACGTTGGCCGCGACTACGGTCGTCCCGGCAGCCGCGGTGGAGATGCTGAACACCCGCTTCCGGCTAGCCGCCTCGTAGTGCAACCCTCGCCCCTGAGACACAACGAGCCCGCTCGACGTGTCCAGGCGCAGCGGGTTGGTGTTGGAGTCGGTTGCGGTACGTGGCCCAACCTTGCCTTCCAAGAGAAAGTCCATCAGTGCCTCCTAAGCTGGGCCGCCGTGATGCGAGCCAGAACCACGAAGATCGCTTGTGCCAACCGTCTCAAGTCGGAGT
>Ga0209640_10006361_pt1 | contig 10339 bp, 6 predicted proteins | sample RifCSP10_1_FD_184018 | JGI IMG/M metagenome (GOLD analysis project Ga0209640, IMG submission 184018) | Soil microbial communities from Rifle, Colorado - Rifle CSP2_sed 10_1 (SPAdes) (version 2) | ecosystem: Environmental > Terrestrial > Deep subsurface > Rock core/Sediment | place: Rifle... | reverse complement strand
CCATCCGGCGCGGCGGGCGGGGAGCCGTCTCGTCGCTTGAAGCGCAGTTGCACGCGCCCAAGGTTGATCAAATCCCCCGACTTCAGCTCGCAGCCTGTTGCGACAGGAATTTGCGTGAGGTTGACCCACGTGCCCGAGGTCGAGCCTTCGTCGAAAATCTGAAACACCCCCGGCGACGTTTCGGCGATGCGCGCGTGCAGGCGGGAGACGGAGCGATCCGGGAAGACGATCTGCGCCAGCGACGGCTCGCGACCTAATCGCACCGTCTCGCCGAAGAGTTCGATGTCGGCGCGCGAGCCACCCCCGCCCGGCTCCACCACTTCGAGATAAGCCTTTCCCGTTTGTTTGGGCTGCGCGGCCCGCCGCGCGGGCAGATGCAACTGCGGCAGGGGCAGGCGTGGCGTCGCACGTCCTTTGGAGAGCGGCGTGAGCGGTTGAGTTTTGCGAAGGTCGGCGGTTGCCGCCGGAGCGGAGGCGGCGCGGCGACGGCGAACGAACCACAGCCCTCCCGCCGACGCGAGGCCAATCGCCAGCAGCCCGCCCGCGAGGCCCACAGCCCACACCGGCACACCCGCCGCCCTCTGCGCCATCGTCAGCGGCGGTATCTCCACCGTGACCGTCACCGTCAGCACTTCACTTTCCGCCACCAGCCCCAGTTCATCCGTCGCGCGCAGTTGCAGGGCGTGCGTGCCGCTCTCGGCGTAACTTGCCAGAGGCCAGGTGAGCGTTTCAATCGGCGCAAGGCGCTGCGTGTCCGCGACCTGCCCGTCCGCGATCAACTGGACTTCGGTCAGCGTGCGCGTGTGCCCGTCGGGGAATTCAGCCTTGAACTGCACCGCATACGCCGTCGGCGCGATGGTCTGAGGGTCCGCGCCGGGCTGCTGCGCGAGGCGTTGAATCGTCGCCGGCACATTCTGAATCGCAATTGTGGGCAGCTCGACCCGCAAGGGGAAGGCGCTGACCTCCGAGGTGAGCGCCGCGCCGCCGGGGAGCGTGACGCGGGCGAAGAGCGAGTGCTGTCCTGTGACGGCGAGCGTCGAGCGATAACTCAGGATGTATTGGGCGCGTTGGTCGGCGAGGCGCTGCAAGAGGGGATCGAGGCTCGCGGGCTGATCGAAGACGACGAACGCGCCTCCAGTGAGCTCGGCCAGCTTCTTCAGGCGCTGGGCCTCGACGGCGAGTTGCCCATCCAGGCCGGGCGGACCGACATAAACCGTATGGATGGGGATGCGGCTCGCGTTTGCACGCGCGACGAGATCGGCGAGGGCCGTTTCATCTCCCGCACTGGCGAAGCCGCTGGAGATGAAGACCACGTACCGGCGCATGCCGGGGCGCAGGGTGGCATCGGCGGCAAAGTCCAGCGCCTGATTCGCGAAGGGGATGTGGTTGGCGATCCCCGCGAACTCGGTGGTGTAACTCATCACCGCGCCGGCCACGTCGCCGACCACGCTGCTGTGCGCGGCCAGCACGCCCTCCGGCGCGAGCACGGTCACGTCGTCCACGCCGTCCTTCATCCATTGCATGTTCCCGTTCCGGGTCAAGGCCTGTTTGATGAAGTCCAGCCGCGTAACGGCGTTGGCATCGCGAGCCTTGAAAGCCGCCGAGGAGTCGAGGACGATCACCCCCTGCGTGCCGACCTCGGCTTCGGAGATCGAGAGATTGGAGATTGGAGATTGGTCTTCGGTGAGCGTGAACGCGCTCGCGGGCAGGCCGGGGACGTGATTCCCCTCCGCGTCGGACACGGCGAGATACACGCGCACATCCGGGAAGGCGCTGGTGTCAACCGCGGTGATGGCCGCCGTGCCATCGGTGGCCTGGGCCAGCGCGGGGCGCGGAGCGACGATGACGGTGAATGCAATTAACAGCCCACAAAGGAGACGAAGAATTGTGTGGGGATGTCCCAAAGGGATGCTGCGCGATGGGAGTGCGGGAGTGCGAGGTTGTGAAGGCATGCGACGATTGGCCGAGGCCTCCCCCTCTCGGCGCGCTCAAAGATGGGGCAATTGTAACACGCCCTCGCCTCACCGCCTTTCCAACAACAAATGCCCCCAGCAATCCACCATTCCCGCCCACCCCGGCGGGATGACAGTGGTCGCGTCCATCTGAAAAACAATTGCCGGGCCTTCAACGCGATTGCCGGCCCTGAATTTTTCTCTCTCGAACAGCCGCGCGGCCTGCGGTTGTAGCCCCGCCTGCCCCTCGAACCACACCGGCCTCTCGCCCGCGCTCGCCGCCGAGGGGTCTGCGCCGCCCACGGGTAGTTCTTCGAAAACCGGTTTCTGAGTCTCGCCCACGGCGCGCACGCGCAGGTTCACGAGTTCCACCGGCTCGTCGGGGTGAGCGTGCCCATACCGCTGTCCGTGCCGCGCATGAAACCCCTCAATGACTAATCTCCAATTGCCTTCAAACGGCACGTTGATCTCAAACGACTGCCCCACGTAGCGCAACTCCACCGAGCGTTCCAATCGCGGCGCTGTCACACCCTCGATCGCCATCTCCGCGCGGGCACGCGCCTCGAGGGGCTGGAATGACTCTTCCAGGTCGGATCCACTCCTCCCTTCGACTGCGTTCAGGGCGGGCGCCTCGGCGCGGCGCATCGCGGTCAGCGAGTAATCCCTCACCAAATCCGAAAGCAGCATCCCCAGCGCGGAGAGCACCCCCGGCGCGCGCGGGACGAGCACGCGCGGAATCCCCAGCCGCTCGGCAAGCTCGCAGGCGTGCACCGGGCCAGCGCCGCCGAAGGCCACGAGCGTGAAGTCGCGCGGGTCGAAGCCGCGCTCGATGGAGATTTTGCGGATGGCGCGCTCCATCGTCGCGTTGGCGATTTGGATGACGCCCCACGCCGCTGTTTCGGGCGAGGCGCTCCCGAGCGCGGTCGCAAGTTCGGCCAGCGCGGCGCGCGCGGCGGCCACCTCCAGCGTCATCCGGCCTCCGAGGAAATGCGCGGGGTCGAGGCGATTCAGAATCAAGTCTGCGTCGGTGACGGCGACGACGCGGCCCCCGCGCCCGTAGCACACCGGGCCGGGATCAGCTCCGGCGGACTCCGGCCCCACCGTGAGCGCGCCGCCTGCATCCATCCGCGCGAGGCTCCCGCCCCCCGCACCAACCGTGTGAATATCAATCAGTGGCAGCCGCAATGGCATCCCGCTGATTTCGCCCTCGGACGTGAACGGGATGCGGCCCGGACACAGGCACACGTCGGTGGACGTGCCGCCCATGTCGAAGGTGATGATAGAAGGGCGGGAACTGAAGGAACTGTGGGAATTGAGGGAAGTTCCCTCAAGTTCCTTCCTTTCCCTCGGTTCCTGACTCTGCCTCGCCACCTCAAACGCCCCCACCACTCCCCCCGCCGGGCCGGAGAGCGCGGTGCGCGCGGCCTGCGCTCGCGCGGTCGCGGAGGTGACGCAGCCCCCATTCGACTGCATGATTCGCAGCGGGCGCGGGCGCAAGGCCTTCTCGAGCTGAGCCAGATACCGATCCACGAGCGGCGCGACGTAGGCGTTGATGACGGTCGTGGAGGTGCGTTCGTATTCGCGGTATTCGGGCAGTATTTCAGAGGATAGAGAGATGGAGGTCAGAGGTCGGAGGTCAGAGGGCGGAGTTTCCTTTCTGGCCTCTGACTTCCGACTTCCGACTTCTAACATCTCCCGCACCAGCCGCTCGTGCTCCGGCCTCAGAAACGAAAAGAGAAAACAGACGGCGATGGACTCGATGCCTTCGGCGGGCAGCCTGGGGATGAGGGCGGCGACCTCCTGTGGGTCGAGTGGGATCAGGATGTCACCCTGCGCGGTGATGCGCTCGCGCAGCTCGAAGCGCCATTCGCGCGGGACGAGCGGCGGCGGCTTGCGGGGGACGAGCGCGTACAGGTCGGGCCGGTTCTGCCGACCAATCTCCAGCACATCCGCAAATCCGGCGGTGGTGATGAGCGCGGTGCGCGCGCCGCGCCGTTCGAGCAGCGCGTTGGTCGCGATGGTCGAACCGTGCACCACGAGCGCGGACTCCGGCAGGCCGAGTTCGCGCACGCCCTCGCCCACCGAGCGCGCCGGGTCGTCGGGCGAGGTCAGCCGTTTGTGCAGCCGGATGCGGCCCGCGTCGTCCACGAGGACGAAATCCGTGAACGTGCCGCCAATGTCAACACCGAGGAGCATGAGGAGGGCGAAGGAACTCAGGGCGCCAAACAAGGGCCGGGAACTGAAGGAACAGAAGGAACTCGAAGGAACTTCCTTCAGTTACCGAAGTTCCTTCGGTTCTCCCGGTTCCCTGAGTTTCTGTTTAGGCTGCGGGCGCAAGCGGCGCGGACTGAGCGCCGGGCGCCGCCATCGGGCGGACGAACTGCCGGTAGGCCAGCGTCCACGCCGAGGTGATCCAGGTCTCCAGCACGCCGCCCAGCACGATCAACACGGGCAGGTAGGCCACGAAGCACAGCCCGGCGACGATCAGGCCGCCGACAGCCAGGTTCTGGCTCTCGTTGATGAAGCCGATCACCGCAAACACGATCGGGATGAGCGTGACGATGACCGGCAGCGCGATGACGACGCCGATGACGGCCTGCGCGACGATGAGCACAATCCCCAGGATGATGATGTCGCCGAGGTTGGCGCGGATCACCTCCCAGGCGCGGCCCAGCGCCGCCGTCACCGAGAGGTCCTCGACCACGGCGGCGATCTGCGCGAAGTAGGCGACGATGCCCAGGACAATCGCGGCGACCACAAAGGCGAAGATGAGCGGAAGGCCACACAGCAGCCCGATGATGGTGATGGAGAAGAAGATGCCGGGCACGAGCAAAATCAGCACCAGCCCGATCACCACCACCCCCACGATCAGCCCGATCAAAAACACGCGCCAGAAGTTGCGCAGGCCCACGCGCCACGCCTCGCCGAACGTGACGCGGCCGTTGTCGTCGGCCAGACGTACCCCGCCGATCAGCCCGCCGCGCCCGATGATGGAGAGGACGAAGAGGACGAGGGCGATCAGCACCAGCACGCAGATCACGCCGATGACGATGGCGATGATCCGGGGGTCAGGACTCTCGACAAAGCGCCGGACGGGCGGGGGAAGCTCCGGCCCACCGGGGCCGAAGTCACGACCGCCGCCGCCGTCGCCTCCTCCCGCTCCCCCGCCCCCGCCTGCGGCCCCATTTCCCATCGCGGCCAGGAGGCCGAAGATCCACAGGACCTTGTTTTCCCACGTGATCTTCCACGCTCGTGAAAGAATTGCGCCGAAATCCAGTTTCATAGCAGCCTCCGATTGAAAACTGTCACGCCTTCGCCTCAGGGCCGACGAGTTGCGCCGCGCCCCGATAGGTCAGCGTGTACAGCACCAGCGTGTAAACCGCCGTGAACAGCATCAGGAATAACCCGATCGGCCCGAGCACCCCGCAGGCGAGCAAGAGCGCGACCGCCAGCACGACAGGCGAGTTGAGGAGCGACAGTCCCACGGTGACGACGATTAACAATACGACGACAGGCACGCTGAGTAGCGCGAGGGCCAGGCTGGCGGCGACGGCGATCCCCAGCGCCAGGAAGAACCCCCACCAACCGGAGCGGAAAACTCGCCAGGCGCGCCCGAACGCGGCGCCCGGCCCCACGTCTTCCAGCGCCACCGACATCATCACGAGCAGGAGCACGACGCCCAATACGACGTTCAGCGGCGCCAGCCCGGTCTGCGCCAGTTGCATGAGCTGCACGCCGAACTCGAAGCGGCCCGCCAGCAGGATGATGACGAGCGGAGGCAGCAAGCCCATCGCGGTGATGAGCAGCCCGAAGGTGAAACTCAGCGTGAGGAGGTTGATGACCCGCCGCCCTCCAAGCCGCAGCGCTTCACTTAACGCGAACGTCCCGCGCTCCGCCGCGATCGCGGCTCCGCGCATCGCCGCCGCCTGCAGCAGCCAGCTGATCGCGGTGCTAATGACCAACAGGGCCAGCGCGGCCACGGCGATCAACAGCCATGCCCACACCGGAATATCGCGGAACTGATTCATCCAGCGCGGCAACGGGCCAGCCATTGGCAACGTGACGAGGGCCGCGACCGCCCCGAACGCCCCGCTCAACACCGTGGCTGGAAGAAAGACCACAAACATCACCAGAATGAGCAACCACAGCGGCCAGTTGCGCCAGGTGATGCGCCAGCTGTCACGAAGAAGGAGTCCGGTGTTCATGGGCAATTCACAATGCTCAATGCGCAATACGCAAAGAAGCGCTTGAATTGTGCATTGAGAATTGAGCATTGCGCACTGGTCATTCCCACTCAATCGTCGCGGGCGGCTTGGTGGAAATGTCGTACACCACGCGATTGATGCCTTTGACTTCGTTGACGATGCGGCTGGAGATGCGGGCGAGCACGTCGTACGGCAGGCGCGCCCAGTCGGCGGTCATGAAGTCATCGGTGGTCACGGCGCGGATGGCGCACACCTCGTGATACGTGCGGCCATCCCCCATCACGCCCACAGAGCGCACGGGGAGCAGCACGGCGAACGCCTGCGCGGTCCCAAGGGGGCTGGCCGTTAGGCCGTCCGCGATGTCGCCCCTCAAGAGTCCCGCCGCGCCCAACTCGTCGGTGACGATTTTGTCGGCGGCGCGGAGGGTCTCCAACCGCTCCCACGTGATCTCGCCCAGACAGCGGACGGCGAGGCCGGGGCCGGGGAACGGCTGCCGCCACACGAGCGACTCCGGGAGGCCAAGCTCCAGGCCTACTGCGCGCACCTCGTCTTTGAACAGATAACGCAGCGGCTCGACCAACTCGAAGCCCAAGTCCTTTGGAAGCCCGCCGACATTGTGATGCGTTTTGATCTTCGCCGCCGTCTGCCGCTCCGGCCCGCGCGACTCGACCACGTCAGGGTAGATCGTGCCTTGAACTAAAAAGCGCGCCCTCCCTCCCCAATCGCGGCCCTTCGACTGCGCTTCGCTCTGCTCAGGGTGCGCCGCGACGGGGGCGGGGGCCGCCGCCCGCATGGCCTCGCGCTCCAAAATGCGGATGAACTTCTCGCCGACGATCCTGCGTTTCTGCTCGGGGTCGGTCACGCCCGCGAGCGCGTCCAGGAATTCCTCGGTCGCGTTGACGGCCACGAGCCGCGCGCCCAGCGTCTTGCCGAACGTCTCGACGACCGCCTGCGGCTCGCCCGCCCGCAGCATGCCCGTGTCCACGAAGATGCAGGTGAGTTGATTGCCGACCGCGCGGTGGACGAGCGCCGCTGCGACCGACGAGTCCACGCCCCCGCTCACCGCGGCGACGACAGGCGCGTCCCCCACCTGTGCGCGGACTTTGGCGACCGCATCTTCGACCACCGACCCCGGCGTCCATTCGGCTTTGACCCCGGCGGCGGCGAGGAAATTCTGAATGATCTCGCGCCCGTGCTGGGTGTGGTTGACTTCGGGATGGAATTGCAGCGCAAAGAGTCTGCGCGCCGGGTCTTCCATCGCTGCAATGGCGCAGTTGTCCGACGAGGCCGCCGCGCGGAAGCCGGGCGGGAGGCGATCTACTTTGTCGCCGTGACTGGCCCAGACTTGGGAGGCGGGAGGCAACGCAGAGAAGAGGGGAGATTGGAGATTGGTAATTAGTAATCGGGCGCGGCCATATTCGCGCGCGGGCGAGGCTTGCACGTGCCCGCCGAGGGAGTGCGCGAGCAATTGCATCCCGTAGCAGATGCCGAGGACGGGCAGGCCCGAGTTGAGAACATAATCGGGGAGCGCCGACGCGCCGGGGTCGTACACCGAGTTCGGGCCGCCGGAGAGGATAAACGCGCGCGGGCGGAGGGCCAGCACTTTTTCCGCCGGGGCGTCGTGCGGAAAGAGCTCGCAATAGACGTGCGCCTCCCGCACGCGCCGCGCGATGAGTTGCGAGTATTGTGAACCGAAGTCGAGGATGGCGATGGAGTCCATGTTCGCGTATGGCAGATAGCAGATAGCAGATGGCAGAAACCATACGCTATCAGCCATATGCCATCAGCCACCCGCCAGCATTTCCTTCAAGCGCGGATGATCCGCATACACCCCGCGGCGTTCGGGCGGGAGCATGGCCGCAATGCGGCACATGATTTCGGTCGTGTAGTCCTCCAGCGTTTGCGAGTCAGGGCGGTGGCCATCCGGCTGCGGCGGGAGCACAATCGGTTTGCCGACGGTGATCGTCACGGGCTGGCGGCGCAGGCGCGCGAGCGACGGCAGAATCTTCTCCGGGTTGTCGAGCGCAATGGGCACAATCGGCACGCCCGCCGCGAGCGCGAGGAATGCCGCGCCAGTCTTCCCCTCGATGAGCGCGTGTGTTGGGCTGCGCGTGCCCTCCGGCGCTACGCCGATGGCGCTGCCATTGCGGAGAGCGTGTATCGCGTATCTTATCGTGGAGGGGCCGATCGCGCCGCGATGCACCCAGATGACGTCAATAGATCGCAGAATCGCGCGAAAGAAGGGCCGGGGCCGGTACGTATCGGCGGCAAAGGCCGTCAGTTTGCGGCCCTTCAGCAGTATGAAAATCAGCGGCGCGTCGAGGCGGCTGAGGTGGTTGGAGGAGAGGATGAACCCGCCGGAGGCCGGGAGATTCTCCAAACCGCGTACTTCCACGCGGGTGAGGATCCGGAATAGCGTTTCAAATGTCCGGCGCAATGCTTCCACGCCCCACGGGGGAAGCCAGCCGCGCTGGAAGATGGGTCGAATGCTCATCGCCTGCCAATTGTACCCGGCCCGGTGAGAAACGAAAGCCACGCTCGTGCGCGCGAGGCGGGGCGGGGGCAAGAGGGCGCTCAACCGACAGCCTCGCGCGCGGCCCGCAGGTTCGCCCTCGGCGCAGTGATGGGCGTGACACAGCCCGTGCCGAGGATGAAGCGCCGCCCACTCGTCGCCTCGATCGCCTGCCGGGCCTCCGTGCGCACCTGCTCCGGCGTCCCCAGCACCATCGTCGCCCACTGCCGCATCCCGCCGCACACCGCCCCCCCTTCACGGAATTTCTTCTGACCTTCCGCGAGACTTGGCGGCGTCTCGCGGTCGTGCCAGTTGATCACGTGCGCAGGATAGCGCGACACGAGGTCGAACATCACGTCGTCGCCGTGCAGGTGGGCCACGTTCAGCCACAAATCGCGCGCAGCTTCCAGTATCTGCCGATCATATAGCTCGCCGAACGCGTGGTATTCGGCCTCTGAGAAAACGCGCGTGGTCGCCAGTTGCACAGCATAGAAGATGCCGTCCACGCCCGTGCGTTTGGCGGCGTCGAGGAAGCGCAGCGTGGTCTCGGTGATCACGGCCAGCGCGGCCTTCAGTTCGGCGGGGTGTCGGCGCAGATGCACCGGGAGGTTTTCCGCGCCCACGAGGTTACGTGCCTGGCTGAACGGGCTGAAGATGGTTTGGATAAAAGGTATCCGCCCGCCGAGACCATCCCGGATGAGTTCGAGCGCGCGGAGTTGGTTGCCGAGGTGACCGGTGCGCGGGTCGAGCGGCTTGAGCGTCGCCCAATCTTCGGGACGCGCGATCACGCGCCGGGTGTAATCGCGCGTGCCTTCGGGGTCGCCGCGCCACTCGTCGTCTGCGCCCCAATCCTTCAGGCAGAACGAACTGGCTGGCGTGACTTTCACAAAGTCCCAGTCATACAGGTTTTGAAATTCGAGCGTGGCCGCGGCGAGGTCCTCGGGGCGCTGGTCGTCCACGGGGAAGTGCCGCCACAAGGCCACCGGGGGGTGATCTGCTTTTTCGCCGCTGATCGCGGCCTGCAAGCGTTCGCGTTTGTCCATAGGTTCTCCTACGGAAGTATACTGCGAGTGGTCGGCAAACGGGAATCGGCCCTATAATCTTCTCAAAGCCCCAACTGAGAATGGAGCCGCCCTGGAGACCTCCTCGCGGCTGGAGAGAGCCTATGAGTACCTCCTTGCGTGTCTTAATCGTCGAAGATTCGGAGGACGATGCGGAGTTATCGCTGCGTGAATTACGGCGCGGGGGCTACGACCCGGCGTTTGAGCGGGTGGACTCCGCCTCGGCTATGCAGGCCGCGCTCGAGGCCGGCGGTTGGGATCTGGTCGTCTCCGATTACCACCTGCCGCAATTCAGCGCGCCGGATGCGCTGGCGGTGTTGAAGCAGAGCGGGCTGGATGTCCCCTTCATCGTCGTCTCCGGCTTTATCGGCGAGGAGGCGGCGGTGGAGATTCTGCTGGCGGGTGCGCACGATTTCATCGTGAAAACCAAACTGGCGCGCCTGCTCCCCGCCGTCCAGCGCGAACTGCGCGAGGCGGCAGACCGGCGGGAGCGGCGGCGGGTGGCGGCGGCGCTGCGTGAGAGCGAGGCGCGCTACCGCGCCATGCTGGAAGCGCTACCGGACACGATGTTTCGCTTCAGCCGTGAGGGCGTCTTTCTGGATTTCAAGC
>Ga0209640_10006360_pt1 | contig 10344 bp, 7 predicted proteins | sample RifCSP10_1_FD_184018 | JGI IMG/M metagenome (GOLD analysis project Ga0209640, IMG submission 184018) | Soil microbial communities from Rifle, Colorado - Rifle CSP2_sed 10_1 (SPAdes) (version 2) | ecosystem: Environmental > Terrestrial > Deep subsurface > Rock core/Sediment | place: Rifle... | reverse complement strand
CTCTGCGTCTGACGGACGACGGATAACCGACAACGGTCAACGCTTTCATGCCCCAACGCATCGGCATCGTCCTCTTCCAGCTCGGCGGCCCCGACACCCTCGACGCCGTCCGCCCTTTTCTTTACAACCTCTTCTGCGACCCGGACATCATCCCTCTCGGCCCTCTGTGCGGCGTCTTTCGCAAACCCCTTGCCTGGTGGATCGCCCGTCGCCGCACTAGCTATGTCGCCCAGCATTACGCTGAAATCGGCGGCGGCTCGCCCATCCGCCTTCTCACCGAGCGCCAGGCCCGCGCCCTCCAAATCGCCCTCTCGCCGCACATCGAGCCGCACATCGCCATCGCCATGCGTTACTGGCACCCGCTCACCGAAGAAGCCGCGCGCCTCATCCGCTCTGCCCCGCTCGACGAGCTCGTCCTTCTCCCCCTCTACCCGCAATACTCCCTCGCCACAACGGGCAGCAGCCTCAAGGAGTGGTCCCGCTGTTACCAGCCCGCGCGCCCTCCGCTCCCTCTGCACGTCATCGAGCATTTCTACAATCATCCCGGATACATCGACGCCGTCTGCGACCGCATCGCTCTCAGCCTCACTCATTTCGACCGCCCTGCCGGCGTGCATCTTGTCTTCAGCGCCCACGGCCTGCCCATGAGTCTCATCGACCAGGGCGATCCCTATCAGCGCCAGGTCGAAGCCACCACGCGCCTGGTCATGGAGAGCGCCTCCGCCTGGGGCTTTGCCGCAAATCCTCACACCCTCTGCTATCAGAGCAAGGTCGGCCGCCAGAAATGGCTCCAGCCATCGCTCACCGCAACGCTCGAGCGCCTCGCCCGCGCCGGCACGCGCCACATCCTCGTAGTCCCCATCGCCTTCGTCACCGAACACATCGAGACCCTGCACGAAATCAACATCGAAGCCCGCGAAGGAGCCGCCCATCTCGGTGTCGAGCAGTTCGAAATGACTCCCGCATTGGGCGACAGCCCCCGCTTCATCGCCGCCCTCGCCGACCTCGTACTCCGCTCCCTGGGCATCGAAGCCGCCCGCCCCGCCTCCGCGTAGCGCCGGCTTCCAGCCGGCTTTGGAGTGCGGGAGCTTGCTCCCGCTTTTTCTGCGCGGGGCTTGCCCCGCGCAGAAATGTAGCGCTGGGCTTCAGCCCAGCATCTTGCCTTTTGTGTTGCTACACTCTATTGCACTCACCCCAATTCGTCTTGACACTGCCTTGCTCGCAGCATATAAATCTCTAGTTGGGCGTTGTTCCATAAACGAATTCGTCTTCCTCAGGGGTCACACGCTCCGGTATGCCCGATCAAAGCGAACCCAAGCCCTCGCAGGCTCCCGCCCCGCCGGCGGCTCCAGCAGCAGCGGGGCAAAAACCCTCGGCAAAATCCGCCGCTGATTCCGCTTCTCCCGATCCCAACGTCAAGATGCGTCGCCGCATCATCTGGGCCTGCATCTGGGGCTATCTGGGCGTCAATTTCCTGATGTTTCTGCGTTTCTTTTTCCCCCGCGCCCTCTTCGAGCCCAAGACCATCTTCTCTGTTGGCTTTCCCGCCGACTTCGCCCCGGGCGTCGAAACTAAGTTTCAGAAAGACTTCCGCGTCTGGGTCGTGCGCGTTCCCGGCCGCCTGTTTGTCATCTACGCGCGCTGCACCCATCTGGGCTGCACGCCCGATTGGAAGCAGGCTGAAGACAAGTTCAAGTGTCCGTGCCACGGCAGCGGTTACGATAGCGAGGGCATCAACTACGAAGGCCCCGCCCCGCGCCCCATGGACCGCGCCCTTGTCGTCATCGATCCCACCGGCCAGATTGTCGTGGACACCAACCGCCTCTTCGTCCGCGACCTCAAAGCCGGCCGCGACGAATTCGACAACGACGGCGCCTTCTTGCCCGTGTAGCGCTGTACCGCTGGCGTCTCGCCGGCGGTTTTTGCGAATCTCGAGTTTCGATTTTCACCTTTGCGGATTACGGAAGACGAGCAACAGATTACGAATAACGAGTTACGATTTTCGTTCTTTTAGGGGTCACGCATGCCCGACGACAACGGGGCAGGGAAGAAGCCCGGCCTGGTCGAAAAAGTTAAGCAGGACGCCGGCGCCCTCAAAGACTTCCTCAAGGTCAAGGGCAAGGAAGAGCTCGCCTCGCTCAAAGAGCCGGAAAAAACCCAGCTTTTCCGCTCCATCTTCCGCGTCAAGCACGAAGACACGCCGCGCAGCCGCGCTCTCGGCGTTCTCACCAACGTCTTCTTCCATCTCCACCCCGCTAAAATCAACCGCGACGCCGTCCGCTATTCCTACACCTGGGGCATGGGCGGCATCACCTTCTATCTTTTCATCGTCCTCACCTTCACCGGCGTTCTGTTGATGTTCTACTACCACCCTTCCAAAATTCAGGCCTTCCGCGACATCCTCTATCTTGAGCACGACGTCCCCTTCGGCAAGCTCCTCCGCAACATGCACCGCTGGGCCGCGCACTTGATGATCATCGCCGTCTGGCTGCACATGTTTCGCGTCTTCATGACCGGCTCCTACAAAAAGCCCCGCGAGTTCAACTGGTGCGTCGGCGTCATCCTCATGGTGCTCACCCTGCTGCTTTCCTTTACCGGCTATCTGCTCCCCGACGACCAGCTCGGCTTCTGGGCCGTCACCGTCGGCACCGGCATGGCCAAGGCCACTCCGCTCTTAGGCACCGAGGGCCCCTTCGGCCCCGAGCTGGGCATGACGCCCTTCAACGACGTCCGCTTCGCCCTTCTTGGCGGTTCCATCGTGGACGCCAATGCGCTCCTCCGCGCTTACATCTGGCATTGCATCGCCATTCCGCTCATCGCGGCAATTTTTATGGGCGTGCACTTCTGGCGCGTCCGCAAGGACGGCGGCATCTCCGGTCCTGCGCCGGTCATGCTCGAATCCGAAATCAAGGAGGACAAAGGTCCGCGCCCGGTCATCATGCGCCCCAGCGGCCTGCAACCCGTCGGCAAAGAGTAGGACAGGTTTTAGCCTTTCCCGTTTTCGATTTCAAGTTTCGAGTTTCAGTTTTCTTTTTTGTGGAAAATAGATAACGGTTAACGAATTATGAGTCACGAATTGCGAATAACGTGTTTGCTGAAGACTGATAGCTGAAAGCTGAGGGCTTCCTTCATGTGGGGCGACTGGCACCAACTCTGGGAAATCGTTAGCGTACCGGACAACGTCCCCATCGTGGCGTTGCTTTTCGTCGTACCTTTCTACACCTGGTACGCCTTCAAGCAGGCTTTCGCCACCGACCGTCTCATCGTCCAGCTTGAAGCCGACCCCCAGCTTGCCAAAACCAGCCACCGCAAAATCTTCCCCTGGAAAGCCGGCTGGGACCGCGAAGTCCACGTCTGGCCCTTCCTGATGCGCATCGAGTTCCTCGCCGCCATCATCGTTACCGTCGTTCTCATGGTCTGGTCGATCACCCTCAACGCCCCGCTCGAAGAGCCGGCCAATCCCAACCTCACCATGAATCCCGCCAAGGCCCCCTGGTATTTCCTCGGCCTTCAGGAAATGCTCGTCTATTTCGACCCCTGGATCGCCGGCGTGGTCATGCCCACCATCATCATTGTCGGCCTGATGGCCATCCCATACATTGACGTGAACCCTCTTGGTAACGGCTACTACACCTATCGCCAGCGCCGCATCGCCATCTGGACCTTTCTCTTCGGCTTCATCGGCCTCTGGACCATCATGATTATCATCGGCACGTTCATCCGCGGTCCGGGCTGGATGTGGTTCTGGCCCACGCAGACCTGGGACCACAGCCGCCTCGAATTCGCCGTCAATGTGGACTTGCATGCCTGGGGGCCGTTCAAATACATCGTTCCGCAAAACGCCTGGGGCAAGGGCATCTTCGGCGCCCTTGTCGTCGGCCTGTACACCGTCGTCGCGGCCTGGGCCGTGCACAAGCTCTGTATGCTCACTGAGTTCAGTCGCAAGATTTACGCGCGCATGACGCTGCTCCAGATCGTCACCCTGCAGGTGCTCATGATCAGCATGATCGCTCTGCCCGTGAAGATGCTCCTGCGCCTGGCCCTGACCATCAAATACGTCTGGGTCACGCCCTGGTTCAACGTCTGAGCAGTGGTAACGCCGGCTTCCAGCCGGCCTTGTCTTGGGTTTGTGTAGCGCTGGCACCCTTGCCGGCGGGCTTTGCGATTGGGGTATGTAGCGGCGCAGCATGCTGCGCCCCTACCTACTGACAACTTCTTTTGGAGGCGCGGGTGCCTGAGAAGCCGCAGCAACAAAACGACGACCCCATAACCAGCTCTTCCCTCGCCGTGGCCATTCTGGTTTCGTCGTTCCTTCTCGTCCTCTCCCTCGCCTGGGCCCTTTACGACGAGATGGTCGGCCTCCGCCCCTGGCGCTCGTATCAGACGCGCTTCATCGCCGCCTACGAAAAATATCTCGACAAGCAAATCCCCCTCCAGCAGAAGCGCGAAATGGAAGTCGAGCAATCCGCCGAGTTCAAGCAGCTCTCCGCCGCCCTCCAGGCTGCTCGCGAAGCCGCCCGCCCCCGTCTCGAGCAGATTGACCGCGAGATGGCCCTAGTCAATCGCCAGGTCGCCGCCGTCAGCGACGCCTTCACCATCTCCCGCGGCAAGGTCACTGCCCTCATTTACGACATGGAGCTCGCCGAAGAAAAATCCTCCTCCCGTCAGTCCCGCCTCAAAGACGTCGAGGAAGCCCGCGCCGAGACCCAGACCGTCGAGCTTCCCGCTGCCGATGGCTCCGTGCAGAAGAACGAGCTCAACTTCACGCAACTTGAAGCCGAATTCAACCGCCTTAAAAACGAAAAGGCCCGCCTCACCCTCGAGCGCGTCTCCGCCAGCCGGCAGGCCAGCGACCTCCAGCTTCAGCTCGACACTTTCCGCCGCGACAAAATGATCGGCCTCGGCTCCGGCCAGCTTCGCGGTCTGCTCCGCGCCGCGCAGGAAATGCCCATCGAGATCATTCAGGTCAATGTGGATCCCGCCAATCCCACCCTCAACAACATGGGCTCCGGCGGCCTCGTGGACCGCTGCCAGTCTTGCCACATCTCCACCGACCCCAAAATCGTTCCGCCCATCATGGTCCTCACCAAGGCAAACCTCGGCATGGCAAGAAGCACCGACGCCCCATTTGCCAGCCACCCCGAGCCCGACCTCATCAAGCTCCATCCCACCGACAAGTTTGGCTGCTCGCCCTGCCACGGCGGCAACGGCCGCGCTGTCTCCAGCGTTGAAAAGGGCCACGGCCGCTACAAGCACTGGCTCTGGCCGCTCTACTATCCAGAGAACTACAACTCCGGCTGCCAGACCTGCCACGTCGGCGACGCTTGGACTGCCATGGCCCCGGTCCTCAACCAGGGCAAGGAGCTTTTCCGTCTCAGGGGCTGCATCGGCTGCCACAAGTTCCAGGGCTTCGACGACCAGGGCGAACAGCTCCTCGCCGCCACTCAATCCATCCGCCAGCTTGAAAAGGAAAAGCGCGACACCGAGGCCGAAATCCCCCGCGTCAACCGCGCCGCCGACGAAGCTCCCGACAACCCGACCGCGCAGAAGCTCCTCGCCCGCGCCATTAACCTCACCCAGTCCATCAGCACCCTCGACGCCCGCCTCGAGCAGTTCGACATCAAGTCCCGCAGCCTCCTCCGCGAGGACAAGAAAGTCGGCCCCAGCCTCAAGGAAGTTCGCATGAAGCTCCGCAAGGAGTGGGTCCCCTACTGGATCGGCCACACGCGCGACTTCCGCCCCGCCACCAAGATGCCCCAGTTCCGCCTCTCCGACGACGAGATCAAGGCCATCTCCGCCTTCATCTGGCAGTCCGGCGTTACCGGTCCTGCGCTTGCTAAGCAGCCACCCGGCGACGCCGCTCGCGGCAAGGCCTCCCTTGAAACGCGCGGCTGCCTCGCCTGCCACTCAATCGGGGAAGGGAAGGACATGATCGGCGGGGACTTTGCCGCCAATCTCTCTCGCGTCGGCGAAAAGGCCAACTACGACTATCTCGTCCGCTGGGTCCATAACCCGCGTGTCCGCACGCGCCCCTACTGCCCCTACGAGAAGCGCGACCTCGGCCCCGAAGACTACAAAAAGCACGGCCTGCCTTTTATCTTCGACCTCGAGCACTCCGAGTGCCCCAACGACGGCCACCAGCTCCAGGTTCAGCAGCAGACCGTCATGCCCAGCCTCCGCCTCTCTAACCAGGAGTCGCGCGACATCGCTTCTTTCCTGATGACCCAGAAGCGCAGCGGCGCCTCCTACGCTGCTGCGGCCTTCGTCGACGATCCGCAGCTCAAGGACATCGGCAAGGCGCTCGTGAAAAACTACGGCTGCGCCGGTTGCCACGAGATCGCCACGCTCGAAGACGAAGGCCGCATCGGCACCGAGCTCACCACCGAAGGCAGCAAGCCCGTTGACCGCCTCGACTTCGCCCTGCTCACCGAAAAAGCCAAGCGCGGCCACCTCCCAGACGGCAAGCCCGCCAGGCGCGGCGGCCAGTCTGGTGTCCCCTGGTACGATGCCAAGGGCTTCATCGAGCAGAAGCTCACCAATCCGGCCATCTTCGACCAGGGCAAATCCACCCCACTGCTCAAGATGCCCCAGCCCAACGTCTCCCCTCAAGAAATCAACGCCCTCACCACCATGCTCGTTGGCAGCGTGGACGCCCAGCTTCCGCCCGAATATCTCTATCGCCCTGCGGGCTTCGGCCGCGACGTTCAGGATGGCTGGTGGGTGGTCACCAAGTACAACTGCATGGGCTGCCACCAGGTCGCCATCGGCCAGCAGTCTGCCCTGCAGTCTCTCCCGCAGTATCAGGGCGACGAAAAATTCAAGCTCCCACCGCCGCTCGTCGGTGAAGGCGCCCGCGTGGACCCCAACTGGCTCGCCCACTTCCTCGAAAATCCGGCCATGAGTAAGACAGACACGAATCGCAACGGCGTCCGCAATTATCTCCAGGTGCGCATGCCCACCTTCTATCTCTCTGACAATGAGATTCAGAAGCTCGTCCGCTTCTTCGCCGGCATGAGCGTCCAGTCCACGCCCTACATCCCGCCCAGGCTCGCTCCGCTCACCGACGCCGAGCGCGCCATGGCCCGCGCCCTGTTCACGCACCCGGCCGCGCCTTGCCTCAAGTGCCACGCCACCGGCAATCCGGCGCACGATAAAGACGCCACTGCGCCCAATTTCCTCCTCGCCCGCGAACGTCTCAAGCCCGGCTGGACCCAGCGCTGGATCACCGAGCCGGCCAAGATCGCTCCTGGCACCGCCATGCCCTCGGGTCTCTTCCGCAGGGAAGGGGAGCGCTGGGTCTTCAACGGCCCGCTGCCCGCTTCGATCTCCAGCTATCCGCGCGACCACGCCGACCTGCTCGTCCGCTACATGTTTCAGATGACCCCGCAGGAGCAGGCCGCTCTCCTGGGCCGCACTCCCTCCTCCGTCCCCGCCCCCGGTGGTCGCTGAGCCTGGCTTGTGTATGGTTTGTGTAGCGCTGGGCTTCAGCCCAGCATCTTGCGCCCTGAACTGTTCCCCTCGCAGCACACGCTCGATTTCTGGTAGGATATCGGGTTGTTCCCCCGTACTGCTGAACGGTAGTTCGGAGCGAGTTACGAATCACGAATAACGAGTTACGAATTTCAGCTTTCGTCTTCACTCAAACAGGAGGATGTTCGATCCAATGAAATCCCGACACGCTTTGCTTCTCGTCCTGTTCGCCGCTTTGGTCCTTTCTGCCGCCGGCTGCGGCAAGAAGGACGAGGCTCCCGCCCCCGCCGCCGAAGCCACTCCGGCCGCCTCGCCAATTGACATGGCCACCGTTGGCTCCGTCGCCGGCGCGGTCAAGCTTGACGGCGCCGCGCCCAGGGCCCGGCCCATCAACATGGCCGCCGAGCCTTCCTGTGCCGCCATGCACACCACGCCGCAGCTCGACGAGACTGTCGTCGTCGGCGACGGCAATTCCCTCGGCAATGTCGTCGTTTACGTCAGCGACGGCCTCGGCTCCCGCACCTTCGACGCTCCTAAGACTCCCGTCGCCGTGGATCAGAAGGGCTGCCACTACATTCCTCACGTTGTCGGCGCGATGGCCGGCCAGACCATCTCCGTTACCAACAGCGACAAGACCACTCACAATATCCACCCGGTCCCCATGAACAACCGCGAGTGGAACAAATCGCAGCCGCCCGGAGCTCCGGCCATTGAAGAAGTCTTTGGGCGCGAAGAAATCGCCATCCCGGTCAAGTGCAACGTCCACCCGTGGATGAAGAGCTACGTCGCCGTCTTCAAGCACCCCTATTTCTTCGTCACCGGCAAGAACGGCAACTTCACGCTCAAGGACCTGCCGCCCGGCGCCTACACGCTCACAGCCTGGCACGAAAAGTACGGCACCTCCGAGCCGGTCAGCGTCACCATCGGTGCCAGGGAGGCCAAGACCGGCGTCACCTTCACCTTCAAGGCCTCTTGACCTGTAGCGCCGGCACCCTTGCTGGCGGTTTTGGTAGGACAGGTTTTAGCCTGTCCCTGGTGGCGCGGGCTTCCAGCCGGTAGTTTTGGAGTGCGGCGGCTTGCCGCCGCTTTCTCTGCGGTGTCATCCTGAGGGCCGACGTTTTTCGTCGGCCCGAAGAATCCCTCTGGGGGTTCTTCTCCGGCTTTGCCGGCAATTTTGTTCGTGGCACAGTTGTTATCTCGAGGCCCGACGCTTTTTGTCGAGCCGAGGGATCTCGTGTTTTCTTTCTTCGTGGAATGGCGCAATGACCCAATGACGCAATCCTTCAATCCCTCCCTCCACCGTTTCGCCATCTTCACCGCGGCCTGCACTCTCTTGCTCCTGGTCGCCGGCGCCCTGGTTACCTCCAACGACGCCGGCCTGTCCATCCCCGACTGGCCTCTCAACTACGGCGGCGCTGTCCCGCCGCTCGTCGGCGGCATTCGCTATGAGTGGACGCATCGCCTGATCGCCAGCTTCGTCGGCATGCTTACCATCGTCCTCGCCGTCCGGCTCTCGCGACGCGACCCGCGCCCCTGGGTTCGCCGTCTCGGCTGGTCGGCGCTCGGACTCGTCATCGCTCAGGGCGTCCTCGGCGGCCTCACCGTTCTGTTCTTCCAGCGCCAGCCGCTTTCGGCCATCCACGCCACTCTGGCACAGCTTTTCTTTTGCACCGTCGTCAGCCTCGCCGTCTTCGCCAGCCGCTGGTGGCAATCCGACCTGCCCCGCCATGAAGACGCCGGCCGCCCCTCCCTCCGCTCCCTCGTCGTCTGGACGTTCTGCGTCGTCCTGCTTCAGCTAATCCTTGGCGCCGCCTTCCGCCATAAGGGCATCGGCATCATCCCGCATCTTGCCGGCGCCGCCGCCGTCACCGTGTACATCTTCTGGACCACCGGTGCCATCCGCCGCCGCTTCCCGGGCGTCGCTCCCCTGGCTCGCATGGCCATCCTCTTGCTCACGCTGCTGATCTGCCAGCTCGTACTCGGCGGCGCTGCCTGGTGGTCGCGCATCATTGCCAGTGACTTCCCACAGCCCATCCCCGTCATGGTCGCCTTCACCGTGATCCACACTGTCTTGGGCGCCGTCGTACTCGCCACCGCTCTCCTCACGGCGCTCTTTACCTATCGCCTTCTCACCCCGGCCCGCTCCTGGGCTCCGGCTTCCGCGCCCCAGCAGGTCCCTCGATGAGCACCAGCCGCGCCGCTCTTCTCCCCGCCTACTCGCGCCCCTCGGCCTACTGGGCCCTCACCAAGCCCGACGTCTCCTTTCTCGTCGTCCTCACCACTGCCGCCGGCTACTACCTTGGCTCCTCCCGCCCGCTCGACATCGCCCGCATGGTCCACGCCGTACTCGCCACTGCGCTCATCGCCGCCGGCACTGCCGCCCTCAACCAGTATTTCGAGCGCGCCGCCGACGCCCGCATGCGACGCACCGCCTCTCGACCCCTCCCCAGCGGTCAGCTCAAGCCCGCCTCCGCGTTGCTCTTCGGCGTCGCTCTCTGCATCGCCGGTGCTGCCTACCTCGCCCTAGCCTCGGGCTGGTTGCCCGCATTTCTCGGCGTACTCACCAGCCTCACCTATCTCGGTTTCTACACGCCGCTCAAGTCCCGCACCACCCTCGCTACCCTTGTGGGCGCCTTCCCCGGAGCCGTCCCGCCCCTCATCGGCTGGGCCGCCGCTCGCAGCTCGCTTTCGCTCGAAGCCTGGATTCTCTACGCCATTCTGTTTCTCTGGCAGTTCCCGCACTTCATGGCCATCGCTTGGATGTACCGCGAAGACTACGCCCGTGCCGGCATCCAGATGCTTCCCGTCGTGGACAAGACCGGCCTGCGCACCTTCCGCCAGGTGCTTGTCACCGCGGTCGTACTCGTACCGGTC
>Ga0209640_10006359_pt1 | contig 10344 bp, 8 predicted proteins | sample RifCSP10_1_FD_184018 | JGI IMG/M metagenome (GOLD analysis project Ga0209640, IMG submission 184018) | Soil microbial communities from Rifle, Colorado - Rifle CSP2_sed 10_1 (SPAdes) (version 2) | ecosystem: Environmental > Terrestrial > Deep subsurface > Rock core/Sediment | place: Rifle... | reverse complement strand
CCAGGGAAATGAAATCCATCACCTGACCCCCAAGGCTGACCGGGAAGCAGATACCGAGGATCCCGAGCTCGCCCATCCTGGGCAGTACTTGGGGAGCCATCTCCTGCTTGCGGTCCCACTCCTGAATCGAGGGAGCGATTTCCTTCTGCGCAAACTCGCGCACCATCTTCTGGACCAGTTCGTGTTCTGGTCCCAGGCTGAAATCCATGCCGGCGGTCTCCTGCAAATTCGTCCGCAATTATAGCCTTGGGACCTTGCTAGACTGCAGGGTGCCCGCCGCTATAATCCCCCGACATGGAATGGCTCCGCCCTCGCGCGGTCCAGCTCGCGCTTTCGATTGGACTGCTTTTCGCACTGGCGCCCACTCCAGCCTCCAGTGTGCTCGCTGCGCGACTGCGGGCCGGAGTCGATGCGCTGCAGTCCGGCCAATCCGAACGAGCCCTGGGCGAGTTCGAGCTGGCCCTTGCGCTCGAGCCAGAGCTCCCCGCGGCACACTGGCTTGCGGCGCACTCGGCGATGATGCTCGGCACTCCGACAAAGGCGCGGGCGCATCTGGACGCGAGCTCTGGCCTGGCAGATGAGACCGAGTGCCTCGAGGTCGCTGTGAGTCTGGCGTTCGGAGAGCTTTCGGAGGCAGTTGAGCAGCTCTCGGCCGCCAAGTCGGAGTGCCTGGCCCAGGTGCCACAACTTGAGGCCGCAATCGACGGGTTCGGGCTGAGCGGCCGGCCCGAAGCTGCGCTCGCCCTCTTGGAGCAGATGGCAACTCTGCAGCCTGCCTGGGCCCATTTCCGGCTGGGTCAATGGTACGCGGTTCGCCAACCCGAACTCGCACTCAGCCACCTGGCGCTGGCGGGCGTACTCGACCCGCAATCCGCCGACTACCTAGGCCAGTTGATCGAGGTAATCGAACAGGCTCAGTCCCAAGCCGACCCGTCGTTCAGCCTCGCCCAGGTTGGGCAGTTCATGGCCAGATCCGGCGATTGGCCACTGGCGGCGGAGGCTTTCAGCAATGCGCTGGCCATCCGGCCGGACTATACCGAGGCCCGGGCCTACCTGGGCCTGGCACTCGATCAATCCGGAGCAGATGGGTTCGAGCAGCTGGAACGGGCGGCTGAGGAGGCCCCCGCGGCGGCCCTACCTCAGGAGCTGCTCGGCAAGCACTGGCGCTCGCGTGGAGACCCGACTCGCGCCCTTCAGGCCTTCGAACGGGCCGCCACCCTTGCACCGGACGATCCCTTGATTGCGGTTGATCTGGCCGCGGCCTACGTAGCCTCTGGAGATTTGATCTCAGCCAAGGCCGCCTACCTGCACTCCACCGAAGTGGCGCCGGACGAGCCACTCTATTGGACCCTCCTGGCACAGTTTTCCCTGGATCATGAGATCGAGGTCGCGACCCTCGGCCTCCCGGCCGCCCGCCGGGTCGTCCTGCTCAGCCCGGGCCAGGCCGGCGCCCTGGATATGCTCGGCTTCTGCCATTACCTGCTTGGAAACTGGAATCTCGCCGGGCGATTGTTGTCTAGGGCCGTTGAGGCAGACTTGGACCTGGCCTCAGCCCACTACCACCTGGGGCTGCTCCAGCTTGTTCTCGGGGACCTTAGCTCCGGGCGCCGGGCTCTTCAAACCGCCTCACGATTGGACGAGGGCGGATGGGTTGGAACTCTGGCGAGGCGCTCTTTGGAGAATCTGGGTCCTTAAGATGCCTGGCGGTCGTCGCTTACCGGGTGGATGGCTTCTAGCGGCCGGCCTGCTTCTGGCCGCCTGCCAGAGCCTCGCCCCGCGAGTAGATCCAGGTCAGGTCATCTTTCAGGACGACTTCTCCCGCCCGACCAGTGGCTGGGATCGCTACCACGACACCACCTATCTCTCGGACTACTCTGAGGGGTCCTACCGGATCCATGTTCTGAATCCCAACACCGACGCCTGGGCCAATCCCAACTTGACTCTGTCGGATGTCCGGATAGAGGTAGACATCACCAAAGTCGGCGGGCCCGATAATAACGTCTTTGGGGTGCTGTGCCGCTATCAGGACTCGCGCAATTTCTACTTCTTCCTTGCTTCCAGCGACGGCTATGTTGGGATCGGGGTTTATAAGGACGGCAGGCGCGGGCTGCTCAGCGACAAGAGCCTGCTGCCCTCGGAGGCGGTCCATCGTGGTCAAAGCTCCAACCATTTGAGGGCGGATTGTGACGGCTACCGCTTGGCGCTGTTTGTCAACGGCCGGCTGGTGGCCGAGGCCCAGGCAGCCGAGTGGCAGAGCGGTGATATCGGACTGATCGCCGGGACCTACGATCTGCCCGGTACCGATGTGTTGTTCGACAACTTCTCAGTCTTGCAACCATTGCCCTGAGCCTCGCTTCGGCCTCCTACTTATGTTACTTACAATCCCCCTCTGCGGGGCCGCCGACGGCCGGTTCAGGCCGCTGCTGTATAATCGCAGCGTGGTAACCAAGCCAGAATTGGAATCCCGTCTCCACGAAGCGATCCGCAGTTCCGACGATGTCGCCAAGCGAACCCTGAGGATGATCCTCACGGCCTGGAAGCTGGCCGAAGTCGAAATCGGAAGTCCGCTGGACGAGCCGGGCACCCTCTCCCTGCTGCAGAAAGAGGCGAAAGGCCGCCGCGAGACCATCGCCGACGCCGAGCGAGCAGGCCGGCAGGACATGATCCGGGCGGCGAACGCCGAGCTCGCATTCCTGGAGACCTTTCTGCCCCGGCCGCTTACCGATCGGGAGCTTGAAGACCTGGCACTGCTAGCCATCCAGGAGGTGGGTGCCAGCGGACCTGAGCAGATGGGCTTGGTCATGAAGGCCCTCATGCCGGCCGTGCAGGGCCGGGCCGATGGCAAGGCGGTCAGCCAGGCGGTTCGGAACTTGCTCAAAGCCTCCTGAGGCGGCATGGAATCCCCTGAAAACCTGAGCTTGAGAAGACGGCTGCTGCGGGTGTGGGATGCCACCCGGCTCGGGCTTATTCTGAGCCTGGGCGTCATCGGAACTGTGGCAGGGATCTCGATTGGCACCCTTCAGGACAGATCCGCACTGGTCCTGGCGGTTGGCGACGTTTCCCCCCAAGACCTGCTGGCCCCCTTCGCTTTGACCTACGAAAGCGCGGTCCTCACCGAACAGGGCCGGGCTGCAGCCGAAAGCGCGGTACCGGATTTGTTCGATCCGCCCGACAGCGCGATTGCCCGAAAGCAGCTCGAGCGGCTCAAGTCAGGATTGGAGTCCATCGCCGCGGTGCGAGCGGATGACTCTGTCAGCGCGCAACAGCGGCTGCAGAGCCTGCTCGCCCTCCCGGAGGTCCAAATTGCTCCCGAAACCGCTCAGGCCATCCTCAATCTGCCCTCCTCCCGCTGGGAAGCGCTTCGGCTCGAGGCTGTATCCGTGCTGGAACAGGTGATGCGGGGTGAAATTCGGGAAGGCGAAGTGGAGGATGCGCGGCGGGGCCTGCCTACCCTGGTCAGTATCAACATGGCGGAGGACCAGGCCATCTTGGTGGTCGAGTTGGTCGGGGCCTCAATCGCCCCCAACGCCCTTTACAACGCAAGTGCTACCCAACTGGCCCGCCAAGCGGCCTGGGATTCGGTCGCCCCGGTCAATCGCACCTTCGCGCTGGGGGAGACGATTATTACCCGCGGCCAGGTGGTCGGCGAGCTAGAGATCGAGGCCCTGAGCAAGTTCGGGCTGCTCGAGCCGCCGAATCGATTCACAAGCTTGGCAGTGAATGGATTGATCGTGACCGTGTTGGGCGCGGCTGTGGCCCTCTTCGCCCATCGGGCCTTCCCTGATTTCGTCGGCAGCTTGCGGCTCGTGGGCCTGACCGCCCTGCTCTTTGTCGTCACCGCGTTGGGGATGGGCTTCGCGATCCCCGAACGTACGATACTGCCCTACCTCTTCCCGGTGGCGATGCTCCCGATGCTAATGGCGATCCTGGTCGGGCCAGGAATGGGCGTCATGGCTGCCTTAGTGCTCGGCACCCTGGGCGGGCTGGCTGCCCAGCGGGGACTTGAGCTTGGCCTGTATTACATGCTCGGAGGCGTGTTGGGCGCGCTAACCATTGGCCGGGCAGAGCGACTCAGCATATTTGTCTGGGCCGGGCTGGCGGCCGACCTGGCCGCAGTGGCAGTGGTGGTCGCGTTCCGACTTCCGGATCCGGCCACCGACACGCTCGGCAAGGCCTCCTTGTTGGGAGCCGCCCTCGCGAGTGGGCTATTCTCGGCCAGCCTGGTATTTGGGCTGTTGGTGTTAATCGGCAACCTGCTCGGGATCACCACCAACCTGCAACTGATTGAACTCTCCCGCCCGGATCACCCACTGCTTCAGCAGCTGCTGCGGTCGGCTCCCGGGACCTATCAGCACAGCTTACAGGTTGCCAACCTGGCCGAACAGGCCGCCCGGTCGATCGGAGCCAACGCGATGCTGACCCGGGTGGGGGCCCTATATCACGACGTCGGGAAGTCGGTGCAGCCCCAATTCTTCATCGAAAACCAGCTCTCCGGCCACAATATCCACGAGCAGCTCGATCCCGCGACCAGCGCCAGCATGATCTTGGCTCACGTTCCGGAAGGAGTCGAACTGGCCCGCAAGTATCGGTTGCCGAAGGTCGTCGCTGATTTCATTCCCGAACACCACGGCAAGATGCTCACCAGCTACCAGTTTCACTCCGCCCGGGAGGCCGCCGGCAGCAACGCGGCAAGCATTGACCCGCGACAATTCACCTACCCGGGCCCCAGGCCGCGGTCCAAAGAAACCGCCATCCTGATGCTGGCCGACGGCGTAGAGGCCAAGATCCGGGCCGACATGCCGGAAGACGAGGCTGCCTTGGGCGAGGCCGTCGCCTGGGTTATTGAGGATCGGCTGGCCTCCGGTCAGCTAGCTCGCACCGACCTGACTTTGAAAGATTTGGACACCATTCGGCGATCCTTTGTGACGACACTGCGCAGCATCTACCACCCTCGAATCCGCTATCCTGCCGAAGCCGCGGAACGAGAACCTGCGCCCAGCCCGCCGGCCGCCAATCGGGCCCAGGATGGGTCGGGCACCCGCCCAGGTTCGGCAGAACCGAACCAGCCGCTTTCTCCGGTTCGTGAACCCCAGGAACGGTGACCCTTCAGATCCTGGTTGAGCCCGGGCCGCTGGGAGATGGCTTCAGCCAGGCACTCCGCGCAGCGGCCGAGGCGACCCTCCAGGACCAAGGAGTCGAGCAGGCCAGTCTTACGGTTGTGCTCGCCGACGAAACCCGGATGGCGGCCTTCAACCTCGAGTTCGCCGGAAAGAGTGAACCCACCGACGTACTGTCCTTTCCGGATGGCAAACCGGATCCTGACTCGGGTCGGATCTATCTTGGAGACGTGATTGTATGTCCCCCAATCGCGCGGGCTGGCGCAGCACTCGGTCAGCACAGCCTGCTTGACGAGTTAACCCTGCTGACCATTCACGGCGTGCTCCATCTCCTCGATCACGACCACGACACTGCAAGACATCACGCCCAGATGTGGGAAGCTCAAGCCCGGATCCTGCGCCGGCTTGGCAGCCCGGTCGAGCTGCCCTGAGCTGAGTCCGATGCGAAGTCGTGGTCCCCTGATCGCTTCCTTCCGACACGCCCTATCCGGACTTGGCCAACTGCTGCGGTCCCAGCGCAACGCCCGGATCCACCTGGCGATCACACTAATTGTCATTGGGGTGGCGGGCTGGCTGCGGCTCTCGACCGGCGATTGGGTGCTGCTGGCCTTGGCGGCCGCTTTGGTCTGGACCGCCGAACTCATCAACTCTTCCCTGGAGGCGGTAGTCGATCTGGCGACTAAGGAGTGGCAACCGCTGGCACGCGATGCGAAGGATCAAGGCGCGGCGGCCGTCCTGGTGGCCGCGGTCGGAGCGGCCGTGGTGGGCCTGCTGGTCCTGGGTCCCCCGCTGTTTCGCCGGGTGTTTTCGTCCCCCTAAAGCTCTCATTGCCAGCCACCTTTGACTATGACATAATGACCAATTGCCTGAGCAAGGCCTCGAAGGTGCGCGCGCGCAAAGGGATTGAACGTGACTGAAGACGGCCGCGGCATGCAAGACAGCTTGTATCGTGCCGCCACAATCTCCTTCGATTTCTACAACCCGAGCGAAGCACTTGCCGAGCTCTTGAAGATGGCTAAGGAGCTGCTCGGGGCCCAGCGGGCGGCACTTTATGAATACGAAGAGAATGGAACGGGCTTTTCCCCCCGGGCCGCGGTCGGGGTCTCAGTCGCCGATCTGGGCCGGCTGTCTTCCAACCCCGATCACCCGGTGCTCCGGCAGGTCCTGACCAAACACCGCGCCAGCACTACCGATGGTGCTCGGGGCTCCATGGGGCTCCCGCTTTCTCCTGGCGCCGTCGCCTGCGCTCCTTGCTTCACCAGCGGGAAGACTATCGGGCTGGTATTCGTGGCGAACGAAAACGGCCAACCCTTTGGCCAGGCTGAACTCTCGACCCTCGACGTATTGGCGGCCCGAGCTGCCGAAGTTCTCGCATTCGCTCGCCAGACCGCCAATCAGACCTACCTGTTCAACAAGCTTACCTGGCTCTATCAAGCCAGCAATGCGATGATCACCGGATCGCACACTCAACAGGAAGCTGTCAGCCAGATGGCGACCCACCTGTTGAAGGCAACTTCGGCCGGGATCTGTGAAGTGCAGGTCGTGGGGGATGGGACGGAACAAACGACCCGTTTTCAACAAGCGCTCGGCCAAGCCGTTCCCCACACCAAGGTCCTCGACTCCCACAGCCAGCCGCCCGATTATCCGGTCCATCAGCAGGTGCTTAATGATCTCCAGCCGGCGATGATCAGTTTGCGGCCGCCGACCGGCTCCGGAGAAGACCTCGCCTTGCTCGAGTCGGAAGGGTTCAGTGCTGCGGCCATCTTTCCGCTGGTGGCCGCGAGTGAAGCGCTTGGCCTGGTTCGGGTGCTTTACGACCAGCCCGGCCGCCAGATCGACGATCAGGAGATGGAGTTGGCCCAGGCGATCGTAAACATTGGGGCCATCGGCCTGCAAGACGCCATCCACTTGGAGACAGCCCAAGCGCGGGCAAGCCAATTGCAAGTGCTGGGCGACATCGGCCGCGAGATGACCTCGACCCTCGATCTGGAGAAGGCCCTGCGCAACTCGATGACCAATGCCCAGAAAATGCTACAGGTCGAGGCAGTCGTGCTGTTTCTGCTTGACGAGGAAGGCAAGAAGCTGAGGTTGAAGGCCAGCGGCGGCCGCCACGTCCGCATTCGGGATGTCGACATCGGCCTGGAAGCGAGCATTGCGGGCTGGGTGGTGCGCAACAAGCAACCGAATATTGTCAACGATGTCCGCACCAATTCGCTGTTTCATAACGCCATTGACACCCAGACTGGCTTGCTCACTCACTCGGTCTTAGCAGTCCCGCTTGAGACTCGCGGCGAGGTGCTCGGCGTAATTGAGGCTATTAACCATCCCCGGGGCGCCTTCAATCAAACCGACGCCCAGATGCTGTCTTCGGTGGCTTCCTGGGCGGCGATCGCCCTCGACAACGCGAACCTGTTTCAGCGGGTGGCGGAAGAGAGCAAGCGGGTTACGGAAGAAAAAAGCCGCCTGCAGGCGACCCTTGAGGAGACCGTTGACGCGGTCGTCCTCACCGATCCGGCGGGACGCATCATTCTGGTCAATAAGGCCGCCGCCCAAGCGTTCCGGATAAACGCCGAGAAAGCGAAAGACCGCCCCGCCGACGACATTTTCTTCGACCACCCGCTCGGCGATGCACTGATGAGCCAGACAATCGAGCTGCCTACCAGCCTAGAACTGACTACCCCCACCGATCGCACTATGTACTCGACGATCAGCGAAGTCACCGACGTAGGCCGGGTGGTTGTGATGCAGGACATCACGGCCTTGAAGCAAATCGACCGGATGCGGTCCCAGCTGCTGGGAACCGCAGCCCACGACCTCAAGAATCCGCTCAACGCCATCCGGCTCGGCGCCGATCTGTTGAGCGATGCTCCCCTCAGTCAGCAGCAGCGCAAGGCCCTCGACATGATGCACCGGGCCACCGATAGCATGACAAATCTGATTACCGGACTGCTCGAGACCATTCGAGTCGAGTCGACCGCCAATATCCTCTTTGAACCCTGCAACATCAATGACCTGGTCCGGCGCGCCATCGAAGATCTGCGCCCGCTGGCTGAGGCTCAGGAGCACGTGATCGAGTACAAGCCGCCGGAGGAGTCATTGCTCATCATGGGGGACCCGAACCGGCTGAATTCGGTCATGAGCAATTTACTCAGCAATGCCATCAAGTTCACCGATCCCAAAGGATTGATCCGGGTCGAGGTCAGCTGGAACGATGATGAAGCGATCATCAGCGTAACTGACAACGGCCCCGGCATCCCGGAGGAGGAGATGCCGCGAGTCTTCGAGCATCTCTTCCGCGGCCGGGCCTCGGTGCGCGACCCCAACAATCCCATCGAAGGGACCGGATTGGGCTTGGCCTTGGCCAAGACCGTGATCGAACAGCACGGCGGACGACTGTGGGTGGAAAGTGAAGAGGGCAAAGGCAGCACCTTCCGCTTCGCCCTTCCCCGGGAGGCAACTCCCAAGACCGGTTCGCTCCGACGCGAAGAAGCCCGTTAGCCGCACTAACCAATATGGCCAAAGCCGCCTTCAGGTTCGGCACCGTTGGCATTCCGCGGTCCACCCCGCCTAAGCCGGGCGGCGCGGTTGGCGGCGTGCTTCGATTGAGCGAGCTGGGGCTGGACGCCTTTGAGATTGGATGGGTGCAGTCGGTACGGGTAAAAGTGGAGACCTGCCAGAAGATTAAAGAGGCTGCGGCGGCGGCGGACGTGGCGATCAGCGTCCACGCGCCCTACTTCATCAATCTGAACGCCACCAAGGAGGAATGGCCCAAGAGCCGCAAGCGACTGATGGACGCCGCCCACTACGGCAACTTGGCCGGCGCGACCGACATCATTTTCCACCCGGGGTCGTATTTCGGTCTGCCGCCGAATCAGGTGCTCCAAGTCGCAGTCCCTAGGCTGCAGGGTTGCATCGATGAGCTGCGGGCCGCAGACAATCCTGCGATGCTGCGGCCGGAGACGATGGGCAAGAGCGCCCTGTTGGGCACCCTAGCCGATGCGCTGGTGTTGGCGAAGGAGATCGAAGGCGTCCTTCCGTGTGTCGACTTCGCCCACCTGCATGCCAGGGCCGGCGATGGAACCGTGAACTCATACCCCGAGTGGGTCGTCGCACTCACGAGTTACAAGAAAGCGCTCGGGGCCCGGGCGATGAAGCGAATGCACATCCATCTCTCGGGCATCCAGTACGGCCCCAAGGGCGAGCGAAACCACTTGATGCTGGCGGAGTCCGACTTCGATCTGAATGGTCTGCTGAGGGCGCTGCGGGAGTTCAACTGCCAGGGGCGGATCCTCTGCGAGAGTCCGGTCATGGAGCAGGATGCGGCCGTCATTAAGAAGGGCTGGCAGCGGGTAGCCAAGTAGCTCCCCGCTGAGCAACTGCTCATGAACTCAAAATGGGGCTGCCGATTGCGGCAGCCCCATTTTGCTTCTTAGCTCTGATGGGATCCGGTTAGGCCGAGACCTGCTCATCCGGATTTGGAGCCTGATCCGGTCTGCGGTCTGGACGATCCTCCGGGTTTCGGCCCGGCCGATCCTCCGGCCGAGGCCGGTCCTCGGGGGCCTGGCGGGCCGCAACCCAAATCGCAACCAGGTCGCCGTCGGTTTGCTTGGCGCCTACCGCCGCAAACATGCCGACCTCCAACTCCTCAAAACTGCCGATTCCCTTGTAGTGAGTGTCTTGGGTCACGGCGAAGGTGAGCAGCTCGCCTTCACGGGTCATGAGGGTGAACGATCCACCGCCCTTGGAATCGACTCGGCCGGCGGCGCGCACATCGACTCTCGGCCGCTCCGGACGATCCTCCGGGTTTCCGGCGGCCACGAGCAGCGCTCCACCGATCTGAGCGCCGGTAGGAGCCTCGCCGAGGGTGCGGCGCGACGCCGCCACCACCAGCAGCGGGGTCATCGCCAACACCAGGCTGGTGGTGGCCGCGGGCTGGTGATCGATGGCGACGAACTGTGCCCCCTGGGTCAATGTGTAGAACACGACGCCGAGGCCGGCGAGGCGGGCGAGGTGGACCGGTTGCAGGGCGCGCAGTTCCCGGCGTGCGACCGGCCGCGACAGCACCACAGCCAGCAAGAGCAGCGCGGCGCTGCCGTAGCGCAGTCCGGCGAAAGTGACCGGGGTGAGTCCGGCATCGTCGAGCCCAAAGCGGATGATGACCCAGGACGACGACCAGAGAACTGTGACGATCATGGCCAGGATCAGGGCGCGGCGGTGCAGGGCGTCC
>Ga0209640_10006358_pt1 | contig 10344 bp, 7 predicted proteins | sample RifCSP10_1_FD_184018 | JGI IMG/M metagenome (GOLD analysis project Ga0209640, IMG submission 184018) | Soil microbial communities from Rifle, Colorado - Rifle CSP2_sed 10_1 (SPAdes) (version 2) | ecosystem: Environmental > Terrestrial > Deep subsurface > Rock core/Sediment | place: Rifle... | reverse complement strand
GCGGTCACATCCGCGGCACGACCCTCGAGGACCAGCGCCGCCGACTGGACATCGCGCGCGTATTCATCCTTGGTGATCAGTCCGGTGCAGGGCGCCGAGCAGCGGCCGATTTGGTACTCGAGGCAGGGCCGAGACCGGTTGGCGAAGTAGCTGTCCTTGCAGCTGCGGATGCGAAACAGCTTGTGCAGCTGGTTCTGCGTCTCGTGCACCGCGCTTGCGCTGGGGTAAGGCCCGTACAGCCGCCCGGGCAGCTTGCGGGTGCCGCGGTAAAAGGAGAGCCGCGGAAACTCATGTGCCGAGATGTGCAGGTAGGGAAAGCTCTTGTCGTCGCGCAGGATCACGTTGAAGCGCGGGCGGTGGCGCTTGATCAGGTTGTGCTCGAGCAGCAGTGCCTCGGTGTCCGAGTTGGTCATTGTGACTTCGACGCCCGCGACCAGTCGCACGAGCGCCTGCACTTTCGGCTGCAGTTGATCGGCGCGAAAGTAACTTCCGACGCGCGCCTTCAGGCTGCGCGCCTTGCCGACATAGAGGATCCTGCCCTCCGCGTCCAGCATCCGGTAAACACCCGGCCGGGCAGGCAGTGCGCTGATAAACGCCTTGGGGTCGAAACTGCTCATCAGTGCATCGTGTCGCGACTGTCAGCTTGTGAGCAAGCGCCTTGCGCGGGCGAAGATGCCATCGAACATGGCTGTCGTCAGGCGCCTGGTCTGGGTGTTGTAGCGGCTGCAATGATAGGAATCCAGCAATACCCGCGATTGCGGCAGCGCATGACTGGCGCCGTGCGCGAAAGGCGCCTCTGCCGGTTTCAGCCCGGTGGCTCGCAACACGGCGGCGTGCGCGATGGCGCCGAGCGCGACGATGACGCCGCCCGCGGGTACGGCGGCGACTTCCGCCACCAGATAGCGATTGCATTCGCGCACTTCGGCCGGCAGCGGCTTGTTGGCGGGCGGCAGGCACTTGACGGCATTGGTGATGCGGCAGTCGCGCAACTCGAGCGCATCGTCGGCAGCGACGGAAACAGGCAGGCTTGCAAAGCCGTGCGCATGCAAGGTCCGGTACAGCAGGATTCCGGCGTGATCGCCGGTGAAGGGCCGCCCAGTGCGGTTGGCGCCGTGCAGGCCGGGTGCGAGTCCCACGACCAGCAGCCGCTGACGACCGGCCCCGAAGGGAGGCACCGGACGGCAGTGGTACCGTGGATGACGGCCGTGGACTTCGTCGAGAAACGCCGCCAGCCGCGCGCAGCGGCGGCAGCCGGGGTCGAAGTTCGCACTACCCTCCCGCATCCCTGCCCTTGCCGTTCAGATTTCGAACTGCGCTTCTTCGGTCGATCCCTTCATTGCTGTGATGGAAGACGTGCCGGCGGTGACGGTTTGAGTCACGTCGTCGAAATAGCCGGCGCCTACTTCGCGCTGGTGCCTGGTCGCCGTGTAGCCCTGCGCCTCGGCGGCGAACTCGGCCTGCTGCAGCGAAACGTAGGCGCTCATCTCCGAATCCCGGTAGCCGCGGGCAAGCTCGTACATCGAGAAGTTGATCGCGTGAAACCCCGCGAGCGTGATGAACTGGAACCTGTAGCCCATCGCTCCCAGTTCGCGCTGGAACCTGGCGATGGTCGCGTCGTCGAGTTTCATCTTCCAGTTGAAAGATGGCGAGCAGTTGTATGCCAGCGGCTTGCCGGGGTAGCGGCGGTGGATGCCTTCGGCAAACTGCTTCGCCTCATGAAGGTCGGGTGACGCGGTTTCGCACCAGACCAGATCCGCATAGGGCGCATAGGCGGTTCCGCGCGCGATGGCCTGATCGAGGCCGGCCCGGACCCTGAAGAATCCTTCGCTGGTGCGCTCCCGCGAAGCGATGAACGAATGGTCGCGTCCGTCGAAGTCGGTGGTCAGCAGGGACGCGCCCTCGGCGTCGGTGCGCGCGATCAGGACGGTCGGCACATCGCAGATATCGGCCGCAAGTCTCGCGGCAACCAGCTTGTTGATCGCCTCCTGTGTCGACACCAGGACCTTGCCGCCCATGTGACCGCACTTCTTGGCGCTCGACAACTGGTCCTCGAAGTGCACTCCGGCAGCGCCTGCCTCGATCATCGCCTTCATCAGTTCAAATGCGTTCAACACGCCGCCGAAGCCGGCCTCGGCGTCCGCGACGATCGGCTGCAGCCAGTCGATTGAGTCGTCTCCTTCGGCGTGGCAAATCTGGTCGGCACGCAGGAGCGTATTGTTGATGCGCCGCGCCACTGCCGGAACGGAGTCGGCCGGGTACAGCGACTGGTCCGGGTACATCTCGCCGGCCAGGTTCGCGTCGCCTGCCACCTGCCAGCCTGAAAGATAAATGGCTTTTAACCCTGCCCTGACCTGCTGCATCGCCTGATTGCCGGTCAGCGCGCCGAGCGCGTTGACGTAGGGCAGTTCGTGCAGGTACCGCCAGAGCTTCTGTGCCCCGAGTCGCGCAAGCGTGTGCTCCACCTGGACGGTGCCTCGAAGCCGCACGACGTCCGCCGCGGCATAGCCGCGGTGAATTCCTTTCCAGCGCGGGCTGGAGCTCCAATCCTGCTCGATCTGGGTGGCAGTCCTCTGCGTCATCGGTGTCTCCGGAATCAGTCGATCTCTTGATAGGCGGTGAGCGTCAGGAAGGATTCGAAGACCGGGTTGGCAGTCAGCCGGTCAACCAGCCGGGCGGCACGCTCATAGTTGTCCGCAGCAAACGCCTCATCGCCCACCTCGGCGCGGATGTATCCGAGTTGTTCACGCAGCATGTCGCGCACCAGCGGCAGTGTGACGGCGCGGCCGTCCTGCAGCCGGCACGCATGGCGGTTCCACTGCCAGAGCTGCGCGCGCGAGATCTCCGCGGTCGCCGCGTCCTCCATCAGGTGATGAATGGGAACGCAGCCATTGCCACCAAGCCATGCCGCCAGGTAGCGGATGGCAACGTCGATATTGTTGCGCAACCCCGCTTCGGTGATCGCGCCCTCGGGAACGCGCAGGAGATCCGCAGCCGTGATCCTCACGTCCTCGCGCAGTCGATGAAGGTTGTTCGGCCCCGGCATCAGCCGGTCGAAAACTTCGCGCGCTACCGGGACGAGACCTGGATGGGCCACCCAGGTTCCATCGTGACCATCGCCTGCCTCCCGTTCCTTGTCGGCACGCACCCGGCCGAGTGCGCGCTCGTTGGCCTCCGGATCGCCCTTGATCGGGATCTGGGCCGCCATGCCGCCGATTGCGAAGGCGCCTCGGCGGTGACAGGTACTGATGACCAGCAATGAATACGAGCGCAGGAAATGCGAGGTCATCGTGATCGAGTTGCGGTCCGGCAGCACGAAGTCGGGGCGGCTGCTGAACTTCTTTATGAAACTGAAGATGTAATCCCAGCGCCCGCAATTGAGTCCCACGATCCAGTCACGCAATTCGTAGAGTATCTCGTCAATCTCAAACGCGGCGGTAATCGTCTCGATCAGCACCGTGACCTTGACGGTTCCGCGCGGCAGGCCGAGCGCCCTTTCGCTGAATTCGATGACTTGCGCCCAGAGCCGCGCCTCGCGGTGGCCCTCCAGTTTGGGAAGGTAGAAATAGGGCCCGGTGCCCCGTCGCTGCAGTTCAGCGGCGTTGTGGAACAGGTATAAGCCGAAGTCGACCAGAGCGCCCGGAATCGGACGGCCGGCGCGATGCCAGTGCTTTTCCTCGAGGTGCCAGCCGCGCGGCCTGAGGACGAGCACGGCGGTGGCCTCATTCAGCCGGTACTCCTTGCCATCCGGACTGGTGAAATGGATGGTCCGGCGTACCGCTTCCATCAAGTTGGCCTGGCCCTGGATGAGGTTGGACCAGGTCGGGCACAGCGAGTCCTCGCAATCGGCCATGAACACCCGGGCGCCGGAGTTCAGTGCGTTGATGATCATCTTGCGGTCAGTTGGACCCGTGATCTCGACGCGCCGATCAAGCAGATCGAATGGCACCGGTCCGATGCGCCAGTCGGATTCCCGGATATTGCGCGTGTCAGCGGGAAAATCCGGCAATGCACCGGCATCGAATTCCGCCTGACGCTGCTCGCGCCGCGTGAGCAGTTCCGTGATGTCGGAAGAAAATCTTGCCGCAAGGCGCTCGACGAAAGCGATCGCGGCGGGATTCAGGACCCCGCTCCACTCCACTGGAATCGGCGACCTGGGACCCGCGGCGCTCGGTTCAGAACGACCCTCAACTATCAATCATAACTCCATAAAAGATAAAGCATTACCTTCGATGGCGGTGACGCGCGATCAACATCGCAAGCTCCAGCGCCTGCTCGTAGTTGAGCCGCGGGTCGACGGTCGTGCGATACGCCCGCGCGAGGTCGCCGTCGGACAGACCGCGCGCCCCGCCCGTGCACTCGGTCACATCGTCGCCGGTCAGCTCGAAATGCACGCCGCCCAGAATGGAGCCGGATTCCTCGTGAATGCGGAACGCCGCATCGACCTCCGACAGGATGTTCTCGAAACGCCGGGTCTTGACGCCCTGCGGCGTCGTCTCGGTATTACCGTGCATCGGGTCGCAGACCCAAAGCACCTGCTGCCCGCTGTCGCGCACCGCCTGGATCATGCCGGGCAGCGCGCGCTCGATCTGGCCGGCGCCGAAGCGGTGAATCAAGGTCAGACGGCCAGGTTCGCCGGCGGGATTCAGGATGGGCGTCAACTCGCCGAGCGAGGCCGCGTCAGTGGAAGCACTGACCTTGACCCCGATCGGGTTCGCGATTCCCCGGAAGTACTCGACGTGGGCGCCATCGGGCGTCGCGGTCCGCATGCCGATCCACGGCATGTGCGTCGACAGGTTGTACCAGCGCTCGCGGCGCGGGAGGTAGCGCGTCTGTGCCTGTTCATAGAGCAGGTGCAGGCCTTCATGGCTCGAGTAGAACCGCATCTGGCTCATTTCGTGGATCGGTCCGCCGGAGATCGCCTCGAAAAAATCGAGCGAGTCGCCTATCGAATTGACGATCTTCTGGTAGGCGTCCTTGAGCGGTGCGTGCTGCATAAACCCGAGGTCCCAGTACTCCGGGTGGTGCAAATCGGTGAAACCGCCGTCCACCAGCGCGCGTACGAAGTTCAGGGTGAGCGCCGCCCGTTCGTAGCCGCGCATCAGCAGTTCGGGATCAGGCTCGCGATCCACCGGCGTGAAGGCCGCGCGATTGATGATGTCACCCCGGTAACATGGCAGCGTGACACCGTCACGTGTCTCGGTTTCCGAAGAACGCGGTTTCGCGTACTGCCCCGCCATGCGGGCGACGCGAATCACCGGCTTTTTCAGGCCGTGCAGCAGCACGAGGCTCATCTGCAGCAGGATCTTCAATTTGCGCGCGATGATCGTCGACTCGCAGTCGCTGAATCCTTCCGCGCAATCACCGCCCTGAAGCAGGAAACGCTCGCCACGCTGCGCAGCCGCCAGTTCTTCCTTCAGCTGATCGATTTCCCAGGACACCACGATCGGCGGCAATCGCGACAACTCAGTGAGCACGCGCGCGAGCCCGGCCGCATCCGCATATCGGGGTTGCTGCGCCGCCGGCCGGCGCTGCCAGCTATCGGGTGTCCAGTCGCTTGTTTCCACGGCAGTATCCATGGCTGCGGATCATCGTACACGGTTTCGCTGCACTGCAAAATCACCGAATTGAGGGGTGGTTTATGTCCATCCGAATGGGCAGAATGCGCCCCCGTGCTGATGGAGCGTGCGCATGCATCGTGTTCTGGTACTCGGCGCCGGCAAGATCGGCGCGCTGATTTCCGGCCTGCTGGCCCAAGCCAATGACTACGAAGTGCGGCTTGCAGACGTCAATGGCGATACGGCTGCGAGCGTCGCGCGCGCCCATGACCGCCGGAACCTGAGTGCCTGTGCGCTCGATGCGGGCGATCGAACGGCACTGGCCCGGCATCTCGTCGAACGCCCGGTCGACGCGGTCATCTCGTCGTTGCCTTTCTATTGCAACGTGGCGGTGGCGCAAGCCGCACGCGACCACGGACTGCATTACTTTGACCTGACGGAGGACGTCGAGGTCACTCGCGGCGTGCGCGCCATCGCGAATGGCGCGCCGACTGCATTCGTGCCGCAATGCGGACTCGCCCCCGGCTTCATCTCCATTGCGGCCGACGAGTTGATCAGCCACTTCGAAGAGCTCCGGACCGTGAAGCTGCGTGTCGGGGCCCTGCCGCAACATCCGAACAATGTGCTGAAGTACTCGCTCACCTGGTCGACCGAGGGCCTGATCAACGAGTATGGCAATCCCTGTCTGGCGATCTCGGACCGGCGCCTGGTCGAAGTGGCGCCGCTCGAAGGACTCGAAGAAATCGAAATCGACGGGACGCTTTACGAAGCCTTCAATACCTCGGGAGGCCTGGGTTCGCTCGCCGAAACCTACGGTGAGCGCTGCGAGCAGATGAACTACAAGACGATGCGTTACCCCGGTCATTGCGGGCAGATGCGCCTGCTGATGAACGACCTGAAGCTCAACCAGGATCGCGGCACGCTGAAGCGCATTCTCGAGAACGCAGTCCCGCAGACGGTGCAGGACGTCGTGATCGTCTATGTCGCGGTCAGCGGCCGGCAGGAAGGCGAGTTCCGCGAGGAAAACTACGTCAACAAGATTTATCCGCAACAGATTGCCGGACGCCTGTGGTCCGCGATCCAGGTCTCGACCGCGGCGGGCATCACGGCAGTGGCCGATCTGGTGCTCGCCAACCCAGGCGCGTACCGTGGGTTCGTGCGCCAGGAGCAGTTCCGGCTGCCCGACCTGCTCGCAAACCGTTTCGGCGCGTGGTTCCAGAGCGGCAGCGACAAGGGCGTCTCGGGGCGCATGGTGGTCGAAGGCAAGGCGGGCCGCCAGCGCAAGCTGGCAGGGGCAAGGCGATGAAGACGGCGGACATGCTGGGCGGACTCGGAATTGCGGCGGTCAACGACGGCGCCTGGTCGGGCGACGGCTGGCATGCGGCGGCGGACTCGAAGCTGGTCGGGTCGGTGAACCCGGCGACCGGCGAGCTCATCGCATCGGTGCGCGCTGCGACCGCGGCCGACTACGAGCGTGTCGCCGCCAGCGCCGCGTCCGCATTCCTGCGCTGGCGCGAAGTACCGGCGCCGCGACGGGGCGAAGCCGTGCGCCTGGTCGGCGAGGCACTACGCGCGAAGAAGGACCTGCTCGGCAGTCTGGTCAGCCTCGAGATGGGCAAGATCAAGGCCGAGGGTGACGGCGAGGTCCAGGAGATGATCGACATCGCCGATTTCGCGGTCGGCCAGTCGCGCATGCTTTATGGGCTCACGATGCATTCGGAGCGGCCCCAGCACCGCATGTACGAGCAGTGGCACCCGCTGGGTGTCGTCGGGATCATTTCGGCATTCAATTTCCCGGTCGCGGTCTGGTCCTGGAATGCGTTCCTCGCGGCCGTCTGCGGGGACGTCTGCATCTGGAAGCCGTCGCACAGCACGCCGCTCTGCGCGATTGCCGTACAACGCATTTGCAATGAGGTGCTCGCGCGCGAAAACCTGCCGCCGATCTTCCAGCTATTCATCGCGGGCGACAACACGCTCGCCAGCCGCCTGGTTGACGACCGGCGCGTGGCACTCATCAGTTTTACCGGCTCGACGTCGGTTGGCAGGAGTGTCGGCCAACGCATCGCCGCGCGGCTCGGCCGGAGCCTGCTGGAACTCGGCGGCAATAACGCGATCATCGTCGACGAGTTCGCGAACCTGGACCTGGTTGTGCCGGCAGTCGTGTTCGGCGCCGTGGGGACGGCGGGCCAGCGCTGTACGACGACGCGGCGGCTGCTCGTGCACCAGTCGCGCATTGCGGAGCTGGAACGCCGGCTGGTCGCAGCCTATCGCCAGGTCCGGATCGGCAGTCCGCTCGATCCAAAGGTTCTGATGGGACCGCTGGTGGATGCAGGCGCCGTGCGGCGTTATGAGGCGGCGCTCACCGATGTGCGCAGTCAGGGTGGCGAAATCCTGTGCGGCGGACGCGTGCTGCCGGGTCCGGGATTCTTCGTGGAGCCGACGATTGTCCGGGCCCGGAATGACATGCCCGTCGTCCGGCACGAGACCTTTGCGCCAATCCTCTACACCGTCCCGTTCGCAACGCTTGACGAAGCAATCGCGATGCACAACGACACGGACTACGGCCTGTCGTCGGCGATCTTCACCGACCGGATGCAGCATGCCGAGCGCTTCCTTGCGGTCGCCGGCAGCGATTGCGGCATCGCGAACGTGAATATCGGGACTTCGGGCGCCGAGATCGGTGGCGCTTTCGGCGGCGAGAAGGACACGGGTGGCGGCCGTGAATCGGGTTCCGATGCCTGGAAGGTCTACATGCGCCGCCAGACCAACACGATTAACTGGTCGGCGGAATTGCCGCTCGCGCAGGGGATCAGGTTCGATCTGGCTTGAGTTCCTTTTCGATGAGCTCGTACAGCATGCGGGAATAGCGCTCTGCGGTGATGAACGTCCAGGCCCACTTCGCGTCGTAGTCGGCGTTCGGCGCGGCCGCGACGACTTCCTCTACCGTCTTTCCGGCCGCGACCAGGTCGCGGATCCGGCCGCTGGTGACGACCAGCATTTCCCGGTACTCGACGAGGTCCGCGCGATTGGCAATCGGGCCGTGGCCCGGGATGATGCGCGTCCTGTCATCGGCCATCGTGAGGATCCGGTCCACGGCCGCGATCATCCCGGGGACGGATCCTCCCGAACTGATGTCGATGTACGGGTAGAAGCGGAAGAACAGGTCGCCCGCATGGATGACGTTGGCCCTGCGGAAGGTGACGAACACGTCACCGTCCGTGTGTGCGTTTGGGGCGTAGCGTCCGCGGATCTCGTCGCCGTTCAGGTGGAGGGAAATCTCGTCGTTGAACGTCACGACCGGCAATGCCGCCTGCGGTGAGGCCGGCACGGCGCTCTGCAGGAAAGCCACGAACTGGTCGGAACTCATGCGTGCACGTACCTGGTCATGGGCGATGACCAGCGATCCTTCCTTCGCCAGGTTTTCATTGCCGCCGGTGTGATCGCCGTGCCAGTGCGTGTTCAGCACAAAGCGCGGAGGCCCCGCATTCAGCTTCTGCAGCGCCGCCACGATCGAGGGCGTCATGGGTGCGTATTGATCGTCGATCAGGAACACCCCGTCGGGACCCGTCGAGACGCCGATATTGCCCGCTCTGCCGACAAGCATGTAAATCCCGGGTGCGACCGCTTCCGTCTGGACCGTCACGTCGGGCGGCGTCAACTGGGCCAAAGCCAGCTCGGCGACCGCCGCCAGCGTGAGCGCCGCAATAAAACTGCGCACGTGTCTACCCCCGTACGGTGGACTATCCGCGGTATCATAAGTCACCTGGCACGGGAGATAGCCGCATGCGGTTTCCGGGCTTGCGCGGACTGATGGGCGCCCTGATGGCGATGGCCGCCCTGTCCCTGCCGTCCGCAGCCCAACCGGCCGGCGGCGTTGCCGTGCTGGTCGAGATCAAGGATGCGATCGGCCCGGCCACCAAGGATCATTTCCTGCGCGCCGTCGAACATGCCGAGGAGATCGACGCGCACCTCCTGGTGTTGTTGCTCGACACACCCGGTGGCCTGGATGCCGCGATGCGCGACATGATCCAGGGCATCCTGGCATCCAGGGTGCCCGTCGTGACCTATGTGGCACCTTCAGGTGCCCGCGCCGCGAGCGCGGGGACCTTCATCCTGTACGCCAGCCACGTCGCGGCGATGGCTCCTGGCACCAATCTCGGGGCGGCGACCCCCGTGCCCATCGGCGGTTCGCAGCCGGCTGACGGCAAGGACAAGGGGGAAAAGCAGCGCGGGGACGAGGCCGACGACGGCAAGGAAGCGCCACCCGGGCCCACGCCCGGCAGCGCCTCGGATCGCAAAGCAGTCAACGATGCGATCGCCTACATTCGCAGCCTCGCCGACCTGCGTGGCCGCGATGTCGAATTCGCCGAGGCTGCGGTGCGCGAGGCCGCGAGCCTGCCGGCGCAGCAGGCCCTGGAACGAGGCGTCATCGACGTGGTGGCTCGTGATGTGCCGGAGCTGCTCGCGGCACTCGACGGCCGCGAAGTCAAGCTTCCGCAGGAGACACGCACGCTGATGACCAAGGGCCTGGTACTGGAGCGCTTCGAAATGGACTGGCGCACGTCACTGCTGGCAGTGCTGACGAATCCGCTGGTTGCATACGGGCTGCTGATCATCGGGCTTTATGGGCTGATGTTCGAGGGCTACAACCCGGGCGCCGTTCTGCCGGGCGTGGTCGGCGCGATTTGCCTGTTGCTCGGCCTCTATGCGCTGCAGGTCCTGTCTGTCAACTTCGCAGGTCTCGCACTGGTCATCCTGGGCGTCGGCATGATGATCGCGGAGGTGTTCA
>Ga0209640_10006355_pt1 | contig 10345 bp, 11 predicted proteins | sample RifCSP10_1_FD_184018 | JGI IMG/M metagenome (GOLD analysis project Ga0209640, IMG submission 184018) | Soil microbial communities from Rifle, Colorado - Rifle CSP2_sed 10_1 (SPAdes) (version 2) | ecosystem: Environmental > Terrestrial > Deep subsurface > Rock core/Sediment | place: Rifle... | reverse complement strand
ATGCGAAACGGGGCCGGCCGGTCCCCCTGCGCCTTGCCCGCATCCACAACTCTCGACTAAACTAAGGGGCTGTATCCACTACATACCAGTAGGGGTTTGCACCACCGCCGCTCGGCGGATCCTGTGGGGTTCTCTTGCAGCGTCACGCGGGTCCAGCAGGAGGATCCGTTCGACAACGCCCCGTTGTGCCCGGGCAGCGGGGTGGCGTGGTGGGGCGTGGCCAAGCGGTAAGGCGCGGGACTTTGGCTCCCGTATTCGGAGGTTCGAATCCTCCCGCCCCAACCAGCTCGGTGTGGTTCCAGGCCGGTGTGTGAACGATGAGACGACCACTCAGCGGGGAGGGACTGCTGTCGACCGGGTTCGGTGAACTGAAGCTGTTCAGTGGCTCCGCGCACCGGCAATTGGCGCAGGAGATTGCCGATTGCCTCGGCATCCCGCTCGGCCAGGCGAGGCTCCGGCGGTTCCCGGACAGTGAGGTGTCGTTTCAGATCGACGAGAACATTCGCGGCGCGGACGTCTTCATCGTCCAGCCGACGTCGAATCCGGTGGACCAGCATCTGATGGAGCTGCTGGTCATGATCGACGCGTTCCGCCGGTCGTCGTCGGCACGCATCACGGCCGTGCTGCCGTATTACGGCTACGCGCGCCAGGACCGAAAAGACAGGCCGCGCGTGCCGATTTCGGCGAAGCTGGTCGCGAATCTGCTGAGCGCCGCCGGGACGAACCGTGTGTTGACGATGGATTTGCACAAGGCGCAGATCCAGGGGTTCTTCGACATCCCGGTCGATCACCTGTTCGCGGCGCCGGTGATCATCGACTACTGTTCGCGGCTGCAAACGCCCGATCTGACGATCGTGGCGCCCGACGCCGGCGGGGCGGAGCGGGCGCGTGCTTACGCCAAGCGCCTGGATGCCGAGCTCGCCGTGGTCGACAAGCGCCGGAGCGAGGATGGCACAGCCGAAGTGATGAACGTCGTGGGGGACGTCCAGGGACGGACGTGCATCCTGCAGGATGACATCATCGACACGGCTGGCACGATTCAGAAGGCGGCGCAGGCGCTCAAGGATGCCGGGGCCGCGAGAGTCCTGGCGTGCGCGGTGCACGGTGTGTTTTCGGGTCCGGCGATCGACCGCATCGAGAAGTCGCCGCTCGACGAGTTGATTGTCACCAACTCGGTGCCGCAGCGGCCCGAGGCGCAGCAGTGCCGGAAGATTGTCGTGTTGTCGGTGGCCAGGCTCCTGGGACAGGCGATCCGCAACATCCATGACGAGACCTCGGTGTCGTCGTTGTTTGTGTAGGTTGAACGAATAGAGAACGCATATGGAAGCCACGCTCGAAGCTGTCACACGCGAGGGACGAGGGAAGAACGAGGCGAACCGCCTGCGGGCATCCGGCCGGATCCCGGCGGTCGTGTACGGGACGGGCTCCGGCGGTCCCACGCCCGAGACCGTCTCGGTCGCGGTCGACCCCAAGGCCCTGTCGAAGATCCTCCACTCGGAGTCCGGCGCCAACACGCTCATCACGCTGTCGCTCGGTGGAAGCCAATCGCGGGTGATGGTCAAGGAGTATCAGCTCGATCCCGTCACGCACGCGCTGCTCCACGCCGACTTCTATCAGCTTGCGATGGACAGGGCGATCACGGTGCCCGTGCCGATCCTTGTCAAAGGCGATCCCAAGGGGGCGAAGTTACAGGGCGGCGTGCTCGACTTCGTGACGCGTGAGATCCAGGTGCTCTGTCTGCCGACCGACATCCCCGGTCACATCGAAGTGGACGTGACCGAGCTGATGCTGCACCAGTCGATCCGTGTGCGCGACCTGGTGGCGGACCCGAAGTGGAAGCCAATCACCGACGGCGACACGATGCTCGTGCACATCGTGATGCCGAAGGCGGTGGAGACGACCGAGGTGGCGGCGACCGAAGTTGCGCCGGCGGCAGCGGCCGAGCCCGAAGTCATCAAAAAGGGCAAGACCGAGGAGAAGGAAGAGGAGAAGAAGAAGTAGTCCTCGCCGTGAAGCTGATCGCCGGACTCGGCAATCCTGGAGGCGAGTATCGCGAGACCCGCCACAACGTCGGCTTCATGGTAGTCGACGAGATCGCCCGGCGCCATGGGCTCCGGTGGGTCCAGGCGCCCTCGCAGGTCCCCGATGCGTTTGTCGCGAAGCGGTTCGGGTCGGATCCGCTCCTGTTGCTCAAGCCGACGACGTTCATGAACCGGAGCGGCGATGCCGTGGCAGGACTGGCGCGATACTACGACGTGCCGATCGCCGATCTGCTGGTCGTGGTGGACGAGACCGCGTTGCCGTTTGGGCGTTTGCGCGCGCGGGCCCGCGGGTCGGCGGGTGGCCACAACGGCCTCAAGTCGATCGTCGAGCGGCTGGGTACGACCGAATTTTCCCGGCTTCGGCTGGGAGTAGGGCGCGGAGACGGCAGGAGGGATCTTGCCGATCACGTGCTCTCGACATTCGAGCGAGACGAGCGCGTCGAGCTCGAATCGTTCATCGCCCGGGCGGCCGATGCCGCCGAGATGTTCGCCGCGGAGGGCATTCTCAAGGTGATGAACGCATACAACCCGGACGCTGCGGCGCCGGACGAAGAGTGACTCCTTGCTGCTCGAGGAGCGACGAAGGACTCCGACCATCGTCGCTCCGTGGTGGGCAGCCGTAGTCCAGAAGGAGATGTCATGAGCAGGAAGTACGAGCTCGTCTACGTCGTCTCGCCCGAGGCGACCGACGCGCAGGTGGCCGATCTGCACACGCAGGTCGAAGCCATCGTTCAGCGGATCGGCGGCCGAATCGAGAAGACCGAGAATTGGGGCCGTCGGAAGCTGGCCTACGAGATCGGTCGCCACAAAGAGGGTACCTACGTCCTTGAAGTCATCGAGGGCAGCGGAGACGTCATGAAGGAAATCGACCGACGTCTCAAGGTCACCGACCTGGTGATCCGCCATCTGGTGGTCCGGATCGACGAGGAACAGGGCGTGGTCGAGCGGATGCGCGCCCGTCGGACCGAGGTCAGTCGCCGCCGCCGTGTGGCGCGTGGACTGCCACCGGACCGGCAGCCGGGTGAAGGCCAGCGCGGCGAGTCCGACGACGACCGCGACGACCACTTCGACATGGGGGAGGATCTCCGATGAACGGCAGGAAAAGCTTCGGGGGCGGTGGTGGCGGCGGCCGTGGGAAGTCCTCGGATCAGAAGACCAAGGACGGCCAGCGCCGGCCGATGTTCCGGCGGCGCAAGGTCTGTAAGTTCTGCACGGACAAGATCGATGACATCAACTACAAGGATGTTCGGATGCTGATGCCGTTCGTGCCCGAGCGCGCGAAGGTGCTTCCGCGCCGGATCTCCGGCACCTGCGCGATGCACCAACGGAAGCTGCGCACGGCCATCATGCGCGCGCGTCAGCTCGCACTGATTCCGTTCACCACGGAGTAGGGCACATGGAAGTCATCCTGAGAGAGCACGTCGACAACCTCGGCCGCCGTGGCCAGGTCGTCAAGGTGGCTGCCGGCTACGCCAGGAATTACCTCCTGCCGCGCAAGCTGGCGCTGCCGGCCACCGAGGGCAACAAGCGGCACATCGAGCGCGAGCGGAAGATCATGGAAGCGCGCGAGTCCGAGGAGAAGGCGCAGGCCGAAGCGCTCGCCGCACGGCTTGTCCTCATCGAGATCTCGATTGCCCGGCGCGTCGGCGAGACCGATCAGCTCTACGGCTCGGTGACCGCCGTCGACATCGCGGACTACCTGAAGGACAAGGGCGTCGAAATCGACCGCCGCAAGCTGATTCTGCCTGAGCCGATCAAGGCGATCGGTGACCACCAGGTGCCGCTCAGGCTGCACCGCGAGGTCACCGTACCGTTGACGGTGAAGGTGGTGAAAGCCGGCGCCGGGGAATAGGGCACACGGCTCTGGGCTCAAGGCTTTGGGCTCTGGGCTTCCCGAACCTTCGTGTCTCCGCGTCTTTGTGGTTCGTGGAGGCGAAGCGACGCGGACCTCCCTACGGCAGCACCGGGGGCACGTACTGCAGGGTGTAGTTGAGGATCCACACGAGGAACAGCACCAGCGGCACGTGCACGACGAACTGCAGCATCGAGTAGCCCACGATGTCACGCGCCTTCAGCCCGAGGATCCCGACGAGCGGCAGCATCCAGAACGGGTGGATCAGATTTGCCAGCGCTTCAGTGGCGTTGTAGGTCTGGACCACCCACCCCAGATGGACGTGGAGGGTCTTGGCCGCCTCCAGCATGTAGGGGGCCTCGATCAGCCACTTGCCGCCGGCCGAGGGGATGAACAGTCCCAGAAACGCTGAGTAGATTCCGATCATGACCGGGAAGGTGTGCGTGGTCGAGACCGCGACGAAGAAGTGCGCCATCTGGGTGGCAATCCCCGACTCGGTCATCATGCGGACGATCCCGGCGTAGAGCGGGTACTGAATCAGCACGCCGCCGACGGGCGCGACCGAGGCGCCAATGGCCTGCACGAAGGACCGCGGCCGCCAGTGCAGGAGCAGGCCCACGATGAGGAACGCGAAGACGTAGTGATTCAGCTCGAGCAGGACGGCCGGCCCGTTGCCAGCCACTTCACGAATCAGGTACAGGAACCCCAGTGAGCAGATGACGAGCGTGAGGAGGGGGCTGTATTCGAGCCACTCACCCGGCGTCTCGCGTGTGCCGACCTGCTGCGTGGCGGGCTGGTAGTCGACGCCCATGTCCTTCATGCCGCGCGCGTCGGCGTCGGCGGGCGCCGAGTAGTAGCAGATCGCCATCGAGACGACGATCAGCAACCCGGCAACGATCAGGCTCTGCCAGAGGCCCAGGGTCTGGCTGAGCGGGATGACGCCGCTGATGCGCTCGATGGCATCTGGCAGTGACGCCGGTGCCGCCATGATGAGCGCGGCCGACGAGGACAGGCCCAGCGCCCACACGCTGCCGACGCCGAGATACGCGGCAGCGCCGAGGGCGCGATAGTCCGCGCCGCGCACGCGGTGGGCGACCTCCCGCGCCAGCAGACCACTGAAGATCAGGCTGAAGCTCCAGGACACGAGCGAGGCCAGCATCGAGAAGAGTCCGACATAGGCGACCGCGGTCCGCCCGTTGGGCGGAACCGCCGCGAGTCGCCTGATGACGCGGTAGACCGGCGGCGAGGTGGCCACGGCGTAGCCCGTCACGACGATCATCGACATCTGCATCGTGAAGGCGACCAGATCCCAGAATCCCGCGCCAAACCACTGGGCGGTCTGGACGATGGAACTCCCGGTGGCCACGGCGGCCGCGAAGACGATGGCGGCGGCGGCCAGCGCGAGCGCGAACGCGTCGGGGAACCAGCGCTCGAACCAGTCGGACAAGCGCAGTCCAAGCGAGGCGAGCGACGAGCGGACGGGTGTTTCGTGCATCTGCGGCACCTTGCGTCGACCTTTGCTTCTACGGGATACTTATAGGCTGTTCGTAGCTCTGGGAAGGGCCGTATTTACTGGTCGGATCGGCTGACCGTGGCCCTACGCGACCTGCATTATGGCAAACCTCGGATATATCGGCCTCGGGGCCATGGGCGGCCGAATGGCCGACCGGTTGCTCTCCAAGGGACATACCGTCACCGGTCACAACCGCACGAAGTCGAAAGCCCAGTGGCTGCTCGACAAGGGTATGCAGTGGGGCAACTCGCCGCGCGAGGTCGCGCAGGCCGCCGACGTCGTGTTCGTCATGGTGACCGACTCGTCCGCGCTTGAAGGCGTGGCGGAGGGCCCCGACGGATTTCTCGCCGGCCTCGGCCCTGGAAAGATCGTCGTCGAGATGAGCACCGTGAGCCCGGCGGTGAGCCGGGCGATCGCCGAGAAGGCGCGTGCCCGCGGCGCCGACATGGTGGACGCACCAGTCTCCGGCAGCATCAGCACGCTCGAGCAAGGCAAGCTCACCATGATGGTGGGCGGCGCCGAGCAGACCTACGAGCGGGTGAAGCCCCTGCTGCTCGACATCGGCCCGAAGGCGACGCGCGTCGGCGGGAACGGTCTGGCGCTGTCGATGAAGATCGCACTGAACCTTGCCATCACGACCCAGCTCCTCGCGTATTCGGAGGGCATCCTGCTGGCCGAAAAGGCGGGGATCGACCGCAAGACCGCCGTCGAGGTCTACACCGGCAGCGTGCTCGCCTCACCGCTCCTGCAGTACCGGGGTCCCTTCGTGCTCAACATGCCCGAGGAGGCCTGGTTCAGCATCAAGATGATGCAGAAGGACACGGCGCTGGCGCTCGATCTGGGCCGCCAGCTTGGCGTGGCGATGCCCACCACCGCCGTCGCCAACGAATTCCTCACGGCTGCGCGGGGCCTGGGGCTCGAGGAGAAGGACTGCGCGGCCGTCTTCACCGTACTTGCCAAGCTCTCAGGAGTTCCCGCATGAGCACTGCTGCGACCAGGAACGTGGCCGCGTCAGGGATTCCGACTGACACACTGCTCCGGCTGTATCGCCAGATGGTCGCGATTCGCCTGTTCGAGGAACGCGTCAACGATCTCTACACCCGCGCGTTGATGCCCGGGCTGGCGCATCTCTACATCGGCGAAGAAGCCATCGCGGTGGGCGTCTGCGAGGCGTTGCGGAACGACGACTACATCACGAGCACGCACCGCGGTCACGGCCACTGTCTGGCCAAGGGGGCATCGCCGGACCTGATGTTTGCGGAGCTCCTCGGCAAGGAAGCGGGTTACTGCAAGGGCAAGGGCGGCTCAATGCACATTGCCGATCCGGGCACGGGCAACCTGGGCGCGAATGCCATTGTCGGTGGGAGCGCCGGCATTGCCACGGGCGCGGCCTTCGCGTCGAAGTACCTCAAGCAGGGTCGCGTCGCTGTGTGCTTCTTCGGTGAGGGGGCACTCGGCCAGGGGCTCCTCTACGAGGAGTTGAACCTTGCGCAGCTCTGGAAGCTGCCGGTCATCTTCGTGTGCGAAAACAACAGCTACAACGAGTACACCCACTTCTCCGAGTCGACCGCGGGTGACGTCAGCGCCCGGGCGACGGCCTTCGGGATGGCCAACGAAACCGCGGACGGCCAGAACGTGCGCGAGGTGTACAACGTGGCCTCTCGGTACATCGAGCGGGCACGACGGGGCGAGGGCCCGGCATTCCTCCAGTTCAAGACCTACCGGTACCACGGGCATCACGTGGGCGACATCGCGCGCGCCTACTACCGCCCGAAGGCGGAGGAGCAGGAGTGGGTGAGCGAGCGGGATCCCATTACGCTCCACGGCCGGTGGCTCATGGACAACGGCGTCGCCGAGCGGTCCGCTCTCGACGCCGTTCAAGAAGAGCTAATCACGGAGATGGACGCTGCGGTGGAGTTCGCCGTGGAGGCGCCGTATCCGGACCCAAGCAAGGTGAGCCAGGACATCTATGCCTGAGACAGCAGCACTGCCTGAGAAGGCCAGCAGCGTAAGGGAGCTCTCCTTCGGCGACGCCATCAAGGAGGCCATCGCCGAGGAGATGCGGCGCGATCCAACGGTCGTGCTGATGGGCGAGGACGTGGCGGAGGCGGGCACGACCTTCAAGGTGCTGACCGGGCTGGTTGACGAGTTCGGCAAGGACCGCATCATCGACACGCCCATCTCGGAGGCCGGGTTCACCGGGCTCGGTGTCGGTGCGGCGATGACGGGCATGCGGCCGATTGTCGACATCATGTTCGGCGACTTCCTGATGATCATCATGGACCAGGTCGCCAACCAGGCCGCCAAGATCCATTACATGTCCGGCGGCAAGTGGAAGGTGCCTCTCGTCATTCGTGCGACGATGGGCGCGACGCGGCGGTCTGCGGCGCAGCACTCGCAGTCGCTGCACGCGTGGCCGAGCCACATTCCAGGGCTCAAGGTCGTCGTGCCCTCCACGCCCTACGACGCGAAGGGCTTGTTCAAGGCTGCGATTCGCGACGACAACCCGGTCGTGATTTTCGAGCACAAGATCAGCTACCGGAAGGTGAAGGGTCCGGTCCCCACCGAGGACTACGTGATCCCGTTCGGCGTGGCCGACGTGAAGCGCCAGGGAAGCGACATCACCCTCGTGGCGTTGAGCAGCATGGTGCAAACGGCGCTTGGCGCCGCGGCGATGCTCGAGGAGGTCGGCATCAGCGCCGAGGTCGTGGATCCGCGCACGACGTGGCCCCTCGACGAGCAGACGCTGGTCGAATCGGTCAGGAAAACCTCGCGCTGCATCGTGATCGACGAGGGCTACAGCCGGTATGGCATCACCGGGGAGCTGGCCTCGGTGATTCAGGAGCAGGCGTTCTTCGACCTCGATGGCCCGGTGCGGCGGCTCGGCGCGATGCACGTGCCGATCCCGTTCTCGCCGCCGCTCGAAGACGTGACCGTACCGAGCGAGCGCCAGGTGTTCGATTTGGCAAGGACGATGTGCAATCGGTGAACTGAGTAGGGATCAGGGATCAGGGATCAGGGATCAGGAGCGACGCCTTGTGTGGTGTTGATCCGATCCCCGATCCCCGATCCCCGGCCCCTGAAATCGAAGGAGCTTCAACGTGGCCATAAAGACCTACGGCACGATGGCGGTGGATTGGGAGCAGCGGATCGACTTCGACCGGCTGCGGCGGGAGCGGCTCACCCGGATCAAGACCTTGCTCGCCAAGTCGGAGATGGGCTCTGTGCTCTGCTTCGACATGAACAACGTCCGCTACATCACCGCCACGCACATCGGCACCTGGGCGCAGGACAAGATCAGCCGGTTCACGCTGCTGCCGCAGGGCGATGAGCCGATCCTCTGGGACTTCGGGTCGGCTGCCAAGCATCACCGCCTGAATTGCCCCTGGCTCGGCGAGCGGTCGCGTGCTGGCATACCGTTGATGCGCGGGGCCATGACCCCAGAAATGGGCCGCTCCGAAGACGTGGCTCGCAAGATCCGCATCGAGCTCGAGCAGCGCGGACTGCACAGGGAGCCGGTCGGCGTCGACGTTGTCGAACCGCCAATCCTCTTCGCCTTGCAGAAGGAGGGGCTGACCATCGTCGACGGTCAGCAGCTCATGTCCGACGCGCGGGAGATCAAGACGGAGGACGAGATCTCGCTGCTCACGCAGTCGGCGGGCATGGTGGATGCGGCCTACTTCGAGCTCTACCGCGCCATGAAACCCGGCATGCGCGAGAATGACGCCGTGGCGCTCGTCGCCAAAGTCCTCTACGAGTTAGGGTCCGAGTACGTCGAGGGGGTCAACGCGATCTCAGGTGAGCGATGCAACCCGCACCCGCACGTCTTCTCCGACCGCATGCTGCGGCCGGGCGACCCGGTCTACTACGACGTCCTGCACTCCTACATGGGGTACCGGACGTGCTACTACCGGTGCTTCGCGATCAGTTCCGCCTCGCGCGCGCTCGTGGACGCCTACAAGCGCTGTCGCGACTATCTGGACGCGTCGATCGAGCTCATTCGTCCCGGACGCACGACGGCCGAGGTCGCCGCCGTGTGGCCGTCAGCAACCGAGTTCGGCTTCCCGGACGAAGAAGCGGCGTTCGCGCTGCAGATGGGGCATGGCATCGGTCTGGCGATCTGGGAGAAGCCGATGATCAGCCGCCTGGTGTCGCTCGACCATCCGCATGAGATCAAGCCCGGCATGGTGTTCGCGCTCGAAACCTTCTGGCCCTCGACCGACGGCTGGAGCGCTGCGCGCATCGAGGAGGAGATCGTGGTCACGGAGACGGGCCATGAGGTCATCACGCGCTTCCCTGCAGAGGAACTGCTCATCGCCGGCGCGCCGTTTGTGACCGTGGGTGGGACGTTGCCGACGCTGCGGGAGCCCGATCCGCCGCCGAACATGCAGGTCAAGGAGATGATCGCAGCGGCTGCGCGTGCTGAAGTTGGCAGGCCCAAGGTCGGAGTTCTCTGATGGCGCTCAGCGTGGTGATGCCTGCGCTCGAGATGGCGCAGGAAACGGGCAAGCTGGTGTCGTGGAAGAAGCAGGAAGGCGAGCAGGTCAGGAAAGGCGAGATGCTGCTCGAGGTCGAAACCGACAAGGCGGTTGTCGAAATCGAAGCGGCAGGCGACGGCGTGCTCGCCGGCGTGACGGCGAAGGAAGGCGACGTCGTTCCCGTTGGTCAGACGATCGCGTGGTTGCTCAAGGCTGGCGAAGCGCTGCCTACGAAGGGTGGAGCGCCAGCGCAGTCCGGCCGGAAGATGGACACGGCGCCTGCCGCCGCTCCCGCCGCGGCGACGCAGCCCGCGGTCGAGCCGGCGTCGGCGGCCGGCGCCCGCATCTCGCCAAAGGCGCGGCGCCTCGCACGCGAGCACGGCGTGGACATCGCGACGCTCCGCGGCTCAGGGCCGGGAGGAGAGATTCTCGCCGATGACATCCTGAAAGCTGCGGCAGG
>Ga0209640_10006354_pt1 | contig 10345 bp, 9 predicted proteins | sample RifCSP10_1_FD_184018 | JGI IMG/M metagenome (GOLD analysis project Ga0209640, IMG submission 184018) | Soil microbial communities from Rifle, Colorado - Rifle CSP2_sed 10_1 (SPAdes) (version 2) | ecosystem: Environmental > Terrestrial > Deep subsurface > Rock core/Sediment | place: Rifle... | reverse complement strand
CGTACCTCTCAGCGTGGGGCCACACGCTGATCCTCAGCGAGGACCAGTCGGATTACGTTCACTCGCACCCCGAGGAGGTCGTACCCGCGACCGCCGACCTCAAGAAGGTTCGCGGCGGGCCCGACGTCACTTTCAACGCGTTCTTTCCCAGGCCGGGAGTTTATCGAATATGGACTCAGTTCCTGCGCGGCGACGCCATTGCGACCGCAGTGTTCACGGTGAAAGCCCGGCGGCTGTAGAGGGCGAGCTAGGAGCCTGTCGGAAAAATGCTGCGGGCGTCAGCCCGTAGTAGCTTACCAGTGACCTAACCGAAGTCGTGGACGCTTCAAATGCTGTGGACGAAAGCCCGTAGTTCCTTGCTACCAGCCTCCCTTTAGGTTGGTAGCAAGCTGCTCCGGGCTTACGCCCGCAGCATTCTCCCGACGATTTCCTAGCGGTCGCGGAGTTGGTGCTCTTTCAGGATGCACCGATCCATCACGACGCAGAGCCCCGCGTCGAGAGCTCTTCTCGCCGCAGCCTCGTCGATCACGCCTTCCTGCAACCAAACCCCGCGGGCGCCAAGTCGAATGGCTTCATCGACGTGGTGGCCGGCTTCCTCGCTGCGGCGAAAGATGTTGACCAGATCGATCTTCTGACCCACGTCGCCGAGCCGCGCGTAGGCTCTCTCGCCGAGGACCGATGTCTCGTTGGGGTTGATGGGAATCATTCGATAGCCGTGCGATTGCATGTAACTCGACACGCTATTGCTCGGCCGCGAAGGATCGGAAGAGAGCCCGACCACTGCGATCGTTTTCATCTCGCTCAAGATCGTCTCGATTGCTTCCAGACTGTTGATGTTCACGTCGCCCGCTCCCAGAGTACGTTCGCTAGTCCCGCAGCAGAGCAAGGTACTTTTCCGGAAACGTCGAAGGCCGGCCCTGCGGAGTCGTCAGCACATGCACGGTCTCGCCGACCGCGATCGATCCACCGCCGACGAGATCGATCTCGTAGCCGAATCGCGCTGTACGCCGAGTCAGATGGCTCAGGTGAGTGCGCACGACAAGTTCGTCCTCGTAGCGGGCGGGTATCCGGTACCGGCACTTAGCTTCGGCGACGATCAGGAACAAGCCCGTTTCACGCTCCATGTCGCGGTAGGAGAAGCCGCAGTCGTTGCAATACTGGCTCCGCCCGACCTCGAACCACACAAAGTAGTTCGCGTAGTAGGCGACGCCCATCTGATCGGTTTCGGCGTAGCGAACTCTTACGCGCGACTCGGCGATTCTCGCGGAGACCGTTGTTCTTTCTTTCGTCATCGGACTCGACTCTCTCGGCGTCGGCATCGCCGACTACCAGCCTGGAGGGGTGATTCTATCGAGAGGAATCAGAAACTCTCAAGCCGAGCGGCCTTGCTTCCTCGCTTGCAGCGCCCGATTCCCGCTCGCGGGCGAAGGCGCTCCAGCCGTGCGACCACTTCGGAACCAATCAGGCCCGCGATCGCGTAAGATAGTCTGGAGGCGCGCGGCGATAGTCATCATGTCAATTGAGAAGCTCGTCGAAGAGCGCATCAAAGAAGCCATTGCCGACGGCGAGTTCGACAACATCCCAGGCAAAGGCGAACCCCTCAACCTTGACTGGTACTTCAACATGCCCGAGGAGGTCCGGCTGTGCTATTCGATCCTGAAGAACAGCAACTTCGTTCCCGAAGAAGCTGGGTTGCTGAAGGAGATCGAGGCGCTCAGGTGTCAGCTCGATTCATGTTCGGATGAGAACGAGAGGGTGCAGATCAGAAGGTCGCTCAACGACAAGACCGTCAGCTTCAATATGCTATTGGAACGCCGCAGGAGCAGAAAGCCCCGCTAGCGGTCGTCACATTGGCCCTCGTGTTCGCGAGATTCGCAACAGGTTCCGCTCATACACGCGGCACGGCCTGACCATACGCGTCTAACAACCCACGAATGACGCATCTCGCCAGGCAGGATCGCTGTCCGCTCTCTACGATGACTCCAGCGGTGACCACTATCACAGCAGCTTGTGATGCGCGTCCTGGTTTCGACCAAGCCAACTCTCTATAGTGGCAACTGCAAAAGTATCGGCTAACCGGGATGGGTCGCAGCGCAAGCCCGCACGGCGATGAGGATCGACAAATACGAGGTAGTCGAAGAGATTGGGCGCGGGGGCATGGGTGCGGTCTATAAGGCACTCCACCCGCAGTTCAAGAAATACGTCGCGATCAAAGAGATTCGAAGCGACCTCGCGGGTAATCGAGACGTCCAGCGCCGGTTCGAACAGGAGGCCGAGCTGCTCGCGAGGCTTCCGCCGCACCCGAACATCGTGACCGTGCGCGATGCGCTGGTAGCCGACGGCCGGCTCTACCTCGTTCTGGATTTCATCGAGGGTACTACGCTCGCCGAGTTTGTCCAGGGAGGAGGTATCGAACCCGAGGCTGGCGCGCGGTTGATTGACCAGGTGCTCGCGGGATTGGAAGTGATCCACAGTCGCGGCATCGTGCACCGTGACCTGAAGGCGAGCAACATCCTCATCGATCGGGAGGGCACGGCCTACATCAGCGACTTTGGCATCGCGGCGTTCGTCGGCGGCGGAAGCAGGTCCAGGACGATGGCGACGGCGAAGTACGCCGCGCCCGAGCTAATCGACCCGAGTCTCGCGCGCGGCGCCACCGAGGAGCAGGCCGACATCTACAATGTCGGCATCGTCGCATACGAGATGCTGCTCGGCGCCGCGCGATTCCGAGAGGCGTTCCCGGAGATTTACAACGGTCCGCCTAACGCGATCGCGGAGCGGTGGCTTCGCTGGCACACGGACCTCGCGCGGCCCGCGCCGCGTTTGAACGACGTCGATCCCGCGATACCGAGGCCGCTGGGAGGAGTGATCGAACGGATGATGGCTAAAGACGTCAACGACAGATACCGAAAGGCGGGCGATGCCAGGCGAGACCTGGCCGCGTGGCTTGGGACCCTGAAAGACGCGCGTGGCCGCAGGTACGATTCGAACGCCGAGGATGCGACGATGCCGCTCGATCGGCTGCGTGCAGGAGGCGCTCGCAGTCCGCGACCCGCTCCTCCCCCGCCTGAGATTCCAACACAAGCCCCCCCTCCGGCAAGCAGAGAGCCGGCCAAAGCCGCGCCGCCGCCCGCCACCGCAAGCCGAGTCCCATGGTGGTTGTGGCTCGCAGGAGGCGGCGCTGCACTGCTCGTGATGGGATTCGTTCTCTTTTTCGTGTTGCTCAGAAACCCCGGCTTCTTGCTTGTGGTTCGCGGCGCCCCGGCTGGAAGCGACGTCTACATCGACAGCGTCCCGCGCGGCGTCACGCGGCCCGACGGAACGATCCGGGTCTCGACGCTCGAAGCCGGCAAGCGGCTCGTGCGCGTCTCGCATCTCGGCTACGCCGACTTCAACACAGCGGTCTCGGGCAAAGACGGAGAGATAAAATCGATCATCGCGGAAATGGCCGGCATTGAAACCAGGCCAACCATTCTATCCGAAATCGACTACAACGGCCCGATGATTCTCGTCCCGGCGGGCGACTTCATCATGGGAGACGACAATCATCAGCCCAACGAAAGGCCGGCACACAAGGTCGCGCTGCCCGATTTCTACATCGACAAGTTCGAAGTCACCAACGCGCAGTACAAGCGGTTCTGCGCCGAGACCGGCCGGCAGCTTCCGAGCAACCCGTTTTGGGACAATCAATACTTCGCAGAGAATCCCAACTCGCCGGTTGTTGGCGTCAACTGGCACGACGCGACGGCCTACGCGAAGTGGGTGGGCAAGCGGCTGCCGACCGAGCAGGAGTGGGAGAAAGCTGCTTCGTGGGGACCCGAAACACCCAGGAAGCGGCAGTGGCCGTGGGGCGACAATCCCGATCCGAGCCGCGTGAGTCTGGGCGTGGACAGGCCGCCTGCCGCCGGCCAACAACCTTCGAGCGTAAGCGCTTATGGCGTTCACGATCTCGCCGCCGGCGTCGCCGAGTGGGTGGAGTCGTTCTACCAGCCTTTCCCCGGCAATCAATCGGCTGATGCGAACTTCGGGACAAGGAATAGAGTCGTACGCGGCGGGCACTTCCGGAGCGCCATCGAGGACGTGCGCACCACGGCCCGATACTACAACCCGCCGGAGTTCACGTCGGTGGAAAAGAAAGAGCGGACTTGGCTGATCGGCTTTCGCTGCGCGGTGCCGGCCGACGATCCCAAGCTCCAGGCGATGCTGGCCGCTCGACGATAGGGCCTTGCGTGGTGGCACTCTTCGTCGCGCGGCCTTGTATGCCGCCGGCGCCGAAGGGGGGACGCCCACGCAGCAGGGACACCGGATAGTAGTGACAAGAAGAGAGGATTGAGTATGAAACCTCGATTATTCGCTCGCTGGCTAATTATAGCGGCGATCGGCGCTTTCTCGATTCAAACCGTCTTCGCCGCCCTCGCCGCAGCGCAAGCTGAGAAGCTCACCTGGGACAAGGACGTCGCGGTCAAGCGCGTGGCCAAGCCCGGCCGCAAACCGCTTCGTCCCCGTCCGAGGCTCGAGCTGACTCCGCTGCTGACGCTCGAATACCGGGTTATGAAACAGGCCGAAGACCTCACGCCGCAAGAGACCAATCCCGGAACCGTGTTCCACACCGGCGACCGTTTGCAGGTCAGGATAAAGCCAAACCAGAACGGCTACCTCTACATTATTCAGAGCACGGAAGGCGAGGACGGCCAGATCATCTTCCCGGACTCGCGCATCAACAACGGCAGAAACCTGGTCCCGAAGAACGAAGAGCACATCATCCCGTCGCATTGCGAGTCGCGATACGTCGACAGGATGGGCAACTGCTGGTTCTGGATGGAGCCGCCGTCCGGGCGCGAGATCTTCACCGTTATCTTCAGCCGCGACCTAATCACCGAACTGGACGAAGTGGCCGGCTCGGGAGGGACGGTGAGCCACCAGGTAATCAACCGCATGCGGGTGGAGTCCAGACAGATCATCAAACGCACCAGCCGTCCCAACCTTACTCCCGAGCAGGGAGGCGGGGCCGGCCGGTATCTCGTGTGGGTGACGAACACTAACAAAAGGGACAACGAAGAACTAATAACCGACGTCGTGCTCCTTCATAAGGAGCGGGAAGGGAGCAGCCAAAGATGAAGGCACTAATCAGATTCGCAATGATTTCGCTGGCAATCGCCGGATTGACATCGATTGTCGCCCTCACGCAGAAGGTGAGTGCGCAACGTGACACGAGCGGCGTTCGCACACGCGCGATCCGCATGAAGTACGAAACGGGCAAGGTCGACGGGATGCGCATAATCGTCTATCTGATGGACGGGGATAAAGCCCTCGCCGTTGACCCGAGCCGCTCATTCAAGAAGGGCGATCAGATCAAGATAGAGTTCGAGAGCAATTTCGACGGCTACGTCTACTTCGTGAACGTGGCGCCGAGCGGGAAGAGCGCAGTCATCTATCCTGACAGGAGGGCCGGCGAGACGAACAACATGATTCGCGAACGCCAGCGATATGTCCTGCCGCATTCGGCCCCGTTTGAATTCGATGAGGAGAAAGGGACGGAGGTGCTTCAAGTGATCATGTCGCGGCGCGCGGTCCCGTTGTTCGAAGACGCGATTCGCAACTCTCGCGGCGAACTTGGCACCACTGCTTCGACGGCGGCGGCCGAATTGATGGGCGTGGAATCGAAACGCTCAGGCATCGATACGGCGAACACCCAGAGAATCCTGCCGCCCGAAATGCGGGCCCGCAGCGTGAGGCTCGCTCCGGCGGGCAACAACGACGAGAAGGGCACGGTCATCGCCGTCCCCGATACCAAACTCAAACCGGGCGAGGTCGCGGTGTTCGAGATTCGGCTCCGGCATGTTTGACATCTCCCCGCAACGGCTGGACGCAATATGCGCAAAAGAGCGGCCGGGATGAACAGACGCAGACTTGCGAGTACTGCGGCGCTGGCGGTATGGGCTGCCGCGTTGCTCGTGGCGCCGGGCGGACGTGCGTCCTGGCAATCCCCCCTTCAGTCGACTGACAAGAAGTCCGAGTTGTCGGCTGAAGCAAGAGAACGCGTCCGTCAGGCCGTTGCCGCAGTTGGCCTGATTCTGGTTCGAAGGGACAGTGACGGTCAGGAGCGAGCATTTCGGCCCAGGGGATCCGCCGTCATCGTTCGCTCAGATGGCGTTGTCGTGACGAACTACCACGTGATCGCTGAAGACAGGGCGGACAGGTTGTACGACGAGATTTACTTCTCACTTCCTTCGAAACCGCCCTCGTCGGGTCAGGCTTCGAAATCCTATCGCCTTCAGGTCGTCGCGGTGAACAAGGCCCACGACCTCGCGTTGCTACAGGTCGCGTCCGCCGACGCCGCCGGCTTCCCGGCAATCGAGATCGGGGATTCTCGCGCAATCAAGCTGCTCGACGATCTGATCATCATAGGCTTTCCGGAGAAGGGCGGCGCAACCGTGACCGTCAACACTGCGTTGGTCGAGGGCACGGATCTGCTCGGCAATTGGATCAAGACCGACGGCCGCCTCATCCACGGCAACAGCGGCGGCGCGGCAGTCAACAGCGAGGGCAAGCTCATCGGCATCCCCACCAAAGTCCTCGCAGACCGCCAACCAGTAGACAAGGATGGCGACGGATTCCCCGACGATTACAAGTGGCTCGGCGCGGTTGGGTTTCTGCGGCCCGCTTACCTCGTCGACTCGATGCTCGCGCAACTTCGCGAGCAGGAGACGAGAGCTTCCTCAACTCCGCCATCGAAGAGCGACGAAACTCGCGCGGCTCCGACCGAAGCTGTGACCGCTGAACCCGCGCCGCCGGTCACCGTGCGAGGAATCGTCAAATCCGCCTCAGACGGAAAAACCATCGCCGGCGCGCGCGTGGGGCTTACCCTCCTCGGGAGTTTGGAGGTGACGGCGAACAATCTCCTGACGTGGGGAGGGACGAACGGCGATGGAGAGTTCGAGTTGAACAAACCCGTGCCGCCGGGCCGCTACACGCTGAAGGCAAAAGCCATCAGCTACGAGGCCTTCACCGCCGACGTGACAATCGATCAAAAGTCGGGTCCGCTGGTCATCGAGCTGCGCCCGTCACCTTAGGAGCACACCCGGTTTGAGATGAGAGATGACCGATACGCGGATAGTGATTCGATCACCCGGCGAGCCCGCACGCGAGATGAACCTCAGCGGCGACGCGACCATCGGCCGCGCGTTTGACAACTCGATCTGCATCGATGACTCGGGCGTCTCTCGCTATCACGCGGTAATTGATGAACGAGACGGCGACTTCTGGCTTTGCGACCTCGGCAGCCGAAACGGCACGACGGTTAACGGCGACCCGGTCAGTTCGGAGCGCAGACTCGAAGACGGCGACCTGATATCGGTCGGCGGCGTCGGAACCATCGAGTTTCACTGCGATGGCGCCGATCAACAGACTCAAGAGCCTGCCGCGCAATCAAGCTCTGGGTCCGCGACGCCGGCCGCGACTCTGCCTTCCCCCCCTTCCATTCCCTCCTCGGCCGGTCCATCGAAGAAACTGGTTGGTGCCGGCATCGCAGGGGGACTCGTAGTCGTAGTCGTCGCCGCCCTGCTGCTTGCTGGGATCTTCGGCTCCCGCTCGGCTCCCACCGCGCGCATCGTCAGTCCCCAGACCGGTGTCACGATACGCGGACCTGAGACGATCCGGGTCGACGCAACGGAGCCGAAGAAGATCGAGCGCATAATCTACCTTCTCGACGGCGTCGAGTTCGCGAGCGCGATGTTCCCGCCTTATGACGCGCGGTTGGATCCGGCCGAGGTCGACTCGATTCTCCGCCGCACGGGCAGCGCCAACCACATCCTGACTGCAACGATCGAAGACGAAGACGGCAACAAGAGCCCGCAACCCGACACGATCGTGTTGTCGTTCGACACGGGCGGCGCCGGCTCAGCAGACGGGTTAGCTATGAACGAAGGCGGTAGCGCAGACGCTGGGCCCGCGCTGTCCAATGAAGTCGACGTCGCAGCGCTATGCCGCAATCTGGCCGCCCAGATTTCCGGCAAGAGCTGGTACGCGTTCGACGGAGAATTCGCCGAGGAGGTACGGCGGCGGACCGGCGAATACCGGGTGAATTTCGTCGAGGACGGCCGCCGGTACCGCCGCGAGATCGGCAACGCTTTCAGCGCCAAAGGGCTGCCTCTTCCGCTTGGCTTCGTGACGGCCGCGTCGCAAAGCAAGTTCAAAGAGAGCGCGAGCGGCGCGGTTGAGTTGGGCTTCTGGCGGGTGCCGCGCCGGATTGCGGTCGAGCAGGGTTACGTCGCAGCGGACGAAGCCACAGCCGCGCTCGGCGATCCGAAACGCTCGGCGGAGATCGCCGCCGCATACATGAAGGAACTCATCAACGTGTTCGGCATGGATGAATTCATGTTCGCGATCGCCTGTTACGGGATGCCGATCCGCGAGGCCGCCCAGGTTCGCACGCGGATCGAGGAGAATGACCCTGGCGGATCAGTGCGGCGGAGCTTTTGGCGGCTGGCAAAGTCCGGTGTCGTGAGCCGCGAGGGAGCCGACCGCGTCGCGCGCTTCTTCGCGGCCGGGATCGTCGGCGAGAACCCGCGGCTGTTCGGGCTCAGCGGTGAACCTCTGTCCTCACTTTATTGATATGCTGGAAGTCACACTGACCATTCAATCCTCGGAGGGAACTCGCAAGGTCCCGGTGACCGGAGACCGGCTCACCGTCGGAAGAGGCGGCGCGGCCGATCTCAACATCGAAGACCGCGGCCTCTCTCGCATACACGCGAGCATCTACCGCGACGGCGACCGGGTCTGGATCGTCGACGAGGCATCAATAAACGGGACCTGGGTCAACGGCGCCCCTGTTGACTCCGCTGGGGCACCGCTCGCCGATGGAGACAAGATCAGCATAGGCGACTTCACGACGATATGGTTTGGAGTCTCGCCCGACAGTGAGTGCGCTGCCGAGCTTCGGGCGGAAACGGCGGCTCGCATGCCACGGTGGGCGATCATGACCGCCATCGCGCTCGCTGCCGCAGTTCTGATCGGCGTCCTGGGAATGGCATTGCTCAAGAAACGCTCCGACGGCCCGACTGATCTTCAGCGGGCCTCGCGCCGCGAACTTCCTGCCGACGTCTCTCACAACGAGGGGGACGAGAGTGTACAAGCACGGGCTGAGGACTGGACCGGCAATTCAAACTCCTCGTCCCCCGATGGGTCAAAGCCGGACTTGCGGAAGCTCTACAAGCAGATGACCGACGCCGAGCGAATCGAGTTCACCTATGAGCGCGCGCGCCACATCTCGCGAATGATGGGCAATCGCGAGTACCAGTTCACAGGGGACGTCGTGCCCTACATCAAGCACTACCTGGACGGCTACGCGCGCCGCGTGGGCAATAATGCGACCGCGCTCTGGGGCGAAGACCTGACTCGTCTGTTCGGCCGGGCCAGAGGGGTCGCCCCTACGATCATCCGGTCGTTCAACGCCGAGGGCGTGCCGGCGGTCGTGGGCCTCTACATCCCGATGATCGAGAGCGAGTATCGCGAGTGCCTGACGAGTCCGGTCGGGGCGAAGGGCCTGTTTCAATTCATGCCCGACACGGCGCGGGGCTACGGCGTTGACCCGGCGGACCGCTGCGACGTGGAGAAGATGGCGCCGGCTGCGGCGAAGTACATGAAACACCGAATCGCCGAGTTCGGAACCGATGCGATGAGCGTAGCGCTGGGCATCGCGGGCTACAACCGCAGCCCCGACTCCGTTCGGCGCGACCTGCACGATGTGTTGAACAGCGACAATAAAGAGCGGAGCTTCTGGACGCTCATCGCGAACTCGAACAAGCTCGACCGATTCTTCCAGAACGAGAACATCAAGTACGTGCCCAAGTTCTTCGCCGCCGCGATCGTCGGCGAGACACCGTGGGCATTCGGCCTTCAGATGAATTCGCTTTCGACTGAGACTCAATCTGACGCCACGCCGCTTCTTAAGTGACCTCGGGCAAGGGTGCGTGAGAAAACAGAAAGGGGAGATCGCTCGGCAGCCCGGAAGGCCGCAATGACAGAGCCACAGGTAACATTGGTACTTTCTGACGCGGCTGGCGGCCGACGTCGAGCAGGGGTTGTGCTCCGTGGCGACGTCGAACGTCCGCTTCGCGGCGCTCACGCTCGAGGGCGCGGCGCTCGCGCTCGCGACGCCCGACCTCGACGTCACCGTCGTCGTCGACACGGCGCAGCTCGACGCCACCAACGGCGCGGTCGGCGATCGCGAGAACGTCATCGAGGGGAGCATCGACATCGACGGCGCCCCGATCGCGGTGGGCCCGGGGCCGCTCGACGACGGCTATGACCCCGTCGCGTTCGAGGCCGGCTTCTCGTGCAACGA
>Ga0209640_10006352_pt1 | contig 10345 bp, 6 predicted proteins | sample RifCSP10_1_FD_184018 | JGI IMG/M metagenome (GOLD analysis project Ga0209640, IMG submission 184018) | Soil microbial communities from Rifle, Colorado - Rifle CSP2_sed 10_1 (SPAdes) (version 2) | ecosystem: Environmental > Terrestrial > Deep subsurface > Rock core/Sediment | place: Rifle... | reverse complement strand
CCACTCAATCGGGGCCGAAGCCCCTCTCGCGTTCGACTTGCATGTGTTAGGCACGCCGCCAGCGTTGATTCTGAGCCAGGATCAAACTCTCATGTTAAAGGCGTTGTCCGCCTCGGCCTGCACCGCGCAGGCTGAAGCCTGCGCTCTACAAGCAGAGACGGCGCAACTCGATAACGCGAGCGCCTGTTGACTTGGCTCTTGCGTTGTTTTCGTACTTGTGTACAGCAGCCCCGGCTTATTCCCTTGCGGGGTTTCACCAGAGCCACTCGTCCGCCTTCGCCCCCCTCGACACCCGATGGTGCTTTGGCTGGCTCGGCAAGACTAGCTGACACTCGACGGGCGTTCACCTTCGCGCTTACGCGCTACGGTGAACAAGTCCGACTCGCCAATCCCTCGAGCCTTGCAGCGCTATTTCTAGGCCTTCAGCCCTCGAGCGGTCGCTCGGACCGTTTGTTGTGCTTGCACGCACTATCTAGTTTTCAAAGAACCGGACACCCGACCCTGGCCAGGATGGCTCAGAACTTCACAGTCCCGCACCCAACCCAGGACAAGGCCTGCTCCCCACTGCCGGCAGGACCGGTCCGCTTTAGGGGAACCTTTTGAGGTTACTACCTCATCCCGAGTCTGTCAAGCTCGGTAGCGGCACTAACTGGCCTGGAGGGAGATCGCCGGGCGCGGGCCTGCGGTCAGGGCTCGGTTGCCGTCAGCTCCTGAACGACACGGACGAGGAAATTATCCTTCTTCCCTTTGCGCACGACGAAATACTGCCCCTGAATCGCTTGCCCCGGCATCAGTCGAGCCTTCTCGTCAGCCACACGCTCACCGTTGACATAGATGCCGCCGCTCCGGACCAGGCGCGCCGCCTCGCCCTTGGATGCGGTCACGCCGTTCGAGGTCAGGAACTCGGTCACGAGCCACCCGTCGATTCTGTACTTCGTCTGCGACGAGGGAACGCTGCTGAAGACCTGCAGCAGCTCACCCTCGGACATCGCCCGCAGATCTCCCTTGAACAGCTTCTCCGCAGAGCCTTCGGCCTCGGTCAGCGCGGCATCTCCGTGCACCAGGCGGGTCACTTCGCGCGCCAGCGCCCGCTGGGCGTGCCGGCGCTCCGGCTCCCGCGCGGCGATGCCCTCGAGCTCGGCAATCGGCTCCTGGCCCAGGAACGTGAAGAACTTGAGATACCTCACCGCGTCTCGGTCGTCGGTGTTGAGCCAGTACTGATAGAACTCGTAGGGTCTGGTCAGCACCGGATCAAGCCAGATCGTGCCTGCCTCGGTCTTTCCGAACTTGGTCCCGGCCGCGGTCGTGATGAGGGGCATCACCAGCCCGTGCACCTTCGCGCCGCGCACGCGGCGAACCAGGTCCATCCCAGCGATGATATTGCCCCACTGGTCGCTTCCACCCATCTGAAGCGTGCATCCGAACCGATCGTGCAGTTGAAGAAAGTCGAACGCCTGCAGCAGGACGTAGCTGAACTCCGTGAACGAGATCCCCTCCTCGCTCTCCACTCGTCGTTTGATCGACTCCTTCGTCAGCAGAGCATTGATGGTGAAATGCTTGCCGACATCGCGCATGAAGTCGATTGCCCTGAGCCCGGTCAGCCAGTCAGCGTTGTTGACCAGCCGGGCCGGATTCGTGCGTGCATCGAAGTCCAGGAAGCGCTCCAGCTGCAGCCTGATGCCTTCGACGTTCTTCTCCACCTGCTCGGCTGTGAGCAGCTGCCGCTCGGTCACCTTTCCCCCTGGATCGCCAATGAGACCGGTACCGCCGCCGACCAGGGCGATCGGCGAGTGCCCGTGACGCTGCAGTCGGGCAAGAGCGACCATCACGAGCAGCGACCCGATGTGAAGGCTCGGGGCCGTCGGATCGAACCCTATGTAGCCGGTGACGTGCTCCTTCGCCAGGACGTCGCGCACACCTTCCGTGGCGCAGTACACGAGCCCGCGCCACGTCAGTTCGTCGTGAAGGTCCATCAGCCGCTACTATAGCGGACTCCGAGTGCGCCCTTCAGAGTCTACCGGCCCGTGAGCACAGACTGTAGACTGGAGACCGGTTCACGCCAATGCCCATGACCCGGCGCGCAGTGATCAAGGCTGCGCTCGCCACGACCCTCGGCTCGGCGGCCGGCGGAGTGTCCTACGGCATGGCCTTCGAGCGCCACTGGGTCGAGATGACGAGCACCCCCCTGTCTGTCGCGGGGTTGCCCCCCGCACTCGACGGCCTTCGCATCGGCTTCATCACGGACATTCACCACAGCCGTCTCGTTCCGGCGGCCGATGTCATTCGAGCGCTCGACCTGGCGATGTCGGCACGGCCCGACCTCGTCGTCCTTGGCGGGGATTACGTGACATACGGTGACCGGGCGTTTGTGGGTCCGGTCGCCGAATTGCTCGGGTCGCTGCGCGCCCCTCACGGAGTCTTCGCCATCCTCGGCAACCACGACGATGATCGCGACATGCCGGCGGCCCTCGCGGGCAAAGGGTTCGTCGTGCTGAAGGATCAGCGGACCGAGGTGTCGATCCGCGGCGAGAAGTTGACGCTCGCCGGGATCCGTTTCTGGACGCGACGGACGGCCAGCATTGCCAGCGTGTTGAAGGGAGCCGAGAGCAGCACCACGCTGCTCCTCGCGCACGACCCGCGTCGCCTCGTCCAGGCCGCGGAACTGGACGTTCCAGCCGTGCTGTCGGGCCACACGCACGGCGGACAGGTCGTCCTCCCGGGCATCGGGGCCCTCGCGCGGCGCCGCTTCCCGGTGCTGGCAGGCCTCGGACGACGGGACGGCACGACGATCTTCGTGAGCCGGGGAGTCGGGACCGTCTACGTGCCGGTGCGAATCAACTGCCCTCCCGAGGTCGCGATCGTCACCCTTCGGCGGGGCTCCCGGGTCTGAGGAACCGACGCCCCGCCAGCGTCCACTGACCATCGAGCAGGAGCTTCACGGCTTCCGGATACGCGCGGTGCTCCTCGACCAGGATCCGGGCCGACAGGGTCTCGACGGTGTCGGTCTCGAGAACCGGCACTGAACGCTGCAGGATGATCGGCCCGGCGTCGAGCGCGGTCGTGACGAGATGCACGGTCACACCCGTCACCTTCACCCCGTAGTCGAGCGCCTGTCGTTGCGCATCGAGTCCCGGGAAGGACGGCAGCAGCGCCGGGTGGATGTTGACGATTCCTTGAGGGAAAGCATCGATCATCGTGGGACCGAGCAACCGCATGAACCCGGCCAGGCATACCAGGCGTACACCTCGCTTCCGCAGTTCCTCTGCCAGGGCACGGTCGTAGTGATCTCGTGAAGGCCAGCCACGATGATTGATGTACAGCGCCTCGATCCCTGCGCGTCGCGCCCGCTCGAGCCCTTCGGCCTCGGCTCGGTTGGAGATCACGACCGCGATCGACGCGTCGAGCCGCCCGTCGGCGACCGCATCGATGAGCGCCTGGAGATTGCTGCCGCGGCCAGAGACCATGACGCCGAGCCGGCGATTCGACGCCGGGTTGGATTTCGCCACGACGGCGAAATCCAACCCGGCGTCATTTCGATCGTCAGGCACCAAAGTTGCTCCTCCCTGTGGCCCATGCCCCGCCGCGCCCTTGGGACCGCACACGGTCTAGTTGTCCACGTCCACAATCGTTCCGTGCGACGACATCAGTTGTTCTTTGATGCTGCAGACTATACGGCCTTTGAGCAGGTCCTTTTGCAAGCACTTGAACGGGTGCCCCTTCGGCTGTTGTCGTACTGCATCATGCCAAATCATTGGCATCTCGTGCTTTGGCCGCACGCCAGCGAACTCCCTCGGTTCATGCACTGGTTGACCTCTACACACGCCAAGCGTTGGCATATCGCTCACGGTTCGCTCGGGACAGGGCCTGTCTATCAGAAACGGTACGGCGCCGTCCCCGTGCAGACAGAGCAACACCTGTTGACACTTTTGCGTTACGTCGAACGCAACCCCTTGCGCGCCCACCTTGTGAAGCGGGCAGAGGACTGGCGATGGGGCAGTCTCTGGCGACGCTGCAATGGGGGTGATGGGTTTCCTTTGGCGCCGTGGCCCGTATCGCAACCAAAGCCCTGGATCGAGACCGTCAACGAGCCACTCACTGGGTCGGAGCTTGCGAGCATCCAACACGCCGTCGGTCACGGGAGACCCGTTGGCGATACTGCGTGGTCGGCGGCCGTGGCAAGGGAGTTCGGAATCCCGATGAGGTCGGCCGGCCGGCCCCCGAAACGACGCCGGGTGTGATTTCGCAACTCTGGCGAAATCACACCCGGCGTCGTTACCAATACGTCACTCCCGGTTCACCGGGGACCACGTCGCCGATAATGGGCGCGCCCAGCGCGGCGCTGAGCTGCTCGCCGTGTTCTGGCGCGACGACAACGACCAGGCCGACGCCCATGTTGAACGTCCGCAACATGTCGGATGCGGGCACACGGCCGTTCTCCTGCAACCACCTGAACACAGCGGGGACGCTCCACGACGAGGTTCTGACCCGGGCAGCCGTCCCGCTCGGCAGAATACGCGGAAGGTTGTCTGTAATCCCGCCTCCGGTGACATGGGCCATGCCCTTGATACGTCCGCTCGCGAGGAGCGGACGAACCGTCGGGAGATAGGACCGATGCGGTTCGAGCAGGGCCTCTCCAACGGTTTGGCCCAGCTCCGGCACGAAGCTGTCGACCGCGAGCTTCAGATGGTCGAACACGATTCGGCGCGCCAGTGAATAGCCGTTCGTGTGCAAGCCGGAGGACGGCACGCCAATCAGCACATCGCCCGGAGTGATCGACGTCCCGGTGATCAGGCGCTCCCGGTCGACCACGCCAACGATGAATCCTGCGATGTCGTACTCGCCGTCCGCGTAGAAGCCCGGCATCTCCGCGGTCTCTCCGCCAAGCAACGCACACTGGTTCTCGCGGCAGGCCCGCGCCATCCCGGCAACGACCGATTCGGCCACCGCCGGTGACAGCCGGCCAGTCCCGAAGTAGTCCAGGAAGAAGAGGGGCTCGGCGCCCTGGACCAGGATGTCGTTCACGCAGTGATTGACCAGATCCGCGCCGACGGTCTCGTGGCGCCCGGCCAGGAATGCCACTCTCAGTTTGGTGCCGACGCCATCGGCGCTCGACACCAGCACGGGCTCGCGAAACCGCGCCGATTCGAGACGAAAGAGTCCCCCGAACGACCCGATGTCCGACAGAACCGCGGAGGTGAACGTCGACCTGGCAAGGCCTCGAATGCGGCGAACGGTCTCGTTGCCGGCATCGATGTCGACGCCAGAGGCTTTGTAGTCCATCACGCGCGCACCTAGAACTCGAGTCGCTGAATCAATGTCGCGGCCAGCGCGCGCGCCGTCGAGCCTTCCGCGGCACGCCAGTAGCCCGCCCGCACAGCCGCGAAGAACTGTTCCTCGGCGAAGTCCTCCTCGAGGCTGTCGAACCCATCCTTCAACAACACGACCGCCGCCTCGCGACTCGTTTCATCGGCGGCGTTGATCCATGCGACGGTCCAGTCAGGCTGTCGAAGCGCGACGCCCGCAAAGGCGACTGCGGCCCGCTCGCGCACGGAGCTCTGCTGCGTGGCCAGTGTCAACAGCGCCGCGAGGGCCGCCCCGTCGCGGCCCTGGGCCACGGCGGACAGAGCGTCGATCGCCGCGCGGACTTCACTGGCTCGAGCGGTGGCTGCCGTTGCAGTCGCCATGAGCGCGGCGAGATGCTCGGCGCAGTTCTCTCCCGCCAGGCAGCGTGCTCCACGCCTCATCACAGCCGCCTCCGGCGTCACCTCTGTCAGCTCGTTCAGCGTCTCGACGGCGTCCGGTCCACCGATGCGACCAATGGCCAGCACGGCGTCATCCTGCAAGGCACCTTCGAGCCTGGCAACGTTGACAATCGGGTCGAGCGCGTAGGACACGCGATGACGGCCGAGCGCCTCGATCACGGCGCTTCGGAAGAAATCCAGTCCCCGCGCCGTCTCGACGATCATCGGGCGCTGCACCGTGGCCTCGGCGCCAAGAGCCGCCAACGCCCCGATGAGGGCAGGGCGGACGAACTCGGCCTGCTCGGTCTCCAACAGCGCGACAAGAGGTGCGGCCATTCGCGGGTCCGGATGCGTTTCGAACCACTTGTAGACGACCTCGCGTACCCGATCGTTCCTGTCCCGCATCATCTCGCGCATCAGCTCGCGCGTGCTCGGATCGTTGAAAGCGGTCAGCAACACGAGCGCCCGGTAGCGGACGAACTCGTTCGGGTGACGGCGAACGGCTTCGCCGAGGGCCGGCACCGCCACCCCTTCGGGTGTTCTGCGTATCAAGCGCGCAGCGTGCATCCGAACGGGAAAATCGAGCGATGCGAGATTGGCGATGTTTGGTTGCAGGTCGGCCGGGGAGGGCGCGGCCTGGGCTGCCGCCTGTGACGCGGCAGCGACCCCGGCCAGCACCACGAGCGACACCGCGAGCGCAGGGAGTACCACGTCAGCCGACGACCGGGTCCCTCGCGAGGTCGGGGATGGAAACGGTCGGAGACTGCGCCTCGTCCGGCTCGGAGTTGAGCTTGAGCGCCAGCTGCAGATAGGCCTGTTCGTCGCGCGGAAACGCCACCGGATACACACCCGTGTAACAGGACGTGCAGTAGCTCTGCCGCCCGCCAGTCACGGCGCCCGTCAGCCCATCCAGGCTGAGATACGCCACGCTGTCGGCGTCCAGGTACTTGCGAATCTCCTCCAGCGTGTGCGTCGCGGCAATCAACTCCGACCTCCGCGGGGTATCGACCCCGTAGAAGCACGGGGAGATCGTCGGCGGGCAACTGATGCGCATGTGCACCTCGCGGGCGCCTGCGCCGCGAACCATCCGCACGATCTTGCGGCTGGTCGTTCCACGGACGATCGAGTCGTCCACGAGAACGACGCGTTTTCCTTCGAGGATGCTGCGCACCGGGTTCAGCTTCACGCGAACGCCGAAATGACGGATCGATTGCTGCGGCTCGATGAAGGTGCGGCCGACGTAATGGTTCCGGATGAGGCCCATCCGCATCGGAATACCCGCGGCCTCGGAGTAGCCGATCGCCGCGCACACACCCGAGTCGGGGATGGGTACGACCACATCGGCCTCCACCGAGGCCTCGCGCGCAAGCCTGCGGCCGAACTCGGTCCGATTCTCATTGACGCTCTCGCCAAAGACGTAGCTGTCCGGCCGGGCAAAATACACGTGCTCGAAGATGCACTGCGCGCGGGCCGCGGGCAGGAACGGCTTCAGGGATTTGAGGCCGTGGGCACTCACCACGACAATCTCGCCAGGATCGACGTCGCGCACGTAGGTTGCGCCAATCAGATCCATGGCGCACGTCTCTGAACAGATCACCCACGCATCACCGAGCCGCCCAATCGCCAGAGGCCGGAAGCCGTGCGGATCGCGCGCCCCGATCAGCTTGTCCTTCGTCATCATCACGAAGGAATAGGCACCGCGCACCTGCGACAACGCCTCGACGATCGCCGTTTCCGCCCCGTCTTCCCGGGATCGCGCAAACAGATGGACGACCACTTCCGTGTCGGTGGTGGCCTGGAAGATCGCGCCGAGCCTCACCAATTGATCCCGCAGCTCACTGGCGTTGACGATGTTGCCGTTGTGCGCGACCGCCAGCTGGCCATGCACGCTGTCGACCAGGATCGGCTGGGCGTTGGCCAGACGGCTTTCACCGGCAGTCGAGTACCGCACGTGGCCGACCGCCATCCGGCCGGGAAGCTTGCCCAAAGTCGTCGTGTCGAAGGCCTCGCTGACGTAGCCCATGGCCCTCGATACGCGGATGAGCTCACCGTCCGAGGCGGCTATGCCCGCACTCTCCTGCCCGCGATGCTGGAGCGCGTAGAGGCCGAGGTAGGTGAGGTTGCTGGCCTCGACGTGACCAAAGATCCCGAAAACACCGCATTCGTCTCGAAACTTGTCGAACATCAGCGAGGACTCATGGCCTTAATCTCGGCTCTGGGCTCTGGACTCTCGGCTCTGGCACCTGAGCACCCAAGCACCCAAGCACCTGAGCACCTGAGCACCTGAGCACCTGAGCACCTGAGCACCTGAGCACCTGAGTAGTGTACGACGTCATGCAATAGCGCGCTGGCGTTCGAAGTACGTTTCGATTGCGGTTGCCCAGACGCGCTCGGCATCCACCCGCGGCTCGTCGATGACGCGTCGCCCGTCGATCGACACCCGGACCCGGTCTCCCCCGACGTGGCCGATCGGCGTCGCAGGCACGCCCGCGGCCGCGGCCATGGCAAGCAGAGTGGCCAACTGCGTGGGGCTCACCGAGACAACGGCCCTCGAGGCAGACTCGCCGAAGAGCGTGGCCGTATCGCGATGGCTCTCGAGGCTGGCCCGCACGCCAGGGAGGTCGACATCGACCCCATGAGGGGAATCGAAGCAGCATTCGGCGAGCGTGACAGCCACACCGCCCTCGGCGCAGTCGTGCGCGGAGCGAATGACGCCCGTCGATGCGCCGTCGACGAGCACCCGCTGCAGCGCAGCCTCCCGAGCGAGGTCCAGCACCGGAGGCGCGCCGCGAACCAGGCCGTGAACGACGTGAAGAAAGGCGCTGCCGCCGAGCTCGTCGCGGCTCTCCCCGAGCAGGACGACGAGGTCGCCCGCGTCACGGAACGGACGCGCGACGACCTGTGCGGCATTCTCGATCAGGCCGACGACGCCGATGACCGGAGTCGGCAGGACACCACGACCGTCGGTCTCGTTGTAGAGACTGACGTTCCCGCCGGTGATCGGAATGTCGAGCGCCCGGCACGCTGCACCCAGCCCTTCGACGGCCCTCGCGAACTGCCACATGATCTCGGGCTTCTCGGGATTTCCGAAGTTCAGACAATTCGTCGCCCCGATCGGCAGCCCGCCGGCACAGGCCACATTGCGCGCCGCTTCGGCGACGGCAAGCTGCGCGCCCGCAAACGGATCCAGGTAGACGAACCGCCCGTTGCAGTCGACCGACAAGGCGAGTGCCCGCGGCGTCCCCTTCACGCGGATGACACCCGCGCCCATGCCGGGCAGGACCAGCGTGTTGGTTCGAACCATGTGGTCGTACTGCCGGTAGACCCAACGCTTGCTGGCAATCTCAGGCCAGGCCAGCAGCCTCCTGAACATCTCCCGCGGGGCCGGTGGAGAGCCAAGCTCGGCGAGGTCGAGCCGCTGCGCGGCAGCGATGTAGGACGGGGGCGTCATCGGCCGCCGGTACATCGGTGCGTCTTCGGTCAGCGCCCGGTTCGGAATCTCCGCCACAACCTGACCGCGGTTCTTCACCCGCAGGCGACCGTCGCTCGTCACCGTGCCAATGTGAACCGCGTGAAGATCCCATTTGTCGAAAATCTGCTCGACCTCGGCTTCACGCCCCCGTTTCACCACGAGCAGCATGCGTTCCTGCGACTCGGAAAGCATGATCTCGTAGGGCGTCATGCCTGTTTCCCGCTGTGGCACGAGCGAGACGTCGATCTCGACGCCCGAGCCACCCCGCGTGCCCATCTCGCACGTCGAGCAGGTCAGCCCCGCCGCCCCCATGTCCTGGATCCCGACGAGGGCGCCGGTCTTCATCACGTCGAGGCACGCCTCGAGCAGGAGCTTCTCCATGAAGGGATCGCCAACCTGCACGGCCGGGCGCTTGTCCGCCGATGTGTCGTCGAACTCGGCTGACGCCATCGTGGCGCCATGGATGCCGTCTCGGCCTGTCTTTGCGCCGACGTAGTACACCGCGTTGCCGACACCCGACGCGGTCCCCTTGATGATCTCGTCAGCCCCCGCGATGCCCAGGCAGAACACGTTGACGAGAGGATTGCCCGTGTAGCTGTCGTCGAAGCCGATCTCGCCGCCCACGGTGGGAATGCCGATGGCGTTCCCGTATCCCCCGATCCCGGCCACGACGCCGGCCATCGTTCGGCGGACCAGGGGATCGTCGAGCGGACCGAAGCGAAGCGAGTTGAGAAGCGCGATCGGCCGAGCCCCCATCGTGAAGATGTCTCGAATGATGCCGCCGACGCCCGTGGCAGCGCCCTGATATGGCTCGATGAAGGACGGATGGTTGTGGGATTCGATCTTGAAGACGGCAGCCAGGCCGTCGCCGATGTCGACGGCTCCTGCGTTCTCGCCCGGCCCCTGAAGCACGCGCCAGCCGGTCGTCGGGAGCGTCTTGAGGTGGACGCGCGAGCTCTTGTAGCTGCAGTGCTCCGACCACATCACGGAGAAGATGCCCAGCTCCGTGAGATTCGGCTCCCGGCCGAGCATGGAGAGGATCCTCTCGTACTCCTCGCGCGTCACCCCGTGCCGTTCGAGTACTGAATCTGTAATGGGGTCGGGAGTCATTTCTTGAGGACACTGGAGGACA
>Ga0209640_10006350_pt1 | contig 10346 bp, 11 predicted proteins | sample RifCSP10_1_FD_184018 | JGI IMG/M metagenome (GOLD analysis project Ga0209640, IMG submission 184018) | Soil microbial communities from Rifle, Colorado - Rifle CSP2_sed 10_1 (SPAdes) (version 2) | ecosystem: Environmental > Terrestrial > Deep subsurface > Rock core/Sediment | place: Rifle... | reverse complement strand
CAAGGAGGAGGTGCGGCTCGGCCCCGGCGACACGTATACGGTCAAGCCGCGCCGCCCGCACCTCGTTACCAATGGCGGGGACGGTTCGGCGACCTTCCTGGTGTTGCAGGGCATCGGCGTGTACGATTTCGTCCCGCTCACCTGAGATGGATGCGGAAGTTCTCATCGTTGGAGCGGGACCCACGGGACTGATGCTGGCCAACCAGCTCGCGCGGCGCGGCGTGCGCGTCATGATCATCGACCGCCATTCCGGGCCGGCGCAGCAGTCGCGCGCGATGGCCGTGCAGGCGCGCACGCTTGAGATCTACTCCAAACTCGGGCTCGGGGAGCGGGCGCTCGATCTCGGCCGCCGCGGCAATGGCGGCAACCTGTGGGCGAACGGAAAGAAGATGGCGCGCATCCCGCTGGGAGAGATCGGGCAGAGCCTGAGCCCGTTTCCCTACATCCTGATGCTGGGGCAGGACGACAACGAGCGGATGATGGGCGAGCACCTCCGCAATTGGCGCGTCGCCGTGCAGTGGAATACCGAGCTGCTCGCTCTCGAGCAGCAATCCGATCGCGTCACCGCCACGCTGAAGCAACCGGACGGAACGACCCGCAAGGTCACGGCGGCATACGTCGCGGGCTGCGACGGCGGCCGCAGCGCGGTTCGCGAGCTCTCCGGCATTACCTTCCCGGGGGCGCCGTACGAGCATGTGTTCTTCGTCGCCGACACCGAGGCGACCGGCCCGATGGTTCCGGAAGAGCTCAACGTCTACCTGTGGCAGGACGGGTTCCACCTGCTCTTTCCCATGCGCGGCAAGGATCGCTGGCGCGTCATCGGCATTCTGCCCAGGCAATTGCGGAGTCGGGATGACCTCACCTGGGAGGAAGTGATCCCCGCGGTGCGGCGGGAAGCGGGCGCCGAGCTCTCCTTCAAGTCCTGCGACTGGTTCTCGTCCTACCGCATCCACCATCGCTGCGCCGAGCGCTTCCGCGACCGGCGCTGTTTTCTGCTCGGCGACGCGGCGCACGTGCACAGCCCGGCGGGCGGGCAGGGCATGAACACCGGCTTGCAGGACGCGTATAACCTCGCGTGGAAGCTCGCGCTCGTCGTAAAGGGCCGGGCGGACGCGGCTTTGCTCGACACGTACGAGCAGGAGCGCATCCCGGTGGCCCAGCGCCTGCTCCGCACCACCGACCGGATATTCGCGCTGCTGGTCTCCGATAGCTGGATCGCAGGGCTGTTTCGCACAAAAATCATCGCGCGGGTGCTGGCCCGTGCCATGACCATCGAGCGTGTGCGCAAGCTCGCGTTCCGCACCATCTCGCAGATCGGCATCCGCTACCGGAGGAGCCCGCTGTCGCAGACGCTCGCGGGGCTGCCCGAGGGCGCTCCTGTCGCGGGCGACCGTTTCCCGTGGCTCAAGCTCAAGCTGGGGGCGAACGGCGCGGTCGAGGATCTGTTCCAGAAGCTCGACGACACGCGCTTCCACCTGCTCGTCATCGGGCAGCCGGCGCCGCCAGCGGAGGCGCTCGGGCTCGGGGAACTGCTGCGCGTCCACGCCGTGCCCGGCGACCCCGCCAACTCCGCCGAGCTCACGCGCGTGGGAATTTCCGGGCAGGCCTTCTACCTGCTGCGTCCGGACGGCCACGTTGGGCTCGCGGGGACCCGTCTCGATCCCGACACCGTGAAGCGCTATCTTTCGGAACGGCACATTCGCGTGACCGGGGGCACCGAAAAACCGTCGGGGCTCACGCTGAGCGCGGCCTGATTCCGGTGACGATTGCGGGCGGAGCGCACGGCTGACGATCCAGCAGTAACACACGTCAGGCGCGCGTCGCCGACGAGTACCAGTGCCGTCCTGCCGGCCAGCAGCGGCGTGCTCAACACTGGCGCGTGCAAAAATACTCCGTGCCGGTCGATAATTGCCCTTTGTGCTTGAACCGCGTATAAGGGATTCAGGCGTTTATCTTCCTCTCCTTGGGCCCGTTTTGCTTCGGGTTGCTCCTGTCACCGCGCTTCTCAGGGCTGGGGATTAAACATTCCCGGGCTTGCCTCCGTGCACCGCGACTTCGAGGGCATTTGTGGCCGCCAACCGAACGGAATTGCTGCCGATGGAACTGCAATCGCTGCGTCAATTGACGCGGGTGACGGTGAAGAAGCCCATCCCCGACGCGCACGGCGCGAAGCTGGTTCGCTGCGGATTCGCGGAGATGCGGGCCGGCAAACTGATTATCACGACCCGCGGCCACGCGAAACTGGCGTTCGAGATTACCCGCTCGAGCTGGTTTGCAATGCGGGTTTGATCCCGCCGCAGGGCGCTCGACCCCGGATCCGACACCCGGTTCCGTCGTGGCCGGCGATTGACCCCCCCAACCGGCGGGCGTAGCATCGGCTCGCAACCCAACCGGTCATGGAGGTTCGCTATGTCCGCACGAACCATTAGATCGATCATCGAGGGACAGGAGTCCATCACGGCGCCGAAGCATGTGCCCGTCCTGGAAGCGGCGCGGCTGATGAAACAGCATAACGTCGGGGCGATCATGGTGGTGGAGGGCGAGAAGCTGGTCGGCGTGTTTACGGAGCGTGATGCGCTGTTCCGCGTGGTCGCGGAGGGGCGCGACGCAAGCACGACCGAGCTCGGCGCCGTCATGACGCAGAACCCGAGGACAGTCCAGGTGGACAGTCCGTTTTCGCTCGCGCTGCAGATGATGTACGAGGGCGGTTTCCGCAACGTGCCGGTGGTCGAGAACGGCCGGCCGGTCGGGCTGGTTTCGGCGCGCGACGCGCTGGGCCCCGAGCTGAAGGAATTCGTCTACGAAATGCTGCGCCAGGAACAGACGACAGACGTGCTGGCGTAAATGCGACTGCCGGACCACACGGTCACCGGCGAGGGAAAGGTGACCGTCTTTCTGCTGCATGGCATCTACGGCGCGAAGGAATACTGGCGCTATCAGACCGAACGGCTGGTCGGACGCGGCTATCGCGTCGTGGCGTGGGACGCGCCGGGGTACGGCCTCTCGCCGTTGCCCGATCCGTTCTCCTTCGACGTCGTGGCCGAGGCCGGCGCCGGGCTGATCCGGGCGCTTGGCGGCGAGCGCAACGTCGTTCACGGCCACAGCATGGGCGGGCAGATCACGCCGCGCATCCGGCTGAAGGTGCCGGAGCGCGTGCACGGTATCGTCATATCCTCGACGATCGGCTATTTCGCCAACCGCACCAAGGAAGAGCAGGAGGAGTTCGTTCGCAAGCGCACGGCGCCGCCGCCCCCCGGAACCGACCCCGTGACCGTCAACAGGATGGTGGTGGATTCCATGCTTGGGCCGGCGTCGCGCGGACCCGAAGTCGACCTGGTGCGCCACTGGGCCTCGCACACGCCGCCGGAGACGGTAACGGCGGCGGTAAAGGCCGTGCAGCGCTATCCGGAATCCGACGCCGTGTCGGGCTTCCGCGCGATCCCGGTGCCCACGCTGCTCGTCGCGGGCGAGGTGGACCAGGTCGGGCACCCCGCCGGGATGAAGCGCGTGGCGGACATGATCGCCGGCTGCCAGTTCGCGGTCGTCTCCGGTTCGGGCCATTACCCGTGGGCTGAAAACCCGGCCGAGTTCAACCGCGCATTCTTCGCGTTTCTGGACCGGCATTTTCCTGCGCGATAATCCGGCGGGAGCGACATGAAGGCCGGCCGCGGTCGGCAGCCGTCAGCGTCGTGCATTCCGGAGAGAAACCAGTATGAACACGTTCGTGAACGGGTGGGTGCGCGCCGCGTACGTCGTCGCGGCGCTGACGGCGGGGGCCGCGCAGGGCCAGGACGCGACCTACACGGTGAAGCTGATGACGCCGGAGACTGCGCTGAAGGCCGCGCAGGCCGCGCTCAAGCAATGCCGCGATGGCGGCTTCCAGGTCGCCGTTGCGGTGGTGGACCGCGGCGGCGTGACGCAGGTCGTGCTGCGCGACCGTTTTGCCGGCCCGCACACCGTGGACATGGCGGTGGACAAGGCCTGGACGGCGGTCAGCTTTCGCACGCCCACCGGCGACCTGGCGATGGCGACGCAGCCGGGCAGTCCGCAGAGCGGCATCCGCAATCGCCCGCGCGTCGCGACAGTGGCGGGCGGATTGTTGATCGAGAGTGGTGGCGCGCTCGTGGGCGGCATTGGTGTTTCCGGCGCCCCGCGCGGCGATAGCGACGACGTCTGCGCCCAAGCGGGTATCGATGCCATCCGCGACAGCCTGGAATTCTAGACGACAGTATCAGCCGCCGATGAACGCCGATAGACGCCGATCGTACCGGGACACGATGATTTCCGAGGGTTTTCAATCAGCGTTCACCTGCGTTTATCTGCGGCTAATCTTTTGATGCTTTTCCCGACGACGCTCGTAGGCAGCTACCCTCAACCCGAGTGGCTGATCGACCGCGCGAAGCTCGCTGGGCGCTTTCCACCGCGCGTGCGCGCGAAAGAACTCTGGCGGATCCCGGAGCCGTACCTCGCCGCCGCACAGAACGACGCCACGATCATGGCGATCAGGGCCCAGGAACAGGCCGGGCTCGATATCATCACGGATGGCGAGATCCGGCGGGAAAGCTACTCGAACCATTTCGCCACCGCGCTCGAGGGGGTGGACGTCGATAACCCCGGCACCGCGCTCGACCGCTCGGGACACCCCAACCCGGTGCCGCGGATCGTCGGAAAAATCCGCAGGAAGCGCCCGGTCGAGGTCGAGGACCTGAAATTCCTGAAGCGCCATACCGACCGGATGGTGAAGATGACCGTGCCCGGGCCGTTCACCCTGTCGCGGCAGGCGCAGAACGATTTCTACCAGACGGACGAGGCCGCGGCCATGGACTACGCCGCCGCGGTTAACGAGGAGATCCGCGATCTTTTTGCGGCCGGCGCCGATATCGTCCAGATCGACGAGCCCTACCTGCAGGCGCGGCCGGAGCAGGCGCGGGAGTACGGCTTGAAGGCGCTCAACCGCGCGCTCGACGGCATCCGGGGCACTACCGCCGTGCACATCTGCTTCGGCTACGCCGCGATCATCCACCAGCGGCCCTCCGGCTATTCGTTCCTGCCGGAGCTGGCCGGCTGCGGCTGCAAGCAGGTCTCGATCGAGACCGCCCAGGCCGGTCTTGATTGCGCGGTGCTCGCGAAGCTCGCCGGCAAGCAGATCATGGTCGGCGCGATCAACCTGAACGACATGAACGTCGAGGCGCCCGGAGAGGTCGTTGCGCGGATCAAGCGCGCGCTGCCCTACGTCAAGCCCGGGGACGTGATCATCGCGCCCGACTGTGGAATGAAGTACCTGCCTCGGGACGTCGCCTTCGGCAAGATGCAGGCGATGGTGGAGGCCGCGAAGATCCTGCGCAAGGAATTTGGTGCGTGACATTCCTGCCGCGGCATCTCTTCATCCGGCTGTCGGCAACCGCCTGGCTGCTCGCGTCCGTCATCATGCTCACGATCACACTGTTGCGGCCCGACATCACCGGAAACGACCGATCCGCGCTGGTCTATCTCACGCCGCTTTACTGGTTGAGCTTCCCGCTCGGGCATGTTGGCGTGATCGCGGGCATCCGGATCCGGCTGGAGCTTTATCTCAACTTCAATGTCGTGCCCAGCATCCTGGCGGAGGGGCTCTACCTCTGGACGGCGCTGACGGCACTGGGCTACCTGCAGTGGTTCGTGCTGTTGCCGCTACTCGCGCAAAAGTGCCGGCAGCTGTCCAACTTTCTTTCCAAGCGTCATCCTGCGCGGTAATATGCCCGCACTCGCAAGCTGGTTTCCATCGCAATCGACCTCATCCACGGAGGCTGATGATGCGTATATGATGGCGATCGGGAATCCATATCGGTTCCCGTCAGAGGCGCAAGCGAAGGAGATATCATGACGCGCAGGGGTTTATTGCAAGGTATCCTGGTGGCGGGACTGTGGAACACGCTGATAGGACGCGGCGTGGCTGCTCAGCCCAAAGTAAAGGACATGAAGGGCGTGACCGAGCTGCAGAATAACTGGAAGATCTACCTGGCCGCGGGCTACAAGGCGCCGCTTCCGACCGAGCCGCTGAAGCTCGCCAAGGAAGAATGGCGCAAGCGCCTCGCGCCGCCGGCCTTCAAGGTGCTGCGCGACGAGGGCACCGAGCGCGCGGGCTCCAGCCCGCTCGACCGCGAGAAGCGCGAGGGCGTGTTTGCCTGCGCCGGCTGCGACCTGCCGCTCTTCACTTCGGCGATGAAATACGACAGCGGCACCGGCTGGCCGAGCTTCTTCACGACGATACCGGGGGTGTTCGAAACTAAGACCGACTACGGCCTGTTCCTGCCGCGTACCGAGTACCACTGCAAGCGCTGCGGCGGGCATCACGGCCACATCTTCGACGACGGCCCGCAGCCGACCGGCCAGCGCTGGTGCAACAACGGCGTGGCGCTGAAGTTCGTTCCCAAGACCGGAAAAGCGTGACGGTGTGACGAGGTTCCTCCTCCCCCCTTGCGGGGGAGGATAGTGGTGGGGGGTCAATAGCGTTCCCCCCATCCTTACCTCCCGTCCCATCCCGCTGCATCGGGCTGGGCGCTCGGCGGCTCGGTGGCATGCACCTCGAATTCCCGCCTCGCCCCCCGCAAGGGGGGAAGGAATGGTCTGCAATCACTTATCACCAAAGTGGAGTTTGGGTATAGTTGTGTGTATGCCAACCCCCAAGATCAGACTGGCCACTCCCGCAGACGCCTACGAAATCGCGGTGATGTCGCGCTATCTGATCGAGGTCGGGCTGCGCGGGTGGACCTGGCCGCCGGAGCGGGTGGCGAAGGCGATCCGCGCGCGCGACACCAACGTGCTCGCGGCCGACGCCAGGCAGCACCTCGTCGCGTTTGCGATCATGGACTTTGGCGACTCCGCCGCGCACCTGTCGCTGCTCGGGGTGAAGCCCTCGCACCAGCGCTGCGGCATCGGCACGCAGATGATGGCGTGGCTGGAAGAAGCAGCGCTCACGGCCGGGATCGCCAACATCAACCTCGAGCTGCGCTCCAACAATTTCGCCGCGCGCACCTTCTACCGCATGCGGGGCTACCAGGAGACCTCCTACATCCCGGGCTACTATCGCGGCGTTGAGACCGCGGTGAAGATGGCGCGCGACATCCGGCGCGTCCAGCCGCGGAGCGTGACCAGCGACGGAACCGGCTCGAGGATGAAGGACGAGGGGAGATCCTAAGGTAGAAGTCGGAAGTATGGGCGCTGCTGCGTGGATCGCGTTCTGGTGGGGACTGTTCGCCGGCACCCACATGGTGCTGTCCTCCCTCCCGGTGCGCGGCACGCTGATCAACCGGCTGGGTGAGAAGGGCTTCGTCGGTCTCTACGCCCTCGTTGCCTTCGCGACCTTCGTTCCACTGGTTTGGGCTTACCTCGGCAACCGCCATGCCGGCGGCGTGATGTGGAGTCTCGCCGCCGCGCCGGGCGTGCGGCCGCTCGCCATGCTGCTGGCGGTGCTCGGGATCGCGGTGATCGTCGCGGGGGTGCTCCACCCGAGCCCGGCGCTGGTGGGCATCAAGCAGGCGTGGGGCGCGCGCGGGCTCACGCGGATCACGCGTCACCCGTTGTTCATGGGAATCGCGCTCTGGGCGTTTTCCCACCTGCTGCTCAACGGATTCGTGACCGACGTCGTGTTCTTCGGCGGCTTGCTGGCGTTCAGCCTGGCCGGCGCCGCCCACCAGGACGCGCGCAAGCACGCGACCGAGGAGGCGCGGCTCGGGCAGTTCTTCGCCGAAACCTCGTTCTGGCCGTGCGGCGCGATTGTGGCCGGCCGCAATCGCCTCATCTGGCGCGAGCTGCCCTGGATTGCGCTCGCGATCGGCGCGGCGGCGGCCGTAGGCATTTACGCGCTCCATCCCTGGGCCTTCGGCCCCTGAATCCCCCCGACACGTACGTGTCTTCCCCCCTTTGTCAAAGGGGAGTAGGGGGGATTTCACGCACCCCCCTTTGTCAAAGTGGGGGGTTAGGGGGATTGCATGTCTCCCCCCTTTGCCAAAGTGGGGGGTTAGGGGGATTGCATGTCTCCCCCCTTTGCCAAAGGGGGGTAGGGGGGATTACTTCAGCACGATCAGGGCGTCGGCCGCGACGACGCCGCTCTCCCGCACGAACAGGGGATTCACGTCGATCTCGGCGATGCGGTCAGCGTGGTCGGCGATGAGCAGGGATACGCGGGCAAGCGCATCGGCCAGCGCGGCGACGTCGAGTGCGGGTCGCCCGCGATAGCCGGTGAGCAGCGCCGCGCCCCTGACTTCTCCGATCATTTCACGCGCGGTTTCGGCGTCGAAGGGCGCGAAGGCGTGCGTCACGTCGTGCAGCAGCTCGGTGAATATGCCACCCAGCCCGAATGCTACGGTCGGACCGAAGGTCGAGTCATTCACCGCCCCGACGATGGTTTCGAGCCCGGCAGCCATCTCCTGGACCAGCACGCCCTCGATGCGCGCGCCCGGAGTGTGCTCCGCGGCGGCGGCCACCACCTCGCGCGCCGCCTGCTTGAGGCCCGCGAGGTCACGCACGCCGAGACGGACGGCGCCCGCTTCGGTCTTGTGCGGAAGATCGGGGGACTCGATCTTGACCGCAACCGGGAAGGGAAGAGGGGACGACGTCAGGGCCTCGACTTGCGCTGGCGCGAGCAGCACTTCAGGGATCACCGGAATGCCGTAGCCCTCGAGCAACTGCTTGGAGCGGCGCTCGCCCAGCGTCCCGGACCCGGCCGGCAGTTGCAGCGCCTGCCGGATGCCGATGCGCGTGAACGGGCGCTGTTCCCGTTTCCGGTGCTCGTCCCGCTTCCTGGCAAAGTCGGTCAGCGCGGCAAGGGCATGTACCGCCCGGCCCGCGCCGAGGATGCACGGGACGTTGTTCTGCTCGAGCCACGCCAGCACCTCGCCGTTGTCGTCGGGCGAGGTCGGCCAGTTGAGCACTACCGGCTTGTCGGTGCCGCGCAACGTCTCGACGAGCGCCTTCGACCACGGCCCGGCCGCGCGCCCGCGCGGAACGCGCGCGACCACCTGGTCGATGTTGGGGTCGGCCAGCACGAGCTCGATCGCCGCGCGGTAGCCCGCGAAGTTGTCGTTGTAGCCGTGCGCGGTCGCGTCGACCGGATTGCCGACCGAGGCGAACTCCACCAGCGTCTCCCGCAGCCTCCGGGTGGTGGCCTCCGCCAGCGCCGGGAGCTGCAGCCCTTCCTCCACGCACCGGTCGGCGAGCAGCACCCCGGCGCCGCCCGAGAGCGTGAGCACGCCGACGCGGTTGCCGCGGGGGAGCTTGCGAATGGTAAACGCTTTCGCGACGTCGATGAGATCGTCCACGTCGCGGATCTCGGTGAGCCCCCCGCGCCGGAACGCCGCGCGATAGAGCGCGTAGCCTGCGGTCATGCGCGCCGAGTGCGAGGTCGCGGCCCTCGCCCCGATGTCGGTGTTGCCGACTTTCCACGCCAGTATCGGCTTGCCGAGCGTGAGCGCGCGGCTGCCGAGCTCGATCAGCCGGCGGCCGTCGTCGACCCCCTCCATGAAAGCGACGACGATCTCCACTTCAGGCCGCTCGATCAGGTCGGCGACCCAGTCGAGTAGCGTCAGGTCGGCCTCGTTGCCGGAGGAGACGGCGTAGCTGCAGCCGACGCCGTAGTGCGCGGCCGCCGCCATGACCCCGAAGCCGAATCCCCCGCTCTGCGTGACCATGGCCATGGGCCCGGGCTTCAGCGTCTTCAGCTGCGCCGTGCCACCGAAGCCGATGCGGGCGTTGTCCCGCAGGTTGAGGAGCCCGAGGCAATTGGGCCCGACCATGCGCACGCCGGCCGCGCGCGCCGCCGCGACCAGGTTTTCCTGCAGCAATTTTCCCGCGTCGCCGACCTCGCTGAAGCCGCTGGAAAGCACCAGCGCGAACGGGATGCCCGCGCGACCGCATTGCTCGATGGCGCCCGCCACCTGGGGCGCGGACAGCGCGATGAGGGCGACGTCGCACGGCTGCGGCACGGCGGCGAGGTCCGGGTAGCAGGCGAGCCCCTTGATCTCGCCGTACTTCGGATTGACGGGGTAGATCTTTCCCGGGTAGCCGAAATCGGTCAGCAGCCTCAGCGCCTGACCGCCGATGCGGCCGGGGTCTCTTGAAACGCCGACCACCGCGATCCCGCGCGGGTTGAGAAACCGCGAAAGGTCGGTCCGGGGCTTTGGGGCTGGTTGGTCAGGCATGCTTCAAGTCATCCCCGTGAAGACGGGTATCCCCTGCCCCCCTTGCGGGGGAAGGTAGGATGGGGGGTCGTCACTTGATTCCCGCCTTCGCGGGAATGACGAATACGATGCCATCGTTGTTTGCCCTCAATCGAGTTGCTTCAAATACGCGAGGACGGCTCGCGCTAC
>Ga0209640_10006349_pt1 | contig 10347 bp, 8 predicted proteins | sample RifCSP10_1_FD_184018 | JGI IMG/M metagenome (GOLD analysis project Ga0209640, IMG submission 184018) | Soil microbial communities from Rifle, Colorado - Rifle CSP2_sed 10_1 (SPAdes) (version 2) | ecosystem: Environmental > Terrestrial > Deep subsurface > Rock core/Sediment | place: Rifle... | reverse complement strand
CCGCCTATCGGATCGTGGTGACGATGAGTACAGGTCCGGTTGCGTTGAGCTGCAATCCGTCCGAAGACCTGGTGGACGAGTTTCGCGCGGCGCTCGGAGGGTCGATGGAGGCGGCGGCAACCGTCTGGCGCGCGGTTCTCGGATGCAATCCCGACCTGGTCGACGCACGCCAGGTCACCTTCGAGCAGAGCCGGCGCACGTTCGATTGGGACCGCCTGACGTTTACGACCACGCGACGCCCTGTCGTGATCGGGGCGCTGACACTCAGGCCAACGCGGGCGGCGCCGTCATCGAACTGAAAACGCGATCAACACACGGCTGCTGCCAGGGATCTGCTGCTGCGCCACGATGCGCGCCCGGCGCCCGAGCAGCGACACGAAGTTCTCGAGCGTGTACTCCCGGAAGATGTCCTCGCGGCCATGGAAGAGCGCGCGGGCGCGGGCGTCGGTCGGCGGCACGAACCCAATCACCCCGGCGGGAGCCGTTGTCGTCAGCAGCGTCACGATCTCGTCGAGCGGCACGTTCCGCGCGATGGCGATGTGGTGCACGACGGCGATGGCCAGCAGCGCGTCCGGACGGCCGCGCGCCAGCAGCGCCGCGCGTTCGCCGCCGTTCCACCCCTGGCCCGGCGAGGGGTTGACGAGATCGACGAGCAGCGGCAGCAGCGCGAGCGAGCGGTCGCGCGCGCGTGCAAATGCCCGATCGAGCGCGCCGGGGTCGCTGTCCATGCCGACGACGTAGCCGGCGCCCGCCTCCAGCGCCACCTCGCTATAGCGCCCCGCATTGCAGCCGAGATCCCAGAGCGTGCCGGGCGCGGCACGGCCAACGAAGTCGCGCACGAAGGCCGCGATGGCGTCGGACTCCGCGCCTGGAACCGTCGCGTCGTAGGCCGCCCACGTCGTCGCATCGAGCCCGCGCGGCGCCAGGCGCGCCACCCACCTGCGCAGCAACGCCAGCAGCTCGCGCAGTCCGCTTTTCGGCAGGCGCGCCCGCGCGATGCGCCGCTCCACGCTTCTGCGGCCCGCCAGCCGCTGCAGCCGCGCCGGGAGCACCACGTTGGTCAGCACGTTCCAGCGCAGCCAGTGGCGCCAGCGCAGCAGGCGCGCCACGTCCTCGCCCGCAATGCCGTCGAGCCGGCCGCGGTACCACGGCTGAAACGCCACGCCAAAGAGACTCTGCAGCAGCAGCGGGTGGATGAACTGCTCGCAGAACTGCCGGTGCCCCGCCCACAGCTCGCCGTCGCGATACGGCCTGAACGCCAGGTGGTCGATGAACACGGGCCGCGCGCCGATGAACTGCACGTTGTAGGCGGCGGCGTCGGTCAGCATGACACCCGCGTCGAGTGCCTCGATCTGGATGTCCAGGTGCAGCAGCGCGGCGGCCTGCAGCGCGCGAAACGGCCATTCGTACGGATACGAGATGAACGGCAGCCGCGGATGCTCCAGCACCAGCCGGACATCCGGGTGCCCCTCGAGGCTCGTTGCCACTTCCTCTTCGGGCAGCAGGGAACCCGCGGCAATCAGTCGTTGGATCAGGCCGGTCGCCCGAACCGCGCGGGCATGAGGCAGCCCGTACCCGGTGACGGCGCGCCGGACGCGGCCGTTCTCGTAGAACACAAATCCGGCGGGATCGCGAAACGACGCGGGCTCGCGGCTCACGGCTTCTTCTTTTTCTTGCCGTCCTTCTTCGACGGGGCCGGGATGTGGAGCAGCGAGCTGACGGCGGCCCGCTGGATTGACGCGGAGATCCATGCCGGCCTGCGCTGCAGCCACAGCGCACGCTCGGTCATGGGCGCGCCCGACGTGTACGTGAACGTGATCAGAATCCGCCGGCCGGCGACGGGCTTTCCGCCGCGGTGATAGCCCACGGTGTCGGCAAGAATCATCGTGTGCGCCGGGCCGGTGCAGACGCGCCACGCCTCCGGCGGGAAGACGCGGTTCATCCGGTCGTCGGGCACGCGCTTCTTCCTTTCCAGCTTCTGCGCGATCGCCGTCTCGGCCCCGAAGGGATGCGTCCGCGGAATGTAGGTAAACGGGCCGCACCGCTCGTCGACCTCGTCAAGGTAAATGAACACCTTGACGAGCTTCAGGTCCTCGGGGTCGCGGTGCCACAGCTGCGACTGCTCAGGGGGGGCGTCGGTCGGATAGTTCAGCCACGCGCCGACCGCGTGCAGGCACGGCCAGAGACCGAGGTACCCAGAGACGATCTCGAGCAGCTTGCGGTCGAGCGCCACCTGCAGCAGCGGATCCTCGGGCGGCATGCCGTTGGGATACGACACCAGGTGCACGAGAAAGTCCTTCTGCCGCCCGGCGTCCGAGGCCGCGCCGTCGACCACCGCCTGCACCTCCGCGCTGCGACTCGTCTGCAGGATCCGTGAGGACGCCTCGCGGAGCGCGGCCCGACCGCCCTCGCCGAGAAACCGCTCGCTCGGGCCGACCACGATGCCTTGCTCGGCCAGTTCGGCGGCGATGGCGGGCGTGTCGGCATAGGACGGCCGGGTGAGGGCGCCACGGCCCGTGCGCGCCCCGTTGGCGACAAAGCGCCAGAGGTAGTAGACGAGATTCGGCCTGGGCAGTGCACGACGCGACAACGGCCGTGTGAGTGAGGTGATATTCACGATCTTCATTCGTGATTAGCGATTCGTGATTCGTGATTTAAATCATGAATCGCCAATCGCGAATCACAAATGCCCCGCGTGCGGCGAGCGCGGCCTGAACGCCCCATCGGACGAGGACGTGCCACGGCGCCGGCCGCGCCGGCCGCTTGACGATGCGCGCGGCGCGCTCGATCTCCTCGACCATCAGCGGGGTCACACGCGTGGCGAGCCCACGCGGCCGGACGAACCGTTCGACGAACCGCCGCACCTCGTCTCCCGCGCCGTCGCGCACGGCCGCGCCAAGCTGGTGCAGATGCTCGTCGAGGCTGTGCGCCTCGGTCAGCAGGCCGCCGTTGGACGCGCGCAGGTAGTGAAAGTGCAGCGTCTCCTCCTGCCCGCCCGCAAACTCCTCGACGACCAGCGTGAGCACAGGCTTGCCCAGAATGCCCGCCTCGATCATCGCGCTCGTGTTCAAGCCGACGCAGGCAGCCGAGTGCGCGAGCGAATCGTACAGCCCCTGATCCGCGTTCATCGTCTCCTTCTCGGTCCACAACGCCACGTTCGGCCATCCCGACAGGTCCGCGTCCTTCCACGGTTTCAGGTGCGCCGGGTGCGGGCGGACGAGCACGCCGCAGGCGCGCAGGGCCGGATCGGGGCATGCCCGCAGGCCCGCAATCCAGCGCCGCACGAACTCGACCTCGCGAGGCGCGACAAACTCGGACGAGCAGATATACAGCACGCACGGCACCGAGGGATCGAGGCCGAGGCGGCGGCAGAAGGCCTCGCGCGTGGTCGACGGCTGCATGGCGAAGAACTCGTCGAAGCGGGGCGCGCCCGTCACGATCACCCGGTCGGGCGACACGTCGTGCAGCTCGATCGCCTCCCGCTGCTGAATGTCGTTCCACACGAGCACCCGGTCGGGCTCGACGCGCACGAGTCCGCGGTTGGTCAGGTTGTCCCAGCTGAACGGCACGAACACGACCGGCACGCCGAGGCGATGGGCGCTCTTGACGTAATCGGTCTGGTACGACCCGTAATCGACGAGCGGTGTGACCAGCACGAGGTCGGGCTGCTCGTAGGCGATAAAGAGGTCGAACAGCTTCTCGGTCGGAATGGCCTGCTCGGCGAGGGCCAGCGCGCGCGACACCAGGCGCCGGCGCCGTGACACCCACGGGTGTTCCTGGATGAACGCGCGCCACGCTTTTGGCGTGGAGACGGCGGCGCGGCGCTCCAGCCTGGCGGCGTGCCCGTACCGCGGATCGAGAAAGCGCAGATAGTCGCGCGCCTGGCGCAGCGCCGGCGCGGCGGCCCGCCAGCCGTCCACGCGCCGGACGGGACAGGCAGTCACCTCGATGCGTCCGGGCAGGCCGCGGGCGATGAGGCTCTCGTTGGCGAGCGTCAGATTCTTCGGCAGGGCGAGCGGCCGGTTGCGCTGGCGCGCCGCCGCCAGCACGACCGTGTGTCCGCGCTCCGCCAGCAGCTCGATGACGCCGTCGAAGTGACGTGCCTTCGACACGTTGTTGATGAAGAACAGGATGCGCATGGCCGTCAGGCGAGCCCCGCCCCGGCCGAGAACAGCAGCACGTCCGTCTTGCGATCCGGCTCGATGTACCGCAGCGCGTCGGGCAGGTCCGCAACGCGCCGCACCCGCGCTCCGGCCGCCTGCCGATTCAGGTCGATGAAATGCGTGAAGGCGCGCTGCACGTCCGCATAGAGCTGCGCAGGATCGTCTCCCGCGGCCCGAAGGCCCGTCGGCTTGATTTCGATCTGCCACGCGATGTGCGGGCAGCCGAGCACGCGCCGGGCCCCGGCGAGCAGCTGCGCTTCCCGCTCCTGAAATGCCCGAACGCCGGCGCGCGCCGAGAGCGTGCGCACCCGGTGCGCGAACACCTGCTCGACCAGCGCCACCGACGGCAGCTCGCGGCGCGTGGCGGCCAGGCGGCCGCGCAGCTCTTCCCTGCCGCGCGCCGCGTCGCCGGCGCGCGCCTTCCACCTGAGCGCGGCGGCACGGACCTTCTCCTGAATCATCGGAGCGGAAATGACCCGTATCTTATAATCACCGGGCTTCACATGCAGCGTTCGATCCCGGCCGTCGCGGCGTACGGTCTTGCACTGGTCGTCGCGCTCGCGCTTGCGTGCGATCTGCTGTGGATGCCGATCCAGGTCGCCGACAGCCTGGGCGAGATGCTCGACGCACGGCGCTCGCCCTCGGCGTGGGCCTCCTTCACCGGCAATTTCGGGACCGAGGCGTACCTGCGCCCGTTCCGGATCGCGCAAATCAAGGCGCTGTTCGATCTGGCGCAGGGCAGCCAGTACTGGCTCGTCTACCGTGGATTTCACGCGGCGCTCGCGGTGGCCGCGCTCCTCCTGTTCACGCGCGCGCTGCGCGTGACCGCCGCGGCCGACGTCGCGGCGGCGGCCTTTGCCCTGGCGGTCCTCACCGGCCTGCACACCTTTCAGGGTACGGTCCGTGAAGCGTTCCCCATCAACCACTTCCTCGAGGTGGCGGTGTTCTGCCTGCTCACGCTGAACCTCGCGCGATCGCGCGGCGGCGCGTGGGTGGATGCCGCCGCACTCCTCTCGCTCTTGGCCGCGGCGCTCACGATCGAGTCGGGCGTCCTGGTGTGGGTCGTGGCTGCCTCGGCGTGGGCCGTCGGGTGGCGCGGCATTTCGCGCCGAGGCCTCGCGATGATGACGATCCTGCTGGCGGCCTATCTCTTCCTGCGGTTCGGGTACCTCTCGACAGGCGTGCCGGCGCTCAGCGAACGGAGCTCCGGCTACCTGCTGAGGCTCCTCGACCCCCCGGAACTCCAGGCGAGGTTCGGATCGCAGCCGCTCTGGTTCTACACGTACAACGTCGCGGCGTCGGCCGCCTCGGTCCTCTTCTCCGAGCCGCGCGCCGGCGTGTTCGAGGCGGTGCGCGGGTGGCTCGAGGCCAGGCCGCTGCCGCGCAGCATCATCCCCGTGTCAACCTCCATCGTCACGACGGGGATGATTGCCTGGGCGCTGCTAGGGCGCCCCGTGTCGTGGCGCGTGCTGGACGACACGAAGCGCCTCATCCTGGTGGGTGTCGCGGTCCTCGGCGCCAATGCCGTGCTGTCGTTCGCCTATACGAAAGACGAGATCGTCAGCACGGCGGGGGTCTTCTACGCGCTGGCCGCCTTCGCCGCCGTGCGCGCCATGCTGTCGGCGCCGCGCACGGGCGGCGCGGTGCAGGTGCTGCTGGCGCTGGTGCTGTGCGCCCTGTCGGCAGGGTGGGCGGTCCGCAGCGTCGGCCTCCACTACGTGCTGCGATCGCAGGCCCTCAAGCACCAGATCGACTGGGTGACCCTGCCGTACGACTGGCGCCGGAACCAGGAGTGGCCCTCCGACCCTGCGGACGAGCGGCTGATCCTCCAGCTGCGGAGCGAGGCCGTGCGGGTGGCGCTGCCGAATACGCGCGCGGAACGGCCCGAATGGCCCGCGCACGTGTGGACCGAATGACCCCCTCCGCCCGCCTGGCGTGCGTGGTCGCGGTCCCGCCGGTCTGCGGCGCGATCGTCTGGCTGATACTGGTGGCCGCCGGCATCACAGGCCTCCATCCGATCTGGCGGCTGGAGCCGCGCAACCTGACCGAGGCGGCAGCGTTTCGGGACCCCGGCGCGGTCGTCCGCTTCGCCGAGGCGGGCCACGACCTCAATCGGCCCGGCGACCTGCGCCCGGGATTCGTGGACGACGTAACGACGCTGACGCCCATCGAGGCAGCCACGGCCACGCGGCAGCGCGAGATGGTGCTGCTGCTCCTCGATCTCGGCGCGTCGCTCGACGCGCCCGCCTGGGAGCGCGCGATCTGTCTCGCCAGCGAGCAGGGGGTGCGGGAGCTGCTCGAGTCGCACCGGCCGGCCGAAGCCGTGGAGCGCTGTGCCGAACCGTGAGCCTCGTGCGTACGCACTGTCGGGCCCGGTTGTGGCTGTGGCGCTCGGGCTCTTTGCCGCCACGCTCGCGTGGCGGTTCCTGACCTTCACCGGTTTTTCCAACGACCATTACGCGCATCTGGCGCTGGCGCAGCAGATGCTGCTTGGCGACCGGCCGGTGCGCGATTTTTACGATCCCGGCTGGCCGCTGACGTATCTGATTTCGGCGGCTGCCTGGCAGCTGGCCGGCCACACGATGGCCACCGAATGGGCCATCTCGGCCGCCGCATTCGCGCTGGGCGCCGCCTGCACCGCGATCGCCGCGCACCGCCTGTCCGGTTCCCTCACGATTGCCGTGCTGGTCACCGCGCTCGAAGTCCTGATCTTCCCGCGCACGTACGCGTACCCGAAGATCGTCGCCTACGCGGCCGGCGCCTGCGTGATGCTGGCCGCCGCCGCCAGACCCTTCTCGTCGCGGCTCCTGATGGCGGCGGCCATGATTGCGATCGCCTTTCTGCTGCGGCACGACCACGGCCTGTACCTCGGCGTGGCGTCGGCGACCTGCTTCGTGGTGGCGAGCCGCGCCGAAGGCGTGCGAACGGCGCTCGGCCGGATAGCCCTGCTCACCGGCGCGACGGCGGCATTGCTGCTGCCGTGGATGCTGTATGTGGCGCTCAACGGGGGACTGACGACGTACTTCGAGACGGCGCTCGAGTACGCCCGCGCCGAAGCCAACGCGTCGAACCTCCGTTCGTGGCCCACGTTCACGCTCGTCCCCGGCCGGCCGATTCTCGGGCTGGCCCCGCCGGCCCGCCCGCTCGCACAGGTGGAATGGACGCCGGACACGACCGACCCGGTGCGCCAGACGCTGGAGCAGCGCTACGGACTTGAGCTCGTCCGCGCGGGCGAGACCTCACGCTTTTACGTCGTGCGCGACACGACCGACCAGAACATCCGTGCGCTCGCTGACGACCCGCACGTGCGGGGCACGACGGGCCTGGGACGCGTCCGCCGCCCCGCGTGGCGCGAGCGGCTGGCGTCGGCCTCGCCGTGGCGCCTGGCGCCCGCGCTGCACGCCTCCGCCAACGCCGATGCGTGGCTGTTCTGGCTGTTCTGGTGTCTGCCGCTTCTGTGTGGCGGCGTTGCGGCCGTTCGTGCGCTCACCGGCCGGGAGCGGTGGCCGGGCGAGCTGGCGGCCGTATCGGCGCTCGTGCTGCTGGCGCTCCTGGTCAACGCCGGATTTCTGCGGGACATCCTGCGGACGCGCCTTCCAGACGCGTCGGTGCCGCCGGCACTGCTGGGCGCGTGGGTGCTCGGGCTGTGCTGGATCGGCCGATGGCGGCGCCGCGGCCTTCAGCTCGCGGCCCGCCTGGTCGTTATCGCCGGCCTCATGGTGTCGTATGCCGCGACGAGCGATGTGGCGGGACTGCCCGAGCGCATCGATACGACCGGCATCCGGGACGGGATCGATGGCGTTAGCGCGCGATCGGCGGCCGTGTCGCGGCTGCTCGCGCAGCCGCATCGCCAGGCTCTGGCGCCGCCCAGCCGGATCTCGGGCGCGCTGATGCCCTTTTTTGCGTACCTCGATCGCTGCACGTCGTCATCGGAGCGCCTCATCGTGACCGGCGAATTCCCGGATGTCCTCGTCCTGGCCGGCCGCCGCTTCGCGAGCGACGGCGTGGTGTTCGGCGCCTGGTATTCCTCGGCCACTCACCAGGACCGCACGCTCGAGAGGCTCCGGGCCCAGCCGGCGATCTTCGTCGTGTACGTCGACAGCGAGCCGTTCCGCGCGCGATTTCCGCTCATCGAGGGCTACGTCCGCGCGGAGTACGAGCCGATGACGACGATCCTTGTCGAGGGGATTGGGATGGTTCCGATCCTCCGCCATCGAGGACGGATGCCGGCGCGAACGGATCCGCAGAGCGGCTGGCCGTGCTTTCAGTAGGTCACGCGTAGTGTCCGGCCTCAGCCGGACCGCCGGGATCTCACCGACGCGAGCCGCGCGGCCAGCAGCGTCGCCTCGATCATGCTCGAGGGGTCGGCCATTCCCTGGCCCGCGATGTCGAAGGCGGTCCCGTGGTCGACGGAGGTACGGATAATCGGCAACCCGAGCGTGACGTTGACCGCGCGGCCGAAGGCGAGCAGCTTCACCGGAATCAATCCCTGATCGTGATAGCAGGCGATCACGGCGTCGAACTCGCCCCGTGACGCCCGCACGAACACGGTGTCGCCGGGGAACGGGCCGTCGATGGTGACGCCGCGGGCCCGCGCGGCCTCCACCGCCGGCCGCAGGATGCGCTGCTCCTCGTCGCCCATCAGCCCGTCTTCGCCCGCATGCGGATTCACGCCGGCCAGGGCGAGCCTGGGTGCCGCGATCCCGAACGCCGGCAGGTGTCGAGCGGCCAGGGCGATGATGTCGTCGAGCAGCTCGCGCGTCACCACGCGGGACACCTCCGACAGCGGGATGTGCACCGACGCGAGGATCACCTTGAGCGGCTCGGACCAGAACATCATCGCCACGCGTGGGGCGCCGGTCAGGTGCGCCAGCAGATCCGTGTGGCCCTTCCACGGCAGCCCCGCGCGCGCGAACGCCAGCTTGTTCACCGGGGCCGTCACGACGGCGTCCACGACGCCGGCCTGCGCGTCGCGCACGGCGGCGCAGACGGCGTCGTAGGCGGCGCGTCCCGCGTCGGCCGACAGCACGCCAGGCTCGAACCGGCCGTCGCCGGATGGGCCGTACAGCAGTGGCTCACAGGCGTCGCGCACGCGCCAGTCCTCGGCGGCCTTGTGCGCGATCTCCGGGCCGATGCCCGCGGGATCGCCCACGGTCAGCGCAATGCGAGGCTTCCGGGTAGCAGCCAAGGCGAGTACATTACAGGTTACCCCATGGCCTTCCTGCGGAAGTCCGACACCGCCCAGCGTGTCTCGGCCGTCGAACGTCAGTGCTCCGACATCCTCGACGAGCTGAAAACGATGAACGAGCAGCTGTCGCAGCTGGCGAGGCGTGAATCGCAGGTGCGGGCCGTGCTCGAGCGCGATGCCGAGCTCGACGCACAGCTGGCCAAGCTGGCCGACGTGCTCGGCAACCCCGGCATCTCATCGCACATCGATCGCGCCGTCAGGCGCGCCGATCTTCAACACGACCCTTTTCCGCACGCGGTCGTCGACGATCTGCTGCCAGGCGACCTGTACGCGTGCCTGCTGAAGGGGCTGCCTCCGGTCGAGCTGTTTGCGGACCGACCGACGAACAAGCAACAGCTGGTGGTGCCCTTTCGACTGGCCCCGGCGTACTCGCAGCAGGTGTGGCGGCATGCGGCGGCCGTCGTGGTGCCGGAGTGCGTCGTGCCGGCCGTGATCGAGAAGTTTCGCGCGCCGCTCGACGAATGGATCGGGCTCAACTGGCCCGCCGTCGACCCCGGATCGATCGCCTTTCACAGCTCGGACGGACGCATCCTGCTGCGGCGGCGCGGTTACCGGATTCCGCCGCACCGCGACCCCAAGTGGGGGTTCATCACCTGCATCCTCTACCTCGCGCGGCGGCACGACAGCGACGCCTGGGGCACGCAGCTGTACACGGTCGACGGCGATGTGGAGGCGCGAGGCGCATCGCCTCACTGGATCGATCTGGCGCAATGCCGTCACGTGGCCGATGTGGCGTTCCGTCCGAATCGGATGCTGGTGTTCCTGAACTCGGTCGGCGCCCACGGGGCCTCGATCCCCGACGATGCACAGCCGGAGGATCTCGAGCGGTATATCTATCAATTTCGCATTGCGCCGACCGTCGAGGCGATGGCGACGTTGAAGTCGACGCTCGCCGACGATCGACGCCCGTTCTGGGCCGGCAAATCGGCAGATTAT
>Ga0209640_10006348_pt1 | contig 10348 bp, 10 predicted proteins | sample RifCSP10_1_FD_184018 | JGI IMG/M metagenome (GOLD analysis project Ga0209640, IMG submission 184018) | Soil microbial communities from Rifle, Colorado - Rifle CSP2_sed 10_1 (SPAdes) (version 2) | ecosystem: Environmental > Terrestrial > Deep subsurface > Rock core/Sediment | place: Rifle... | reverse complement strand
GTGCTGACGGGGTTCACGATCGCCATGTTCGCGGCGATCGGCCTGAAGGTCGAGGGCCTCGTGGATAGCGTGCGCTTGAAAGAAGGCAGACCCCTGCTGATCGTGGGCGACACGTCTTGGGCGATGAGGCTTGAGGAAGCGCTGCCGGACCTCGATCGCATCGGTCGGATGAAAGGTCGGAAGCTGATGATCAAGGGCAACCATGATTATTGGTGGCAGTCGGCCGCGAAGCTCAGGAAGGCGCTCGATCCTTCGATCAAGATTCTGCAAGCGAGTTCCATCATCGTCGATCGAGTCGCAGTAGCCGGCACGCGCGGGTGGACTTGCCCAAACGATGTTTTCTTTGAGGAGCACGACGCGAAGATCTACGAGCGCGAGGTCGGACGGTTGAGGCTCGCTCTCAAGTCGCTTGAAGGCCGCTCCGGCGAGTTCGACTCGTTGATCGTCGCGCTGCACTATCCGCCGACTAACGACAAGCACGAGACGAGCGGGTTCACCGAGTTGATCGATGAGTATCGGGCCAATGTGTGTGTCTACGGACATTTGCACGGTGACGCGATAAAGAGAGGGCTGGTGGGAACGCGCGGCCGGACGCAGTACCATTTGGTCAGCGCGGACGCGGTGAGTTTCGCGCCCGCCGAAATCATGTTGGGCCGCTTGCCGCGTCATGCCACAATGAGACCTACCGAGGCACCTATGCGACGCCGCCACATCGAGACCATTGACATTGCGCCTGATGAGTTCGAGCGCCAAGTCAAGAGCTGGCTCGAAACTTCTTCAAGGCGCATGACGCGCTTCGAGGTAACTGGACTCCGAAAGCTTGCGGGTGCAGGCGGTGAATATGAGATCGATGCTGTTGCCCAGCTCGAGATCTTCGGCGGTGCGCAGATCGTGGTTCTCGTGGAATGCAAGTACTACAAATCGGCCGTCAAACGCGATGTGGTCATTCTCCTCGGCGCGAACGTCCAAGACATCGGGGCGCACAAGGGAATTGTCTTCGCCACATCAGGGTTTCAGAGCGGTGCTCTTGAGTATGCTCGTGCTCATGGTATAGCAACCGTTCATGTTGTAGACGGAAAGGCGACGTATGAAACGAAGGGGTACGGTCATTCTCCTGACCCACCGCCGTGGCTCAACCTTCCGAAGGTTGCTGGATGGATGATCTCTTTGACACCGGACGGTCACGAATCTTTTCAGCTTTTGGGCGAGCAACACTTAGAGCCGTTGAGCGAGTGGCTTGGAAGTACGTAACAATGTACGCGGCCCAACTCCGCGCTGGAGCCAAGCCGCAAAAAGCGCGGCTGGGCTCAGCTTCGTTGTTGGCCTGCTATGAATACTGACCTATAGTAGAGGACGACCTGCGGCGCATCACGGCTGCGTGGGGCTCAGAAGGAGCGCTCCACGAGTCCTCGGACGCGAGGCAATTGTTCTGACCGCGGCAATCTGCGGGTCCAACATCGCGTCCCCTGAGGTTCAGGTGGTTCCAAGCTTCCTCGCCAAGGGTCTTATCGGTAGCGGTCGGCGACGCAGTGCCGAGTATCAGCCAGCCTCAGAAGGCATGAGGCATGTCGGCCCAAATCAGTCTATTTCCGTCTGCCTGCGGAGACGAAGAGACGGCCCGTGTCGCCCTTGCTTATGAGTTGATCCATCACTGGGAAGCGACGGTGCCGGGAAGTGCTGCGGCCTATCCCAATGACGCCGATTCCAAAATTGCGAGCCTCTTCTCTAGCGTTGCTCATGAGAGGCGCTGGCGCAGGGTCACTCAGCAGATTCGTTGGCAAGGCGGTCTCTGTCGCCCAATCGTTGGGCATTTCGTTTCAGAAGATGCTGGTGCACAGGTTAGAATAGCGCAGGCTAACTAATCCCTGCAGCCGACCCGCGCCTGCGCGGCGCGGGCGGTTGAGGTCAATATTTACATAATAGGCGGAGCGACATCACATGCTTGACATCCTTCAAAACCTCAGTCGGGCGGTTCTAGCCCTGCTTTCTGGTGCCATGCTCATATTCGGGTTCTTTTTTTTCGCAGATGGGGCGAGCAGTAGCGCCCCCAGCGGTTACGGTCAGGTTTGGACCGAGACCCAAACCATGCTCAGCGAGCGGTATTCGCTGTATGTCTTTGTGCCGATCGCGGCTGTTACTGCTTACGTCCTAGGGATCATCAACGTCGCCGTTTCGAGCCTACTCTTTAGTTTGGTCTGCGAGGATGCCAAAGACGACTTGGTGGTCATCAGCCAACTCGAAGGGCTCCAAAAACCACAACTCTTGAAAGAGACTCTGGATTTCCTCCATATCAACCGCGCTCTCGTGGCATTCTTCCTTCCCCTCATCATGTTCGGCTTCGGGTTGGCGTGCGACCGCTACGAGTGGAAGCATTCTCCAGGCGTTCGAATTGCAGCAGGCACCTTGCTGGGACTGGCAGGAGTGCTTGCACCAATTCTTGCTTGGTGGCTGACTCGACTGCTTCAAACGATTACAAGAAGACTTTCCGACGAGGCGCCTCACAACAAAAGGTAGAATGCCACGTATGTCGGAACCTGGATTAATCGCAAGGCAATTGCTCAACCATCAGGGTGGTAGGAGAGGCCTCGCGACGAGTTCTGGAGTTGATTCAGGAGCTTGAATCTGAGGGTTTGTTATGAAGATTCGATCAGTTACCCACAACAACCGCAAGAAAGCTTTCGAAGTGAAGACTTCAAGCAGCACGTTTCAGTTCCCCTACTCTAGAGTCGAGTCCCCGCCACGTGGCGACGACCCTATCGTTCGGGTCTTTGTAGACAGAGAACTCGCGCGTGAAGCAGTCACGTACGTCCTCAAGTCCGGGACGGAGGGGACTGTTCACATCGAACAAGTCCTCGAATACAACCAGGACCCCAACTACTTGCGAGATGCGTTGCTTTACAAGCTAACGGTTGAAGCGCAAAAGCGCGTAAAGGCCAGTCGATTGTCCAAGCGGGAGATCATTCGGCGGCTTGGGACATCGGCCGCGCAGTTCTACCGTCTTCTCGATCAGAAGAACTATGAAAAATCCGTCGATCAACTTTTATCCCTGCTCCATGTTCTGGATTGCGACGTCGATCTTATCGTGCGAACGAAGGGTCCTTCAGCAGTGCAGACCGCCTAGCCCGCAATTCGGCCGCGCTACTGGCCGCCGCGTCCTTTCACATGCCCTGGCTCATGAAACACGCTTGCTCGCGCGACACTCGGATCACGTGCTAGCATTGCGACTCGATGAGCGTTATATGACAAGAGCAAAACAAGATACCGCAAAGCGTAAACAAAGGCAGATTGATCCTATTCCCGAAGAATTCGCAACCTACGAAGAGGCGGCGGAGTTCTGGGACACTCACGATACAACGGATTACCCGGATGCCTTCCGGGACTGTTGAAGTTCAAAGCGTGTTGAGGAATTCGACCCGACGGACGAAGCGCCCCGCGCGCAGGTGATCATAAATGTTGACGCGGACAAGCCGGCTGTCTAGCAACGGGATAGAGAAGGTAGAATGCCATGTATGTCGGAACCCGGATTAATCGCAAGGCAGTTGCTCAACCATCAAAGCGTCGGGGTGCTCTCCACTCATTCAATAGACGTTGAAGGTTACCCATTCGGCTCGGTCGCTCCGTTCGTGCTCAATTACGACGGCGAGCCAACGATGCTCATCAGCGACATTGCCCAACACACTCGCAATATCAAGCACAACAACCGAGTCTCGCTCACCGTCTTCGACAGGTTCTCCGATGACGCGCAGGCAAGCAGCCGTCTCACCTGGATCGGCAATGCCGAACCGATCGACCCGGCCGATGCAAGAATCCGCAGTCGCTACTTGCGCTATTTCCCGTCGGCTGAATCGTATTTCGAGACGCATGACTTTTCCTTCTATCACATTCGATTGGTGAAGGCGCGGTTCATTGGCGGATTTGGCCAGATATACTGGCTGGAGCCGGGGGCCCTGCTTGTCGAGAACCCATTTCGCGAGACGGAAGCAGCAATCATCGAGCACATGAATGAAGATCATCAGAAAGCCCTGCTTCATTATTCGAGAGTCTTGAAGGGCGTAGATGCTCGGGTGGTGACAATGGTTGGGATCGATGGCGAAGGACTCGACTTGCTGGTTGATGGGCGAAGAATGAGGATAGACTTCGAGTCGCGCATCTCTACCGTTGAAGAAGCGCGGGCAACGTTGGTGAAATTGGCCAGGCTGTAGTTGAGCGCATAGGCCCCCTGGGAGGAAAGAGTGAGGCTATCGATTGCAATCTGCTGCGCGCTCCTTGTCGCGCCCATGATCTCAAAGGCAACCCCAGACGATCTGCTGTCTCGTGCTGAACGGACGAACTACGCCGAGACCTCGCGCTACTCGGACGTGCTGGAGTTCATCGCCGAGCTTCAGCGGATGAGCTCGCTCGTGAGGACCGAGTCGTTCGCCACCACAACTGAAGGCCGCGCGTTGCCGCTCGTGATTCTCTCGCGGCCGGCGATCAACACTCCGGCGCAGGCTGCGAGGTCCGGCAAGCCCGTCGTCTTCGTGATGGCAAACATCCATGCCGGCGAAGTCGAAGGTAAAGAGGCGATGCAGCACTTGATGCGAGACCTCGTCAAAGGACCTGGCGATCCCATCCTCGACCAGATAATCCTGCTCGTCGCTCCTATCTACAACGCCGATGGCAACGACAAGATAAGCATCACGAACCGGACCGCGCAGAATGGTCCGAAGGGGGGCGTCGGTACCCGCGAGAATGCCGCGCGGCTCGACCTCAATCGCGACTTCATGAAACTCGAGAGCCCGGAAGCGCGCGGCTTGATCGTCAACGTCTTCAACCGCTGGGACCCGCACGTCGTGATCGATCTGCACACGACGAACGGCTCGTACCACGGCTACGCGTTGACGTACTCGCCCGCGCTCAACCCGAATTCGGACCGCCGACTTGTGAGCTTCGCGCGCGAGAAGTTACTGCCGAGCGTCACCGCCGGCATGAAGGCGAAGCACAACTACAATGTTTACTTCTACGGCAACTTCGTCGACGCAAAGAACCCCAACAACGAGATCGCGGGTGGCGATGGAACCGCTCCGAAGGCGTGGGCTACTTTCGATCATCGGCCGCGGTTCGGAAACAACTATGTTGGTCTTCGCAATCGGATCGCCATCCTGAGCGAGGCGTACTCGTATCTCGACTTTCGATCCCGCGTGGACGTCACCTACAAATTCGTCCGCGAGATTCTGAACTACGTCGCCGGTCACGCGAGCGACGTCAGGCGCCTTGTGCGCGCCGCCGATTCGGCTGCTGCCGCGACTGGCTCGACGGCGGGCAATGAAGACGGCTTCGGAATCGGCTTCGATCTCTTCGCTTCCCCAAATCCTGTCGACATACTCGTCGGCGGCGTGAACAGGGTCATCGACCCCCGTACCAACCGGCCGAGACTCGAGGCAACACGCGAGTCGCGGCCAGTGAAGATGACCGAGTACGGCGAGTTCCGCGCGACCCGCCGCATCAAGCCGCCCGCCGCGTACATCCTCACGCCCGATCAGCGAACAGTCATCGACCTGTTGCTCAAGCACGGGATCACGGTTGAAAAAACGAGGAAGGCTGAGTCCTTCGACGTGACTGAGTATCTGGTGAAGTCCGTGTCTCGCGCCGAGCGGCCGTTTCAGGGTCACCGCGAAACGAAGGTGAGCGTCGAATCGGTGGAGACCCGCGAGCAGTTCCCGGCCGGCTCGTTCGTGGTTTCCATGAATCAACCGAAGGCGGCGCTGGTCTTTTACCTCCTCGAACCCGAGAGCGACGATGGAATCGCCAACTGGAATATCATCGACGACGAGTTGGACCGCGCGGTGAAGGCCGGCGGCTCGCAGGCGTATCCAGTCTATCGTCTCACAGCGAAGCCGAGGGTCCCGCGTGATGTCGTCACGCAATGATGAGCTAACATTGCGCCTTCCCTGAAAGCGGCACGCCGTGACAAATGGAAGTCGCCGCAGAATCACCCGCGCTGGAATTAAAGCGATTCTGGTTCGGGTTTTGTCCCCTCCTGTGGTTGTTGTATCATCCGAGGTCACTTAAGGAATCTTGATCGCACGAAGCTGCATTAATTGAATGACCCTGGAATCCGCCGGCCTTCCGGCTTGCGTAGACGAGGGTACGAGGGGAAGTCATTGGGATCACCCCAGGATTCGATCGAACATCGCGTGCGCGATGAAGATTGGGCGGCGCTCATTCGAGAAGCGGCGAGAGGGGACCAGTCCGCCCTGGCGACGCTTTACGATCGCACTAATCGGCTGATTTTCGGCTTGATTCTGCGCATAGTCGGCGACCGCGCAACTGCCGAAGAGGTCCTGCTGGACGTCTACACTCAGGTGTGGCGGCAGGCATCGCTCTATGACACCAAGCGGGGCGCGCCGCTCGCCTGGCTGATGACCATCGCTCGAAGCCGCGCTATCGACCGAGTGCGGTCGGGCAAGACCGAACAGCAGGGCAAGGAATCGCTCGAGACCGTCGGCGAAGTGGCGTCCATGTCGATCAGTCCCGAAGACTCGGCCGCCGTATCCGAGCGGCAGCGCCTCGTGCGGTCTGCGCTCGGCTCGCTATCGGCCGAGCAGAGGCAAGTGATCGAGCTTGCCTACTACTCGGGGTTGAGCCATAGCGAGATCGCGCTGAGGCTCGGGCAACCGCTGGGAACCGTGAAGACGCGCACGCGGCTCGGAATGATGAAGCTGCGCGAGATGCTGAGACCGCTCACGGAGGCTCGGCCATGACTCACAGCGTAGCCGACGACGAGGTCATCGAGCGGGCCGCGCTGTATGCGCTCGGCACTCTGTCTCAACACGAGGCTCGGGCGTTTGAAGAACACCTGGCCGAGGGCTGCGACGTGTGCTGGCGGGAGACCGATGCCTTCAAGAAGGTGGTTGTCAGCATCGGCGAAAGCGCGAAGCCACAAGAGCCATCGCCGCGGGTGAGGTCGGAGTTGTTGAATCGGCTGAAAGAGGAGACCAGGTTGAGCGCCAATGAGACTCGTCTCCCGGATGTGGAGCCGGGGCTTATGTCCATCGCCCGCAGCCAGGGGGAATGGATCACGGCGAGGGCGGGCGTCCTGGTCAAGCAGTTGTTCGTCGACGAGGCAACCGGCATATCGACGTCGCTGGTTCGCATGTTGCCAGGCACTCATCTGCCCAGGCATCGGCACACCGGCGTGGAACAGTTCCTGGTGTTAGAGGGCGATTGCAACGTTCACGGCGAGGTGCTTGGTCCAGGGGATTTTCATCGGGCCGAGGCCGGCACCATTCACGAGTCTACATACACGCAGAACGGAACGCTGTTTTTGTTGATCGCACCGCCGAACTACGACGTGCTGGAAACTTGACGGTCCGTAGTTGCCCAACAACGCCAGGCGGGCGAGGGGCCTGTGGCCCAAAGAGTCAGGCGGAATCAGGCAGGAAAGCGACGACGCGTTTTGAAGCACGAAGGGGTAACAGAGGAATATCAGGAGAAAGCCGCGCTGTACGCGCTGGACGCGCTCTCGCAGAGTGAGGCCCGCGCGTTCGAAGACCACGTGCGGCAGGGTTGCCCGGTGTGCGAGTCGGAGCTTCGGTCCTTCGAGTTCGTAACCGGCGCGATCGGCTTGGCAGCCCCAAGCGCGAACCCACCCGATTTTCTGCGCGACCTGCTGACCGCCCGCGTCGCAAGAGAGGCTCAGGCGCAAGCTTCGGTCGTACCTTTCCCTGAGCGAGCCTCACTGGTTGCGGCCGGAGCTTCACGAGATTACCCTCAACAAACATCGAGGCCCGCGCGTCGGCGGAATTATCTGGCATGGGCGGTAGCCGCTTCGCTCGCGATGTTCGCGCTGGCGTCGGTGTTGGTTTGGCGACAGGCCCGAGAGGCGCGCTCCCTCGGCGAAGACCTGGCCAATGTGCGCGCTGAGGTGGAAGGGCTGAGGGCGCAGATCGACGAGGAGAAGCGAACGGCTTCCGAGCTCGCGCAGATCAACGCGGTGCTCAGCTCGACCGGATCGCGGGTGATTGATCTCAAGGGGCTGGACGCGGCGCCGTCGGCCTCGGCGAAGGTCTATTGGGACGTGCAGAACAATCGCTGGGTCGTGGCTTCAGATCTACCGCCACCGCCCGCTGGAAAAGTCTATCAGCTCTGGTTCGTGACGGCCGAAGCGAAGATCAGCGCTGGCTTGATCAAGTCGGATCAGAAGGGGCACGGCCTGACGCTCGTCTCACTGCCGAAGGGAGTCGAGCGATTGGCTGCGGCGGCGATCACCTTGGAACCCGAAGGCGGATCCGCTCAACCGACGATGCCAATCTACGCGCTCGGCGCCGTGGGGTAATACCGCGCGACCACCTACTCACCACGACGCCGCATCAACCACAGCGCAGCGCCCATCACGACCCAAACGCCAAGAGCGATGTACTCGTAACGTCCGAAACTCCCCGAGACCCACGGCAGGACCTTTATCAGGATCAAGAGCGAGGCTACGATCGCGCCGCCGACGCCGATGGCGCGGCCCCGCCTCGTGAGCGAGCCTGCCGCGCCGTAGCAGAATGCCAAGCAGGTTGCGAGCCAGCCCACCCCCGATGCGAGCGATCCAACCTCTGAAATCGGGACCAGCACCGCTTGCCCGAGAAAGCATGATGAACCGGACCAGCAGTCGCGATCCGAAGGCCCTCTCGAAGGCGACCGCCGTCGCGAAGTGTTCCTCCTTCAACGTCGTCCACGGGTGGATCAGCCCGACCACGCCGATGATCGCCACGTAGAAAAAAATGCCGGCCGCGAGCGCGAGAAAGATCACGCGCGTGAAGTGCCTCGAATCGAACTCAGTCGACGCCTCCTCCGAGCACTTGGGCGCCGCTTCGAATCCCGTCATGAAGTACGGCACGATCTGGAGCACCAACAGGGTTGAGAGGAATCCGCCCGCGATGCCGGGCTTTGCGAAGGGCGGGTCCAGGTTGGCAGCGTGGCCGCGCGCGGCTCCCAACACAGTGAAGACCGCGCACGTTGCGAGCAGCCCGAACGTCGTCAGGTTCTGAAACCATGCGCTGACCCGGACGCCGCGATAGTTGACCAGCACTATGACCGCCGTCAGCAGAAGCCCCGCCGCCAGATGCGGCAGGTACACTGGGTAGTCGCCGATCCTGTACAACTCAACGACGTTGAGCTGCGGGAACACGTAAGAACCCACGCGGCCGACCGCGACCGCTTCGTAGGGGCAGACGATCAGATACGCCAGAGTCATCGTCCAACCGGTCGCGAAGCTCGCTCGTTCGGAGAAGACCGCGCCGGTGTAGGCGACTTCGCTGCCGGCGTCAGGCATGCGCTCGGTGAGCCGCCCGTAGACGTAACCGATCGGAATGAGCGCGAGTCCGCCGATCAGGAACCCGAGCATTGCGCCTACCGCGCCGCCGCGAGCCAGCCAGTCGTTGATGACCAGCATCCATCCGACCCCGACCATGGATCCGAATGCGAGAGTGAAATACTCTTTTGCTCGCAGCGTTCGGCGCAGCGCCGGCTGAGCAGTGGTTGCAGAGAGTGATGTCATTTGAATGAAGCAGTCTGGGGCGCCGGTGTTTCGGCTAGGCTACATGTCCACGAATCGCATCAACGCTTCCGCGTATCGGGTGCCTGCGGCGACGCCGCGCGGAGCGATTTCGTCGATCCGCGCGAAGTCTTCGCCCGCGAACGTGACGCTGCAAGCGCCGGCGTTCTCTTCGAGGTACGAGCGCCGCTTTGTGCCGGGAATCGGAACGATAGAGCTATCGGCCGCCATCACCCACGCGAGCGCAAGCTGCGACGGCGTACAGCCCTTATCGCGCGCCATCTCAATGATCCGAGCAACGAGGGCGAGGTTCTTGGCGAAGTTCTCGCCCTGGAATCGCGGCGAGTTGCGCCGGTAGTCGTCGGGCGCAAGGTCCTCGAAGCTCTTGATGGCGCCGCTCAGAAAGCCGCGGCCGAGCGGACTGTAAGCGACGAACCCGATGCCGAGCTCGCGCACGGTCGCTAGTATCTCGTCTTCGGGGTCGCGGCTCCAAAGGGAGTATTCGGTCTGAAGCGCGGTGATCGGATGAACCGCGTGTGCGCGGCGGATGGTTTGCGGCGCGGCTTCCGACAGACCCAAAAAGCGCACCTTTCCCGCTGAGACGAGATCAGCCATCGCGCCGACCGTCTCTTCGATTGGAACCTGCGGGTCGACTCGATGCTGGTAGTACACGTCGATGTGATCGACGCCCAGTCGTTTCAGCGACGCGTCGCACGCTTGCCGAACGTAATCCGGGCGGCCATTGATTCCGCGGTAGCCCGGGTCGTCGAGCTTGCGCACGATGCCGAACTTCGTCGCGAGTACAATATCGTCGCGCCGGCCGCG
>Ga0209640_10006347_pt1 | contig 10348 bp, 10 predicted proteins | sample RifCSP10_1_FD_184018 | JGI IMG/M metagenome (GOLD analysis project Ga0209640, IMG submission 184018) | Soil microbial communities from Rifle, Colorado - Rifle CSP2_sed 10_1 (SPAdes) (version 2) | ecosystem: Environmental > Terrestrial > Deep subsurface > Rock core/Sediment | place: Rifle... | reverse complement strand
CCGTTCGGCGTTCACCGTTCACCGTTTACTGTTCACCGTTCACCGTTCAGCGTTCACCGCTGGCTGGGCGAAGGTAAAACCGATCACCCCCGACCAGTACCCGTTACCGGCGCGACGGCCCCGCAATCCGGTCATGAGTAAGGACAAGGTCGAGCGGGTGGCCGGCGTCGAGACAGCGCCCTGGCAGGACCAGCTGAGGATATTCCTTGCAGAATTTGCCGCTACCGCAGACTGGCGTCAACGAACGCCTCGTGAAGCTCCGTGAAGGGCAGCGGAAAACGTTTACGTGCCACGCCCGGTCGAATGCGACGCCGTTGCGCGAACCTTACGGCCGGAACCGGTCCTGCCTGCAATGCATGAATAGGGCGAAGGCGTCGTAGGGTGTGACGCGCGGCTGCGACAGGAGCTCGGCCGCGGAGAATGCGCGAAACTCGGCGCCTTCATGTAGCACGAACATCGAAAACGCACCGGAGCTGACCGGCACCTCGAAATAGATGCGGTGGACCGGCCCCCGCCCGATGAATCCGAAATCGAAGTCAAAGCGCGTGAACTTGCGAGCGTCGGCCGGCGCGAATTCAAGCTCTTCCTGGAGTTCGCGGCACAACGCCCGTTGAGGGTCTTCGTCATCGTGCACGGCGCCCCCGAAGCAACCCCAATGATCGGGATAGAAAATATCAGGCTTCGCATCCCGCAGCTGCATGACGTAGCGCCCGTCGTCCAGCAGTAACAGGGCCGCCACCGCATTGTCCGGATTCAAGCGCCCGGAGGCGGCGATAAAGAGAGGGGCTTTCAATTTTCCGGAATCCGGGCTCAGGCCCGCAACACGTAGTCCATCGGCCAGTCCCGCAACTGGTCGAGATACTTCCGGCCCCAATCAACCATCTCCCTGAGGCCTTGCTCCCACCCGACCTGGGGCTCCCACCCTACGTCGCGCTTGATCGCGCTCGAGTCCAGCCAGTACCGGGAATCCTGGCCGATGCGGTCCCCGGTGATCTCGCAGATCTGCTCGAAAGGAACGCCGAGCGCCTGCGCGGTGAGCTCCACCACCCGCCGGATCGAGGTCGGGTCCTTGGGGCCGGCGTTGTAGATCGCGCCGAGCGGCGCCTTTTCGGACACCAGGTGGATGGCGCGCGCCAGGTCGCGCGCGTGGATGTAAGACTTCTCAGCGCGCCCGCCGCCCTGCAGAGGGAGCTTCTTCCCGGTGAGCCCGCAAATCACGGTCTTCGGAATCACGCGGTGCAAGAGCTGTCCCGGGCAGTAGGCGTTCGAGGGACGGATGATGTTCATGGGAAATTTCTGATATTTGTGAACAGACACCAGGTACCAGTCAAACGCGGCCTTGGATGCGGCGTACGGGCTGGTCGGCTGCAATGGAGTCGTCTCCTTCGCAGCGAAATCCACCGACCCGTAGAGCTCGGAGGTGCCGATCTGGATGAAGCGCTCGAGGTAGTCGCGCGCCATCAACTCCTCGGCGAGACGGGCGAGCGCCATCGAGTTCGTCTCGAAAAAACGCCAGGACTTCTTCCACGAGACCGCGCCCTCTCCCTGCGCGGCGTAATTGATGATGACTTGCGGCTTCTCCCGGTCGAGCAACTCGAGCACCGAGTCGAGCTCGTAGGTGATGTGGTAGGCGTGATAGCTGAAATTCTTGCGCTTCTCGATGTTGAGCGAAAAAGGCTCGGGACGCAGCGGATTGCGGCCCACCCCGATCACCTTCTTCGGGCCAGCGTGATCGAGCAGGTAGAACGCCGTATGGATGCCGAATGAGCCACCGGCGCCGAGTATCGCGTAAGTTTTCATCGTTGTTCTCCAGATCGTTCGTCGGCGCACCGTGCCGAGACGCTACACGTCCAGCACGGTCCAATACCAATCGCCAGTGTAACCCGCCTGGGCAAAGACCTTCTGCCAGCCCGCGGGGTAATCGTGGAACTCCGCGGTCAGCACCCACTTCATGAACAATTCACGCTGAGCGGGCGTGTGGTACGAGTCCACCTGGACGAACGACCGTCCGGGGGACAGCCGTTCGATTTCCCTGAGCGCCCGGATGACGCCCGGTTGTTGCAGGTTGTGGATCGTGTTGATCGAGATCACCGCGCTGAAGCTCCGGTCGGGGAACGGAAGTTTCGTCGCGCTCCCCAGATGCAGCCGCCCGATGACCTCGGGTTCGCAATGCTTCAGGGCGTATTCCGATATGTCGAGCCCGAAGGCTTCGAGCCCGGGGCACTCCTTCATGAGATCCTTTACCAAGAAACCCTTGCCGCAACCGACGTCCAGTACCCGGTCCGCCGGTTTCAGCCCGAAGTGCCGGATGATGTCCTGTGCCACAGGTATCCACCGCCCATCGTAACGGTAACCTCCATAGCCGACGTCGCGGGGGCCGTCGAAATACAGTTCTCCATACTGCTTGGCGATCGCCACATTCTCCGGGGTCTGGGCCGCATGGCGCCGGCTGATGTCACGCTTCGTCTGGGGCAACTTGGCAAGCAGGTTCACTTCCGCCATCACGACGCTCCCCGGCTCTCGCGATGCGCCTGCGCCAGACCTTCCGCAAGGGGCGTGAAGCGGAATGCCGGAAAGGTCTTATGGCAGTTCGTGATGTCGAAAAACCGGTGCAGCAGGTGCGGCCGGGGCCCGGGGCGCGGCATGCTTTTCACCGGAACGCGGTCGCCGAACTGGGCCGCCACCATGCGCGCGACGTCGTGAAACGAAGTGGAAAAACCTGTGACCGCGTTCAATGCTCCCCGACTGCGGTGAGCGAGGATCAGCACCGCGAGCGCTGCAACGTCATCCACCAATATGTGGTCGCGCCGCTCCTCGCCTTCGCCGAAGATCGTGATGGGTTCGCCTTTCTCCGCCTGACGGCGGAAGCGGTTCGGGCCGTAGCCACCGTGAGGGTCGGCCGCCCCGTAGATCAGCGTCGGGCGCAGCACGGCTACCGGCGCCGCGCTGGCGCTCCTCAGCATCAGTTCGCGCGCCGCATGCATCATGCCGTGCAGGGTGGAAGGCGCACAACAGGAACTTTCCGTGACGGGGTTCGCATCATCCGCGTAAACCGCATCCGAGCTGATGTAGAGCAGATGCGCGATCGGCGTGGATGCGAGCGCCACGCAAACGCTTTCCGCCATGCGCAGGTTCTGCATGACAACCGGAACCGTCTTTGCGGGCGCCACGGCTGATACCATCACGACGCTGTCATCGGAACGCAGAACGTCCGCCAGCTTCGCGCCCGCGCCCTCGGCCAGCAGGTCGAGCTCTTTGCGCGTGAGCGGAAGCGTGTTGATCCGGTCGGCGAGGAGCCGCTTGCGGATCGCCCCGCCGACGAAGCCGCCGGCGCCGATGATCACCACGCGCGTCGGCGAGGTGGCGGCGGCGTTGAGATGCTCAAGCATGCGGAGCTCTCCCGCCGGCCCGCGCCGCCGGCGCGCCCAGCGTGAAATAGTCGAACCCGGCCGTGCGCAACGCAGCGCCGTCCAGCACGCGATAGGGGTCCAGAACGGTGCGTCCACGCATGACACGGCGAAGCTCCCCCGCACTGAGTTCCCGATACGCCGGCCAGGGAGTCATGATCGCGAGCGCATCGGCTCCCGTCGCGGCTTCCCGCGCCGTGGCGCAGCCCATCGCCTGCGGATGATCGGCCGCCCGCAAGGGAACGACTGGGTCGTGCACCCGCAACCGCCACGTTTGGAGATGGCGGATCAGAGCGAGCGAGGGCGAATTCTTGGTCGAATGGGTGTTCTCCTTGTAGGCAAGGCCGAGCACCGCGACCACCGCATTGGGCTTGCCCGCCAGCACCTCCCGGTGCAGCGTGCGCAGCGGCCAGCCACGGCGGTGGCGGCTGTTGGCGAGAAAGGCCCGCACCAGCTCGGCGTGGCTGCCCGTCTCCGCGGCGAGATGGAGCACCGTCGCCAAGTCGCGCTCGAGATTCCCCCCAGAGAGGCCCAGTCCGGGCGCGAGATAGGCGTGCTGCCCGATGCGCCGGTCGAGCTTGAGCGCCGGGACGATTTCGTTCCAATCCGCGCCGATGCGCTCGCTCAGTTCGGCAAGCGTGTTTGCGACGGTGACGGACGCGACCAAGCAGCAGTTGATCGAGATTTTCGCGAACTCGGCGCTCTCGTAGCGCATCGGCAGCACCGGGCAGCCGAACGCCTGCAGGAAGCTCGTCAGCGGGTGCGGCAGCGGGCGCGAGGGTTCTTCGCAGCCGAGGATGATCCGCTCCGGATGCGTCGCGCGCTCGACCGCCCGCCCGAAGACGAGGGTTTCGACTTGGTAGAAGAGCCTCTCGCGGGGAAAGGCGAGGCCGCGCGTGAAGCCCGGCGGAACCTGGCACAGCACGACGAGAATGGCCCGCTCGGCTAGGTGCCGCGCGACGGCGCCGATCAGGCCGCGGATCCCCGCCAGGTCACTCTGCCCGTCGTCGTCGGTGGAAACGTCCGCAGCAATGTAGACGACGTCGCAATCGGCAAGCTTCCCCGCATCCGAAACAAAGGACAGCCTCTCGCCGTGTTCCTGCAGCAGTTCCGGAAGCCCCGGCTCTACGACCGGGAGCTCGGCCGCTTTAAGTCTTCCGGTCAGCTGCGCGTCCGCATCGAAGCACACGGTCCGGAAGCCGCGCGCCGCGCTCGCCGCCGCCGAGTTGATTCCAAGGTGCGTCATCCCGGCGAAGCCGATGGTCGGCCGCATCAGATGCGGCCTCCGGTAATGGGTAATGGGTAATGAGTCATGCGCGTCTCTAACCAAAACGGCAGCGTCATTTGGCCGCTTCCCTGACCGCGGCTTCGCCCAGTGTTCGCAGCAGACGGTTCAGCCACAGGTCGTTCGAGAGGTCCGGTGTCGCGCCATTGGCACACAGCTCCTTGAAATGGACGTACTCGAGCGCCCAGGTCGGGTCTTCCTGCTCCAGCGTCACGTTGTCCTCCAGCGGACGGCCTGAGGGGAGCACACGCGTGCGATGGCAGAAAGTGGTCGGCCCCCACTTGCACAGCGAGCGGATGTGAGCGCTCCCCTTTTCGGCGAATACGTCGCAGGTAAAGTGATTACGCCAGGAAAGGAGCGTCATCTCCAGCTCAAGAGTCGGCGAAGTGGTCTTCGACATGACCACCACGTGGTCCGGCGCGCGGTTCTCGTAGCAGTTGGCGGACGCGATCCGGAAGTCGTCACCCAGTTCCCCGAACCAGAACTTCGCGGTGTCGAGCAGATGCGAGCCCAGATCGGGTAGTACCCCTGCCCCCAGATCGCGCCACTCGGAGTCACGCACCAGCCGGGCGGTGCCGTTGCCGTAAAACATGCGGCAGCGGTAGATCCTGCCCAGGGCGCCCGAGCGCACGAGATCGCGCATGCGGACGTAGTGCGGTTCGAACCGGTGGTTGTACGCCGTGTAGCACACCGCGCTCTTTTCACGCGCGAGCTTCTCGATCGCGACGATGTCGGCGTCCGCGGCAACCCACAGAGGTTTCTCGACCAAGGCATGCTTGCCGTTTCCGAGGAGGTAGCGCAGCAGGGAAACCTTGGGCTCGTCGGGAACGCAGAGCAGCGCGGCGTCGTAGCGCTGGAGCGGGACGTCTTCCACCCGGCGGTATTCGGCCTCCCTGTTGGCCGGGTCCACCGCCGCGACGAAATCGGGGCCGGCGAATTTGCGCCGCTTGTGGCCCTGCACCCCCAAGCCGACAACGATCACCCGCATCGTGGCCGGCCTTCTCAGGCGTAATTCGCCTGCCGCTCGACCTCGGCTATCTTGCGGCGCACGTCGTCGGGACGCACCGGCACGTTGCCGTCGCACTCGCACTCGCATGCCGCCGCCATGGAACCCAGTATGGTGGCGATCGCGTCCGAACCGGTTGCAAGTTTGGCCAGGGTCGCGTATGCAAGCAGCGCATCGCCAGCGCCTACCGCGTCCACCACCCGTTCGACAAAGCTGTCCACCACGACGAAGGAGTCGAGCGATTCGTGGTTCGCGCTGCGGCAGGTGAGCACGCCCTTCTCGCCGAGCTTGAGGATCAGGGTCTTGCACTTCGCCGCGTCGTAGAGGGTCGAGGCCAGCGGCCGGATGCCGGAATCCTGGTCGCCCAGCGCAAAACGCGCCTCGCGCTCGTTGGGCGTGATGAGATCGAAGTTCTTGAAATCGGTGATGTTACCCCAGCGGCTGGCGACCTGGCTGTCGGCGACCTTGTAAAGGCCCTGTGGAATCGCCGCGATCAACTTCGGTATGGTGCGGCGGTTGAAAATGCCATGCCGAAAATCGCTGAACACCACCGCGTCGCACGGGGTTTCGGCGATTACCTTGCAGAGACTGGCGAGGACATCGTCCGAGATCGAGCGGTTGTCCAGCGTATCCACCTTGAGTAGCCGGTATCCTCCTGCCACGATTGCGTTCTTGTTGGTAGTCGGGCGCGTCGCGTCGATCACCGGCCGGCACATCACGCCGGATTTCGCCAGTCCTTTCACCACGAAGTCCTTGAGAGCATCTTTGCCAAGCACGGTGGACAATGTCACGTCCGCGCCCGCCGCCCGCAGATGCTCGGCAACGATCGCAGCGCCGCCGATGTAATCGTCGCGTCCCTCGTACAGGACACTCATGGTGGGCGTCTTGGTCTGCCCTCCGATGAGCGTTGTCCGCGTATAGCTGTCCACGATGGTATCGCCCACCACGTGGACACGCCGGCTCTTGGATTTGTCCAGCGCCTGCCGCAGCGAATCGAAGTTGAGGTCTTCACCATCCATGAAGGTCAGCAGCTTCTCCAACCCGATCGTGGGCGGCGCGAGATCGATCAACTTGCTCGACGAATAGACAATATCGCCCGGGGTGAAGATGATCTCGCCGCCGAACGAGCGCAGCACCTCCGCCTCCTCGTGGGTCTTCTGCGGAATGGCGTTGGCTGTGTACTCGTAGCCCTTCGCAAAATAATCCGGCTGGATGCGCGAGAGGTTCTTGAGAGGCGTGGGCTCGGTATCGATGATTACGTAATCGACGATCTCGAACGCCGCCAGGTTGAGTGCCCGCAGATCCTGCGGGACATGCGGCCGGTGCGCGCCTTTCGAGATATGGATATCAGCAGTGATGCTGGCCACCAGAATATCGGCCTTGCTCTTGGCGTACATCAGGTGGCGTAAGTGCCCCGGGTGCACAACGTCGAATACGCCGTGGCACATGATGACCTTCTTGGCTCGCGGCCGCGGCCCGATGACCTTCAGCAACTCATCGACCGTCTTGATCTTGTGACGATACTTTTTGGTAAGAGAAGCCAGCATGATGATCAGTGCTTACCGAGATACTGAAACCACGTTTGTGTGGCCTTGGCGATCGACTCGGGGTCCCACAGAGGAGCATCCTGCCATACATCGATCTCCTTCAACATACGCCCCACGCCTTCCTTGAAGCCCACCTTTGGCTTCCATCCCAGATCCCGTTGAATCTTTGAGATGTCTGCCCAGGTGCAATCCGGCTCGCCGGGGCGCTTTGGGATGTAGACCTTCTCGCCCCCCAGCAACTCCACCAGCCGGTTGACCGGCTGCGGATTGCCGGCGCCCAGGTTCCAGATCTGCCCCGTGAGCCGGGTCTCCGCCGCCAGCCGGAATGCTTCCGCGACATCTGTGACGTAGAGAAAGTCGCGCCGCTGCGTGCCGTCGCCCACGACGGTGAAGGGCTTGCCCGCGAGCTTCTGCTTGAAAAACACCCCGAACACCGCGCCGTATACGCCGGTGGTGCGCACTCGCGTGCCGTAGGCGTTGAAGATGCGGATCGAGTTGACGGGCAGCCCGTAGACTTGCTGCCAGTGAAAGCAGGCCTGCTCGCCCATGTATTTGCTGAGGGCGTAAGGGTACTGCGGCGCGATCGGATGATCCTCCCGCGTCGGCGTAGCGGCAAGCCCGTAGCACGAGGACGACCCGGCGTAAACGAACTTCGCGACACGTGTGCGGCGGGCGCATTCCAGGACGTGCACCGTACCCTGCACGTTGGCCGAGAGGTATTCCATCGGGCGCTCGATTGAAGGAACGATGTCGCCGATGCCCGCAAAGTGAATGACGTAACGCGCTCCTTCGAACAACCCGCTTCCCGGCTGGAGGCTTCTCACGTCGCCGCGCTCGAAGCTGAAATCCGGATTGCCCGAAAGGTGCGCGATGTTGCTCTCCCTGCCGCTCACCAGATTGTCGATGGCCCGGACTTTGTAGCCGTGCGCGAGGAGATTATCCACCATGTGGCTGCCGATGAAGCCGGCGGCTCCGGTGACCACGGCTACAGGGTTAGCGCTCATTTGATGCCGAGGCGCTTCATCCGCCTGACATTGAAGTAGATGTCGTCTTCCATGCTGTCGCGAAGTTTGCCGGCCTTGAACGCCTTGCACAGGTCCCGTGCGGCATCCTCGATCGTGTGCTTGGCCCTGAAGCCCAACACGCGCGCGATCTTGTCCGAGTTGATGTGATAGGAACGGATGTCGTCCGTCGGCGTCGTGACGATCTCGATCTCGCCCTTCTCCGGGAATTCCTCCTGGACCACGCGCTTGACGATCCTCGCGATGTCCATGATGCTCAGGTTCTGGTAGCCGGCGTTGAAGGTCTGGCCGGCGATCTTGTCGTCCGGGACCTTGAGCAGCAGCTCGTAGAGATCGCACATGTCCTGTATGTGCAGGTTGGGCCGCAGCTGCACTCCGCCGAAGACCGTGATCTTCCCTTTGCTGACGGCGTGGTTCGTCAAAATATTGACGGAGAGGTCCATGCGCGTTCGCGGGCTGTAACCACAGACCGTCGCCGGCCGGATCGTCACGCACACGAAGCCCGGAGACTGGTGTTTCCACAGAAGCGGCTCGCACATCCCTTTGTACCGGTTGTAGAGCGTGAGCGGCACCAAAGGGTGATCTTCGGTGACATTCGGCTTGTCCGATACCCCGTACACCGAACTGGACGAGCAGTAGATGAAGCGTTTCACACCGGCTTTCTTGGCAGCGATCACCATCGGCTCGAACGCATTGAGATTGACGCTGGTGCTCAGTTTCTCGTCGAGCTCGAAGCTCGCATCGTTTGAGATGCAAGCCAGGCCGACGACGGCTTCGATGTCTTTGAACGCCTCCGCGAGCTTGGACGTTTCGCGGATATCTCCCTCGACGAATTTCATGTTGGGGTGCGGGGGAAGGTGCTTCTCGTACCAGAAGGTATCGTAGACCGTGACGTTATAGCCCGCTTTCAGAAGTTGCGGCGTGAGGACGCAGCCGACATAGCCCGCCCCTCCTGTGATCAGGATGTTCTTCAAGGTGCCTCTGTGATGAAAAGGAAAAGAATGAAACTAGCCGGCCGCCCGCTGGTGCTGTGCGGTGCCGGTGGCAATGTCGATGGTGTAACCCGCGGCCCGCGCGTCTTTGTAGAACATCTCGACGGTTTCGAGCGAGTAGCCGTCGAGGTCTTTGCCTACGAGTGAGAGCTTCTTGAGGATGTCGTTGGTGGCGGTGATGATGTGACAGCCGATCGAGTCCGCCTGGAAGATATTGAGGAGCTCGCGCGGGCTCGCCCAGATCAGCTCGGCTTTTGGCCTGGCCTTGAGTATTTTCACCGCCTCCGCCATGAGCGGCACCGGATCACGCCCGGTGTCGGCTACTCTGCCTGCGAATACCGAAACGATCGCGGGTGTCTGCGGCGCCAGGCATTCCGTCACGTGCCGCACCTGATCCAGGGCGAGGATCGCCGTGACGTTGACCTGCACCCCCGCCTTCGACAAACGCCCAACGAGCGGTCCCGAGAACTGGCGCCTGGTGTTGGTCACGGGAATCTTGACATTGACGTTCTTGCCCCAGGACGCGATTTCGTAAGCCTGCCGCTCCATCTCGTCGAAGTCGTCGGCGAACACCTCGAACGAGATCGGCCGGTCGGGAATCGCAGACAGCACTTCCCCAGCGAACGCCCTATAGTCGGCAATCCCCGCCTTACGCATCAAGGTGGGATTGGTGGTGAAGCCCTTGATCAGGGGATTTGCGTACATTTCTTTCATGCCGGCGAGGTCGGCGCCGTCGGCGAAAAGTTTGACCCGTAAATCGGTAACTGAACGCATATGAGTCCTCCCCGGATCTAACGCGAAAGAATGAATCGGGCTGCGGCAGCCAGAGAGCGAACGTTCTTGTCTGGTACGGCGCGCCGCGGTTGAGAGTAGTATCGATTAATCAACACCTTATAACAACCAGCCGCCTTGCCGGCGGAAATATCGCCGTCGCGATCACCCACTATGTAGCTGTTTTTTAAATCAATTTTCCACCGCTTCGCGGCGGCGAGCAGCATGCCGGGCTTGGGTTTGCGGCAGGCGCAACCGGCGTCCTGGCGGTGGGGACACATGCGGATGTCATCCACCGGCACGCGCGCCCGGAGCTTC
>Ga0209640_10006346_pt1 | contig 10349 bp, 10 predicted proteins | sample RifCSP10_1_FD_184018 | JGI IMG/M metagenome (GOLD analysis project Ga0209640, IMG submission 184018) | Soil microbial communities from Rifle, Colorado - Rifle CSP2_sed 10_1 (SPAdes) (version 2) | ecosystem: Environmental > Terrestrial > Deep subsurface > Rock core/Sediment | place: Rifle... | reverse complement strand
TATCTGACCTAAGCCTTCTTTTTTCAAAGTAAAAAAGTCAGCAAAAAATTTAGTAAAAATCGGAATTATTCTAATTAGAGAATTTAAGGGATTGATGTTAAGAGTAGTTTGTCTTTCGAAGAAGAATTTTTTGAATGCGTTGTAATTAATAAAACCGTGACGCAAGTCAAAAAAGACAAGGGGAGACATCAAAGTTAAAAAGATAATGATCCCTAAACTACTGAATAAAAGTAACTTTTTTGAATTTAATTCTTTTTTATTTATCAAAAATCCGATTAACCAAACAAGTCCGACAATCGGCAGCAATAAAGTTCCCAAATAATGCATCTGCAGAGCAAAAGCCAAAGAAATTCCAGTTAATAATAACCAAACCGGTTTCTTTTTCTCAAAAGCCATCCAAAGAGAATAGAAAGTCAAAAGAGCAAAAAAAGGCATAGGGTTCGGATTCCAGGAAGAGCGGGAATAAAATATATTTACCGGTGAGACAGCATAAAGGCTTGCTGCAATTAAACCGACATTTGTTTTAAAAAATTGTTTACCGACAAAATACACAAGCCAAACCGTTAAAATTCCCAAAACAGCAACCATGATTGCCGGACCAACAGGATTAAATCCGGTAACAAATAGTGGTAATGCCATTAGATAGTAGTAAAGGGGACCGAGGTACATGTTTCCTATAGAGGTGGGGGGGCCAATTAAAATAACATCTCCCCTTTCAAGCAAAGCTTTTACAATTAAAACGTCCCGCCCCTCATCACCCAAAAAAGTCAAATACTGGTCAATTTTGTAAAGACGCAAAAAAGCAGCGACTACTAAAATTAACGTAATAATCGCAAATTCCAGTTTGTGTAATTTAATCCAACTAATAAATTTGTTCATAGTTTATAGTTTGTAGTTTGTAGTCTGAATTCAAATTGACACATCTATGAACTACCAGCTACTTACTACCCACTAACTTTGGGTACATCAAAATTAGCTCTTTAAAAGCTCTTAAAATTACTTTAAAACTTGCTCCAGTTTGCCGGCCACCAGTTCTCGGGTAATGCGTAACCGGTACTTCAACTATTTTAAACCCGGCTTTTTTTGCTTTAATTAACAGTTCACTGGAAATAAATGCGCCAGAAGTTTCAAGTCTGTCGACTTTCTCAAAAACATCTTTTTTAATCAGTTTAAACGCACAATCTATATCTTTTACGTTTAAACCAAACAGGATTTTATTCAACATTCCCCAGGCTTTGGCATTTAATTTCCGAATAAGAGGATCTTTGCGGTTTTCCCTAAACCCGATGATTAAATCTGCTTCACCTACATATTTGAGCATGCGGTCAAGTTGCCGAATATCAAACTGGCCGTCCGAATCGTTAAATGCAATCCAGGAATACTTACTTTGATACCAACCTGAAGTTAAGGCGCCTCCGTAACCTTTGTTAACGGGATGTCTTATCAGCCTAACATTTTTATTCGTTTTAATTATTTGAGATACTAAATTTTGGGTATTATCTTTGGAACCGTCATCAACGACTATGACTTCAAAATTATTAGCCACGACCGGCAGGTACTCAAGCGCCTTTTTGACCGTGCTGTTGATATTTGCTTCTTCATTATATGCGGGAAAAAAGAAGGAAAGCCCGTCAATTTGTTTCATTTTCGTTTTTTTCAGTTTACCATAGAGGCTAAACTGGGGTATATTAAGTATAGACACATATAACGAACCCGCCTTTGGTTAAACATGCCGGATAATAAAACCAAAAAAAACTTATTAATTCTTGCAATTATCACTATAGGCTCCACTCTTTTGATTTGGCTTCCTTTCATTTTGGATTTAAAATCCTTTTGGAATTTAATTTACCCCGGCGGGGGAGTCGCAACTCTTTGGCGTAATTTCGACGGATTAAATTATATTGCTGTTGCAAAAAGTTTCTATAATCCCCTAACTTTACAGGAAAATTTTTCTTCCTTAGGGCTTGCGCCTATTTACTTTGCCTCACACTTCCCGCTTTATCCAATGTTCATTGCACTTGCCTCCCCCGTTTTTGGCTTTTTGAACGGAATGTTAATAGTCACGACAACCTTTAGCGTACTTTCGGTTTGGATATTTTATCTTTTAGTCAAAGATTTTAAGTTAACCGAAAATCCCTTGTGGCTCTCCTTAATTTTTCTTGCACTCCCCGCCCGCTGGGTAATCGTCCGCTCCGTCGGATCAAACGAACCTTTGTTTATTTTTTTGGTTTTGGCAACTTTTTACTTGACAAGAAAAAGTAAATATTTTTTGGCAGGTATTGTTGCCTCACTTGCCGTCTGGACCCGCTCTCCCGCCGTAATTTTAGTTGCAGCTTTGGGATTTTCGGTTTTTGGACACTGGTTATTGGCTTTGGTTAAAAATCACAAAGTTAAATTTCCTACTTATGCGTTGCCTCTAATCGCCTTTCCGATTGCCGCCGCATTAGGTTTGTTTTATCTGTACTTTGTTCAATTCGGAGATTTTTTTGCTTATTTTCATTCAGGAGATAATATCCACTTAACTCTTCCGCCATTCCCTGTTTTCAATAAAGAACAATATTGGGTCGGAACTTTTTGGCTTGAGAACATTATTTATGTCTACCTATTTTTAGCAGCAGGCGCAATTGTTTTATGGCAAAAAAAACTTTACGATTTGGCAATCTTTGTCGGTTTGTTTTTTATCGCATCGTCATTTATCGCCCATCTTGATATCGGCCGGTACATACTGCCCGCTTTTCCGTTTGTCTTGATTGCATTTGAAAAGTTTTTAGTATCGCGTGAATTTAAAATCGCTTTTATAATTTTACTTATCCCGATTTACTTATTCACGCAAAATTTCTTAATAGGAAACATCTCCCCCATCACCGACTTCACACCGTTTAGATAGAAACTTGACATATATTTTTTAAATGCTACAAGTAAAGATATGAAGGTAGAATCAGTTACGTTTATAAATGAAGGTCAACAAATAGTTGGAATGTTCCACGTTCCAGACAAAACTCCTGCACCATTGGTAATTCTTTGCCATGGAGGCGGTGCAAACAAATTAGGTAGTTGGACCGGATTTTTTGTCAAAGCTGCGCGAGCATTTTGCCGAGAAGGTTTTGCAGTATTGAGATTTGATTTTATAGGTTGTGGAGATTCAGATGGAGAGTATGAAAACCAAACAACAACCTCTATGCTTAGTGATCTTAAAATAGTTATAGACGAAACTGGGAAACGCAAGGAAATTAATAATAAAAAAATTGCCCTAGTTGGCCACAGCCAAGGCGGTTACATCTCACTACTTCACGCTGCAAAAGATAAAAGAGTTAGATTATTAGTAGAATGGATGGGCCGCGCAGTAGATATAATTGATTTTTGGAATAAAAGCTGGAATCTAGAAATTGATCGTAAGGGATACTTTATGAGTGGTGGCTTTAAAGTAACTAAAAATTATCGCAATGATAGTTTAAAATACCGCTCAAACGAATCAATTAAATCTTTAAAAATTGCAGTCGGGCTAATTTATGGAGAAATGGACGAAATTATCCCTCCTGCAGAAGGACAAATCATAAAAGACGCTTTAAAAGACAAAGTGGAATTTAAGATTATGCCATACTTAAATCATGATTTTTCAGGAGAAGAAAATCAGAAAGAAATTATCAAAACTACTTTAGGCTGGCTTAAAAAGTGGCTTTAAATAAATTTGACTTCAACAATCGCCAGGATTAAAATCAGCTTCAATGATTGAGAGACAAAAAGACTACTTTTTAACGGCTCCCGAAGGGCTTGATTGGCAGCAACTTGAGGCGATAAACAAAGAAGCCGGAATAAATTGTGATGCCGAAAATAATTCGCTAAAATTTCCCGGGCTTGGCGGAGTTTTTTCCTGGATACAAAAAGTGCCTGAAAATAAAATTGAAAAATTTGAAGAAATTTTACCCAATTTTGGAATTAAGGTTATTTACAGCGGATTTCTAAGCGATTAAAGAAGTTGTTGAAAATTAAAAATTAAGTGTTAGAATTATTCGACCTGCCTCGAAGTTTATGAATTCTCCTGAAAATAATTTTGGAGGCAGAGAACAAGAACCTTCTTCCGTCTATAAAAACATTCAAAACGTAATAAAAAATAACCCAAACCTCCTTGCTACTCAAAAATCGGATCTACTTGATCGCATAGAAAAAGCAATTATTCCGGTGATGTTGACAAATAATCTTGGAATTTCTGAAAAAAACCTGCAAGATCAGGAATCTGTCCATTCTGAAATCGCAAGTATTAGATTGCAAATTCAAGGACTCGGTCAGAGAGTTTCTTTAAAAGATGAACAAATAGAACAACTTCGATTGCAACTGGAGGAGGCAAAGAAGGAACAAGACAAACCCGACAAATCTGATAACGAAGTTATTGAATTACTCAAAATAAAATTGGAAGTATTTCAAGACTTTGTTAAAGATTTAAAAGAACTTGCGGAATCTGATGAAATTGAAGATGAAGATGAGATACATTCAGACATCGAATTCATAATTGAAGAAGTATTCAGAAGTTTACTTAACATAACAACAAATGATCTGCTTCCGCTCGAATCCAGAGAATTAAATGAAATTATCAAAATCCATACCAAAGTCTTACCTGTAGTTTACAAAGACTCAATTAAAAGCTCAATTTATGATCTTGAGGAAGAATTGAAGGAATTTGAAAAAAATAACAACTAACACCCAACCTACTGATCGACCACAGTCTGCTTCGATTTAGAACTTTTTGCGCTCCAGATTACCCGCGTATTCCAGATATAATTCCAGGAAAGTCCTAAAAGTACTCCGATTGCGTTTGAGAATAAGTAAAATATGCCAAAAACCGTTGTTAAAACGTTTACTGTTGCAACCGAAATTATCGGTGAACCGATCGAAGTTATGTTAAATTCTATAAATCGTTTACCAATAAATCCTTTTTGCGGCCGTCTTCGAAACGTCCACTTTTCGTGCAGGATAAAGTTTGACAAAATTGAGCTTTCAACGGCAATAATCGAAGAAGCAAGTAACCTTATATCCGGATGGGTTCCTAAAATAAAATTCATTGATGTACCCTTAGTGGGCAAAAATAAATCTCCCAAAACTCCGTCGTAAAGTAAGTACAACAGGGCTGAATTTATCAAGAATCCGATCGTTCCGACAACCAAAAATTTAATCATAATAGCCGATTGTCTGGCTCTGACGCGAAGATCGTAAACTATAACGTCAAAGATATAGCGAAAAGTGTTCATTTTTGACCGTCCCCTTTTTCGGTCAACAAACACGATCGGTACTTCCGCAAAATTGGCTTTGGCTCTTAGGGCTTCAACGACAAAGGCGATTTGAAATACGAAGCTTGGTTTTTGCCAGGGAATGGCATTAACGTTGATTTTTTTGTAAAGATCAGCTTTGAAGGCACGGAACGAAGTTGTCCATTCGTGAACTTTGTAAAAACCCGTTAATAGTCTGCTTACAATTGATGCTCCGAATGAAAATATGCGCCTGATAAGCGATAAATTATTTGAACCTCCCTTAACAAATCTCGATCCGATAACCAAATCGGTGTTATCGTTTAAGGCATTTAATAATTTTGGGATATCGTTCGGATTGTGGGAAAGATCACCGTCCATTTGCATTAATATATCCGCTCCCAACTTTTCAACGCCAAAATTAAATCCGTAAATTAAACCGACCCCTATGCCTCTTTTTTTAACGTCGAGATAGTGAACCTTGGGATTGTTTTGGGAAATTTTTGTGACGATTTGGGACGTTTTATCCGGAGAGTGAGAATCGGCAACTAAAATGTTTAGGTCAAATTCCGGTAATTTTTGCTGCTGATTTATTATTGCGGGGATTAAATCGCCGATATTTTCTTCTTCGTTATAAGTGGGGATAACAATGACAACTTTGCGCACTCCTTTTTTAGACCCTTTCCCTCCAGTAATTGAGAAGATCTTCCATTGTCTTTTCAAAAGGTATTTGGGGTTTCCAACCGGTCATTTTAACAAATTTGGAGTTGTCGCCGATTAAAATCGGAACGTCCGACGGCCTCATGCGCGTAGGGTCTTCCTGTATTTTAATATTTGCAACTTTTGACATATCCATTAACAGTTTCAATACGTCTTTAATTTTCCAGGCTTTGCCCGAGCAGATATTATAAACCTCTCCTGCTTCGCACTTTTCGGTCGCTAAAAGGTAGGCTCTTACCATATCCCTAACGTCTGTATAATCCCGCTGGGCCTCTAAATTACCGACTTTAATGACCGCTTCTTTCTTTCCCTTCTCGATTTCGGCAATTTGCTTGGCAAAAGTAGATTCAGCAAAAACTTCTCCGCGTCTCGGGCCTGTGTGGTTAAAACCGCGGGTTCTGATTATGTTTAAATTGTAACTTTGAGTATATTGGTAACCCAAATAATCCATTGCAACTTTTGAAACTGCATAAGGCGACAGGGGCCTTAGCGGATTCTCTTCTTTAACGGGAACTTCGTCCGGTTTAACAAGACCATATTCTTCCGAAGAGCAGGCAATTTGTATCGGGCAGTTCAGTTTATTTTTTCTGACCGCTTCAAATAAATTTGAGGAACCGACAACGTTAATTTCCAGGGTAACAGAAGGCGAAATCCAGGAAGACGGTACGTATGATTGTGCAGCCAGATGAAAAATAACGTCAGGCTTAATTTCAGAAGTAATATTGTCTAAAGAGTGGGAATCTAAAAGATCTGCTTCAACTAAATTAATTTTGTTTTCGATGTGGGTAATATTTTCTTTTTTTGATCTCCACCGGGCAATGCCATAGACTTTCCAGCCTTTATCCAGCAAAAGCTCGCTCATATGTGAACCGGCAAAACCTGCTATTCCGGTTATTAACGCATTTTTAACTTTACTCATCTTCCAACTCCAAAATATATAAAACCTAACTCTTTTGCCCTTTTAGGATTAAAAAAATTCCTTCCGTCAACAATTACCGGATTTACCATTTGTTTTTTAATATCTTCTAAATCAATTTGCTTAAATTCGTCCCATTCCGTAACAAGAAGCAAGGCAGATGCGCCTGACAAAGCATCAAGAGCACTATCACAGTATAGCAAATCCGGAAAGATTTTTTTAGCATTATTCATGGCCTTAGGATCATAAACTGCAACTTTAGCACCTTTTTCTAAAAGTTGTTTTATAATTTTTAAAGAAGGGGCTTCTCTAATATCGTCCGTGTTCGGTTTAAATGCAAGACCCCAAACCGCTACTTTCGCTCCACTCAATTTAATATTTGGGATTTTTTCCAATTTTGAGATAATCTTTTGAGGCTGCTGACTGTTTATCTGATTAACGGCTTTTAATAGCGAAAAATCATACCCGAATTTATCGGCAATTGAAATAAATGCTAAAACATCTTTTGGCAAACACGAACCTCCGTAACCGACACCGGGGTTTAGAAAAATTCTGCCGAGCCGCCTGTCAGCGCCAACCCCGTTTAAAACTGCTTCAACATCAGCTCCTACCAATTCGCAAATACCAGCCAGCGCATTTGCAAAGGATACTTTAGTTGCCAATAGTGCATTTGAGGCATATTTAATCAGTTGTGCCGACCTGATATCCGTCAAAATTCTCTCACCTGAAATTGGTGCGTGAATTTCGAGCAGGATTTTTTTCGCCTGTTCGCTTTGTGTTCCGACAACTATCCTGTCAGGATGCATCGCATCAACAAGGGCTGAACCTTCCCGCAAAAACTCCGGATTAGCGGCAAACTCGAATTTCTCGCCGGAGTTTTTTCTGACTATTTCTTCCAATTCTTCTTCGTGACCGATGGGAATTGTTGACTTGATGGCAATCGTCGTATAACCCTTCAAATTTTTTGCCGTCGATTCAACCGAGGAAAAAAGCTGGGACAAATCTGCTTCACCGTTATTTTTTGGCGGAGTTCCTACACAAATGAAAACAATTTTTGAATTAGGTACGCTATTTTTATAAGAAGACGTAAAGATGAGTCTCTTATTCTTTAAATTTTTTTTGATAGTATCTTCCAGTCCCGGCTCAAAAAATGGCGGAGTTCCTTTTTTTAAATTTTCTATCCTTTGCTCATCTACATCAATGCAAAAAACTTTATTGCCGAGTTCACTAAATACGACTGCCGTTACCAAACCGACGTAACCGGCTCCTACTATAGTAACTGTCACGAAACCTCCTTTTGGGTTTGGATTTGTTTTTTCAAACTTTGCAGGGAATTTTGGAAGTCCTGCATTTGGAAATCATAATCTTTCATATATTTTTGAAGTTTATCATTTTTTAATCCTCCGCTTGGAGGCCTTTTGGCCCTGTCGCCGTTTTTAAGCTGCCAGTCAAACAAATCTCCTTTTGGAACTAAATTGGGATCAAATCCGAAAATTTGAGCGATAATTCTTGCGGCATCATAAGCCGATAAAGTCGTATTATCGACAACGTGCCAAATTCCAGTTTTCTTGTTCTTAATTAAAATATCAAGAGCTTTTGCCAAATTATCAATATAAGTTGGAGTTAAAAGTTGATTTACAAACATCGGATATAAGTCCTTACTCTTAAATCCCGCTAATATATTCCTAACAAAATCACCCTTGCCCTCAAAACTTGCCCGATAAGGATACGCGGTTCTGACAATCAGGTGGTTAACTTGAGAACTCATTAATTCACTTTCGGCCAGCTTTTTAGTCCAGCCGTACCAACCCACGTCACTCCTTGCGGCTGCCGTTTTATCATCTTCTGCGTAAGGGCCTTTTTTACCGTCAAATACAAAATCGGTCGAAAAATGGACCAAAGTCATGTTAAATTCCCGACAAACATCGGCTAATTTTTTGACAACCCCGACATTTAACTTATAAGTTAACCCTTCAGGATTGTCTTTATCACCTACGTTTTCCGCCAAATCAACATTGGTTTGGGCGACAAAATTAACAACGTATTCACCTAAGTATTCTTTAAAAACATTTTTAATTTCGTCAGCGGTTGCAGTTACTATGTTTAATTGTTCGGAAGGAAATTTCGTTTTGGTTTTTGCGTTTTGGTAATCAAAGCCGACAACGCGGGATTCGCCTGTTAAATCCAGAAATCTTGACGCGATCATTGAATTGTAGCCGATTACAAGCATTTTTTTAGATTCTTTTAATTCCGGCAGGATGGAATTGGATTCATTATTGTTTTGTTCCTTCATTTAATACTTTTGCAGGAAATAAATCCTTTAAAAATTTACCGGATTGGTCTTTTTCGGATACGAGGGGATTGTTTGTCTGCCAGGGTATATTCAAATCAGGATCGTTGTAAAGAATATATTTTTCTTTTCCCACAACCCAATTTTCACTCGTTAAATAATTATAATCAGCAGAAGGCGTTAAAACCAAAAACCCGTTCCCGCAATTTTTGGGGATGAAAACGCCGGACCAGTTATCCTCTCCTAAAAGAATGGATACGTGTTTGCCAAAAGTTTGCGAATCTTCACGAAGGTCCACGACTATCTGTTGAACAAGCCCGTTTAAAACCGTCACTAATTTGTGCCAGGGGGCAATGTGCAGTCCTCTTAGGGTATCTTTTTGGGAACGTGAATGATTAGCCTGAACAATGTCGAATGAAAATCCCAAACGGTCATCAAGCTCATTTTTTCGGAACGTTTCCCTAAAAAAACCCCGCGAGTCGGCAAAAACCGGTCTTTTAATAACAAAAACGCCTGATATGTCCGACTCTTCAATATAATCCTGCATAGTCTTTATCTTTTTTGATATTGTTTTTCGTAATACTGCCTAAAACTTTTTCCTTTTAACTTTTTCCACCAGTTGCGATTTTGTTTATACCAATTGACGGTTTTTTCCAAAGCCTCATCAAAAGAAAATTCAGGTTTAAAACCAAGTTCATTTTTTATTTTTGACGGGTCAATTGCATATCTTCGATCGTGTCCCGGCCTGTCTTTAACGTACTCAATATAAGACTCGTCTTTGCCCATTAATTTTAAAATTTTGGCTGCCAGATCAATATTTGACATCTCGGACTCGGCACCTATTAAATAAGTCTCTCCGATTTTGCCTTTTTCCAAAACCAGTTCAATCCCCCGGTTGTGATCATCAACAAAAATCCAATCTCTTATATTTTTACCATTACCATAAACTGGAATTTTTTTGTTCTGATGTGCTAACAATATTGTTTTTGGAATTAGTTTTTCTGGAAATTGTCTAGGTCCATAATTGTTAGTGCATCTGGTTATCAAGCAATCACAATCATACGTCACAACAAAAGAATTTAGTAAAAGCTCTGCAGCTGCTTTTGTTGCTGCATACGGACTGGATGGATTAAATTTAGAGTTCTCAGTTGCGCTTTCAGTTTTTAAACTTCCAAATACTTCG
>Ga0209640_10006343_pt1 | contig 10351 bp, 8 predicted proteins | sample RifCSP10_1_FD_184018 | JGI IMG/M metagenome (GOLD analysis project Ga0209640, IMG submission 184018) | Soil microbial communities from Rifle, Colorado - Rifle CSP2_sed 10_1 (SPAdes) (version 2) | ecosystem: Environmental > Terrestrial > Deep subsurface > Rock core/Sediment | place: Rifle... | reverse complement strand
CCATCGAACGGCAGATGGCGCGACCCACGAAGCCCTGCTCGAAGACGAGCGATTCGCGGCAACCACAAGTCGAACGATCATCGACGTCGTTCGAGCAACGCGCGCGGGACGGTTCCGATGAGCAGCGACCAGGCGCCGCTCGGCCGGCTAGCTGCTGAGGCGTTCGGGCGCGCGGAGGTGTTGGTGGATGAGTGCGACGGCCATGGCGCCTTCGCCAACGGCGGAGGCGACGCGCTTGATCGAACCGTGGCGGACGTCGCCGGCGACGAAGAGGCCGGGCTGGCTCGACTCGAGAAACAGCGGTGGCCGTTCGAGCGGCCACGCAGGTTGCCCTTCCGCAATCAGGTCTGGCCCAGTGACGAGGAACCCGTGGTCGTCGCGACGTAGCCAGCCCTCGACGCCCGCCGTCGTCGGACGAGCGCCGATCATGACGAATAGCGCGTCCGCTCCGGCCTCGACCTCGTCGCCGAGCTCGTCGTCGCGGATCACGACCGAGGCGAGCCGTTCGTCCCCGCGAGCCTCGACCACCTCCGCCCGGTTCCGCACCTCGATCCTCTCGTGCGCCTCGATCCGGTCGACGAGATACCGCGACATGCGGCGGTCGAGCGAGTCCGAGCGGCAAACGACAGTGACGCTGCGGGCGACGTCGGCAAGCGAGAGCGCCGCCTGGCCCGCCGCGTTCGCGCCGCCGACGACGACCACGTCGCAGTTGCGGCAGAGCGCGGCCTCGGCGGGCGACGAACCGTAGTGGACGCCGGCGCCGATCAGCCCGTCCACGCCCGGCGCCTCGAGCCGGCTGTAGTGGACCCCGTTCGCGGCGACCGCAGCGCGCGCCTGCACCGCCTCACCGCCGGTGAGCTCGATCGCGAAGCGGGCGCCATCGCCGGGCATGGCTCGGAGGAGCTCGACGCCGACGAGGATCTCCGCGCCGAGCCGGAGCGCCTGCGCATGGATGCTGGCGGCAAGCTCGGCGCCGCTGATTCCGTCGGGGAAGCCCGGGTAGTTCTCGATGCGCCCACTCGTTCCGGCCTGCCCGCCCGGCGCGATCGCCTCGACGACGAGGGTCCGCAGCCCCTCGGAAGCGGCGTAGAGCGCGGCAGTCAGACCGGCCGGGCCGGCGCCCAGGATCGCAACGTCGTAGAGCTCGTGCTGCGGGCGCGTGGGCAGGCCGGCGCGCGTCGCGAGCTCGTGCTTGAACAGCTTCGTCTCGCGATACGCCTGCTGCTCTTCGGCGGAGAGCCCAGATTCGGCGCCGTGCCGCGTCGCGGGGACGTACCGCGTGCGCATGAACTGCGCGGGCCCCTCGAGCATCGAGCCGTCCTCGAATAGGGCGCATGGGAAGCGGACGTCGCTCAGCGCGCGGTCGGCGGCGAGGATGCGTGCGAGTGGATCGTCGTCGACGTCGACCCAGCGGAAGGCGACGCCGTTCCTGGACAGGAACTGCCGCATCTCGGCAGCGCCGGGCGTTGCGGCCCTGCCGAGCAGGTAGACGAAGGCGGCGGGGCGCCTCAAGCTGAGGATGCGGCGGCGGGTGCGACATCGAAGCTGAACATCATCCCGCTCTCGTGATGCTCGGCGATATGGCAGTGGGCCATCCAGCGCCCCGGGTTACTGACCTCGAGCAGGATGTCCACGGTTTCGCCGGTCCGCACGAGCACGGTGTCCTTCCAGACGAGGTTCGGTTCAGGCATGCCGTCACGCGAGAGCACGAGGAAACGCCCCGCGCCGTGGATGTGGAAGGGATGGGGCATCGGGTGATCGGAGTCCATCTCGTTGACGAGGCGGATCTTCACCTGGTCACCGACACGGAAGCGCCAGGCGATGGCGGCGTTCTCCGCACCGGTGGAGCGGTCGACGAGCTTCCAGCGCATGTTCGCTGGCGTGGTCATCCGGTTCACCTCGACCATGTCGTCTTCCCACTCAATGCCTTGCGCAGTGTCGTGAGCGTGCTCGTGGGAGTGATCATGGTGACTTTCGTGGTCGTGCATGGCGTGCTCGTGGTGTCCGTGCTCGTCGTGGCCGTGCTCGTGGCTGCTCTCGCCGAGAAGGTGGGCGGGGATGAGCTTCATCCCACACTTGGGGCAATGGTCGGGAGCGTCGCTCGTAACCTCTGGATGCATCGGACAGGCGTACGTCGTATCGGCCGGCGCCGCGGTCGCGAGGAGCGTCATCCCGCATTTCGGGCAGCGACCCGGTCCCTCGCTTACCACCTCCGGATGCATCGGGCAGGCATAGACAACGGGTCCTTCGGGCGTGCCGAGGTCCATCTCGGCCACGAAGGCGAGCGTCTTGTCGGGCTCGGCTTCGAGGTAGCGCTCCACCCGGCGCCTCTCGCTCACCATGTCGGGATTCGTCCGCACGCGCTCGAAGTCGTCGGCTAGGGGCGGCTCCGCGCTCTCGTCCCCGACCGTGATCGCTGCGAGTCGGTACGTGCGCTGCGGCGTCTGGTGCTCGAGCGCGAACGCTCCCGACTCGGCGAAGTGAACGTCGACAATCAAACGCTCGGAGGGAGCGATCAAGAGCTGTTCGACGAACTCCTCGCGCTCGTAGTGTCCGCTGTCCGCCCCCACGAGCTTCATCCGCACACCGGGTAGCGCGACATTGAAGACGCGCGTGTTCGCCGTGTTCGTGAGGTAGAAGCGGATCACCTCTCCTCGTGCTGCCTCGAGCTCGAGATCGGGCTCGCCAGAAACGAGCATGACGTTTCCGAAGCGACCCATCGCCACGTGCGTTGTCTCTTCCGGGCTGAAGGCGGCCACCTTCCCGTCCTCGATCAGGATGTCGTCGAGCGTCAGGGCGACCTCGCGGTGCGCAGGCGGCCAGTACTCGGGATCACTCGGGACGACCAGGATGTTCCCGTAGAGACCCATCTCCTGGCCGTAGTCCTCGCGGATGTGCGGGTGGTACCAGTGCGCGCCAGGGTCGGGAAAGCTCAGTTCATAGGTGAACGTCTCGCCTACGGGGATCGGAGCCTGCGTCTCGTGCGTTCCGTCGTAGCGGTTCTCAAGGCGTAGGCCATGCCAGTGGACCGTCGCTTCGAGATCTCCTTCATTCGTGACATGGACGATCAGCTTCGAGTCTTGCCTCACCCTGAGGGTCGGACCGGGAACCGAACGGTTGTAGGCGAGCATGCGCACGGTGTCGTCGCCGATCGTCTTCGCGACGGGCTCGATCCGAAGATCGAACTCATCGCCGTCCTGGAGCTCGATGACCTCGGGGCGCGTGACCTCGGCGAGACCCGTGGTCTCTCTGGAAAACGCCTCCGGCTTCACGTCAGCCTCCTCAGCTCGCGAGAGTGTCCCCGCGTTGCACGAAGTGTTTCGCGTTCACGCCGTTCGTGCTGTGCAGCCTGGATCTGCTCCGCGATGAACTCCGCGTCGTCCTTGACCCATCCGACGAGCGCCGAGCCTCGGGTATGCTGCCACGAAAGGCCGAGGAAGTAGAGACCCGGAACATCGGTCACGCCGCGCCGGTGCTTGATACGCCCGGAGGAATCGAAGATAGGCGCATCGATCCAGGAATAGTCGGAGCGATACCCGGTCGCCCAGATCACGGCATCGACCTCGAGCTCGCTACCGTCGGCAAAGGTCGCAGTACGGCTCGAGGCGCCGGTGACGCGCGGCTTCAGCTCGACGCCGTGGCGACGTACATCGCGCGGGCTCGACCCGATGAGCGTGTCGCGATGCTGCATGCGCTGGCCGATTCGCGTCTCGACCGTCTTATTGATGAGGCCGGTCCTGGTGAGCCACCAGAAGAGATCGCGGCCGAGAAACCGCTGGGGCAGCGGCGTTTGCCTCGATCCCACCGCGAGGTAGACGCGGTGCGTCGCCGAGAGCTCCTTCGCGATCTGGTACCCGGTGTTTCCGCCTCCGACCACCAGAACGGTTCCAGGTGGAACGCCGCTCGGCTGCATGTAGCCGGTGCTGTGGACCTTAAAGACCTCAGGCGAGAGCTCTCCGGAGATGGCGGGGATGCGCGGAACCTGGAAGGGCCCGGTGGCGACCACGACCTGGTCCGCCAGGATGCGCGTCTTGTCGAATTCGATGACAAACGCGCCGTCACGTGAGCTGAGCCTGCGAACGGGAGTGTTCAGTCGTACAGGGAGCTTGAACGTCTCCGCGTACTCCTCCAGGTATGCGACCACCTCGTCCCTCGTCGGGTACCCGTCGGGGTCGCCGGGGAACGGCATTCCCGCCAGCGCGGAGTACCGTCGTGGCGTGAAGAGGACGAGCGAGTCCCACCGGGTCCGCCAGGCGGCACCGATCGAGTCCGCCGCCTCAAGAATCACGAAGCGCTGCCCTTCGCGGGCGAGGTTGTAGCCGATGGCCAGACCCGCTTGGCCGCCTCCGACCACGGCCACGTCGAAGTGCTCCTGATTGTCCGGCAGGTTCTCTGCGCGAGCCGATTGCAGCGGGTTGCTCACCCGGGAAACGCTATCCCATGGCAAGTGGCGCGAGCGGACGTGACAGCGCTTGAGGTCTCCGAGTCAACGATGTCGAGAAGGTCGTTTCGCCGCCTCTCTTCCTAGAGCCGGCTCGCGCCAGCGTCCAGGGCCCAGGCGAGGCATGCCCGACACGATTCGCCACTCGGAAACTCCCGCCGCGGGCGCTTTCAAGCAGGATCCCCTCGGTGAGCGTTGTCGCCGGAGTCGATGCACCCTTGGCGTAGTGAAAAGGAGGGGGTCGGCGTCAACCTAAGTCCGGCGTGCGTTGCCTTCATGGACGCCAACGTATGGAGCGCTTATGGAGCAGAGCGGTCGCAACCAGTGGCAATCGGCGGTTCGAGTCCGTCAGAGGGCTCTGCAAAAGCGCCGCACGTCGGCGCTTTTCTGTTCAGCTCGCATGGATTGGCGTGGGGCCAAGTGGCCACGTGGTCGCCGCCAGTAGGCACCTGTTGCTTCAGGCACACCGATGAGTTCCGCAGGGCGGGGCGGTCTGAACCACGACCGGCTCGGAAGGAGACGAGATGCGCAAGATGATCGAACGCGTCCCCCCGCGCTTTCGGACCACCGGGAACTCGGCGAAGTGTGATGCCTGAAACCGGCGCCGGGCGGTCATCACCATCCACGGAGGAAGGAGACTGGGAATGGCTACCGACACGATGATCACCTGCTTGTGGTTCGACCATGGCGAGGCCCGCAAGGCGGCGGAGTTCTATGCTTCCGTCTTTCCCGACAGCGAGGTCGGCGCGGCTCACAAGGCGCCCTCGGACTACCCCGACGGCGAGGAAGGCAACGAGCTGACTGTCGAGTTCAGCGTGCTCGGCCAGAAGTTCGTCGGCTTGAACGGCGGCCCCAACTTCACGCCGAACGAAGCGGTCAGCTTCATGGTCGTGACGGAGGATCAGACCGAGACCGACCGCTACTGGAACGCGATCGTCGGCAACGGCGGCGAGGAGAGCGCCTGCGGCTGGTGCAAGGATCGTTGGGGCTTCTCCTGGCAGATCACGCCGCGCGTCCTGCTCGACGCCACCACCAGCCCCGACACCGCAGCGGCCAAGCGCGCCTTCGACGCGATGATGCCGATGCGGAAGATCGATGTCGCCACGATCGAGGCGGCCTTCAGAGGGGAGACCGTCGACGCGTAAGCTGACCGGCGGCTGCTGCGCAAAATCCTCCAATGGCCGCGGTAGGTTCGGAACCGCGACCAGGGCTTTCGACTAGGGCCCGGCGACTCTTCAGGAACCGAGTCAGCTCCGCCAACGCAGGTCACTGCCCTTGCAGCTCTACACCAAGGTACTAGAACCGGGATTCGCCTCGTGCGTCTCGGAAAGCGTGTCGAGCCAATTCGACCCCCTCTCTACGAGGAAGGGGTTCACCTCTCCAGCTGAAACGCCACAGCACGCTGAATCGCTGTTCTGACCACGGATTCGGGCCGCAAGGATGGAGCGTTTATGGAGCCAAGCGGTCGCAACCGGTCGCAACTGGTGGCAAATGGCGAGGCCGCCAAAACGGCTCCAACAAGCCAAAACCGTTGCCGTGGGTTGCCACCGGTTGCCGATCGGAGCGATGGTAAGGGAGGGGGTCGACGGTTCGAGTCCGTCAGAGGGCTCTGCAAAGGCGCTGCATAGGGGCCGGTTCCGTTTACTGGCTGGACGATGGATGGGACGCTGGACGTCCACCAAACGTCCACCGAGCGGCGCGACCGTCAGTCGATCGGGCTCTGCACGGCCTCAAAACAGCTTTCCCGCGGCCCGTCGCGGCGTCCACGCAACGTCCACGCGGCGGCTGCGGCGTCTTCTGCGGCGAGTGAGTCGAGCAACGCGATCGCATGCTCGCGCCCGTCGCGGGCGAGGTGGCCGTAGTGGCGGTCGATCATCGTCAGGCTTGAGCCCATGAAGCGGGAGAGGTCGAAGGTGGAGATGCCGGCGCGCAGAGCGAAGGTCGCGAACGTGTGGCGAAGGTCGTACGGTCGCCGCACGGGCTCGATCCCAGCGGCGAGCTGGGCAGGTTTCCAGGCGCGGCGGCGGAAGTTGTGCAGGTCGAGATAGCCACCGCGCGGCGCAGGAAAGAGGAGCGGTGTGTCCCCTTTGGCCGGCAACCGGGCGATCGCCTCCAGCGCGAGCGCCTGCAGCGGCACCGCGCGCGTGCTCCGGCGCGTCTTCGTGCGTTGCAGCCGCCCGTGCGCGAAAGCCCTGCGCACGTAGGCGACCCGGGCGTCGCGGTCGAGATCGCGATGTTCGAGTGCGATCCATTCGCTGGGCCGCAGGCCGGTGGCGGCGGCGAAGATGATCATCGGCCCGTGGACGGGGCCGAGTTGCTCGGCGAGCGCGTCCATCTCCGCCCACGACTCGAACGGGCGCTTCTCCGGGTGCTGTCGCCGCGGATTGTCGAAACCGCTCTTGGCTGGGTTTGAGTCGATGACCTTCCAGGCGATCGCGCGGTTCAGCAACTGGCGCAGCGCCTGGGTCGCCTCGAAGCGATGCCCCTCGGGGAGCGTCGCCCGCCAAGCGCCGATCTCATCCGATCTCGGATCAAGGACGCGACTGTCCCCGAACGCACGCGTCGCCTTCGCCAGTAGCCAGCGCAGCTTCGCGATCGTGCGCGGTGCGGCCTCGTGCTGCGCGAGGTACTCCTCGGCCAGCTCGCTCAACGTGATCTGAGCCACGCTCCCGCTGCGGCGCCGCAGCCGCTCGAGCGCGACCCGCAACGCCTGATGCGCCTCGCCCTGAGTCGCGAACCCGCCCACCTGTGGCCGCGCCGACCCGCGACCGTCGATGCGATAGCGGTACGCCCACCTGCGCTTGCCGTCGTCGCCTCTCGTTTTCAGCTTGAACACCTGTCCTTGCTGCGCCATTACCCGCTCCTCCCTCTCAATCCGCTGAGAGTCAGAGTCGCCGTGCTCGGGCTCAGTCGACGGCGCAGTCGCGTGCGCTCCCTGTGATGACTGCCCTTCCAGCAGGGAGGGGGTCACCTCCCTGGGCCCACAGGAAGCGCGAGTCGTGGGCGCGGGAAACTACGCCGGCAACGGAGAAGGGCATGAGCGCGGCCTTCAATTGCGGGCGGTGGGCGCGAGCGCCGCCCACGCGCCCCTTGGGAACGCGTCAGGCGGTGACCGAGCGTTCCTCGAGAATCCGCTTCAGCGTTGCAAAGTTCTCGTCTACGCCTCTCTTGACGAAACGCCGAGCGAGCGGTCCGACCAAGGCTGCGGTCCCGCCGAGCTCGACCTCCGCGTCCAACTGAACGACGGTCTCGCCATCCTCCGGGGAGAAGCGGTAGCGATAGACGAAGGGAGTCGGCCCCGAGGTCGTGCGGATCGCGAACTCCCGTGGCTGCTCGAAGGCAACGATTTCGAGCTCGTTCGCAGCGCTCCCGCTAGGAAGCCTCCGCTTCATCGCGTAGGTGGAGCCAACAGCTCGTGCCCCGGTCGTTCGTCGTACCGTCTCAACCGCGGAGTTCCAGGCAGGGAAGTTGCCGGGATCGGAGACGTACGCGAAGACCTCCTCGATCTGGCGTGCGATGCGGACGAGGGTCTCGAACCTCATGCACGCACTTCCTCCGGCGCCAACTGCACAACTCGTCGCTCAGAGAGCCGCGCCGCCGAGGCCGGATCGTGCGAGGGCAGGTACACGGTCGGGGTGGCTGCTGCATAGGCGCGGATGCGCTCCAGCGTGAGCCGCGCCGCACCCTCGTCGGGGGCGACGCCATCGACTGCCCCGCGGAGCATCAGCTCCTCGGTGTAGGAGCTGTCTCCGGCGATGAAGACGCTCCGGCCATCTTCTTCCACGATGACGGCGAGTTGTCCCGCTGTGTGCCCGGGGACGGGAACGAGCCTGACATCCCCCGTCTCCGTCAGCGTGAGGCTCTCCGGGAACGGCCCCACGGGCTCGGGGCGGAACTCGATCCTGTGCGGGTTGAACCAGCTCGGGAAGCGGTTGTTCAGGAACCCCCGCACCCGGCCCATGCGCCCGGATGCCTTCTCGAACTCGCCCCGGGAGACGAGGATCTCGCTCTTGGGGAAATGGTGCAGGCCGCCGGCGTGGTCGGTGTGAAGGTGCGTCATTACGACCCAGCGCACCAGGCTGGGTGCGACTCCGAGCTGCTCGAGGCGGGGGCCAATCTCCTCCTCGAGCGCCACCCACTCGCGCACGCCGGTCCGGAAGTACGGATGCCAGCGGGGGAAATAGCCTGGCTCCGAGGCTCGGGCCGTCTCACCTGTGTCGACGACGATCCAGCCCTCGGGGTGCTCGATCGCCCACGCGAGGATCGGAATTTGCCGCGACCTGAGCCTTCGCGCTGGCGGATCTTGACGGCCACGGTTCCGGTCTGGCTGGCGTGGATCTTCATCGAGCTGCCTCCTTCCCTCAGAGCGGCCTGCGCGCCGGAAGCTACCTCTCTTCGACTCTAGAAAATCCCGTGGCCTGAAGCCGCTCGATGCCGTCGAGGATGACGTCGAGCCCGACCTTGAACTCGTCGGCGTAGTCGTAGCCGGGCTTGGTGACGTGCTCGGTGATCGTCTCGGCGAGGTGGGGGTACTCGTCGGCGGGGAATTGGCGGAGGATGCTCTCGGCCGCTTCTGCGAGCTCTCCGGGGGTGTCGAAGGGCAGGGTCAGCTGCTGCAGTGCGAATCCGGGAGACGTAGCTGTCGAGGAGGGAGTCGTCGGCGAAGTGGAGGCCGACGGCACCGGTCGCGAGCAGGAAGAGCACATGCTCGCGTCGGAGGGCGCTCGCCAGTCGAGCGAGCAGGTCTTCCCGGCCCGGTAGGTGAGATGTGGCGGATGCGGTCACGGATCTCTCCTTTGGGCTGCAGCCCAGGGCTCGGTGAAGCCGAGGCTGCAGGCCGAATCGCTGTTTACTCGTGCTGGAGCGCTTGAAGCACGTTGAGGCGGGAGGCGCGCCTGGCCGGCAGGATGGCGGCCAGCATCCCGGCGAGGATCGCGACGACCACGAAGGCCGCCAGCGACCCGTACGGGATCGCGAACACGATTCCGTAGTCGGAGAGCGCGAGGCTCGTCAGGCCGCCGAGGAAGATGCCGATCGCGATCCCGAGCGCCGCGCCGATGAGGGCGGTGACGATGCTCTCGTGTCTGACCATCCGGCGCACTTGCTGGCGATTCATGCCGATCGCCCGCAGCATCCCGATCTCACGCGTCCGCTCAAAGACAGAGAGGACGAGCGTGTTGATCACGCCGAACAAGCTCACGATCACGGACAGGCCGAGAAGGGCGTACAGCATCTTGAGCGCCGTCGTGATCTCGGCGAGCTGGCCGTTCTTGAACTCGTCCCGCGTCTCGACCTCTGCGTCCGGGAACGCCCGGAGAGCCTGCTCGAGGCGCTTGGTGCTCTCGTTGGTCGGTCCGCCGCCGACCTTCAGCAGCGTGAACTGATTTTCGTGTGTCGCGAACGAGTTGTCGAAGGTCGGGATCGAGATCGCCACGTCCCCGAACGGCGAGCCGCCCTTGGGCTCGTCGAAGATCCCCTCGACGCGGAGCCGGAGGGTCCTTCCCGTCGGCGTTTTCACACGCAGGGGTGAACCGACGATGAGCGAGTGATCCTCGGCGTATCGCTTCTTGATGAAGGCGCCGTCCCGGCCCAGCTGGGCGGGGACGCTGCTGGAGCCGCTCGACCACTTCATGTCGACGACCGTCGTCAGCTTCCCGTCGACGCCGTTGATGCTGATCGAGTTACCGGCCAGCTTGGCGCTGGCGGCTCGGATCTCGGACACGGCTTCGACACCGGGTGCCCTCGCAGCCGCCTGGGCCGCCTTGTTCGTGAGTGCATTCTTGCCGGCCGTGAGGGCGTAGTCGGCGACGAAGAGCTCGTTGACCGAGCTCGTGAACGAGGAGCGGAAGCCTTGCCCGATCACAGCCACGAACGTGATCAACGCGAGCCCGATCATGACCGCGGCCGCCG
>Ga0209640_10006342_pt1 | contig 10352 bp, 8 predicted proteins | sample RifCSP10_1_FD_184018 | JGI IMG/M metagenome (GOLD analysis project Ga0209640, IMG submission 184018) | Soil microbial communities from Rifle, Colorado - Rifle CSP2_sed 10_1 (SPAdes) (version 2) | ecosystem: Environmental > Terrestrial > Deep subsurface > Rock core/Sediment | place: Rifle... | reverse complement strand
TCGGAAAAGGAACACTTACGCGCGCCGGTCTCCTTTCGCTGGTTCTGGGAGGGCCGTAAGAAGGACGTGCCGGAACCGCAGCCGCTGCCTTCCGACTACTCGGTGGAATTTCTCAAGGGCCTGCAGACCCAGTCGGGCAAGCTCGAGTTCGAATGCAATAGCCTCAAGCGTCTGAACGATCCGGAACGGCCGCCGGTGGTCGAATACGTGCCGTCGTGGGAGGGCCCGCAGTCGGGCGAGCTGTTCCGGAAATATCCGCTGCAATTACTCACGCCGCACAGCAAGTACAGCTTTCATACCCAGGGCGACGGCAAGGACAGCTTCCTGCTCAACATCCCGGACCACCGGGTAAAGATCAAGGACTGGTACTATTGGATCGTGCGCATGAATCCGGAGGATGCCGCGGCGCGCGGCATCAAGCAGCACGATCTGGTCAAGGTCTTTAACGACCGCGGCGCGGTGATCTGCGCGGCGGTGCTGACGCAGCGGCTGGCCCCCGGCGTCGCCCACAGCTTCGAATCCTCGGCGCTGTACGAGCCGATGGGCGAGCCGGGGAAATCGGTCGACCGCGGCGGGTGCCTGAACCTCCTCACGCCGCACCGGACGCAGACCAAGTCGACCCACTCGATCGGCGGCGCGAACTCGCTGGTCGAAATCGTGCTGTGGGACGGCCGCATCGAGCATATCAGCGAGGCGTTTGCGGGCGCGATGCCGTCCGCCGACAGGCCGGCGCGCACCATGCCGCTCGAAGACCCGGTGCCGGCGGAGTGACGGGCTCGGCTTAGCCCCTGATGTCATGCCCGCGAAAGCGGGCATCCAGGGCGACCGAAGACTGGATTCCCGCTTGCGCGGGAATGACAGAAAAAACCGAAGTGTTCGCTCAGGGAGACGAGTGATGTCCAAGTGGAACATGATCATCGACGTCGCCGAGTGCACGAACTGCAACAACTGCACGCTCGCGACCATGGACGAGTATGTCGGCAACGACTGGCCGGGCTACGCCGCGCCGATGCCCAAGCACGGGCACCGCTGGATCGACATCCTGCAGAAGGAGCGCGGCCAGGCGCCGATGATCGACATCGCGTACATGCCGACCATGTGCAACCACTGCGACGACGCGCCGTGCATCAAGGCGGCCAAGGACGGCGCGATCAAGAAGCGGCCCGACGGCATCGTGCTGATCGACCCGGTGAAGGCCAAGGGCCAGAAGCAGCTGGTCGATGCCTGCCCGTACGGCGCGATCTGGTGGAACGAGGAGCTCGGCATTCCGCAGCACTGGAATTTCGACGCGCACCTGATTGACCAGGGCTGGACCATGACGCGCGGCCACCAGTCGTGCCCGACCGGCGCGATGCAGGCGGTCAAGCTGGACGATGGCGCGATGCAGAAGATGGCGCGCGACGAAGGGCTCGAGGTGCTGAAGCCGGCGCTCGGCACCAAGCCGCGCGTCTACTACCGGAACCTCTGGCGCTACCAAAAATGCTTCATCGGCGGCTCGGTGTCGGCCGAGGCCGGCGGTGCGGTCGATTGCGTCGAAGGCGCGCGCGTCAGGCTGGTGAAGAACGGCGCCGAGATCGCGGCGCAGGCGACCGACAACTACGGCGACTTCAAGTTCGACAAGCTCGACGAGGGCTCGGGGAAATACGTGGTCGAGATTTCCGCGCCCGGCCGCGCCAAGAAGTCGATCGACGTCGAGCTCGGCGCAAGCACGTCGCTGGGCGAAATCCGGCTCTAGCCGAGCTGCCGAAAATGATGGGACCAGCAAACAAACCGAACGGAGGGCATTGTCACGGTAACGCGGTACATCGGGTATGAATGGTGATGCACGCCATTTCGTCCGCCACCGCTTCCCGCCCGACATCATTTGCCACGCGGTTTGTATCTGCGGTTCACATTGAGCTACCGCGAGGTCGAGGATATGTTGGCCGCGAAAGGCCTGGACGTCAGCTACGAGACCGTCCGCCGCTGGGTCCTGAAGTTTGGTCCAGCGATCGCGTGAAACTTGCGGCACGCGCGGCCCAAACCTGACGACCAGTGGCACGTCGATGAGATGGTCGTGTTGATCAACGGCCAGCACATGTACCTGTGGCGCGCCGTCGATCGGGAGGGCGAAGTGCTGGATATGCTCATCCAGCCGAGGCGCGACAAGGCTGCCGCCATGAAGCTTCTTCGGAAGTTACTGAAGCGGAACGGGTTTGCTCCGCACGTGATCGTTACCGACAAGTTGCGGTCTTACGGTGCAGCGCTCAGGGACCTCGGCTTTGCGGGCCGCCACGACCAAGGTCTACGCGCCAACAATCGGGCCGAAAACTCACATCAGCCCCTACGACGACGAGAACGGAAGATGCAGGGCTTCACGTCGGCGAAGTCCGCTCAACGCTTCGTCGCCGCCCATGCCGCCGTCTACAATACCTTCAACGTCCAACGTCATCTGATCAGCCGACCCGCCCTCCGCCGCTTCCGCGCAGAGGCACTGGAAACGTGGCAAGCCGCGACCGCCGCACCGGCATGAACGAGCCATCCCGCAGCACCATGTGCGGCAGATGTCGGTTAACGTGACAATGCACATCCGGGCCACCAATAGACTCGCGGGGTGCCGGCCCATAAACTCGGCCCAACAAGGCGTCTCCGGGGAGGGACATCCTGGCCGAACAGCGCACTCGACGAGATCGAGCGGCGATCCTCGCCGCTGACATCGTCAGCTACAGCCCTCTGATGGAAACGGACGAGGCCGGTACTCTGGCGTGCATGAAATCGCTGCGCGCGGAGGGATGCGCGCTCGGCCGCGTGAGCGCGCACTTGTCCGGCTGAGACATGCCTGGTCGATACCGCATCGGTGTCGATGTTGGGGGCACCCACACGGACCTCGTGCTACTCGATCTTGCCGACGGCACGCTGTCGGTGGAGAAGGTCGCGACGACTCCGGCTAACCCCGCGCTCGGCGTCATGCAGGCGCTCGCCCAGCTTCGCGACCGCGGCGTCGATTTCGAAAGCGTCGAGTTCTTCTCCCACGGCACCACCATCACGACGAACGCGCTACTTGAGATGCGCGGCGCGAAGACTGGACTCCTGATCAACCAGGGTTTCCGCGCCGTTCAGGAGACGCAGACCCAGGCGCGCGACGGAAACCCGTTCGACTACTTTCACCAAAAGCCCACACCGATCGCGCCGCAGAGCCTGACTCGCGAGATCCCGGGCCGTGTCGATTACGCCGGCGCGATTCTCCAGCCGCTCGATGCGGACGCGGTGCGCCGCGCGGCCACGGAGCTCAAGCAGGCGGGCGTCGTCTCGATCGCGGTGTGCTACCTGTTCTCGTTCATGAACCCCGCGCACGAGCGGCAGAGCGCGTCGCTGATCCGCGAGGTGTTCCCCGAAGCCCACGTCTCGCTCTCGTCGGACGTGCTGCCGCGCATCCGCGAATGGCCGCGCCTATCCGCGACGCTGCTGAACGCCTACCTGGCGCCGGTACTGGTCCGTTACATCGGCGACCTCGGGGAGGGGCTGGACCGGATCGGCCTCGACACGCCGCAGCGGTTTCTCATGCAGTCGAACGGCGGCGTGATGCCGTTCGCCGCGGCGGTGGCCGGACACAAGGTCGTGCACAGCCTGCTGTCGGGCCCCGCCGCCGGCGCTCAGGCGAGCGCATACCTCGCGCCGGAAACGGCGAACGGCCTCGTCACCCTCGACATGGGCGGCACCAGCGCCGACATCGCGTTCATCGAAGGCCGCGCGCCGCTCGAGGTGACCGAAGGCGTGGTCGCGCGCCGGCAACTCGACATCCCGGCGCTCGATCTCACCAGCATCTCGGCCGGCGGCGGCTCGGTCGCCTGGATCGACCGCGGCGGCTTCCTGTCCGTCGGACCACACAGCGCCGGCGCCGATCCGGGACCCGCGTGCTACGGCCGCGGCGGCGCCGACCCGACGGTGACCGACGCCGATCTGGTCTGCGGATTCCTCAATCCGGGCTATTTCCTCGGCGGCGCGCAGACGCTCGACGTCGGCGCGGCGCGTGCGGCGCTCGCCCGCGTCGCGGCGCCGCTCGGGATGACGCCCGAAGCCGCCGCGGCCGGCATCCGCCGCATCGTCGACATGCGCATGGCCGACGAGGTGCGGGTGTTCGCGGCGCGGCGCGGCGTCGATCTCGGCCATTTCACGCTGCTGCCGTTCGGCGGCGCGGGCGGGGTGCACGCCGCCGCGGTTGCCGAGGAGCTCGATATGCGGCGCATCACCGTGCCGCTGCGGCCGGGCGCGTTCTCGGCCCTGGGCCTTCTCTGCACCGACGTCGTGCACGACTATGTCCGCTCCGAGCTGCGCCCCCTGTCGCAGCTCGATCCCGCGCATGCCGAGCGTGCGTTCCGCGAGATCGAGACCCGCGCCGCCGCGGAGATCGCGGAGGAAGGATTGGATCCGGCCCGAGCCGCCTTCGGGCGCGAGCTCGATCTGCGTTACACCGGGCAGGGCTACGAGCTGCGGGTGCCGCTGGACGGGCTGTGGCGCGGCGCGCTGGACGCCGCGGCGCTCGCGAACGCGCGCCGGCGCTTCGACGAGCAGCATGTCAAGGTCCATGGCCACGCCGCGGAAGGAAGCGGCGTCGAGCTGGTCAGCTACCGGGTGCGCGTGCGGCTTGCCGTGCCGAAATACGCGCCGCAACCCTTGCCGCCGCGCGCGCCCGCGCCGCCCCCGAACGACGCGATCAAGGGCAGCCGCACGGTCTGTTTCGTAGCCGAGGCCGCGACGGAAACCGCCGTTCTCGACCGCGACCGGCTGCCGGTCGGAACCACGTTCGCGGGTCCCGCCATCGTCGAGCAGTTCGACGCAACGACCGTGGTGCCGCGGGGCTGGCACGCCTCGGTGGACCGGCACCTCAACCTTCTCCTCGAACGCGGTGCGTAAGCCGATGGCCGACGCAATCACCATTCAAGTTGTGCGCAACCGTGTCACCAGCCTGATGCAGGAGATGCACTACCATTTCTACCGCTCGGGCTACTCAACCATCATCCGGGAGTCGCGGGACTTCAGCTGCGTCATCCTCGACCGCAACGGCGGGCTGATCGTCGCGCCGCCCATGTTCTTCCATGCGCCGGTGTATCGGTATCTGGTCGGCCGGATCATTGAGCTCTACGGCAGCAGCCTCGCGGACGGCGACATGTTCGTCTCCAACCACCCGTACGAGGGCGGCCTGCCGCACGTCTCCGACATGGCGTTCGTCGCGCCGATCTTCAGCAACGGCATGCTTGTCGGTTTCTCGGGCTCGATCGCGCACAAGGCTGACCTCGGCGGCACCATGCCCGGCAGCACCTCGGCCAGCGCCACCGAGATGTTCCACGAAGGGCTCCTGGTCCCGCCGATCCGGATCTACGACCGCGGCCGGTTCGACGCCGATCTCGAGCGGCTGATCCTCGCCAACAGCCGCCAGCCGGCGCTGGTGCGCGGCGACATGCAGGCGCAGATGGCCGCGACCCGGATGGGCGTGCGGCGCATCCAGGATGTCTGCACGCGCATGGGCGCGGCCGTGTTGATGGAGGCGTTCGCCGCGATCCTCAAGGGCGCCGCGGCGGAGCTGCGCGCCGCCATCGCATCCATGCCGGACGGCGAGGCGTCGGCCGAGGGATTCATGGACAGCGACGGCGTGGAGGTCGATCGCCCGGTGCGCTTCGCCGTGACGGTGCGGGTCGAACGCGGCGAGATCGCCTTCGATTTCGGCAACAGCGACCGCCAGGCGCGCGGCCCGGTAAACCTGCGCCCCACGATGGTCGAGGCGTGCGTGTTCTATTGCCTGATTGGGGCGCTCGACCCGCGGCTCAACTACAACGACGGCATGCGCGAAGTCGTGCGGTTCAATTACGCGCCCAACACGGTCACGAACGCGAGCCCGCCCGCACCGGTGAGTTCGTACCAGTCCGCCAACCTTAGGTTGGTCGACGTGATCTTCGAGGCGCTCGCGCCATTCCGGCCCGAGCGCGCAACCGCCCACGCCGGCGCGAGCGGCGCGCTCTCGATCTTCTGGAAGCAAGGCGGCCGGCCGGGGCAGTCCTCGCTGCAATACGAAATTCTGGGCTCCGCCTATGGCGGCGGACACGGCAACGACGGCGCCTCGGCGGTCACGGTCCACTTGAGCAACATTCACATCACGCCGATCGAGATCCTGGAATCCGAGTTCCCGTGCCGCATCGACGCATTCGAGATGGCGGCGGATTCGGGCGGCGCGGGCGAATATCGCGGCGGTCTCGCGTTCCGGCGCAGCTACGAGCTGCTGCAGGACGCGACCGTCATCCGCCGCTACGACCGCGCACGCTTTCCGCCGGGCGGCATCGCCGGCGGCAAGCCGGGCGGCCGCAGCCGGTTCGTCATCAAGCTCGGCACGGCGGCGGAGCGCGAGACGCCGGCGGCCGGCCGGTACGACCTCGCGGCCGGCGACCGCTTCATGCTGCAAAGCGCCGGCGGCGGCGGCTACGGCGATCCCAACAAGCGCGACCGCGCTGCGCTCGCGCGCGACATCGCCGAGGGCTATGTCAGCATCGGATCGGCGGACAAGGATTACGGACGAATGAATTGACGGGGGCGGCATGGCGGAGATGGAACGCATCGGAATCATCGGCGTCGGGCGCATGGGCCTGGCCATGCTGGGCCATCTGCTGAGGCATGGCTATGCCGTGACCGCGTGCGATGTGGACACGAAGCAGATCGAGAAGGCGCGCGGGCTCGGCGCTGCGATCGCCGCGACGCCCGCGGAGGTCGGCCGCGCCGCGAGCTTCGTGATCCTCGGCGTCGGATATGACGACGAGGTCGAGCGTGTGACGCTCGGTACGGACGGCCTGCTCGAAAGCTTGGCGCCGCGATCGGTTGTCGCTGTTTCGTCCACCGTCGCCCCCACGACCGTGCAATCGCTCGATGAGCGCGTGCGGGCGAAGGGCAGCGACGTGCTCGACGCGCCGATCTGCCGCGGGCGCTGGTTTGCCGACGCGGGCAAGCTCTTGGCGCTGGTCGGTGGCAAGCCAGAGGTGGTCGCGCGCGCTCGGCCGGTCTACGGCACGTTCGCGTCCGACATCGCGCATCTCGGCGAGGTTGGGCACGGCCAGGTCGCCAAGGCCATCAACAATCTCCTGCTGTGGGTGACCAGTATTGGGCTGATTGAGGCCGGCCGGCTCGCAGAGACCACGGGGATCGATCTCGCCAAGCTGCGCGAGGCGCTCATGATCAGCTCGGCGAAGTCGCAGGCTCTCGAGGACTGGGATCAGACCACCTTCACCTGGGCGCTCAAGGACATGCAGATTGTTTCGAAGATGGCGGACGGCGCGGGCCTATCGCTGCCGCTCACCGGCGCGATCAAGGAGCTGGTCAAGGAGGCCCGCCGCGTCAAGGCGGCCAACCCGCCGGCCTGGACCGGGCGCAAGCCGGCACGAGCCTGATCCGGTTCACGGAATCTCCATTGCCATCACGCCGCCGTCGACGAACAGGTTCTCGCCGACGATGAAGGACGAGTCGTCAGACACCAGGAACAGGACGGCGCGCGCGGCCTCGACCGGCTGGCCGGGGCGATTCAGGAGATTGTTGACCGGCCGGCTCGGGTCGAAGTCCGCCTTACCCACCGGCGAGCCGGTCTTGTTCGGCACGATTGAATTCACGCGGATGTTGTAGGGCGCGAGCTGGTACGCCATCGCGCGCGTGAGGTTCGCGACGCCGCCCTTCGCCGCGGAGTAGGCGATCGCTCGGTTGCGGCCGCGGAAGCCAGAGGTCGAGCCGATGTTGACGATCTTACCGCCCGAGCCCTGGGCGATCATCCGCTCGGCCGTCGCCTTGGCCATCAGGAATGGCGACTTGAGAGTCACCGCAATGACGCGGTCCCATTCCTCCTCGGTGATGTCGCGGATCGTCTTGTTGTCCGAGATAGCGACGTTGTTGACCAGGATGTCGATGCGGCCGAAGCGCGCGACGACGCCTTCGACCAGCGTGGCCACGTCCTTGCTGTTGGACACATCGGACACGAACGCCGCCGCATCGCCGCCGGCCTTGTTGATTTCGGCGGCCACGCGCTCACCGCGCGCGTGGTCCAGGTCGACGACAGCGACGCGCGCGCCCTCGACGGCAAACAGCTTGGCGATCTCCTCGCCGATGTTGCGCCCGGCGCCGGTGACGATCGCCACTTGGTCCTTGAGCTTCATCTGTCCTCGCTTGCCGAAACCGGTCGTCTGGGTAAGGGTATAGTTCGGATGTCAGCAATACCTTTCGAGATCAGGCCGGCTTCTCCCGTGCTTGGCGCCGAGGTGGTCGGGCTCAACCTCCGCCGGCCGCTGGACCCCACATGCATTCGCGCGCTCCGCGACGCGTTCGACCAATACATCGTTCTCGTGTTCCGCGGACAACAGCTTTCCGAGGCCGATCAGCTGCGCGCCGCCGGCTATTTCGGCAAGGTCGCCATGCGCAAGCGCCCACTAAACGGGGTCGGTCCGGGCGGCAGCTACGACACGCCGTTCATGCTGGTTAGCAACATCCTCGAGAACGGCAAGCCCATCGGCTCGTTCGGCGACGGCGACATGTGGTTCCATCACGACACCAGCTACTACCCGGAGCCGCACCGCGCCACGCTCCTATACGCGATCACGCTCCCGTCCAGCGGCGGCGAGACCCGATTTGCCGACATGTACGAGGCGTACCAGCGCATACCGCGCGATTTGCGCGCCCGGCTCGAGGGCCGGAAGATCCTGCAGATGCACGACTACAAGCGGCGCGAGCGGCTGAACCTCGAAACCGTCGACCTCGCGAAGATCCGTCATCACGAGCAGCCGATCTTCATCAAGCACCCGGCGACCGGCCGGAAGGCGCTCTATGTCAGCCGGCTGATGTCGGCGCGAATCGAGGGCTTCTCCGCCGACGAAAGCGAACGGGTCCTCGCGCGGCTGTTCGAGATCGCGGAAGACCCCGCGATCATCTATGAGCACCGCTGGCAGCTTGGCGATCTGGTGATCTGGGATAACTGGTGCTCGATCCACGCCCGCAAGGACTTTCCGGTCGACGAGCCGCGCCTGCTGCGCCGCCTCACGATCGAGGGTCAGGCGCTCGGTTTCTGAGATGGTGGTCCGGATCGGGACCGCGGAGCGCGGCGGCACGTTCCACACCCAGGGGCTTGCGCTCAAGACCGTGCTCGCGCGCAGCCCGCTTCTCGCGCCCGTGGAGATATGCGAATCCGCCTTAGCCGCGAGCGTCGAGAACGCCGAGCGGCTCCACGCCGGCGGCCTCGAGCTCGGCTTCATGGCGGCGAATTGGGTCGGTCGCGCCAAACGCGGTGAGGCGCCGTTCGCAGCGCCGATCGATCTCCGCGTCGTCGCGCCGATGAACGCCGGACCGCTGTTCTTCATCGCACGCGCCGATTCGCGCCTCCGCTCGGTCGCCGACCTCCGCGGCCAGCGCGTGGTCGTCGGGCCGGAGCGAAGCGGCATGGCGCAACACGCGCAGGCGATCTTGGGCGCGCTCGGCATCACGCTCTCCGACATCGCGCCGGTCAATCTCGACTTCGCCGCGGGGGCGGACGCGCTTGTCGCCGGCCGCGCCGATGCGCAGCTTCAGTGCCCGATTCCGAACCAGGTGATGACCAATCTCAGCCAACGCATCGCGGTCAAAGCCCTGCCCTACGATCCGGGCGCGCTCGACAACGTCCTTGCCGTCGGTCCGCACTATCGGCGAACTATCATGCGCAAAGGCGCGTTCCGCGGCCTCGACGCCGATACGGCGCAGATTGCCGTGCTCAACCTTCTGGTCACACACGCGCGTGTCGACGAAACCCTGGTGCACGCCGCCGCGCTCGCGATTGCCTCAAACACCGATGAGCTCGCTGCGCTCAACCCGTTGTTCGTCGGGATAGCGGAGCTCCTTGTGTCGCTCCGCGCGGAGGGTCCGGCGACGTTCTCATTCGGCCTCGTCGCGCTCCACCCCGGAGCGGCCCGCGCTTACCGCGACGCCGGGCTTTTAACCTGACTTTGCCACCGAGGACGCCGGCTCTTCCGCTTTACCTCCTGTGCCCACCGAAAACCTCATCCACAGCTGACCAGCGTCGATTCGGGCCGACGCGCATAGCATTGGAGCGTGCGAATGCTCCTCAATCTATTGTTCCATGCGATCGTCGCGCGATTCCGGTCCCGGGCCGCGCTCGGCGAAGCCTGGTTTGGATCAACCTCACCCCCAATCCGACCGCGGAGTGGATCGCGCGCCAAATCACGGAGGCTTTTCCGTGGGACGAAGCACCGGTCTATCTCATCCGCGATCGAGACCGCGCCTACGGACCCGTCTTCCTCCGGCGCCTGCGCGCGATCGGCATTCGCGACCGAGAATGTCGGACGCATCTTCAGCATCCCGCT
>Ga0209640_10006341_pt1 | contig 10353 bp, 9 predicted proteins | sample RifCSP10_1_FD_184018 | JGI IMG/M metagenome (GOLD analysis project Ga0209640, IMG submission 184018) | Soil microbial communities from Rifle, Colorado - Rifle CSP2_sed 10_1 (SPAdes) (version 2) | ecosystem: Environmental > Terrestrial > Deep subsurface > Rock core/Sediment | place: Rifle... | reverse complement strand
CGCCGTCGGGCGACTTCGGCAGGCGGCCCGTCGACCGAATCTAGGCTCGCTTACCGGGGCACCGTCGACAAGGGACGAAGGCCCCCGTGGCGGGTCCCGCTTCGAAAGAGAGCAGCCATGAACGACATCACCAAGGACCGGCCACCGCTGCCGGAGCGGACACTCGGCCTGGAAGACAAGACGGTGCTCATCACCGGCGGAGCCAGCGGGATCGGGCTTGCCACGAGCCGTTACCTGCTCGGTGCCGGCGCCCGGGTGGTGATCGTCGATGTCAGCCAGGAGGTGCTCGAGAAGGCCGGGGCCGAACTGGGCGTGCCGGAGCGAGTGGTGACGGTGAAGAGTGACACGACCGCCGAGGATCAGATGACCGCGGCGGTCGACATCGCTGTGAAGCGGTTCGGGCGCCTGGACGGCCTGGTCACCTGCGCCGGCATTCGCCAGACGTCGCAGTCGGCGCTGGAGATCCCGCGCGAGGTCTGGTCGCGGATCATCGAGGTGAATCTGTGGGGCACGTTCGTCGCCCTGCGTGCCGGTGGCCGAGTGATGGTGGCGCAGCGAAGCGGTGCGATCGTGACCGTGGCCTCGATGGCCGCCCTGATCCCGCGGATGGGCCAGGCGGCCTACGGCGCGAGCAAGGCCGGGGTGATGCATCTCACGCGCACCTTCGCGCTGGAGTTCTCCCGCCATCAGGTCCGCGTCAACGCGGTCAATCCGGGGACGACCCTCACACCCTTGATCGAGAAGGCGATGCGCGACGAAGGAGCGGACCTGCTCGAGAAGCGGATCAAGGGCGATCCGAGCCAGTTCCGCGGCGGGGTCCCGCTCGGCAGGATGTCGTACCCCGAGGACCAGGCAGGTGTGATCGCCTTCCTCCTGTCTCCCCTCGCCCGGTTCATGACCGGCCAGATGATCTTCGTGGACGGGGGTGAGTCGATGATCTGAGGAGGCGGGGTCCCGGTCGCGTTCGTCACAGAGGAGTCGTCCATGCCCGATCTGCTCACACCCGATGAACTCGAGACGCTGCGCCGGATCCCCACGCCGGCGATAGCAAACGGGATAGAGCTGTTCGACATCCGGCCACGGACCGCCGGATTCATGTCTTCCCAGGTCAGGTGCCTCTTTCCCGAACTGGGCCCGGTGATCGGGTACGCGGTGACCGGGGTCGTGACCGCGGTGTCACCCGACGGCCGCAGGGTCTCAGCACCCGACTACTGGGAGCATGTGCTGTCGATTCCAACGCCCCGGATCGCGGTCTTTCATGACGTCGACGAGCCTGTCATCGGGGCCCAGTGGGGCGAGGTCTTCGCCAGCATTCATCATGCGCTCGGTTCCGTCGGTGTCGTTACGGATGGCGGGGTGCGGGACCTCGATGAGGTTCGCGCCCTCGGCTTCCATGCCTTCGCATCGCACGTCACGGTGTCGCACGCCTACGTGCACATGGTGGAATACGGCACACCGGTCACGGTCGGCGGTCTCGAGGTGTCCCCGGGGGATCTCCTGGTCGCCGACCAGCACGGCGTCGTGCAGGTCCCGCTCGAGGTGGCCCGAGACGTGCCCAAGGCGGTGCAGCTGGTCGAGCAATGGGAGCGGACGGTGATCGACGTAAACACCTCCGAGGGATGGACAATCGAGCAGATGAAGCAGGCATACCTGGCGCCCCGTCCGGCCTGGACGGCGGAGTAGTCGAGCGAAACCGAAAGGACCGCCATGGAGAAAGTCCGCTGGGGCATCATCGGTGTCGGAGACGTCACCGAGCGAAAGAGCGGAGGGGCCTTCACCGGCGCACCGCATTCCCGGCTGGTGGCGGTCATGCGCCGCAACGCCGACAAGGCGAGGGACTTCGCCAAGCGTCACGGCGTTCCCAAGTGGTACGACGACGCCGATGCCCTGATCGCCGATCCGGACGTCGACGTCGTGTACGTCTCCACGCCTCCCGATTCGCACAAGGAGTACACGCTCAAGGTGATCGCCGCGGGCAAGCCGGTCCTGTGCGAGAAGCCGATGGCGAGGAACTTCGCGGAGTGCCGCGAGATGGTCGCCGCGGCGGAGGCCGCCCGAGTCCCGCTGTGGGTGGCGTACTACCGGCGAGCGATGCCCCGGTTCGTCGAGATCAAGCGGCTGGTCGACATCGGGGCGATCGGCGATCTGCTCGCGGTGTCGATCTGCACGTACCGGCGTCCGGTGATGGAGCGGGGCGGGACGCCTCCCGCCCTGTACTGGCCCTACACCCCCGGGCCGACCGGTGGCGGAGGCCGCTGGGTGGAGGCCGGGTGCCACCAGATCGACCTCGTCGATTTCTACGGCGGCCCGGTGAAGGAGGTCCACGGCTTCGCCCGAAACCTGCGCGACATCTATCCGTCGCCCGACACGGTGAGCGTGTCGTTCTCGTTCGAATCGGGTCTCGTCGGATCGGGGATCTGGGCGTACACGTCGGGGTCGGAGGTCGATGAGATGGAGCTGGTGGGCTCCAAGGGCCGGATCACCTTTGCCGTGTCGTCACCGACGCCGTTCACGCTGCAGGACGGGGACGGGGTTCACGTCCACGACATCGGATATCCGGAGTGGCCCCACCAACCTCTGATCGAGTCGGTGATCGCGGAGCTCCGCGGCGAAGGCACGTGTCCCAGCACCGGGTCGACGGCGGCGCGCGCCAGCTGGTTCGCCGACGAGGTCCTGAAGGGCTATCTCGCCTCCGTCTGAGGAGCCGCTCAGACCGTGACGCCGGCCCTTCCGGCCGCGACTCGTCCCGCCAGCCGCCCGGATGTCATCACCCAGGCGATGTGATGGCCGTGGCCCTTGAGCAGCATGCCGCTCTGGGCCATGCCGCCGGCGCCGTACAAGCCCTCGATCACCCGGCCGTCCTCTCGGAGCACCCGCATCTGGTCGTCGACGCACACGCCCCCCTCGGTCACCGTCAGGGTGCTGAAGAGCGGGCCCATGGCGTACAGGGGCGCCACGAACCCCTGGTCGTCGACGGCCTTGGCGAGGTTCTCCCGATCGACCCCGATCATCTCGGCCAGCTTGGCGATGTCCTGGGCCTCGTGGACCAGCTCGGGCCGGCCGCGCCGGTAATCGTCGAATTGGGCGAAGGCGATGCCGGGCGCCGTCGAGATGGCGTGCGGCTTGACGTTGAAGTACTCGGCGATGCGCGAGTCGAAGACCAGGAATCCCTTGCCTTCGGGCTCGAACGCCAGCGATCCGGTGGAGGTGCGCTCGTCACAGAACCGCTCGCCGTCCCGGTTCACCAGGACGGTGCCCTGGGCGAACATGTCGGGCGAGGGGGACATCCAGGTGATGAGGAGCGACTTCACCACGGGCTTGAGCCAGTCGGTCGGCACGCGCTGCACCACGGCCGCCTCCAGCTTGCAGAGCCACCGCCAAGTGGGGAGTCTGCTCAACAGGCCCGGCTTGGGAGGCTCGGGGAACCGGAGCTGCGGGCCGAAGGTGATGTTCATCCCCCTGGTGCGCGCCCCCAGGGCCATGGCGAGACGCTGGCCGTCCCCGGAGGCGTTCGGGTTGATCGGCGACGCGGCGGCAGCATCGGGCGCCAGGAACTCGTGGCGCATCTCGGCATTGCCGGTGAAGTCCCCGGCGGCGAGGATCACACCGCCGCGCGCCCGGTACTCGCGCTTCTCACCATCGACGGCGGCCCTGACTCCCACCACCCGTTCACCCTCGGTGATCAGTTCGGTGTCCTTGGCGCCGGTGATGATGCGGGCCCCCAGCCGTCGGGCGGTCGTCTGGAGACGCGCCGTGTAGGCGCGGGAGTTGGGGATCACGTTGTGCATCCGCGCCAAGCGATGCGGCGGCTCGAGGAAGGGGCCGGTGAAGGCGACCCCCACCGACTCGAGCCAATGGAGCGTCTCGGCCGACTCCCTGGCGAGGAGGAGGCGCATGGCGGGGGCGTCGCCGGTGAGGAGCTTGGAGTCGAATTTCACCATGTCCTCGGCATAGTCCTCGGGACGGTCCTGTATCCCTTTGCGCGCCTGGAAGCGTGTCCCCGAAGCGCTGAACGAGCCAACCGACAGGTTGGTGGATCCCCCGACTCGATCCTGCTTCTCGAGGACGCACACCGAGGCCCGGTTCTGCGCCGCCGAGACCGCTGCGGCCAAGCCGGCGCCACCTCCCCCCACGACGACCACGTCCACGATCTCGGGCTCGTTCACCATGTGCCACTCCTTGTGGTCTTCAGGCGCTCGAGGGTGTCTCCCCGGAGCGCGAGTTGGATTCGCTTGGAGGAAGCGTCGTCGAGGCGACGGCGCCCCGTTCGACGAGGCCCGCGATCTCCTGGTCGTCGTAACCGGCCAGCTCGAGGATCTCCCGGTAGTGCTGGCTGTGCAGCGGAGGGGCCGACCGGATGGACGCGGGGGTCTTGGAGAGCTTGTAGGGGACCCCGAGGAGGCGGAGCGGTCCGATCGGGCTGTCGACCTCCACCACCATCTCGGTGTGGAGCACTTGGGGATCGCTGAATGCCTTCTCGAAGGTGTTCACCGGCGCGCAGAAGAGGTCCTCTGCGCGCATCAGCTCCACCCACTCGTCCGTCGTCTTCGCCTGGAGCGCCGACTCGAGCATGCCCTCGAATTCCTCACGGTTCGCCTCGCGCGCCCAGTACTCGTTGAATCGGGAGTCCTGGGTGAGGTCGGGGAGCCCGAGGATCTGGCTGTACTGACGGATGTGCCGCCCGCTGGAGAGGGCGATGTAGCCGTCCTTGGTGGCGTAGAAGCCGTACGGCGCGGGGATGTACGCCAGGCCGTGGCCGGGGGTTCGGCGGCGCATCTCGCCGGCCTCGGTGTTCATGAAGTGGACCGCCTGTTCGCACTGGACGGCGATGGCGCTCTCGAGGAGCGAGGTCCCCACGCGCTGGCCCTCGCCGGTGTGGGCGCGATGGACCAGTGCGGCCAGCACGGCGATCGCCCCATTCATACCGCCGAGGACGTCGGTGATCGACATGCCGACCGGCACGGGCCGGCCCTGGTCGTTGGCGTTCATCGCCCCGAGGCCGCCGATCGCCTGGGTGAGGATGTCCTGGCCCGGGAGGTCGACGTAGGGTCCCGATTGGCCGTAGCCGGAGGCCGACGCGTAGATGATCGACGGGTTGATGGCGGCGCATGCCTCGTACCCGAGGCCCAGCCGCTCCATGACACCGGGGCGGAAGTTCTCATACACCACGTCGCAGACCCCGACCAGACGCCGAGCCACGGCCATGCCGTCGGGGGCCTTGAGGTCGATGGCGATGCTCCGTTTGTTTCGGTTGGCCGACAGGAAGCCGGCGGTGTAGAAGCGCGAGTCTTCGTGGTCCCGTCCGTACATGAAGCGCGATCCGTATCGCTCGTCGGGTCGGCCATCGGGGGTCAGGGCCTGGCGTCGTTCCACCTTGATGATGTCGGCCCCGAAGTCGGAGAGGATTTGGGTCCCGTACGGTCCCTGCATCCGTTCGGTGAAGTCGAGGACCCGGATTCCCGAGAGCGGCCCGGGGGGAGTGCTCGCTGTGCGCTTCATGAAGCCTCGATTCGATGGGCCTGCGCCGACTCGGGAAGGGATTGTCCCGTCACACCTTGGTCAACCGCACAGGGCCCCTCAAGGCCCGAATGGCCCATTTTGGGCGACCGGTCGACCGGGCGACCCGAGAGCGGAGTATCGTCGGGCCATGCGCGCAAGGCAAGCCTGCACCGTGTCGCTGGAGTCGTCGCTGCAGCATCGGCGGCCTTTGGCCGGGGAGCCCGCGACCCGCCTCTCTGGCGCTTACCGTCGGATCATCGTTGGCGGGGCCCCGGAGTGATAGCCGAGATGCCAGAGCCGGGTTTGCGCACCAGCAGGCGAGTGGTGATCACCGTCATGCTCTCGATGACCCTCGGTGTCATGCCGTTCTTCTTACTGGGTGCCTTCTCCCCTGAGATCCAGGCGAACCTCGGCCTCAGCGAGGTGGGGTTCGGGGCGATCGTCGCCGGGTATTTCGCGGTCTCGGTGATCTTCTCGATGAGTGCCGGTCACGTCGGCGAGGTGCGCGGCGCGGGGTGGAGCATCTCCGTTGCCGCGATCGGTGTCGCCATCTCGCTCGTCGGGATCGGGCTCGCCCGGAACGCGTGGCAGCTTGCCGCCGCCGTGCTGATCGGGGGATTCGCCAACACCTTGACCCAGCCGGGAGGGAACATGGCGTTGGCGCGGGCGCTTCCGCCCGGGCGGCTCGGGCAGGCGCTCGCCCTGAAGCAGTCGGCCATCCCCGTTGCAGCGATTGTCGGAGGATTCGCGGTGCCGACTGCCGGTGCCGCCATCGGATGGCGGTGGACGGTCGCTCTTCTCGCGGTACTCGGTGGCGTGGTGTTGGCTGCCGCCCGAGCCATGCGCTCGGGGGATCGAGTCGTCCCGAGGGACCCGAACCACGCACCGAGGATGCTCGGCATGCTTGCTCCCCTTGCCGGCGCGGGGATTTGCGCCTCGGCCGCGACCACCGGGCTGGTGGCGTTCTTCGTCGACTCGGCGGTGAAGGGGGGCGTCAGCCATGGCGCCGCGGGAGTGTGGTTCGCCATCGGCGGCGTTGCCGGCATCGGGGGGCGCCTGGTGGCAGGGTGGATCGCAGACCGCTGGCTGGCCCGTGCCGGGATCGCCTGGCTGCTGGCGGGGTTCTGGATCGTCGGCGCGGCCGGATTCGTGCTGCTCGCCTTTGCCACGTCGTGGCCGATGCGCGTCCTCGCCAGCATCCCCACCTTCGTATGTGGATGGGGATGGAACGGAAGCATCCATCACGCCACCGTGCAATGGAGCCCGGCGGCCCCGTCGTGGGGCACCGGCGTGACCCAGACGGGCATGTCGATAGGGGGAGCCTTCGGCCCGGTCATCTTCGGGGCGATTCTCGGGGCATTCTCGGTCCGGGCGGCCTGGCTCTACACGGCGGGCCTGATGGTGGCCGCCGCCGTGCTGGTGGTCGTCGGCGCCAAGCGCGTGGAGCGCACCGCCGGGTGGAGGAGCCTCTTCGCCGGAGCGATCCGATGATGCCGGGCGGGTACCGGATTGCGGTCGTACCCGGGGACGGCATAGGCCTCGAAGTGGTGCCGCCCGCCGTCGCCCTCGTCGACGCTGCTGCCACCCACCGTGGGGTGTCCCTCACGTGGGAGCGATTCGACTGGGGGTGCGACCGCTATCTGCGAACCGGCGAGTTCATGCCGGCCGACGCTCTCACCATCCTCGCCGACTACGACGCAATCCTCCTGGGTGCGGTGGGCGACCCAAGGGTGCCGGACCACCTGTCGTTGTGGAGCCTCCTCATCCCCATCCGCCGTGGGTTCAGCCAGCGGGTGAATCTGCGCCCGATCAGACGACTCCCCGGCATCGGAGGACCGCTCCGTTCAGAGACGCCCATCGACTACGTCGTGGTGAGGGAGAACGTCGAAGGCGAGTACTCGGAGATCGGCGGCCGCCTGTATCGAGACTCCGACGACGAGATGGCGGTTCAGGAGTCGGTGTTCACCCGCCGTGGTGTGGAGGCGGTGATGGAATATGCCTTCGGCATTGCCTCGTCGCGCCGCAAGACCCTGGTCGCCGCTACCAAGTCGAACGGGATCATCCACACGATGCCGTTCTGGGATCAAGTCTTCGACGAGGTCGGGGAGAGGTTCGGCGACGTCACCACCCGCAGGGTCCACATCGATGCTCTTGCCGCCGAACTCGTCCTCAGGCCGTCCGCGCTCGATGTGATCGTGGCATCCAACCTGTTCGGCGACATCCTCTCCGACCTCGGCGCGGCGGTGGTGGGAAGCATCGGTCTCGGCCCGAGCGCCAACATCGATCCGTCGGGCGTCCACCCGGGAATGTTCGAGCCGATCCACGGTTCAGCCCCCGACATCGCCGGAACCGGCGTCGCCAACCCCATTGCGACCTGCTGGTCGGCGGCGATGATGGCGGAACACCTCGGGGAGGTCGGCGTCGCCGACGACATCATGACGGCCATCGAATCGGTGACGACCGATGGGACGGTCCTCACTCCCGATCTCGGGGGCACGGCGACGACGGCGGCAGTAGGTGAGGCGTTGGTGTCCGCGCTGCCTCGACCTCGGAAGCCGGGTTAGTCTGCAGTGGTCCCGTAGGGCTCGGCAAAGTGCCGATAGCCGGCGAGGTCTTTGCCTCGCGCCGCCGTCGTCCACTCTGCCAGTCCGGCTTCGTGGAACATCTCACCCGTTGCGGCGCAGTGATCGACGAGTTCCGCGATGCCGTCGATCGTCCGAATCGTGGCCCCCCGAGCCGTGCCCACTTCTCGGACGTGTCGAGACGGCACCGGGTGGGTCGGCGCCGCCTCGGTGACCCCATCGACGGCGACGAGCGTCGCCCGCGAGGTCTCGAGGGTTGCCACCGCCCGTGTGGGGTCGTGGACGCCGCGAACCAGTCGGTCGAATGCGGCGACCATCGTCACGCGCTGTGCCTCGACGTCGAGCACGTCGATCGTATCCGTGCCTTCCGAGTGATCGACGGTGATGGTTTCGTCGAAGTTCCACGTGGCGGTACCGCGGTCGCCCACGAATCGGATGGTGGGGTTGCGGGGCTGATCAGATGCGTGGGTGATCAGCACGAGGAGGGTGGCACCCGTGTCGAGGGTCAGGCGGATGCTGGCCGTGTCGTACGTCTCGATGTCGTTTGCCCGGTACAGCTCCGCCTCGACGAAGACCGGGACCGCGCTGGTCTCTCGGGTCGGTCCGGCGATGAAGAGGGCGAGATTGGGGAAGTGGTTCAGCGCGTTCTGGAACGGGCTGTCGAGTATCCACGAACCGTTGCGCTGCAGCCGACCCGCCCAGTCGGCCCGCCCGTAGTACCCGCTGTCGCGGGGCCATATCCCGTGGAGGACGATCGACGAGATCCTTCCCAGCTCTCCTCCAAGGACCCGCCGCTTGAGGGCGAGAGTCGCCGGGTCGTAGATGCTCTGGTACCCGATCGCCACGGGCAGTCCGTGCCGGTCCCGGCTCTCGATCATCAAGTCGCAGTCGTCGATGGACCCGGCCACCGGCTTCTCGCACATCACCGCCTTTCCGGCAGCGAGCGCTCGATCCATGAAGGGGCGGTGCAGGTCGATCGGAATCGGCAGCCACACGGCTTCGACGTCACTGCGGGCGAGCAAGTCGTCGAACGACGAACAGATGCCGACGCCGAGGTCCTCGAGCCGACGGAGCGCCTCGGAGTGGCGCGCCGGGTTCGATGAGGTGACCGCCACGAGACGCGGCGGGTGATCGTCGCGTCGGGCGGCTTCGAGGATCGTGTCGATGATTCGCCCGCCGTAGCCGCCGAGCCCGACGACTCCGATCCCTACCGGGGTGTTCGATGTGATCGCTGCCATGGTCGTGTGTCCTCGCCTCGATGGTGGTTGTGAAGGCGATGGCTGCCCACGGGGTCGCCCCTGTTCGGTCCGGCTACGCCCGCACGGGGCTGGGTTCGCGCAGCCCGTCGAGGATTCGCTTGGTGCCTTCGATGGCCAGCCGGGGGCTGGTGAGCACGGGGAGCCCGGTCAGGTCGTGGACCCGTGGCGCCAGCCGGGTCATGGACGCCTGTGCAAACAGGATCACGTCGACCTTGGGGGCAAGCGCGGCTGCGGCCTCGATCACCATCTCGTCGTGACGTTTCTTGTCGCCGCCGATGAGGGCCTCGAATGCCGAGTCGGAGAGCGAGTGATGGATCTCAACCTGCTTCGCCGCGTCCGCGGCCTTCTGCTTGATCAACTCGACGGTCGGGAACAGCGTCGTTGCCACCGTGGCCATGACACCGATCCGATCGGCATCTTGGACCGCCTTCTGGGTGTGGGCGTCATCGATCTTGATCACGGGCATCTCCGTGATTGTGCGGGCAACGTCGATCGCCGGTCCGAGGGATGAGCACAGCGATAGCACGGCGTCGGCCCCGGCCACCTCGGCGGCCTCGACGTAGAAGCACACCCGACGGGTCACCGCCGGGCTTATCCGCTGCTCCCGCATCACCGTGGGCAGGAGCGAGTCGTCGACGATGTTGATGAGAGCGACGTCCGGCATGATCTCGCGGAACAGGTCCTTCATCATCGTCTCGACGGTGATGAAGACCTGGCTGGTGTGGATGAGGGCAAGCTTCTGCTGCATCGGCGCTCCTTCGGTCACGGTGACCATGCAATTGTTTCCCCGGGGGTGTCGCCGCGATCAATGAGGCTCGGTCACCGAGACGGGTCTCACCGACGCCACCCGAGTCCGGGCGCCACCCGGCCCATGCTAGAGAGAGGTGGTATACCGGTCAACCAGTGCCACGGTGGCGTAAGGCCTCGCTGTTCGACGGCGGGAACGGTTCCGGCCGTGGCCGGGCAGCACGGGAGGTTTCTCAGCGCGTCAGCTCTGGCGCCGTCTCGAGTTC
>Ga0209640_10006340_pt1 | contig 10354 bp, 10 predicted proteins | sample RifCSP10_1_FD_184018 | JGI IMG/M metagenome (GOLD analysis project Ga0209640, IMG submission 184018) | Soil microbial communities from Rifle, Colorado - Rifle CSP2_sed 10_1 (SPAdes) (version 2) | ecosystem: Environmental > Terrestrial > Deep subsurface > Rock core/Sediment | place: Rifle... | reverse complement strand
GCCATATTGATAATCTCGAAGCCGACATTGTAAGTGTTTGGGTCCACGTGATCGGGACGGCACCACTTGCTGCGGGCAATAAACACCATCGAATTCTTATCGGCGATATCGGGTGTCAGTTCGATCTGCATCCGAAAATCCTGTCCGGCAAGCTCGCTCCGCAATCGCCCGAACTCTTCCCCGATCAATGGAATGGCTTTGGTATCCACTTCAAGCGCGATCCCTTTCAGCGAGGTCAGGTCGGGATGCGCCAGGACCAACCCGAGCAGGTCGAACAGCACCTCGGGCACAGGAGCGGCATGCGCATCCACCCACACCGAAAGCGCTTCCGCGGCACCCTCCGGATCGGCCGGCGCGAGGCCGGCCAGGTGAATCTGCACCACCCGGTCGAGGGGGAAGGTATCGAAAAATTCACCCGCAAAGGCTTCAAGAGTCTGACAACGACGGCGCTCGCGATATCGCCACACCGTCCAGAGATGCCCGAGGTCAAGGACCAGGCCGCAGGGAGCCGCCCGGACGAGTCGAGCGAAAAACTCGGCCACGGGCAAATCGCCGAACGCGAAATAGGTCAGCGGCGGGAGTTCCAGGAGCACGAGCGGGGCGGCGTCCAGGCATCCCTGCTCCGCGTACCATTCATCCAGGTGGGCCTGAAACCGGACGGCGTTGGCCGCCGTCGCCTCCGCCGCGGCGTCCAGGAACAAGGGCGGAAGGTACGTCCCGAAGGAATACCCTCCGAACTGCTTGGCGGCGCACTCGTGGGTGACCCAATCGGCGCCGATCGCCCTGGTGTGCCGGGCAATCGTCTGGACCACCGTGCTCCAGGGATCCCCTGCGCGCACGTCCGGGTCGATCAGCCACAACCCCTCGGCGTGGTAGGCCAACGGGGTGTCCGGCAGGGCCTCCCGCATGCGGGCGAGATCAGGCGTGCGGGCCTTGAAGATCTCCAGATAATCCGGACGCGCCCCGGCCCGGTCAAGCGCCCGGTGCAATTCCAGGAGGTCGGGGTCATAGACATCGACGGACAAGCCGATCCCCCGAAGGGGAATGCGGGCAGCCCGCTGCAGGAACGATTCGTGGCCGGACATCATGGAGAGAGTGTAAGTCCTACAGGACCGGATATCAAATCGAATCGGGCCGGTCAGGTGAAGAGCAGGTCGCTGAACTCCGACATGAAGCCGTAATAGAGGGGGGCAAAATGCTTGAGGCTCTCGGGGCTGGTCTCCTTCAGTTTCTTGAAAAAGAACACCTGTTGGCGGGGGTCCATCTGCTCCAACAGCTTCGCCAGGTTTCCCATCGAGTAGCTGCCGGAGGGAACGCTGAGCACGTAGTGGACCAACCGTTCGGTGAACTGTTCGGCCACGTAGGGGCTGGTGATCATCCCGTCGGGGATCGTTCCAGAGGCGAGCATCTCCTGAAAGGGCACCGGCTGAGCCGAAAACGGAATGGAACCGGAATGCGCGTCGGACACCCAAGCCTCCACATGCCAACAGGAGTGCGCCCCTGGAGGCCCACTCTACAAGAGGATCGGTCTAGAATCAAGAACTAGGTCCGCGCGCGCCCCCGCGGTCACAGACCCCTCTCCTAGTGAGGATCCGGCGGTGGTATTCCCACCGAGGCTTGTGTACAATGCGCCGACTTTCACGATTCACGCAGGAGGCAGGCATGGCACGCGCAGTTCCAAGATGGCTGGGCCGGATCGTCGTTCTCCTCTTTGTCGGCGCGGTGGGCGCCGTCCAGGCGCAGGCGGGGACCCCTTCGGCCCATGCCGACAATGTGGTCATCATCCTGGTGGACGGGTTGCGCCCTGACGCGCTGAAGCAGGCCAAGGTCCCGAACGTGGACAGCCTCATCAAGCGGGGCGCCTCCACGATGAAGGCCCAGACCGTCACCCCCAGCCTGACCCTTCCTGCCGTCACCTCCATGCTCGCCGGGTTGACGGTCGAGCAGCACGGCGTGGACTGGAACGAGTATGAACCCATGCGGGGCTATTTGAAAGCCCCCACCCTTTTCGAGATTGCGTCCTTCAACGGCAGCAAATGGGGAGCGATGTTCATCACCAAGGAGAAGCTCCTGTACCTGGCCAAACCGGATCGTCGCCTCATCCTGCAAGTCTGCAGCGTCAACGAGCAGGGATGCCATGCCCAGAAGGTGGCGGCCGATGTCATCACCGTCTACCGGCAGGCCTCGGACTCCACCAAGCCGGCTCTGTTTTTGATCCACTTGCCGGACGCGGATCTGGCGGGGCACGCCAAGGGATGGATGAGCAAGCCGTATCTGAAGGCGGTGGAGGACTGCGATCGGGCGATCGGAACGATCCTCAAAGGCTTCAAAGAGCTGGGTCTGTATGACCGGACCACCTTCATCGTCACGGCCGACCACGGCGGCCACGAGACGACCCATGGGACAAATGCGCCCGAGGACATGACGATCCCGTGGATCGCGGCGGGCCCGGGCATCAAGGCCGGATACGCGATCAAGGAGCCGGTCTCTGTGGTGGATACGCCGGCCACGGTCATGCGGGCGTTCGGCCTGTCGGATTACTACGTGGAGTGGAAGAGCCGTTCAGTGGAGGAAATCTTTGAGGGAGCCCAGGTCGCGCCGGCCCTCTCGGGACCGGGCAAGCCTATTCAATGATGAATTTCAAGGGGTCCACGTTCGACCCCTTCACTTCGACTTCATAATGCAAGTGAGGCCCGGTCGAGAGGCCGGTGCTGCCTACCCAGCCGATGAGGTCTCCCCTCTTGAGGGTCTGCCCCGTCTTCACTTTCAACTTGGACATATGCCCGTAGATCGTCCTCGTCCCGTGTCCGTGATTCAGAACGACCATGTTCCCCAGCCCCGAATCGGAGTGCGCGGCTGTGACGGTCCCCGCCGCGGGGGCAATGACCGGCGTGCTCATGGGCGCGGAGATGTCGACCCCTCCGTGCATGGTATCCATGCCAGTGAAGGGGGACACGCGCCGCCCGAACCCGGAGGAGACCCACCCGTGGACCGGCCAGATGGACGGCGTCGCCGCCCATTGCGCGCGCCGGTCCCCGACGATCGTGTTCAACTCCCTGAGATGCCGCTCCTGATTGCTGGCCTCGTCCTTGAGCCACGTGAGTTGTTGCTGCAACTGGTAGGCGATTTCCGAATACGATTCGCGCTCCCCGCCCTGACCGCCCGGCTGGGGCGCAACATAGGTTTCTTCCTTTCCGCCGAGCCCTTGGTTCGACGGCGAGGCCTTCGGGGGATCGAGCCCCAGCATCACCCGCATCCGGACGTTGATCTCGCGCATGGTGAACAGCTGCTTCCGGAGGTCCTCCATCGCCGAGGAGAGCGCGGTCGCCTGCTGGCGGTGCTGAGCGGCCTCGGACCGCAAGGTCTGGAGTTCCCAGACCTCACCGCTCTGGGTCACGTATTGCACCAGGAACGCGCTTTCAAGGATCGCCGCCACAAGGAGGAACACGAGCAGAATCCTCACGGTCCGACGCTTGAGGGAAAAGCGGCGGGGCTGTGAGGTGGCCCCAGGGAAAACGACAATATGGTATTCGTGGTCCCCGTTCTTCATAAACCTCTGGCTGATTAACTAAGGTCAAGGACTACCACACCTTTTCTGGATTGTCAATAAAAACTAGAAAAACCACTAGGAAATTAGGCGCTTACGGACGGGGTGCGGGGTCTCGGCGGACAGGGGGCATGGCAGGAAATCCTAACGGCTGACGGGAAAAGGATCAGGTTGTCACATCGGCAATCCATTGGAGATAGTCGGCGGTGCCCTCCAGAACCGGGATGGCGATGATTTCCGGCACACTGTAGCTGTGAAGCTCCTTGACAGTGCCCGCCAACTCGGGAAAACGGCTGCGTCTCGACTTCACCACCAGGAGGACCTCGTCCTCTTGGGAGAGTTTCCCTTCCCAGGAGAACAGGGAACGGACTTGGGGAACGATGTTGACGCAGGCGGCCAGCCGATCCTCCACCACGCGCCGGGCGATCTTCTCGGCCTCCTCGCGGGAAGGCACGGTGATCAAGACCAGGACGGCCTCGCCGCCCGCTGTCACCCGACTCTGTTTCTCCACCCCGCTCCTCCGTGATCTCCGGCGTCATACTGTAGCATGAAGCCGCACCGAATGCTTCACGTTATGGCCTCGGGGGGCGGCGAGGTCGGGGGGTTGACAGCGGGGAGGGGGACCACCTAGGATCGGTCGAGAGAGGGAGGACCGAACCATGAACATCACGATCACCCCCCAGGCGCTCAAGCAACGGTTGGATCAAGGCGACCAGGTCGTCCTGATCGACGTCCGAGAACCTTGGGAATTCAATATCTGTAAGATCGAAGGCGCCCAGTTGATCCCGCTCGGCACATTGGGATCCGAGTTCAGGAAACTCGACCCCAAGGCCGAAATGGTGGTGTACTGTCACATGGGCATGCGCAGCATGGACGCCACGCAATTCCTGACCCAACAGGGATTCAGCAACGTCAAGAACCTGACTGGCGGGATCAATGCGTGGTCCTTACAGGTCGATCCGTCCGTGCCCAAGTATTAAAAATTGGCGAGCTCCGTCTGGCGAAAGTACTCCACGGTCCTGGCCAACCCGTCCTTCAGTGCGACCTTCGGCTCCCACTCGAGTTCGGCGTGAAGCCGGGACGAGTCCAGGGAGATCCGCATCTGCTCGCCCTTCTTGGCCGGCCCGTGAGCGGCGCGGATCGAGGGATTGATGAGATCGGCCAGGAGCTGGAAGAGTTCGTTGACGCTCGTTTCCTTTCCCGTCCCGACGTTGTAGATACCCTGGGCCGCCTTGCTCAAGGCCGCCACGTTCGCCTCCACCACGTCGTCCACGTAAACGTAGTCGCGCGTCTGGCGCCCGTTGCCGTTGATGAGCGGCTGGTCCCCGAGCAGAATCTTTTTTGCGAAAATGGCCACCACCCCGGCCTCGCCGTCCGGATCCTGGCGCGGTCCGTACACGTTGGCGTACCGCAGGCTCACGAACTCCAACCCGGATGCGCCCTTGAAATAGCGCAGGTATTCGTCGCCCACGGCCTTGCTGATCCCGTAAGGGGACGACGGCTGCGTCGGGTGGGACTCCGCCACGGGCAGGCGCTCCGGCTCTCCGTACACGGCTCCCCCGGAGGAGGCGAAGATGACCTTGCGCACCCCGTACCGGACGGCCAGCTGGAGGACATTGAGAGTGCCCAGGATGTTGGTCTCGGCATCGAACATCGGGTCTTGGACGGAGCGGCGCACATTCATCTGTGCCGCGTGGTGGCTCACGACGGCCGGCCTCTCCCGGCGGAAGACCCGCTCCAGCCACCGCCCCTTGATGTCGGCTCGATAAAACCTGGCCCCGCGGTGGACGTTGCGGCGCTTGCCGGTCGAGAGGTTGTCGGCGACGACCACCTGATAGCCTTCCTGGATATACCGGTCCACGATGTGCGACCCGATGAACCCAGCGCCGCCTGTCACGAGGACTTTTATGCCCGCCACAGCTTAACCAAGTACTCGATGTTGCCCTTCTGGCCGGCGATGGGCGAGCGCATTTCATCCTCCCAAATCCACCCCTGAGCCTCCACGGAGCGCCGGACTGCGTCAACCGTCTCCCGGCGAAGCGCTTCGTCGCGGACGATGCCCCCCTTGCCCACTTTCCCCTTGCCGACCTCGAATTGCGGTTTCAGCAGGGCGATCACCTGTCCCCCGCCATCCAGGCACGCGCGGACCGCCGGAAGGATCAGCGTCAACGAAATGAAGGAGACGTCGATGGTGGCCAGGCGGACCGCCTCGGGGATCCTCGACCGATCCAGATACCGCGCGTTGCACCGCTCGACGACCACGACCCGGGCGTCCTGCCGGAGGCGCCAGGCCAGCTGGCCGTAGCCCACGTCCACCGCATACACCTTGGCCGCGCCGCGCTGGAGAAGACAGTCCGTGAAGCCCCCCGTCGACGCCCCGATATCGAGAGCCACCATGCCGGCGGGATCGATGCCGAAGCCGTCCAGGGCGGCGGCCAGCTTCATACCCCCCCGCCCCACGAACGGATGCTCTGGCTTGAGCACTTCTATTACGGCTTCCGTGGGAACCGGTTGAGACGCGCGGCTTGCCACGCTTCCGGCCACCTTCACCGAGCCGGACAGGATCAGGCTCTGGGCCCGGTCCCGGCTCTCGGCCAGGCCGCGTTGCACCATGGCCACGTCCAAACGCGTTTTCAACGCCCCTCCACGCAAGGTGTCCACCGCCGCGCTCATCAGGCCTCGCCCTCGCCGCCGTTCTCGCCCGGTCCGGCGCCGCCCTCCAGATCGAACGGGCGTGCCCGCTTCTTGCCGTCCTTGTCCTTGACGAGGATCTCCACCCGGTGCTCGGCGTCTTCAAGAATCTTGAGGCAGGTCTTGGAGAGCTTGACGCCCTCCTCGAAGATCCGCATGGAGTCGTCCAGCGGCAGTTCGCCGCGCTCCAACTCCGCCACGATCGCCTCCAACCGGGCCAGCGCTTCTTCAAACTTTACGGTCGCCACGCGATCCTCTCACCTCTGGTGTCCCTCCCGGCCGGTCTGCATTATACCTCGTCAGGTTCACGAATCAACCCGGTTGCAAGTTCTCGCCGACCCGCCGCACCTCACAGACCAGCTCGCCCGACGCCAGCCGCACGTGCACCGCCTCTCCCGGCGCCACCTCGGAGGCCGCCCGGAGCAGGGTCAGGTCGGGCCACCGCCGCGTGATGCTGTAGCCGCGTCCCAGAATGGCCAGCGGGCTCAAGGAATGGAGCATCTCGGCGGCGTCCTGAATCGACCGACGCCAAAGGGCCAGCGCGACTTGAATGCGCTGCTCCAACCGCATCCGAACGTGCGGAACCAACGCCAATTTCTGGCGAATCCGATGGAGCGGGCTTCGCAGCAGCACATCATGGCGGAGGGCCTCGACCGCCGCCCGCACGTCTCGGACCCTGGCCACGAGCGCCAGGCGCAACCGGATTTCCAAATCATCTCGCCGCTGCATGGCCCGCTCGACGAGCGCCGCCGGGTCGACCAAACTGCGTCGCTCCGCGTCGACGCGCCGGCGGCGGTCCCGCAAGCCGGTTCGGACCGCGTGCGCGGCGCGCTCCCTGAGCCCCTGCACCTGGATCCGGATCTCCTTCCGGTCCCGGACCACGAGTTCGGCCGCCGCGGACGGCGTGGGGGCCCGCACGTCCGCCACGAAGTCCGCGATCGTGAAATCAATTTCGTGGCCGACGGCCGACACGACAGGGATGCGGGAGGCCGCAATCGCGCGCGCCACGATTTCCTCGTTGAAGGGCCACAGGTCCTCAAGGGATCCCCCGCCGCGACCCACGATCAGCACGTCCGAGCCGCCAAGCTCGTTCAGCTCGGCAATGGCCTGGGCGATCTCCGCGGCCGCGCCCGTCCCCTGAACCGTCACCGGGTTGATCAGAATGTCCACGGCGGGGAAGCGCTTATGAAGAACCTGGATGATGTCCCGGATCGCCGCCCCGGTCGGCGACGTGACGACCCCGATCCGCCGCGGGAAATTCGGGAGGGCGCGCTTGCGGGCCGGATCGAACAGGCCTTCCGCCGCGAGTCTCTCTTTCAGCTGCTCGAAGGCCAGTTGCAGGGCCCCGATGCCCTTGGGCTCGGCATACTCCACGACCACCTGGTAGTCGCCCCTCGGCTCGTAGACCGTGACGCGCCCCCGGCACACCAGCCGCATGCCGTCCTTCAGCGCAAACCGCAAGGCCTGCCCGACCGACCGGAACAGCACGGCTCGGATCTGACTGGCCTGATCCTTGAGGGTGAAGTAGGCGTGCCCGGAGGACGGCACACGGAGGTTGGACACCTCGCCTTCAACCCAGACGTCGGAGAAGACGGATTCGATGTGGGTCCGGAGGAGGGCCGTCAGGGCGGAGACGGTGAGGATGGCTCTCGGGAGCGGCCCGCCGTAGGGCATGGCGTCAATCCAGGATGCGCAATCGGTCGATTGAAACGGCTTTCCCGACGGCCGTGTCCACTTCCAGCAGCACGGCCGAGAAGACGCACGGCCCGGAGGCCACCTCGAACCGGCGCGGCATCTGGGTCAGAAACTTCTCGATGGCGATCTCCTTCTTGATGCCGATCACCGAGTCGACCGGGCCGGTCATGCCGATGTCCGTCAGATACGCGGTGCCCTTGGGAAGGATCCGTTCATCCGCCGTCTGGACGTGCGTGTGGGTCCCGAACACCCCGCTCACCTCCCCGTCCAGGTACCAGCCCATCGCCATTTTCTCGGAGGTCGCCTCGGCATGCATGTCGACGATGATCGTCCCCGCCTCCCGCCGCAAGGTCTCGAGCACGCGCCGGCCGACCCGGAACGGGCAATCCACGGTCGGCATGTCGACGCGCCCCATCAATTGCATGACGCCGACCTTTTCGCCCGACGTGGTCGTCACCACGACGCTGCCGTGGCCGGGGGCCTCTTCGGGGTAATTGGCCGGGCGCAGCAGCCGCGGCTCCTCACGGATATAATCGATGATCTCCTTCTTATCCCAGATGTGATTGCCGCTCGTGAGGACGTGGAGCCCCGCCTTGAACAGTTCCCGGGCGATGTCCGGGGTGATGCCGAATCCGCCGGCGGCATTTTCGGCATTCCCGATGACAAGGTCCACCCCCCGCTGCCCGACGAGCCTCGGCACCTGCCGGGCCACGGATTTACGGCCGGGCTCGCCCACGATGTCGCCGATGAAGAGGATTTTCATTTATTTCGCGATGTCCACGTAGCGGCTTTCCCGGATCACCGTGACCTTGATCTGCCCGGGGTAGGTCAGTTCCCGTTCGATCTTGCGGGCCAGGTCCCGTGACAGGACCGCGCACTCGGCGTCGGTGATGGACTCCTGCTTCACGATCACCCGGACCTCGCGGCCAGCCTGAATGGCATAGGCCTTCTCCACGCCCTTATAGTCCACCGCCAGCTTCTCCAGCTTCTCCAGGCGCTTGATGTAGGCCTCCACGGTCTCTCGGCGCGCCCCCGGACGCGCCGCCGACAACGCTTCGGCGGCCGCGACGAGCACGGTCTCCGGGCAGATCGGCTCCACCTGCTCGTGGTGCGCCGCGATGGCGTTGACCACTTTGTCGAGCTCCCCGTACCGTTTGGCGAAGTCGGCCCCGATGATCGCGTGCGGCCCCTCTTCTTCCTGGCTCAGCGCCTTGCCCATATCGTGCATCAGGGCGCCGCGCCGCGCCAGCTTGACGTCCAGTTCCAGTTCTGCGGCCATGATCCCGCAGATGTACGCCGCTTCCCGGGCGTGGTAGAGGTTGTTCTGCCCGTAGCTCGTCCGGAATTTCAACCGGCCCAGCAGCTTGACGATCTCCGGATTGACTCCCGGGATGCCCAGCTCGAACAGCACCTTCTCGGCCTCCTCGATCATCATCTTATCGAGATCGGTCTTGACCTTCTCGACGACCTCCTCGATTCTGGTCGGATGGATCCGGCCGTCGGCCATCAGCCGCTCCAGCGCGATCTTCGCGATCTCCCGGCGCAGCGGATCGAACCCGGAGATCAGAACCGCTTCGGGGGTCTCGTCGACGACCAGGTCGATCCCCGTCGCGGCCTCCAGGGCCCGGATGTTGCGCCCCTCCCGCCCAATGATCCGTCCCTTCATGCTGTCGTTGGGAATCGCGACGACCGAGATCGTGGCCTCCGACACGTAATCGCGCGTGATGCGCTGGATGGACCGCGTGATGATGTCCTTCGCGTCCCGATCGGCCGTTTCCTTGGCTTCGTCCTGCACACGCTTGATCATCTTCGCGGCATCAAACCGGGCCTCGGCCTCGATCTCGCGTAGGAGAGTCGCCTTGGCCTCCTCGGCCGTCATCCCGGAGACCTGTTCCAGCGCCACAGCGCGCTCACGGGCCAACCGCCCGACCTGCGCCTCCTTGTCAGCCAGGGCGGCTTCCTGATGGTCCACCGTTTTTTCCTTTTTCAGAATATCCGCTTCCCGCCGGTCGCAGGTGGCGACCTTGCGATCGAGAGAGTCTTCCTTCTGGAGCAGCTGCTTCTCCAACCCAAGGATCTCGGCCCGTTGGGCCTGAGCCTCCTTGTCCAGGTCGGCCTTGGCCTGCACGATGAGGTCCTTCGCCTCCAGACGGGCCTCCCGCGCACGGGTCTCGGCCTCCTTCTCAGCCGTCCGGACAATCTGCGCGGCGCGGTCTTCCGCATCCCGAAAACGCCAGGCGACCACCTTGCCCTGGATCAACCGGTGCCCCAGCGCCGTCAGGTGTCCGTAGTAGTGCGCGAGGCACCACGCGATCTGCATCTGCGTCGCGACCGCGCGAACGACGTACTTGCCGGTGAAGAATCCGATCTCGTCGACGGCGTGGCGGTCGCTCGGGTCGCTCATCGCGATCGTGAGGTTGC
>Ga0209640_10006339_pt1 | contig 10355 bp, 5 predicted proteins | sample RifCSP10_1_FD_184018 | JGI IMG/M metagenome (GOLD analysis project Ga0209640, IMG submission 184018) | Soil microbial communities from Rifle, Colorado - Rifle CSP2_sed 10_1 (SPAdes) (version 2) | ecosystem: Environmental > Terrestrial > Deep subsurface > Rock core/Sediment | place: Rifle... | reverse complement strand
GCTCCGATGTGCTCGACCGCCTCCGCTGGATCAACGACGTGCTGGGGCCGGCCGTGGGCGAGGCACTGCGTCTCCTCGGCGGCATCGACATGAAGAGCCTGATCGCTCAGCAGTTGACGATGGGCGACGAAGGACACAATCGGAACAAGGCGGGTTCGGCCCTGATGGCGCGGATGCTGGCGCCCGCGCTGGCGGAGACGGGGCTGGATCGCCCGAACCTGGGGCGCGTGCTGCGCTACTTCGCCGAGACCGACCTGGCCGTGCTCAACCCGGTGATGGCCGCCTGCAAGGCGATCCTCGATCCCGCGCACGGGATCGCCGGCAGCACGCTGGTCACCGCGATGGCCCGCAACGGTACCGATTTCGGCATCCGGGTGAGCGGCCTGGGGAACCGCTGGTTTGTCGCGCCGGCCGAGATCCCCGTCGGCCTCTTCTTCCCGGGGTTCAGCCAGGAGGACGCCAACCCCGACATCGGTGACTCCACCATCACCGAGACCGCGGGGATCGGCGCCTTCGCCATGGCCGCCGCCCCCGCGATCGTCCAGTTCGTCGGCGGCACGCCGCAAGAGGCGACGGAGGCCACGCAGGAGATGTACGAGATCACCGTCGCGGAGAACCCCGCCTGGGGCATTCCCGTCCTGGGATTCCGCGGCACGCCCACGGGCATCGACATCCGCAAGGTGGTGAAGACCGGCATCACGCCGCGCGTGAACACCGGCATCGCCCACAAGCAGGCCGGGATCGGTCAGGTCGGCGCGGGGCTGGTCCGCCCGCCGATGGCCTGCTTCGAGGCCGCGCTGGAGGCGGCCGCCGAAGCCTTGGCCTCGTAGCGGCGCGGCGGAGGCGCGGCATCCAGTTAGTGAGGAGGTGACGCAAGGATGCAGGCAGTCGACTTCAGCCGGGTTCGGGTGCTCGACCTCTCACAGAACTTCAGCGTGAACTCTCCGCCGTTCGCCTTCTACGAGGGACCGACGATCAAATGGGTGAAGAAGCTGGCCTTCGAGGGCGTGAACGCCCAGCTCATCTCCTCCACCAACCACATCGCCACGCACCTGGACAGCCCACTGCACTTCCACGATCCGGGCCCGGACGTCGCCGGCATCCCGCTGCCGGACCTCGTGGGCCCCGCCTGCGTCGTCGACCTGCAGCAGTTCGGCATCGGCGACTACGCCATCTATGGCTCCGAGCACTTCGAGCAGTGGGAGAAGAAACACAAGATCAAGATCGAGCGCGGCGACATCCTGGTGATCCACACCGGCTACCACGCCTACTACAACGAGGACTGGTCGCCGGCCACTCGGGAGCGCCATCCCGACGCCGGGCCGAACCTCCCCCGCTCCTTCCTGAAGCACCCCGGGCCGCGGGCGGAGTTCTGCCAGTGGATCCTGGACCGCGGCATCCGCTGGCTGGCCGTGGACGCCATCTCCACGGATCATCCATTCAATACCGCCGTGCGCCGCGCCCGGCCGGACCTGATCCCGGAGGTGGAGGCCAAGATCGGGATGCCACTGGAGGAAGCCTTCCCCTGGCCGCGGGACTACCAGGCCACCCACACGCTGCTCTTCCCTAAGGGCGTCTACCACGTGGAGAACGTCGGGGGCGAGATCGACAAGGTCCTGGACAAACGCGTCTGGATCGGCGCCTTCCCCTTTCGCTTCAAGGGCGGGGAGGCGGCCTTTTGCCGCTTCGTCGCGTTCGTGCAGGAGTAGGCTGGCGGGGGGACCTTAACCGAGCATCGGCTCGATGATGCGGCGGACCGCGTCGAAGGTCGGAGTCACGGGGGCCGGGAGCGCGCCGGCGCGGAGGAGGGATTCGGGATCCTTCAGGCCGTGCCCCGTGAGGATGCACACCACGGTTTCACCGTTGAACGGCTGAGCCGCGGCCATCTGCTGTAGACCGGCCAGTCCGGCCGCCGAGGCGGGTTCCACCAGAAGTCCCTCCTCCGCGGCCAGCTGCTTTTGGGCCGCGAGGATGGCCTCGTCGCTCACCTTCGTAAACCGCCCGTTGGACTCGCGCACCGCGGTGACGGCTCCCTGCCAGCTGGCGGGATTCCCGATGCGGATCGCGCTGGCGACCGTCTGCGGACGCTCGACCGGGCGCCCGTCCACCAGCGGGGCCGCTCCCGCGGCCTGCACGCCCAGCATCCGGGGCCGCGATGTGATTCGACCGCCAGCGTGGTACTCGACGAAGCCGCGCCAGTAGGCCGTGATGTTGCCGGCGTTTCCCACGGGCAGGGCGAGGAGGTCCGGTGCGCTTCCGAGGGCATCGCAGATCTCGAAGGCCGCGGTCTTCTGCCCCTCCAGCCGGTGCGGGTTTACCGAATTGACCAGGGCGAGGCCCAGGCGCTCGCTCACCTCGCGCGTGACCGCGAGCGCGGCGTCGAATCCCCCGTCGACTGCGACCAGCCGCGCGCCGTGCGCAAAGACCTGCACGAGTTTCCCTTGTGCGACACCCTCCGCCGGCAGGATGATCAGGCACAGGAGCCCCGCCCTGGCGGCATAGGCCGCCGCGGACGCCGCGGTGTTGCCCGTGGACGCGCAGACCACGGCGCGGCTGCGGGCCTCCAGCGCCTTGGAAACCGCCACCGTCATCCCGCGGTCCTTGAACGAACCGGTGGGATTGGCGCTCTCCAATTTGAAGAAGAGGCGCAGCCCCAGACGCGGTCCCAGCCGCACCGACTCCACCAGCGGCGTGTTGCCTTCGAGTAGGGTGACGATCGGCGTCTGCGGCGTCACCGGAAGAAAGGCGCGGTAGGCTTCAATGACCCCCGGCCAGGTCGGCGTGTGCACGCGACCCTGCATCGCTACATCCCCAGGATGATCGGCAGCACGAGCGCGATCGCCACGACCAGGGTCCACAATGCGGGGGCGGATGTCAGCACCTGCTCCTTACGCCGGGCCACGCGCGCCGCCTCCATGCGCGAGCGGGGCACCCACCACGGATTGTGCCGCGCCTCCAGCAGGTGGAAGACCACCCCCAGCCCCGCGCCGAAGGCCAGGTGCCCGATCAGGCTGGGGAACAGGCCTGCCGCCACCTCCGCGGTCCAGCGTGGCGCCGTGCCCAGGAAGAGCGGCTGCAGCGTCAGCGGTCCCAGGATCCACCAGAAGAACCCGTAGGAGAGGCCCCACCCCAGCGCCGATCCCACGTCGTAACTCTGCCGGCGGAAGAGCAGACCGTAACTGACGCCGATGAGGTCGGCGATCACCACCTGCACGACCAGACCGGCGAGCGGCGAGGCGGAGCCGATCAGTCGGGCGAAGGCCCCCAGCGCCCCGATCTGGATCATCACCAGCGTGAACAGGGTGCCGCCCACGAGACCCGCGAGCGCGCCGCGGCCGATGGCGCGCAGTCCCTCGGTGCCGAGGCCCTCGCGGTCGGCGGCCGCAACCATGTCGGAGAAGAGCACGCGCACGAGGCCGTCGAGCCACTGGTAGCCGACGGCAAGCGCCGCGCCGAACAGCAGGAACGCGGGCAGCGCGGGAAAGCCCGCCCGCGCGGCTTCGAGCGACCAGGCAAGCTTCCCCCCGGACGCGAGGGGCAGCACCGTGAGCGGGCCGATGATCCACCAGAAGAATCCGTACACCGTGCCGCGGACCAGTCCCGGACCCGTGCCTTCGGGCGGGCGGGGGTAGAGCAGCGCATAACCCGCCCCGGCCGCTACACCGATCAACAGCGTGGCGATCCATGCGGCGCTCCGTGCGGGGCCGGCCATCACCGCGGAGAACGCATGCAGTTGACCCTGGGCGTCGAGCAGGATCCCCAGCAGCCAGGCGGCGACCAGGCCCGCCAGCGCCCCGCGTCCGACCACCCCCCACCAGGATCCAGGTGCGGTCTCGCCACGATCCCGGCGCAGGAGTGCGAGCGCCAGGCCGGTCACGCCTCCGTAGAGCAGGTAGCCGATTAGGCTCGGTAAGGCTTCCTGCGCGGAGTGGACGTCCCAGGCAAGAAACCCTAGCAGTAGGAGCGACATCAACGTCAGCGGCCCCAGAAACCACCAGAGCGCGCCGTAGGTGAGTCCCCAGAAGAGGGTCTCCCCTGCCCCGGAGCGCTGATACCAGACCAGCAGCCCGAATCCCGCGCCGAGGACGACGGCGATGAGCACGTGCACCACAAATCCCGCGACGGCGGCGTCGGCTCGCACCAGGGAAGCGGTCGGCGGCAGTGCTCCCACTCGGGAGAGCGCGGCACCCGAGACGAGCCCGCCGGCCAGACCCGCGAGCGCGCCTGCCCCAAGCCCACGCACCAGCGTGTCCGCGGTCCTCACGCGCCGCCCTCCAGGCGCACATCCGCAGCGGCCGGGGCGCCCGGGCCTGTTGCCCCGGCACTCGCCACTTCCGACCGCGCGCCGATCGTCTGTGCCAGCGTCGGCGTGGCGGCGTGCGACGTCAGTACGATGTCTCGCGGGAAGAAGAGGTCGATCGTCCAGTCCAGCGCCACGCGCACCTTCTTCTCCAGACCCGGCAGCTTACTGAGGTAGACGGTGCGCCACATGAACCAGGCCAGCAGTCCGGAGAACTTCCAGCCGCGGAGCTCAGCGACGGCGGTGCGGTGGCCCAGGGCGACCAGCGTGCCGATGGTGCGGTAGCGGAACTCCCAAAGCGGCTGCCCGCGCAGGACGGCAGCCACGTTCCCGGCTACGACCTGCCCCTGCCGCAGGGCGTGCTGGGCCGTGGGCGGACAGGGCCGGCCCTCGTTGTTGACGTCGGGGATCTGCGCGCAGTCGCCGGCGGCCCACACGTTGTCCAGGCCGACGACGCGTAGGGTGGTATCCGCGACGACCGCGCCGGCGCGGTTGCGTTCGCAGGGCAGCGTCCGCAGCAACGGATGCGGCTGGTTGCCGGCGGTCCACACCAGGGTGTGCGTTTCGATCCGGCCGCCATCCCCCACGAGCACAGCGTCGACGCTCGCGCCGGCGACGCGCGTGTTCAGCATGAACTCGATGCCGCGGGTCCGCAGTTTGCGCAGGGCGTAGTCGGCCAGGGGCGCGCTGATCTCGGGGAGGATGCGCTCACCGGAATGGACGAGGACGAAACGCGGTTCGTGCGCCTGGATGTTGGGATAGTAGCGCAGGACCCCGTGCACGAGGTCGAGGAGTTCGGCGATCATCTCCGTGCCGGCAAAGCCGCCGCCGGCGACGACGAAGGTGAGCATGCGCCGGCGCTCGTCCGCGCTTCGTTCCACGTCCGCGCGCTCCAGCAGAGCGATGGCGTGATTCCGCAGGCGGGTGGCGTCGTCCAGCGTCTTCAGCGTGAACGTATGCTCCTCCAGGCCGGGCAGGCCGTAGAAGTTCGGCACCGAGCCCAGCGCCAGCGCCAGGTGATCGTAGGGCAGCGTCTCCACCGGGACAGAGGGACTGGCGCGGACGCGCACCACCTGCGTGGCGGTATCCACCCCCTCCACCTCCGCCCGGACAAACCGGGTGTGCGGGCAGGCGGCGCGTACGGGCGCACTGATGTGCTGCGCCTCCAGGCCGCTGCTGGCAACCTCGGCGAGCATGGGTGTGAAGAGGAGATAGTTGCTCTGGCTGACCAGGGCGATCTCCAGGTGCGGGTCGCGGGCGAAGAGCTGCTCCAGGCGCTGCGCCGTGCTCACGCCGCCGAAGCCGCCCCCCAGGATGACGACGCGCCGGGTGGGCGCCGCGGGAGGCTCCGCGACGACCTCTGCCCCGGGCCGCGCCCGCCGGTAAAGCGAGACCAGGGCGTAGAAGCTCAGCCCGGTGAGCGCGCCGTAGAGGACGTGACCCACCAGACTGGGCAGCGCCGCATCCGCCTCCTGCAGCGACCATCCCGGTCCGCGGCCGAGAAGCAGTGGCGCCAGCGTCAGCGGGCCGGCGATCCACCAGAGGAGGCCGTAGAGGACGCCGCTGCTGATCGTCGCCGCATAGGCGAACGGCTGGTAGCGGAAGATCGCGCCGTATCCGGCTCCGATGAGGATCGCCGCCAGGATTTCCAGCGCCACGCCGGTACCGGTCGAGGACAGCCCGGCCAGACCGGCGGCGGCCCGCAGCCCCTGCGCCTGCATGGCCCAGGCGAACGCCAGGCCGCCGATCAGCCCGGCCGCGGCGCCGGCGGCCAGATCCCGTCGCATTGAAGAAGACATGGAGGCAGATTTCCCCCAGGAAGCGTGCAATTCCTAGCGCGGGATTCGTGACGCGACTACCTTACGGCGAAGCGACCTCCTTTGAAGGCACGGTGCAGGTCTGTAATCGCCCGGCCCACCGCCCGGCGCCGGGCAACCTCATGGGCTTTCGCCCCCCGGTGCGCCCCGCCGCCGGCCGCGGCAGCTTGGCCGACCCGCGCGTGGAGCAGTGCGGCGAAGGTGGCGATCTCCGTCTTCACGCGCTCGATTTCCAACTCACGGTTGAACGACAGCGGCAGGTACGGGACGCCGTAGAGCCGACACATCTCGGCCATTGCGGGTTTGGCGATCGCTTCCGGCATGCATTTGAAAGGATAAATGTGCACCACGCCGTCCACACCGGCCTCAATCAACCGTCGGGCCTGGGCGACAGAGAGGTTCCCCTCTCCCCCCACCCCCAGGTTCATGAATGGCCTGGCCGGCTTCCCTTCATCGGCCTGGTGGTGGAAGAGCATGATGTTCCGCCGCCAAAACGCCTCGAGGAGCGGCCGGATCGGCCAGGCCCGCACCCACGCCCGCCGGTGGATCTCCCGCTCCGCGGAGTGGACCACGGCCCCCAGCGTCGTGCCCTCCACAACCTCAATGCCGTGCCGCCCCAGGAGGTTGTCCACCACGCCGCGATTGGAGTAGGACGCCTGCACAATGTACATCTCCCCCACGACGGCCACCCGCGGCCGGAGGTCGTGATCCTGGGGCACGGCCGCCAGTTCCGCCAGCGCCGCGTCGCGCATCCCGCGAATTGCCTCCACGGTATGCGCCTGCGCCAGCCGCGCCAAGCTCCGACGGTACACTTCCTGCGTCGCGCCGCGCGTCGTTTCGTGCGCCCGCGCGATCAACGTCCGGGCTCTGATCTCCTCAACCGCGGCGAGCTTCGCCCGCCCCGGAGCAAACAGCGAGGAGATCGTCCGCCACAGGCGGCGGGTCGCCGCGAAGCGGCGCCATGCGGACAACCTGGACCAGGCTCCTTCCTCGCGCAGCCGCATGTAGTCCACGATCGGGGCCAGCCGCTGCCGGTTGCCCATGGCCGTCAGTTCACGGACGAATGTCGTCACGTCCGCGAGCCCAACCGAGACGAACTCCAGCGTGTGGCCCCCGCGATCCAGGATCTGCCGGTAAGCCGCCGGCAGGTCGCGCGCCTGGGCGATGAGGTAGAGGCCGAGCGTGCACGGCCCTTCCCCCCGCAACGTCAGGGCGACGATTCGCCGCGGCGGGCCATCCGGGTTGGACCGGAAGTAGGCGTTGAGGGACTCCATGAGACTGCCGGTGCTGAAGGCGTAGGGGCAGCATGACTCCGCGTACTTGTCGCCCGCCAGATCCAGCGTCACATCGCTCACGGGACGCGGCGGCAGGATCAGAGAGGTGAGGCCGGTCTGCGCCGCGAGTTCCTGGACGATCAGGTCGATCGTGTCGCTCATGTGCGGCCAGATGATCAGGGGCACGCGGCGCATCGCGGTTTCCTGCTGCCCGTTCACCGCCTCGGGCTCAACCGGCCGGGCGGACAGGTGGTCGGCCGCATGTCCGTCCCCTGCAGACGCGGGAACGGCCGCGGTCGCCAGACGGCGGTCGCGGTGCTGTTCGAGGAAGCGCATGACGGTTTCGTAGCGGGTCTGGAATCCGGCGCTGCCGACCTGCTCGTCATAGCGAAAGAGCCAGGCGGGAAGGCCTTTCGACCGCGCCCGGTCGAGCAAGAACTCCAGGATGAACGCGTCGGGGTGGCAGCCGAAGCAACCCGCGAAGACGAACCCGTCCACATGCGGCGCCAGCATTTCGACAAACGCGTCGAACACCCAGTGGGTCTCGTAGAAGGCCCATGGAGCGTCCGGGCCCGGCGGGAGGTCCTCAGGCCAGACGTCGGCGGGCGTGATGACCCGCGCCCCGGCCTTCATGAACCAGGCCTTGAGGTCGGCGGTCAGCAGCGGTTCATCCACCAGATACTCGCGCCCGACGATGGCGAGGCGCACCGCGCGCTGCTCAGCAAGAAACCGCTTCAGGAACCTGTCGTCGCGGCGCATGACCGCGTCATATGCCGTGGCAAACGGTTGGAGACAGCGCTGGCGGTGGGGGGCGAGCACCCGCTGCAGCCGCGGGGGAATCATCTGCTCGCCCAGACGTGCTGCCGCCGAAATGCCGAAGACGTCGCAGTAGACCCCGAAGCACGCGTTGAACATGGCCTCACGTTCGAGGGACCAGACGTACGGCTGGAGGAGGACCGGCAGGCGCTGGCCGCTGGGAACCGCGATGCCCGCGGCCTTCAGTACATCGTCGGCAGCGCGCCGCGCCTGCTCGCGGCTGTTCTCGCGCAGATAGGCCAGGGTCGGCGCAAGGGCGCGGTACGCCACCCCGCCGGCGTCCCGGTATTTCGAGCAGGTGTTCCGGGCCCCGTCCTCACTGCACAGGTTTGGCACCAGCACAAAGTCGAGGTGGGGATGAGTGGTGACCAGGTGGTACACGTGCCCCACCAGCATCCGCAGCGAGAGGCAGAAATCGGCGCTGCCTAACGTCGTCGCGGCGGCGTGGATCTCCGGCGTGGTCCGGGGACTGCGGATGACCTCGGCTCCCGCTTCCCGCAGGAACCGCTCAAGGATCCGCGTGGACCGGTAGTGGTAGGTCAGGGCCTGCGGGACGCCGACCTTCGGAGCCACGCCGCACCTCCTCCTTACGCTTTCCTGTCTCTCCCAGCAGCCGCCGGAGGTGCGCGGCCGAATGGGGGGAGGCGATCATGCCTTCAAACAGGCTGAGCGGGCAGTCGATCGACCGGTAGCCGGCGACGGGGCTGCCGTCTTCCAGGAGGGCGACGACTCCCGAACAACGCCGCGGGCAGTCGTCGTGGGCGCAGTCCAGCGACACCGTCTCAAACTGTCGCTGGGCGATCGCCGCAAACCCCTTGAACGCCGAGTCGTACCCCTCTTCGTACCGGGTGCGGGCCAGGAGGGCGGCGCCCAGCGCCCCCGCGCCGATGACGAACCGCGGATCGGCATGGCGGATGAACTCAGCCTCGCCCAGGCCCAGGACTTCACGGAACGCCGCGACGACGGCGTCATTCAGGAAGGTCCCGCCCTGCGCCACGATGGGCAGCATCAGTTCCTTCCCCATGGCCACGTCGGAAAGATAGGTGCGGCAGATGGCGAAGGTCAGACCCATGAGCAGGTCCGGTGCTGGGTAGCCCAGTCGCGCCTTGTGCACGATGTCGGACTCGCCGAACACGGCGCACCGCCCGGCGATGCGCGCCGGGTTCTGGGAGGTCAGCGCCAGGGGCCCGTACTCGGCGAGAGGAATGCCGAAGCGCTTGGCCACCGCCTCGATGAACGCCCCGGTCCCCGCGGCGCACTTGTCGTTCATGGCAAACTCCAGGGTACTGCTGCGGCGCACGATGATCTTTGCGTCGTTGCCGCCGATATCCATCACGGTGCCCACCCCGGGGAACAACCAGGTCGCCCAGGCGAAATGGGCCAGGATTTCGGTGCTCAGGTAGTCGGCACAGTCCCGCGAGCGGGTGCTGATCATGTCGCGGGCCAGCTCCCCGGCGCTGCCGGTGGTCCCAATGCCGGCGACCGCTGTACCGGCGGGCAGCAGGGACCGGATGCCCTCGACCGCCGCCTTGACCGCGCTCACCGCGTCGCCGCCGGTCTCCAGCGTGCCCACCCCGATGACCTCCACCTCCGTGCCGCGGCAGCGGATGGCGGCGTACTTCGTGCCGCGCGACCCGCCGTCGATGCCGCCGAAGTGCAGTTCCCGGACCTCCCGGACGCGCGGGCGCAGGGCGAACATCTCCAGCAGCGTCTGGGCCGATTCCGCCGGCCGCACGGGCAGGGTCACCGTGCGCATGCGTGCGGGGGTGTCCTGGAGATTGCGTGGATCCTGGGAACGCTCGCATCGTCCGCCCAGGCGGTCCAGGATGCGCACCGTCCCATCGGAGTCGCGTTCCACTGGCTCCGTGATCTCGCAATTGTTGTGGCAGCCATGGCAGTACCGAATCCGGCTCTCGAATTCGCGCTCCAGGAATGCTTCGTCGAACGGAGGGCGGGCGGTGCCCGCCACCTCCGCCGCTACTGTGGCGGCCATGCCGATCGCGCCGATCACCCCGTGAAACGGCGGCACCCGCACGGGATGCCTCAGGCGGCCCTCGAAGGCGGCCCGCACGCCCGCGTTCCCCGCCACGCCCCCCTGAAAGTAGAAGGGCGGGCGCAGTTCGGCTGCCCCGACCACGTTGCGGAGGA
>Ga0209640_10006338_pt1 | contig 10356 bp, 8 predicted proteins | sample RifCSP10_1_FD_184018 | JGI IMG/M metagenome (GOLD analysis project Ga0209640, IMG submission 184018) | Soil microbial communities from Rifle, Colorado - Rifle CSP2_sed 10_1 (SPAdes) (version 2) | ecosystem: Environmental > Terrestrial > Deep subsurface > Rock core/Sediment | place: Rifle... | reverse complement strand
TGAAGATGCTCCACCGCATTTCCAGATTCTATTATTCGGAATCCTGCGGACAGTGCACCCCCTGCCGCGAAGGCACCGGCTGGATGTACCGCGTCATCGGCCGGATCCTCGCGGGGAAGGGCAATCACGAAGATCTCGACCGGTTGGTGGATATCTCAAAGAAGATCGAGGGCCGGACCATCTGCGCCCTGGGCGATGCCGCCGCGTGGCCGGTTCAGGGGATGCTCCGCCATTACCGGCATGAATTTGAATATATGATCGACCATGGCGGCAGGAGTCTGGCTGAGAATGGCCGGAGCAAGGCAGCATGAAATTCACTGACCGATGACCAATGACCGCTGACGACACAATCACTATCGAAGTAAACGGCCAACCACTGTCAGCCCGCAAGGGACAGATGCTGATCGAGGTGACGGACGCCAACGACATTTATGTGCCCCGTTTCTGCTATCACAAGAAACTCACGGTCGCGGCCAATTGCCGGATGTGCCTGGTCGAGGTGGAGAAGACGCCGAAACCCCTGCCGGCCTGCGCCACCCCGGTCATGAATGGCATGAAAGTCTTTACCCTCAGCCCGTTGGCCGTGGAGGCACAGAAGTCCGTGATGGAATTTCTGCTGATCAACCATCCCCTGGACTGCCCCATCTGCGATCAGGGCGGGGAATGCGAGTTGCAGGATCTGGCCATGGGGTATGGAAGAGATGTTTCCCGCTACCAGGAAAGGAAGCGGGTGGTGCAGGACCGGAACATCGGCCCTCTGGTGCAGACCGAAATGACACGCTGCATTCACTGCACCCGTTGCGTGCGTTTTGGCGAGGAGATCGCGGGCATGCGCGAACTCGGGGCCACCGGCAGAGGTGAAGACATGCAGATCGGCACGTATGTCGAAAAGGCCATGACCTCCGAGCTGTCCGGCAATATCATCGACCTGTGTCCGGTGGGCGCCCTGAGCTCGAAACCCTTCCGTTTTTCCGCCAGGACCTGGGAATTGCGCCAGCTCGCCGGCATTGCCCCCCATGACGGCATCGGGTCGAATATCCATTTTCATATCAAGGGGCAGCGTGTCAAAAGGGTGGTGCCGGCGGAAAACGAGGCCATCAACGAGGTCTGGCTCTCGGATCGGGATCGCTTCAGCTATGAGGGTCTCTACAGTGAAGACCGGCTGATGAGCCCCATGGTCAAGCAGGGTGATGAATGGCGGGAAGTGGACTGGATGACGGCCTTCGAGGTGATCCGGGATCGTCTCAGTCTCATCCTCAAGGCGGAAGGCGCGGGTCGTATCGGCGCCCTGGCATCCCCCGCCTCGACCACCGAGGAATTATACCTGTTGCAGAAATTCATGCGCAGCCTGGGTTCAGACAATATCGATCACCGGCTGCAGCAGGCGGATTTCAGCGATCAGGGGCAGGCGCCTGTCTATCCCTGGCTGGGGCAGTCCATCACCGAACTGGAGCAGCTCGACGCGGCGCTGGTCATCGGTGGGAATATCCGCAAGCAACAACCCTTGTTGAACCACCGCCTCCGCAAGGCCGCCAACCGGGGCGCCGCCATCATGCTGGTCAACCCGGTGGACTACGATTTCAACTATGACATCGCTACGCGGATCATCGCCGGCCCGGAGCAACTGCCGGGTGTGCTGGCCGGGATCATCCGCGCCCTGCAGGATTCCGGCAGGCAACTGCCCGATCCATCCGTTGCGGGTCTGCTGGCAGGCATCCAAGCGGATGAGCGCCAGCGGGCCATCGCGTCCAGGTTGGCGGATGCCGGCAAGGCCGCGGTACTGCTCGGCGACATCGCCATGAGTCTACCGAACCTGGGGGTGATCCGGTATTTGTCCGGTGTCATCGCCGTTATGACCGGCGCCGCTTTCGGCTACCTGGGCAATGCCGCGAACAGTTGCGGCGCCTGGCTGGCCGGCGCGGTACCCCACCGGTTGCCGGGTGGGAAGACGGCGCCACAGGCAGGACTGCATGCCCTCGCGATGCTGGAGCAGAAACTGGCGGCATATCTGCTGTTACAGATCGAGCCGGAACTGGATTGCTGCGATCCGGTTCAGGCCCTGGAAGCGCTCTCCGCTGCGCAATGTGTCATCGCGCTCACAGCCTACAGAACTGAGGCCATGAACCAATATGCCGATGTCCTGCTACCGGCCGCCATCTATGCCGAGAATGAAGGAAGTTTCATCAACCTGGAGGGCAGGCAGCAGCATTTCCGTGCCGCGGTCAAGGCGCCGGGAGAGGCCAGACCGGCCTGGAAGATCCTCAGGGTCCTGGGTGAGAGCTTCCATCCGGGCGGGTTCAGGCTGGATAGCGTCGATGAAGTCCATGAGGAACTTCAGACCAAACTGGAGGGCATCCTTCCGCAAAATCTCGGCGCCTGGAGACAGCCTGCCCGCCTGCCCGCCGTAAACGGCAGTATGCAGCGACTGACGGACCTGCAGATGAATTCCATCGATCCGCTGGTGCGGCGCGCCAGTGCTTTGCAGCAGACGGGGGACACCGCCGATGGCGCCGTACATCTCACTCCCCGCGCTGCCGGGCAACACGCTATCGATGCCGGCGATCAAGTCCTGGTCCAGCAGTCCGGCAGGACCGTGCCCCTGACCGCAGTGATTGACAGCCGCCTCCCGGAAGGAACGGTGTTGATCCATGCCGGTCACCCGGCGATACAGGGGCTCGGACCCTGGTCCGGAGAGATAACGATCAAGCGCGCCTGACGGTAACAGACAAAATGTTCGAGTTCATCAGACAGAATGTATGGGGACCCTTGATCGAGTTCGCGGTGCCTGACGCCTTCCAGGGATACGTGCTTTATACCCTGGACATTTTTACCAAGGTCATCGTGATCCTGGTGGGTGTGCTGATAGCGTTCGCTTATACCACGTATGCCGAACGGCGGGTGATCGGGGCGATCCAGCTTCGTATCGGCCCCAATCGGGTGGGCTTCTTCGGGTTTCACACCTGGGGCCTTGCGCAACCGGTGGCCGACGGCGTGAAGGCTATTTTCAAAGAGATGATCATCCCCAGCGGGGCCAACAAGACCCTCTTCATCATCGCCCCGATCATGTCCCTGGGTCCCTCCATGGCCGCCTGGGCGGTGATTCCTTTCGATGATGTCACGGTGCTGGCGGATATCAATGCCGGGCTGCTCTATATTATCGCGCTGACCTCGCTTGCGGTCTACGGTATCATCATCGCCGGTTGGGCCTCCAATTCCAAGTATGCCTTCCTGGGTGCCATGCGTTCCGCGGCCCAGATCGTCTCCTATGAGATCGCCATGGGCTTTGCCCTGGTGGGTGTACTGGTGGCCTCCGGCAGCCTCAACCTCGGGGATATCGTGAATGCCCAGTCGGGCAGCGTAGTGCACTGGTTCTGGCTCCCATTGCTGCCCCTGTTCTTCATTTACTATATTTCCGGTGTGGCGGAGACCAACCGTTCCCCCTTTGACGTGGTGGAAGGCGAAACCGAGATCGTGGCGGGTTTCCAGGTGGAATACAGCGGCTTGGCCTTTGCGACCTTTTTTATCGCGGAATACGCCAACATGATCCTGGTCTCGGTACTGACGGCGATCCTGTTCTGGGGCGGTTGGCTGTCGCCGTTCCAGGGCCTGCCTGTGCTGGGCGCGCCGCACATTCTCTGGCTGCTGTTGAAATCCTCTTTCTTCCTGTATACCTTCCTCTGGATCCGGGCGACCTTTCCCCGGTACCGTTATGATCAGATCATGCGTCTGGGTTGGAAGGTGTTTGTACCGATCACTATCGTCTGGATCGTGGTGGTTGCCGGTATGGTTGTCGGCGGCGTGCCCCCCTGGTTCGATTGACCCATGACAGTCATGCACTCGATTAAGAATTACCTCAAGAGCCTGTTCCTCTGGGAACTGTTCGAGGGTCTGCTGCTGACGAACCGCCATTTGTTCAAGCGCAAGATCACCGTGCAGTATCCGGAAGAGAAAACACCCCAGTCGCATCGCTTCCGGGGCTTGCATGCCTTGCGCCGCTACCCCAACGGCGAAGAGCGCTGTATCGCCTGCAAGCTGTGTGAGGCGGTCTGTCCGGCGGTGGCAATCACCATCGAGTCGGAAGAGCGCGAGGACGGCAGTCGCCGCACGACCCGTTACGATATCGACCTGACCAAATGCATCTATTGCGGATTTTGCGAGGAATCCTGTCCGGTGGATTCCATCGTCGAGACCCGGATCTTCGAATACCATGGTGAGAACAAGGGCGATCTGTTGATGACCAAGGAGAAACTCCTGGAAATTGGTGATCGCTACGAGGCCCAGATTGCCGCCGATCGAGTCCGGGATTCCGAATACAGGTGATATCGGCAATGATCGAACTAATCCTGTTTTACGTCGTGGCAGCCGTGCTGGTCTTTTCCGCTGGCATGGTGGTCGCTGTCCGTAATCCTGTTATTGCCGCACTCTCCCTGGTGTTGTGCTTCTTTTGCAGCGCCGCCATCTGGATGCTGCTGGAGGCCGAGTTCCTCGCCATCGTGCTGGTGCTGGTTTACGTCGGCGCCGTGATGGTGCTGTTCCTGTTCGTGGTGATGATGCTGGATATCAATCTCGCGGAAATGCGTGCGGGTTTTTCCCGGTTCCTCCCGATAGGTCTGACAGTCGCACTGGTCATGATCTTCGCCATGGTGCTGGTGCTGGGGTCCGGTTTTTTTGCGGGTTCAAATTATGTGCCCTTAAAACATGCGGCGGACTACAGCAACACCAGGGAACTCGGCCTGTTGCTGTACACTGAGTATCTCTATCCCTTCGAAATTGCGGGCGCCATCCTGCTGGTGGCGATTATCGCCGCCATCGCCCTCACCCTGCGGAAATCGAGGAACAACAGATCCCCGGCGCCCGCGAAACAGGTGATCGTGAAACGCGCGGATCGGATCCGGCTGGTCAAGATGGAATCGGAGCAAAAACCATGATTGCCCTTCCGCAAGTGCTGATCCTGGCGGCGATCCTGTTCTGCATCAGCGTGGCGGGGATCTTCATCAACCGTAAGAATGTCCTGATCCTGTTGATGTGCATCGAACTGATGTTGCTGTCGGTGAATATGAATTTCATCGCCTTTTCACAGTTCCTGGGCGATATCCACGGCCAGGTATTCGTATTCTTTATCCTGACGGTCGCCGCCGCCGAGTCCGCCATCGGCCTGGGGATCCTGGTGGTGCTGTTCCGCAACCGGAATACCATCAATGTCAGCGAGCTGGATTCCATGAAGGGATGATCATGAGCGACGCCACCATGGAAAACATCTACCTCGCCATCGTGCTCTCGCCCCTACTGGGCGCGGTGATCGCCGGTCTCTTCGGCAGGGCCATCGGCCGCAGCGGCGCCCACCGGGTTACCATCGCCGGCGTCGGCCTGGCGGCAATCCTCTCCATGATCGTGTACAAGCACGTCGTATTCGACGGCGCCGCCGTCTACAATCAGGCGCTCTATACGTGGCTGGACACCGGGACGCTCAATATCGAAGTGGGTTTCCTGATCGATCGCCTGTCCGCCACCATGATGGTGGTGGTCACCTTCGTATCCTGGATGATCCATATCTACACCATCGGCTATATGCACGATGATCCGGGTTACCAGCGCTTCTTCAGCTACATGTCCCTGTTCACCTTTGCCATGCTGATGCTGGTCATGTCCAACAACTTCATGCAGTTATTTTTTGGCTGGGAAGGCGTCGGTCTCGTTTCCTACCTGCTGATTGGGTTCTGGTTCAAGCGGGAGACCGCCGTCTTCGCGAGCCTCAAGGCCTTCCTGGTGAACCGGGTGGGGGATTTCGGATTTTTGCTGGGCCTCGCCGCGGTGCTGATGTATTTCCATACTCTGGACTATGCCACCGTCTTCGCGCAGGCGCCGGGCTTGGCCGGGCAGACGATTGAAATTCTTCCCGGCAGGGAATGGTTGCTGTTGAGTTTTATCTGCATCTGCCTCTTTATCGGGGCCATGGGCAAATCCGCGCAGGTCCCGCTGCATGTCTGGCTGCCGGATTCCATGGAGGGCCCGACCCCCATCTCGGCGCTGATCCATGCGGCCACCATGGTCACCGCGGGGATCTTCATGGTCGCGCGCATGTCGCCGCTGTATGAATTATCGGAAACCGCGCTCAGCCTGATCCTGATCATCGGCTCCATCACTGCCTTCTTCATGGGGCTGATCGGTCTGGTGCAGAACGACATTAAGCGCGTGGTCGCCTATTCCACCCTGTCGCAGCTTGGCTATATGACCGTGGCGCTCGGCGCATCGGCCTATGCCGCCGCCATGTTCCATCTCGTTACCCATGCCTTCTTCAAGGCCTTGCTCTTCCTCGGCGCCGGTTCGGTCATCATCGCCATGCACCACGAACAGGACATGCGCAAGATGGGCGGGCTGTATCGCCATATGCCGGTGACCTGGATCACCTGCCTGGTGGGATCGCTCGCGCTGATCGGTTTCCCTGGCACGGCCGGATTCTTTTCCAAGGACGCCATCATCGAGGCGGTGCATGAGTCCCATCTCTATGGCTCGGGACTCGCCTATGTCGCGGTCCTCTCGGGTGTGTTCATTACTGCGCTCTACACCTTCCGGCTATTTTTCATGACCTTCCACGGCGAGGAGCGACTGGACGAACACACCAGGGCACACCTGCATGAGTCGCCCAAGGTAGTCACCCTGCCGTTGACGGTGCTGGCGATCCCGTCCGCTATCCTGGGCTGGTTCCTGGTGGGTCCCATGTTATTCCAGGGCTATTTCCAGGAGTCCCTCCATGTCACCCAGGAACACGATGTGCTGGGAGAGATGGGTTCCGGTTACCATGGTCCCTGGAATTTCTTTGTCCATGCCTTCAGCGCCCCCGTGATCTACATCGCCCTGGCCGGGGTCGTGACCGCCTGGCTGCTCTATATCAAATACACACATATTCCTGCGCTGCTGGCTGAACGCTTCAGTCTGCTGTATCGCATCCTGGTCAATAAATACGGTTTTGATATCGCCTACCAGAAGGTCTTCGCCGATGGTTCCGTCCGGATCGGACAGTTCCTGTGGCGCGCCGGCGATGTCAGCGTGATCGACGGTTATCTGGTCAATGGCAGCGCCCATGCCGTGCGCTGGTTCTCCGGTGTTTTGCGCTTGCTGCAATCCGGATTCCTGTACGACTACGCCTTCGCCATGATCATTGGTCTGCTCGTGCTCCTGGGTTACTTCCTGCCCTGGGCCAGTCTGCTGGGATAGGAACAGGGATCACGGCCGATCACAATACGATTGACAATCAACAACTGACAACATGTTCGAGAATCTGCCATTACTGAGCCTGGTGATCTGGGCTCCCATCCTCGGGGGGATCTGGGTCCTGTATGCCGGCGATCGGCAGGAGGAATCGGTAAAGTATTTTTCCCTTGCCGTTACCATCACGGTATTCGTCCTCTCGGTCCTGCTGCTGTTACGCTTCGACAACAGCCTCTGGACCATGCAGTTCAGCGAGAAATTCATGTGGATCGAGGCCTTCGATATCCATTATCACCTTGGGATAGACGGGATATCCCTGCCGCTGATCGTACTGACCACCTTCACGACGATCCTGGTCATCATTGCCGCCTGGGAGGTGATCGAACACCGCATCTCCCAGTACCTGGCGGCTTTCCTCATTCTGGAAGGCTGCATGATCGGCGCCTTTGCCTCCCTGGACGCCATCCTCTTTTATGTTTTCTGGGAGGCCATGCTGATCCCGATGTTCCTGATCATCGGCGTATGGGGCGGGTCGCGGCGGGTGTATGCCACGATCAAGTTCTTTCTCTATACCTTCCTGGGTTCGGTATTCATGCTGATCGCCCTGCTGTATCTCTACAGCAAGGGGGGCAGTTTCGATATCCTCGCTATGCATGAATTACCGCTGAGTCTCTTCGAGCAGAAACTGATCTTCATCGCCTTTCTCCTGGCCTTCGCCGTCAAGGTTCCCATGTGGCCGGTGCATACCTGGTTGCCGGACGCCCATGTCGAGGCGCCGACCGGCGGCTCCGTGATCCTGGCGGCCATCCTGCTGAAAATGGGCGGCTACGGCTTTCTCCGCTTCAGTCTGCCCATCACTCCGGACGCCAGCCTCGCTTTCGATGACTTGATGATCGGGCTTTCCCTGATCGCCATCGTCTACATCGGATTCGTGGCCCTGGCGCAGCAGGACATGAAAAAACTGATCGCCTATTCCTCCATCTCCCACATGGGCTTCGTCACCCTGGGATTTTTCACGGGATTCCGCATCCTGCAGAATACCGGGCTTATCGACGGCGCGGTGATGGGTCTCGAAGGCGGCATGATGCAGATGATTTCCCATGGCTTTATATCAGGCGCCCTGTTCCTGTGTGTCGGGGTGATGTATGAACGCATGCACAGCCGCGAGATCAATGATTATGGCGGCGTGGTGAATACCATGCCGGTGTTCGCCGTCTTCATGATGCTGTTCGCCATGGCCAATTCCGGACTCCCGGGCACTTCGGGTTTTGTCGGTGAGTTCATGGTGATCCTCAGCAGTTTCCAGGCCTCTTTCTGGATCGCATTCCCGGCCGCCAGTATCCTGATTCTCGGGGCCGCCTACACTTTATGGATGTACAAGCGCGTCATCTTCGGGGAAATCGCCAACGAGAACGTGGCCGAGCTCTCGGATATCACTCTGAGGGAAGGGCTGTTTCTTGGGGCGTTGGCAATCATGGTGTTGTTGTTCGGCGTCTGGCCTGCTCCTCTCTTTGAGATCATGCAGCCGACTCTGGAACACCTGTTCGAACACGTAATACAGTCCAAGGTGGGATAGCGATGAGCATGAGCACCGAGCTTTTTTACCTGTTGCCCGAGATCATACTGCTGGTCAGCGCCTGCCTGGTGCTGGTGCTGGATGTCGTCGTCGGCGCTAAGTACAGCTCACTCACCTATATCCTTTCACAGATCACCCTGGTCATGGCGGCAGGCGCCGTCTTGTATGTGGATCCAGGCCATCCGGTCACCGCCTTTGGAGGGAATTTTGTCCTGGATCCCATGAGCGCCCTGCTCAAGATCAGTATCTGCTTGTTCACCATACCCGTGTTCTTTTATTCCCTGGATTATAACCTGGAACACGGGCTGCAGAAGGGTGAGTATTTTATCCTGGGATTGTTCGCCGTACTCGGAATGCTGGTGATGGTGTCCGCCGGCACGCTCCTGACCGTCTATCTGGGACTGGAGCTGCTGTCTCTGTCCCTGTATGCCATGGTGGCCATGCATCGGGATTCCCGGACCGCCTCGGAGGCGGCCATGAAATATTTCGTGCTGGGCGCACTGGCATCCGGGATGCTGCTGTACGGGATCTCCATGCTTTACGGCGTCTCCGGTACCCTGCAGCTCAGTGAGCTGGCGGCGTATATTGCGGGACTGGAGGAGACCAACCTGATACTGATCTTCGGACTGGTCTTCGTTGTTGTGGGCATTGGTTTCAAGCTCGGTGCGGTACCTTTTCACATGTGGGTGCCCGATGTGTATGAAGGCTCACCGACCTCAGTGACGCTCTTCATCAGCAGCGCGCCGAAGATCGCTGCCTTTGCCATGGCGATGCGGGTGCTGGTGGACGGCATGTCTCCGCTGCTGCATGACTGGCAGGGAATGCTGATCATCCTGTCCGTTTTGTCCATGATAGCCGGCAACATCATCGCTATCGCGCAGACCAATCTAAAACGGATGCTGGCCTACTCGACCATCTCCCACATCGGTTTCCTGCTGCTCGGGCTCATTGCCGGCAATCGCGATGGCTATGCGGCGGCGATGTTCTACGTCCTGGTGTATGCCCTGATGAGCATGGGTGGCTTTGCCATGATCATCCTGCTCGGCCGCAAGGGGAAAGAGGCCGATCTGCTGGAAGACTTCAAGGGCCTCTCGGATCGCAGTCCCTGGTTCGCCTTCGTCATGTTGATATTGATGTTCTCCATGGCGGGCGTGCCGCCCTTCCTCGGCTTCTGGGCGAAGTGGTTTGTCATCAAGGAGGTCATCAACGCCGGGTTCCCCTGGCTGGCGGGAATCGCGGTGTTCTTTTCCGTGATCGGCGCCTATTATTATATCCGCATTATCAAGCTCATGTATTTCGACAAGCCCCTGGAGATGAAGGCAATCAAGGCCTCCAGGGAGATGCGCATGGTGGTCAGCATCAATGCGCTGAGTCTGCTGGTCCTGGGCCTCTCGCCGGCGTTGCTGATGGCGCTGTGTCTCCGAGCCATCGGGATCTGACTCTTACATACTCAAAGTTCATACCGATGAGTTCAAAACCGCTTGGAAAAGGCACTTCCCCGGTTGAAGTAACAAATATTTCCGGTCACGGAATATGGCTTCTTGCGTCCGGGGCGGAGTTATTCCTGTCCT
>Ga0209640_10006336_pt1 | contig 10358 bp, 8 predicted proteins | sample RifCSP10_1_FD_184018 | JGI IMG/M metagenome (GOLD analysis project Ga0209640, IMG submission 184018) | Soil microbial communities from Rifle, Colorado - Rifle CSP2_sed 10_1 (SPAdes) (version 2) | ecosystem: Environmental > Terrestrial > Deep subsurface > Rock core/Sediment | place: Rifle... | reverse complement strand
CCGCAGATCGCGGAGGGCAGGCGGAAGGCCCATTCGCTCGGGCCGAGAGCGGCGACCGCGGCCGCCTGCAGCCAGTAGACCAGGATCGGCTTGTCGTAGCGCGGCTGGCCGTTCAGGGTGGTGGACAAAAAGTCCCCTCGCTGGAACATTTCCAGCGTCGCCTGGCTGAACGCGCCTTCGTCGACGTCGAACAGCGGGGCGGCTCCCAGCATCCAGAAGAAGCTCGCGAGGACCGCGGCGACGGGGAGAAATCTCATCGGACCGACAGGAATACCTGCTCCATCGCGTCGAGCATTTTTTCAAGGGAGAATTTCTGTTCCGCGATCAGGCGCGCCTTTCTGCCCATTGCGACGCGCATTTCCGGTGAACGATGGATTTCCAGCATCGCCGCCGCGAGCGCCTGCGGGTCCCTGGGCGGCACCAGGACGCCGGTTGCCCCGTCGATCACCGCTTCGTCGATCGCGCCGACCCGGGTGGAAATCACCGGCAGCTCCGCCGCCATCGCCTGCATGATCGCCTGCGGCACGCCCTCGTTGGCGTAGGAGGGGAGCACGAAGCAGTCCATGGACGACATGATCTCCGGAATGTCCTCGCGCTGGCCGACGAGGTGGATAGTCGAGCGTTTGGCTTGCGCTGCGATTCTCTTCTCCAGCACCGGGCGCTGAGGTCCGTCCCCTGCGATGAGCAGGTGGAAATCCCCCTGCAGGGTCGAAAACGCGTCCAGCAGGACCTCATGCCCCTTCCAGCTGCGCAGCGTGGCGACGATGCCGAAGACGAACGCCGTTGCGGGAATTCCCAGGGCACCGCGGATGGCGGCCGTTTTCCGGAAACGGCTCAAATCGATTCCGGTCGGAACGGAAACGACATGCTTTTCCTCCAGACCCAGGGCATCGATCAGGTGGCGGCGAAGAGCTTCGCCGGTGGTGACCACGCGCCTCGCCGCGGAGCGGTACAACCAGCGGTTCCAGGGATACGCGCCGACCGGGGCGGAGATGTGGCGTGTGCGGACGATCGGGGCCCTGCAGGATAGCGCCGTCAGCCAGCTGTCGGTCGAGCTGTGCGTGTTCACCACATCGGGCCGGTTGGCGGCGAACCAGCTTCTTAAAGCGGACAGGCCGCGCCAATTCTTATGGGCGATGGGCAGGGCAACACTTTCAACACCAAAATCCTTTGAAACCGAAAAAATGCGGGACTGCGGCGGTGCGATCAGCGTGACCCGGTGGCCGCGGCCGATCATGCCGCGGGCCTCGGTCAGGATGCGGATTTCCTGGCCGCCCCAGCCCAGTGACGCTTCTGTGTGGACTATGCGAATTTGGGCCGGGCCTCGCGCATGCGTTTATGTTACTTGAGCGCGTCTGTTGATCCGCATCAAAGGGCGCAGGGGTGCGGGCGCTAACGTGGAACGGACATGCTGGACTTTCTGGAAAACCTGACCGGCAGCAGCGACCGCCACCCGCTGCACAGCGTCGAGGCGACCGCCGGCGTCATCGCCCAGCTGCCGGCGAAGGACATGCTGCGCGCCCTCGGCGAGATCGCGCAATGGCTGCGCTCGGTCGCCGAGGCGGCCGGCTTCAAGCCCTCCACCCGCTTCGCCGTAGTCTCGTTGCTCGAAGACGCCGCGCGCGTGCCGGAGCACGCGCTGCTGCTGCGTTACTTCAAGGACCCGCGGCCGCGCAATGCGAGCGGCCGGGTGGCGTGGAGCGCCGTCCACGCTTACTGGTCGGCGCTCGCCGCCGCCTACCAGCGCGCCGCGCTCGAAGAGCTGCCGCAGGTCGTGGCCGGCGAAACGGCGCGCGGTGCGCATGCCGCGGTCGCCTCGCGCGCCCTGCGGGCGCGGGTCGGCGCGATGCGCATCGCCATGCTGCACTACGAGCCGCTCGGCGAGGCCGCCTGGCGGGGCCTGTACGCGGTCTTTGCGCGCTGCGAGCAGGCCGGCATCGCCACCGCGCCGGCGCACGCCTTCCCGTCCGAGCGCTATCACACCACGCCCCTGCTCGAGCTCGTGAACGCACTGCTCGTCGCCGTGGCGGCGCCCGAGCGCCTGCCGCCCGAGGAAGTCGAGGCCGCCTATCGCATCGCCCGGCGCTTCGCCAGCGCGGCGCGGCTGGAGGCGGCGCCCTTCGAAGGCGCGACGCACACCATCGACCTCGCGCGCGGCGCGCGCCCCGTGCGGCTCGCCCCCGGAGCCGCCGCCTCGCCGGGCACGCGCTTTTTCGGCGCGCCCAAGGCGCTGGCCAACCTCGAGCACATGATCACGAACCAGGACCTGTTCCTGCTCGACGAAGACGAGCGCCTGGCGGCCGAGTATTCGCCCGGACAGAAGGTCACGGTGCTCCGCCAGTTCATGAAGTACTGGTGCGCGCAGCCGCCGCTCAGCGAGCGCGGCGTCGTGCGGCTGGAGGGCGGGCTGAGCGTCGCCCACGGATTCCACGCGCTATGCCAGCAATTACCGCACCTGTCGTCGCATGCGCCCGGACAGGTAGCCGACGAGGAAACGCCCGAGCCGCCCGAGACCTGGCCCGAGCGCGACGCGGGCCTGCACATCGTGCACGCGCAGGCCGGCGCGGACGCCGGCGGCTGGGCGGAGGTCGGCTCGCTGGCCGGCATCCGCATCCACGACCGCAAGGACTGGTGGGTCGCCGCGATCCGCCGGCTCAAGCCGGGGCAGGGGGGCACGCTGCTCGCCGAGTTCGAGGTCCTGTCGCGCAAGCCGTTCAGCGCCTGGCTGCGCATCCTCGGCCCGGAGGACCGCATGGCGGCGAACTGGGAGAGCGCGTCCGGTTCATTCCGCTATCAGCACGTGGAGGTGGTCGTCCTGGCCGATGTGCCTGCCAGGCCGGGCGGGCCGCCCCTGCTGATCCTGCCGAAGGGCACGTTCGTGCCCCGGCAAGTCGTCGAGTTGCTGCACGGGGAGCGCAGCCGCACGCTCAAGCTCACCGAGTTTCTGGAGCAGGGCAAGGACTACGACCGCTGCGCGTTCGAATGGATGAAGAACAAGCGTTGAGGTGTAGGATTGCGCCATGAACGCACCCGCCCGCACCGAGGACAAGTTCCACCGGCTGATCCACGAGAACCACATGTACGGCCTGTGGGAGATCGCAAGCCAGATGACGCCGCACCCGCGGCCCGAGGCGATTGCCCACCAGTGGAAGTGGTCGCTGCTCGAGCGCGTGGTGAAGGAGTCCGCCGTCGCCGTGCCGGTGGGCGACGAGCGCCGCGCCATGCAGCTTTTCAACCCCGGCCTCAACGGCGCCTGGGCCACCACGAACACGCTGATCGCGGCGGTGCAGGTGCTGCTGCCCGGCGAGGTGGCGCGCGCGCACCGCCATTCGCCGGCGGCGATCCGTTTCATCATGCAGGGCGACGGCGCCTATACCGCGGTCGAGGGCGAAAAGGTCGTCATGCGCGAGGGCGACCTGGTCCTCACGCCGAGCTGGCAGTGGCACGACCATGGAAACGAAACCCGGGAGACGGTGGTCTGGATGGACGGACTCGACGTGCCGCTCACCAAGGCCCTCAACAGCATTTTCTTCGAGATGGGCGGCGAAAGGCGGCAAGCCGCCAGCAAGCCGGTCAACGGCTCGAAGGCGATGTACGGCCACGGGCGACTCGCGCCGACCTGGGTGAAAGACCACCCGAAGTTCTCGCCGCTGATGCTTTACTCGTGGGACCAGACCCTGGAAGCGCTGCAGGGGCTGCGCGACACCGAGGGATCGCCCCACGAAGGCATCTCGCTCGAATACACCCACGCCCAGACCGGCGGGCCGGTGCTGCCCACGATCGGTTGCCGCGTGCAGTTGATCCGCAAGGGCGCAACACTCAAGGCGCGCCGCGTGACCGGAAGCTCGGTGTTCTGCGTGCGGCAGGGCCAGGGCCGCAGCGTCATCGGCGGCCAGGCCTTCGACTGGGTCAAGGGCGACATCGTGGCGATCCCGTCCTGGGCGCTGCACCACCACGCCAACACGGGGAGCGAGGACGCGATCCTGTTCTCCATCACCGACCGGCCGGTGCTCGAGGCGCTCGGCTTCTATCGCGAAGACGTCACCGGAGCCTGAAGGGGGAGGACCGCATGTTCCATTGCCTGCACCATGTCGCCTACCGCTGCCGGGACGCCCAGCGCACGGTGGATTTCTACACCCGCGTGATCGGCCTGGAGTATGTCGCGGGCCTGGTGCCGCCCGAGGACAGCAGCCCGACCTGGCCGCTGAACGAGCCCGGCCGGCCGCCGCGCAAGGTGGTGGGCGAACCGGCCGATTCGATCCACATCTTCTTCAAGCTCGGCGACGGCAGCTACCTCGCGTTCTTCGACGTCGCCTCCTCGCCCGAGGAAGCCGAAGACCCGGCGACCCCCTGGTGGGTGAAGCACATCGCCTTCGAGACCCAGGACATGGGCAAGCTCGTCGCGGCCAAGAAACGCCTCGAGGCGCACGGCGTGCAGGTGCTCGGCCCCAAGGACCACGACTTCTGCCAGTCGATCTACTTCATGGACCCCGACGGCCACCGCCTCGAGATCACGGTGCGCACCGAGAAGGCGGACTCGTGGGAGAAGCTCGCCGCGGCGGCGCCCGGGGAGCTGGAGAAGTGGAACGCCCTCAAGAAGCGCAAGTACGGTCAATCGGAGAAGCCCACGGGCGCGGTGCCCGCCATGCCCGCCGATTCGACCATCGTGCCCGCCTGATCCGCCTTTCCCAGGTCACCCTGATCCGGGGGACCAAGCCGCTGCTTGAGCGCGCCGAGGTCGCGCTCAACCCGGGCGAGCGCGTCGGCCTGATCGGCGCCAACGGCTCGGGCAAGACCAGCCTGTTCGCGCTGCTGCGCGGCGAGCTGCACGCCGACAAGGGGGAGGTGGACTTTCCGCCGCACTGGCGCATCGCGCACGTGGCGCAGGAAACCCCGGCGCTCGACCGTCCCGCGGTCGAGTACGCGATCGACGGCGATTTTTCTTTAAGGAATCTTCAAGAGAAACTTCTACAAGCGGAAACGGCGAACAACGGTTCTCTGATCGGCGAGCTGCATGCGGCGCTGGCGGACGCCGATGTCTATACGGTGCGGTCACGCGCCGAGCGGTTGCTGCTGGGACTCGGCTTTTCAACTCAGCAACTCGACCTGCCAGTTTCAACATTCTCGGGCGGCTGGAGGATGCGTCTGAACCTCGCCCAGGCGCTCATGTGCCCCTCCGAGCTGCTGCTGCTCGACGAGCCGACCAACCACCTGGACCTCGATGCGATCCTCTGGCTGGAGGAGTTTCTCAAGCGCTACGCCGGCACGCTGATCGTGATCTCCCACGACCGCGACTTCCTCGACGGCGTGGTGAACGCGATCGTGCACATCGACCAGAGGAAGCTCAGGCGGTACACGGGGGACTACTCGAGCTTCGAGCGCCAGCGCGCCCAGGCCGTGGTGCTCGCCGCGAGCCAGGTCGAGAAGCAGCAGCGCGAGCGGGCCCACCTGCAGTCCTTCATCGACCGCTTCAAGGCCAAGGCCAGCAAGGCGCCGCAGGCGCGCAGCCGCATGAAGATGCTGGCGAAGATGGAGGACCTCGCGCCGCTGCACGTCACGGCGCCGTTCTCCTTCGAGTTCCGCGAACCGCTGCGCGCGCCGAATCCGCTCTTGATTTTGGAAGATGTTGCCGCCGGTTATGGGGATAAGACAATACTTTCAAAAATCAACATCTCCCTCCAATCGGAGCAACGCTATGGATTGCTCGGCGTCAACGGCGCGGGAAAATCGACGCTCATCAAGACCATTGCCGGCGCCCTGCCGGTCCTGGCGGGAAATGCGGTGTTCAACAAGGGCCTGGTGATCGGCTATTTCGCCCAGCATCAGGTCGAGATGCTGCGCGACGACGAATCGCCGCTTTGGCATTTAAATAAAATCTCAAAAAATATCCGTGAACAGCAATTACGGGACTACCTCGGCAGCTTCAATTTCCCCGGCGACATGGCGACCGACGCCATCGAGCATTTCTCCGGTGGCGAGAAGGCGCGCCTCGCGCTCGCCCTGATCGTCTGGCAGCGGCCCAACCTGCTGCTGCTCGACGAACCCACCAACCACCTCGACCTCGAGACGCGCGAGGCGCTGGCGGTGGCGCTGGCGCAGTTCGAGGGCACTCTGGTGCTGGTGTCGCACGACCGGCACCTGTTGCGCGCCACCACCGACCAGCTGCTGATCGTCAAGGACGGGTCGGTGCGGGCCTTCGATGGGGACCTGGAGGACTACCGGGAATCGCTGCTTAAGACGAAAGTCGAAGTTTATAAAGAGAAGGTTGTCGTGAAGAAGCAATCGCCGAGCAAGCACCTGCATTCTCGCATCAAGCGGCTGGAAGACACGATCGCCAGGCTGAACGCGCAGAAGTCGGACATCGCGACCAAGCTCGCCGATTCGGCGATATACCGGGACCCGGCGGCGCTGAAGGCGCTGCTGCTCGACCAGGCCTACGTCAGCAAGGAGCTCGAGCAGCTGGAAGGCGAGTGGCTGCTGAAACAGGCCGAGCTGGAAAGCGGCGCCTGAATGGGCGCGTATGCCTCGGTCGCGGTGCTGCTGCTCTGCGGGTTCAGCTTTCTCGGGACGGAAGTTTCCTGGGCCTACCTTGCCGCGCTGGCGCTGTTCGAGCTCTGGCTGATGCGGCGCGTCGCGTCGGTCGGCAAAGCTCCGGTGGCGGTGGAGGAGCCGCCGTACCGGTTCAGCGCGGAGGAGGCCGGGCTGGTCGCCCGCTACCGCTTCTATTTCACCTGCCCGGACGTGGCGCGCCAGGCGACCTCGGTGCTTGCCGCGCTCGGGTTGACCTCGCTGGCGCTGGTGCCCTGGCTCATCTACAAGCTGGAGTTGGTCCAGGCCCTGCTGATCGGCGCGAATCTTTTCGTGGTGGCGCGGTATACCAAGGAGCTCGCGCCGGTCATGACGCTGCGCGTGCGAGCCCATCAGGGCGACCGCGCCGCGCTGCGCATGCTCGAGCTGCACGATTCCCTGTGGAAGAAAATCCGTGAAGCAGTTCTACAGCCGGCTTCCGATTCTCACTGACTTCAGCGCGGTGACGCAGCCCGAGCGCTACGGAGCGTTGCCAATCCGCGTTTCAGTGCTTACCATGCGGGCTCACCGTCTCGAGGGGGAAGAGATCATGAGCCGGCACTTGATATGCGGTTTGCTTTTGTCGCTCGCGGCGATTTGGGCGGGCCTTGCGGCTGCTCAGGAGTGGCCGGCCAAGCCCGTGCGCCTGATCTCGCCCTATCCGCCGGGCGGCGGCACCGACTTGGTGTCGCGCATCCTGCAACCGAAGTTGTCGGAGGCGCTCGGCCAGCAGTTCATCGTGGAAAACAAGACCGGCGCCGGCGGCGTAGTCGGCATCGATTACGTGGCCAAGAGCGCGCCCGACGGCTACACCATCCTGGTCGCCAATAACACCGTGGTCACGGCGCCTGCCACCGGCAAGGTGCCTTACGACGCGATCAAGGATTTCACGCCGGTCACCGGCATCGGCTCCACCGCAGTGGCGCTCGCCGTGCATCCGTCGTTCCCCGCCAGGTCGGTGGCGGAGCTGGTGGCGATGGCGCGCAGCCAGCCCGGCAAGCTTTCCTACTCCTCCTGCGGCAACGGCTCGGCCATGCACCTGGCCGGCGAATTGTTCAAGTACGTCGCCAAGGTGGAGATCGTGCACGTGGCCTATCGCGGCTGCGGGCCGGCCATCGCCGACGGCGTAGCCGGGCACGTGCCGATCCTGTTCAATACCATCACCAACACGGGCGCGCAGGCGCGCTCCGGCAGGCTGCGGGTACTGGCGCTCGCCTCGCCGACGCGCTCGCCGGTGGACAAGTCCACGCCCGTGATTTCGGAATCGGCGGGCTTCGAGGGCTACGACGCCGACATCTGGTTCGGCATTCTCGCGCCGGCCGGGCTGCCCCAGCCGATCGTCGCCAAGCTGCACAATGCCCTCGAGGCGGCGCTCAGAAGCGACGATGTCCGCTCGCGGCTCGAGGGGCAGCTGTTCGACGTGCGGGTCAGCGCGCCCGGCGAATTCGGCGCCATGATCAAGAAGGATCTCGAGCGCTGGGTGAAGCTGGTCAAGGAAGCGAACATCAAGGGCGATTGAAGCGCGCGGTAAGTTAGACAGTCTAAGATGATTGGACTGTCCAAGTTGACAAACAACTTGGACTGTATAACACTCCCCATCCCCCGGGGGGTGATGCGGCGTGTTGACCAGTAAGGAAGTACTAGAAAAAACAGGGATCTCCAGGGCAACCCTGAATAACTACATCAGCGTTGGCCTGCTGCCGCGCCCCGAGGTCAGGACCTTGGAGTCTGTCCAAGGGGAGGCTCGCCGGATCGGGTACTTCCCGGCCGAGGTGGTGGACCGCATCCGGGAGGTGCAGCGCATGAAGGAAAGGGGAATGAGCATGGCGGAGATCGCGGCAAACCTGGGCGCACGCAGCGAAGCGCCCGCAACGCCACAGCAAAGTGCGCCGTCGGCGGGCGTGGCGGACGGACTCAAGCTCACCGTGGACGCCATCTCGCACCCGGCCTACATGGTGAACTTCAACTTCGAGCTGACGTGGCTGAACGACGCCGCGCGCGCGAGCGTGCTGGGGGGTCTCGAGTCGGTACCCGCGCATACCGAGGCGCGCAACGTGTTTCGCTTCCTGCTCCAGGCCGGCGCCAGCGAGGAGCTGATGCGCTTCCACTTCTCGCTCGCCAAGCGGCGCGCGCCGAACACCGGTTTCTTCTCGCTTTGCAAGGACGCGCCCGCCGACAGGCTCGGCGCGCTCGAGCGCCTGTACCAGGAAACCGAGCCGCAGGCATTCCAGACCATTGCCGAGGCGCTGGTGAGCGCCCCCGATGCGCAGGGCCATCGCGCGCCCCATCACGTCTACGCCGCGCAATTCCGCGAAGGCATCCTCTTCGTCTACTGCGAGGGCGGGCCCGGCTCGGAAACGCTGCTCGCGCTTCTCGCCCAGCGCGACATCGTGATCCGTGACCTCACCCGCAAGCGGCTCCCGGTATTGACCAACCTCGCGGTGCTGGTCGCCGACATGCAGGGCTCGGTCAAGATCTGCTCCGAGCTGCCGCCGGAGGAGTACTTCGAGCTCATCAACCAGATCTGGACCGGGATGGAGCCGATTTTCCGGCGCTTCTACGGCACCTACGGCAAGCATGCCGGCGACGGCATGGTGTACTACTTCTTCCCGCAGCCCGACTGCAGCTACGTGATGAACGCGGTGGTGGCGGCGAACGAGATGCGCGAGGTGATGCGCCGCATCAGCAAGGAATGGCAGCTCCGCAAGGGCTGGACCAACGAGCTCTACCTCAATACCGGCCTCAACGAAGGCCAGGAATGGCTGGGCGTGGTGCAGGCCGCCTCGCACGTCGAGTTCACGGTGCTGGGCGACACCATCAACCACGCCGCGCGCCTCTCGGACTTCGCGCGCTACGGCGCGGTCTGGTCGAGCAAGAATTTCATGGGCAAGCTGAGCGCGGCGGAGCGCCAGCGGGTCAAGTTCGGCGTGCGCCGCAGCGCCGAGCAGGGGCGCGAGATCTTCGTCGCCTCGACTTACGCCACCGTGGGCAGCCTGGCGGACCTGTCGGTCGGCCGGAACGAGAAGCTGAAGGACATCGCGGCCATGCCGGTCACGGAAATAGTCGAGGTCGCCGCGACAGGCTGATACGCTGTCGGCGGGATGCACCTGACGCTCGAGCGGTTCAAGTCCTACTATGGGGAAAACGAACAGAGGCTCGCCGCCGCTTTCTTCGCCGCCGGCTTCGTCTTCGACCTCTTCACCACCGGCCGCATCGACTCCTGGCTGGTGATCGGCCAGCAGCTCGCCTACCTGGCGGTGATCATGCTGGCCCTGACGCAGATATTCTTCGAGGAGGGCGCGCCGCCGCGCGAGCTGGCCGGCGCGGCCGCGCTCAAGCGCTGGTATTTCGAGTACCGCACCGCGGTGCTCCACTTCCTGCTCGGATCGCTTCTCAGCCTGTATGCGATCTTCTTCTTCAAGAGCTCGTCGCTGTTCGCTTCCTTCGGTTTCCTCGCCGTGCTGGTGAGCCTGCTGCTCGCCAACGAACTGCCGCGCTTCCACGCGCTCGGCCTCGCCTTCAAGTTCGCGCTGCTCGGCCTGTGCTGGCTGTCTTTCTTCGCCTACGTGATTCCGATCCTGGTCGGCTCGGTCGGCACCGGCGTGTTCCTCCTGTCGATGCTCGCGGGCTGCCTGCCGCTCGCCGCGGTGGCCGCGGCGGTTCCCCGTGCCAGGCGGACGATCCTGGTCCCGCTGGGTTGCGTGCTGGCGGGTTTCCTCGCTCTCTACTTCTTCCGGCTGATCCCGCCGGTGCCGCTGTCGATCCCGTTCATCGGCGTCTATCATGGCGTG
>Ga0209640_10006335_pt1 | contig 10358 bp, 8 predicted proteins | sample RifCSP10_1_FD_184018 | JGI IMG/M metagenome (GOLD analysis project Ga0209640, IMG submission 184018) | Soil microbial communities from Rifle, Colorado - Rifle CSP2_sed 10_1 (SPAdes) (version 2) | ecosystem: Environmental > Terrestrial > Deep subsurface > Rock core/Sediment | place: Rifle... | reverse complement strand
CAAGCTGCACGGCCAATCCCAACCCCTATTTCTCGATCACTCTGCTGTGCACCATCAGATGATGCATCACGGGAACAAGTAGAAACTCATAAAAAAGAATTAAATCGACTACGATTCAAAAAAAAGCTTCTTTTATATTCCCGCCCTATTGTAACAGTTGGGGGAGTTGCAAGTGTGGATTATGCCACAGCATGCTTGGACTTTTCTCAACCAGAACTGATTGGATTACTTATGATTGGAGCAGCAGTAAATACCGCTGTATTTCATACTATAGACGAGTGGCATAGCGAAAAAATGAAAGCTATTCAAAAAAAAATGGATGAACTCGATTGAAAAAAATAGTTTCCGTTTTTTCTTGCAATTTAGAGAAATCAGCGATAGCATAATCTCGAGCTAAGAAGGAATTGTAGTAATGAAGCACTCATTCTTAGTTTTTTTTGTTTTTATGCGCGGGCCGGTTTGCCATATCGATACGATCTCTTCTTTAATCGCTCAAATTGTTGCACAAACTTTTCAAACGTCTTTTTATCAGAAATAATAACTGCATTTTCCTGATTCGTTTTACTTGCTGCTTTTGTAAAATTATATGATCCCGTCCATACAGGTGCCGGTGATTCAAACAGTGCAAATTTATGATGCATAAGACTCGATCCTTTATTCGGCTCTGATGGATTATATACGTATACTGCCCATCCATTCTCACACAACGTATTTACTTTATTTGCACGATCCTTTAAACATCCCACATCCGTTACCATCTCAACTTTAACGCCTCGCTTTTGAGCACGAGCAAGCGCACGAGAAATCTCTGGCTCAGTAAGCATAAAAATTGCGATCCGTATCGATTTTTCTTCTGCATCTATGAGCTTAATCAGCTTCTTTTTTACATCATTATCAGGAGAAAAATAAGCTCGCACTGGCTTTTCATGATTTGATTCAACGCGCCTTATTTGAGTATCAGACTCTTCATCTGATACTGGTAAAACATCCTGCTGCGCGATGCCTTCCTGACCAACTATAAAATGTGTTTTGCCAAAATTTTCAGGGGTTGCAAGCGCTAAATGCGTTGGCTGCATCTGCAGCGATTTTGAAACTAAAGCAGTAGAAGCCTGCGCTCCAACACTCCACAACAAACATAGTATTATTCCGATCATTACTTACTCCTTTTTTGATCTTTAAAACTTCCACTTCATCTCTACTTCCCCTCCCACATCTCGCCGCTCATCACGGATTATTCGAAAGGTTATATCATCCGAGAGTATATATTCAAGCTCAAAATGCGTATCCTCTGTAAGGGAGAAGTTTTTCTCAATTAATGCGCGCCAACGATCGTTCACTACAATTTCCAAAGTGCCGCGCAATCCTCCTCGGCCTGATTGATCACTAAAATTGGGCTTAAGATTTACATTAATCTGCTTCATCCAGGGCTTGATATATCGATCATAAAAATTTGATCTATGTGAACTAAAAATATAATTCGTTACGTTTTGCATCAGTAATGCGGGAATAATTGCATCCAGTGAATGTTCATGTGCCCCCGCTATTAAAAGACCAACAATTTGCTCGTTTGAAAGAGGCGGCGTCGATTCCAAAAGTACAGTGGTATCTTCCAATGATCCAGTAACATGGAGCGTAATCAAATGATTTTTTATAGTATTTTTTGCAACTAATTCAATCTGAGGATTGAGTGGCTGTCCTTGCAAAAGGGTGATCTCTCCTTTGCTAATATGCAATGGCTGATAAGGAAATCGAATTCTTCCAGATGGAACATGCACTGATCCTTCAATAATAGGATGCTGTAATGGACCTTTTATATGCAAGCCAACTTGCGCATTTGCCTCAAGAAGATTCGTATCAACGCGAATAGGATCTTTTGTTTCTATCGTAATATCACACATCATTGGTATCTCTTTATGCCCCCGCATTGAGCTTGCCGCTGATAGTAATTTTTTTTGCAACTGTTGCGAGAACAAGTTCTCTTTCAATTGCGCTCGATTAATCATCAAATTTCCTGATATAACTGCATCATCTGCACTCTTTTTTGAAAGCAGCAGATTTCCTGATAAAACCGCAAATAGATCCTGCTTTGCCGTTACCAAGCAACGATCAATCATGAAAGGGATATGCATAAATTGTAATGCTCCATCATCACTCAGCCATACCACTCCTTGGCGACTCGTAATCGAACCACTATGCAGCACACAACTCAAATCATTAAACCAGACCCGCTTATTTTGCACATCCCCTACTATAGAAACAGTCGCGCCACTTATAAAATTATAGGTTTGCGGCAATCGAATAGTTGCATCATTCAAATGCGCAGTCAGGCACACCGTATCTCCTTTTTTATATCCATCGGCACAAATAGTTCCCTCTCCGTGCAAGTCATACTGTAAAAAAGCATCACAGAGTGCATGCATTACTGAAAAATCAATCATGGAATGATATTTTTTATGCACTGCATCATAAGAAACATGTGCTGTCTGCCGATGAGCAGCATCCCATACCCGCAATTGAGAAAGAATTGTATCTGCAAGTGATGCTGCGCACTCATATCGATAGGAGCCGAGAGTCCCTTGAACGTTGATTGTGCGCTGCGCATCTATAGAGCATGCACCAGACGATGCTATCGTTGTATGATTTGTAGCATGCGATGCGAGTATTTTATACGTCGCATCCAGACTCTGTGTTTTTGTATTATATAGACATTGCAGCTGTACATCTTGCGGATGAAGGGTAAAGTGAGATATATACGGCAAGCAAATTGCCGCTTCATTCTCAGCAAAAAGTTCTACACGTTGCTCATTCGCATGCCATCCAAATGAGCCATGCAATGCCTGATGTAATTCATTTTTTACTCCCCATATTCCGCTCCATTCTGCTGCTCGCTTTGCAAAAGTAATAGCACATGCACTCGGACCAGCCACCCATGGAGCCTGCACCTCTTCACATACAATCATACCGTCAGATGAACCAGCATCATCGAGCGACCCTTTAAATTGTATGTTACATGTTCCATTAACAGGGGATACATCTGTATTAAAAAATAATTTGTACAGCAATGGTATTTGAAGTGAAGCTGTTGCCTCAACGTACAAATCATCCTGCTTTTCTCCAATAACAAGTGGATTAATACGAAGAGATCGATCGATACTTTGTAATTGAAAGCGTCCTCGATTTTGATGCCAACTACCAGAAATAAAACATGTTGGATACGCGCCCAGCTGCAAAAGTGATCCATTCATATCAATCTGAGCTGCATACTCAATCGCGTTATTTTTTTCTGTTGTTGTAACAGCAACAGATCCTTTCAGATCAGAAAGATATTGATTGCTATGATAAAAAAGTGTTCCATCTATGACACGAAACTTAAGACGAAACAACATCCCATCTTTAATCGCGTCACAATGCCACCGGCTCGCAGTTTCAATTTCTGTATCGCAAATCATACAAGAAGCATCTCTGATTTTTGCTTGAGTAATACACAATGGAATGGGCAAATCAGGGCCCTTAATCAATTCTTGAATATGAGAAAGAATTGCCGGTAATCCTTCTTTCATTTTTGAATGTGCGTGCAACTCTTTTGCATGAGCCCATAAGCCAATCGATCTTTTTTGTATAACATCAAGCCAAGAAAAACCCGATCGATAGCTCTGCGCTGACCACGCCCAGGAATTATCAGAAGCACGCATACATAAATCGCGAATATATAAGCGAGGGGTAATGATATCAAAAAAATCAACCGTGCAAGTCACTTGGCATTCAAGAGTGCTTGCAAGAATGTGTTGAAATGCAGCACCCACCTTTTCTTTTACCCAGCTATCTTCTTGCATTTTGAAAAGAGTGCCACCCAAACCAATACATATGCCGAGAATAATTCTTAAAATCATGCTTTATCTAAGTTATGAAATTATATGCCACGCATCAGTGTACTGATATTTTCGTAGATACGATACCGAAGATACTGCACAACTCAAGGCATATGTCACACTCCGATTCGCATCAGTAATATAGACGGCCCCCGATTGAATCACACCATCAGGATAAAATGTAATGCTATTACCTGTAAATGTTATTGGCGTATGTATGACAGTATTCGGTTGACTAGGAGGGCCCTTTACGCCATGCGCCGTTCCAAATTTCACCTGAGACGCAAGGCGATACGTTTTTCCATCCGCATCATATCGATTATTCTGTATATCAAAAGAAATGGTTTGTGGCACATGAAGCATTAATGCTTTTCGCTGCAAATAATAGGAGACACTATAAAGATGCTCAAGTTCAGCGCGCACAAGCATACGAGTTAAAAACGAAGAATGCGCTGCGCAAAGCATGGCTAAAAGAGCGATGAGCGCGATAACAATTATAAGCTCAACAAGCGAGAATGCTGCACGATTATTCGCCTGCAGTCGCAACAGAAAGAACTTCTTCAATAGTAGTAAGTCCTGCTTTAATTTTTTCAATCCCGTCCTGCACAAGCGTGGTCATTCCATCTGCAACTGCTTGTTTTTTGATTTGAGCCGTATCCGCGCGCACCATAATGAGCTTTGATACAGCCTCATCCATTCTCATTACTTCAAAAATAGGAATACGTCCCTTATAGCCTGATTCACCACACTCAGAGCATGTGCCTGGCTCATAAAAGGTAATACCGCTTGCTTGCTCGGGAGCAATGCCCAAACGGCTCAATAATTCTGCTGGCGGACTATATTGTTTGCGACATTTTTCACACAGCTTGCGCACAAGCCGTTGCGCAATAATAAGAATAACTGATGATGCGATTAAAAATGGCTCTATGCCCATATCAATAAGACGAGTAACAGAAGCTGGCGCATCATTGGTATGCAATGTGCTCAATACAAGGTGACCAGTCAGCGCAGCTTGAATTGCAATTTGCGCTGTTTCTTGGTCACGAATTTCACCGATCATTACAACGTCTGGATCTTGTCGCAATATAGAACGCAATGCTGCTGCAAACGTAAGGCCCACTTTTTCTTTTACCTGTACTTGGCCAATACCTGCAAGTTGATACTCAACAGGATCCTCTACAGTGATAATATTGACACCCGGTTGATTAAGAGCTGCAAGAACAGAATAGAGCGTCGTTGTCTTACCAGACCCAGTTGGACCGGTAACAAAAATAATGCCGTTTGGCTCTTCAATTGCTTCACTCACCCACTTATAATCCAATTCAGAGAGCCCCATTTCATTGAGGGGCTTAAATGATCGAGATTTATCAAGAATACGCATTACCACCCGTTCACCATAGGCAACGGGCAAAATAGATACACGAATATCAATCGCTTTATCGGCTAATTTGATATTGATACGGCCATCTTGCGGTATACGTTTTTCAGCGATGTCTAAATTCGCCATAATTTTAATACGAGAAATAAGGGCGCCCTGTATGCGCTTAGGGACCGTCATGACTGTCTGCATAACGCCATCAATGCGAAAACGAATGCGTAATTCTTTTTCAAATGGCTCAATATGAATATCGGATGCTCCCCGTTTAACCGCCTGAAATAAAATTTGGTTTACCAGTTTAATAACGGGAGCCTCACTGGCCATAGTCATTATATCTTTTTCTTCGATACCCTCTAATGCCACTTGCTCAAGATCTTTATCCTCTTCTTCAAGCTCCTCCATCATCTGCTTTCCGCCCTCGAGCGGATAGTACTTATTAATGGCTCCTACTATTACGGACTCTGGCGCAACCGCATATTTTACGTCTCCGCCAAGAAGCATCGTTAATTCGTCAAGGGGCTGAAAGTTCAGTGGATTGCTCGTAACTACTGTTACCACTCCATCTTTTTTTATGGGAATAACAACGTTGTCTCGTAAGAATTGAAGGGGGATTGCCCCTAAAAGATCAAGGTCTGCCATTTTTTCGTCGATTGCATCGATATATTCATATGAAGCATAGTCTGCATAAGCCTTTGCAAGCTGCTCAGCTGTCACAAATTTTTTCTCAATAAGACAGCGATCCAGCCCTACGCCTGTAGTCTCCATCTCTTTTTGACACTCTGCCACTTGCTGCGTATTAACCACACCAGAGGCAACTAAAATATCTTCTAATGCCTTTTTAATCATTCTTTCTCCAAACGCTATGCATCGATTGCTTTAGCATAGCATATCAGTAAAAAGATTGTGTATATCTTTCTATGTATTATACTGAAAAACGTATGAAAACAATGCATTGAATGCTGACTTTGGAAGGAATGTATGAATACCGCTCGTACACTGTTACTTATTTTTACTAGCGCTACTTTTGGCTTACAAGCTGCCCCTTCTATTGGGAAACAGAGAACTGTCAACGTAAGTGCTGAGGATAAAACAGCTCAAGATATTAAAAAAATGAAACAGCAACGAGAGAAGGAAGCAAAGATTGTTCGTACAGGAAAACGGCGAAAAGGGCTTACTCAAAATAAAATAATCCACACATTCAGCACTATGACATTCGATGAGCTAAAAGTCGCAAAAGATTCAAATAAAGCACGAAAGCATTTTGACGTTGTAGAAAAATACCTTGAGCGAATGATTGCACTTGCGGAAAATGTAAATGAACGCGCTGATCTTATTATGGAACTTGCCGACACTCATTTTTCTCAAGGGGAGTATACTGCTGCAAAAAAACAGTACGAAGAATTTGAGCGGCTCTATCCTGGAAATATTCATATCGAACGAGCAAAACGGCATATTATTATATGCGCACAGCAAACAATTCTTACTCCTGATCGTGATCAATCTCCTACTGAAGAGACGCTACGACTTGCAATCGATTATTTAGATCGAGAAACATTTACCACCTATCGTAACGAAATAGAAACGATCAAAAAAGAATGTGAAACAATGCTTGCACAATCAGAATGCAACATTACCAATTTTTATATTAAGCAAAAAAATTTCGAATCTGCAAAGCGCCGGATTTCTCATATTCGCACCGCATATCTTGAAAAAGTACCAGAAGTTGCAACCACACTTGCTCAGTTAGAAGTTGATCTTGGCATGGAATGGAAAGAGTTTCAGGTTCCAGAAGAATCAATCAAACTCGCACAGGCAACACCCGTTAAAACAAGTGATAAAACTGATATGACTGCTCGATTTTGATGGCTATGAATAATAAAAAACATATTGGTAATCATGGAGAAGATCTCGTTGCAGACCGACTTAAACGGGAGGGATTTTCTATTGAAGCGCGCAATTATGCAAAGCAATATGGCGAAATAGATATCATTGCATCAAAGCCAGATCTGATTGCATTTGTTGAAGTTAAAAATCGCTTCAATCCGCTCTTTGATATGACTGAATTAATACCTCGATCCAAACAGCGAAAATTGATAGCTGTTGCCAAAGCATTCTTAGCTCACTATCATACAGCACAAGTTACCTGCCGCTTTGATGTAGCCTTAGTGACCCAATCAAAAGAAATTACCTATATTGAAAATGCCTTCACTCAAGAGTAGCTATGAATGAATTTAAAAGACGATTGGCAACATCACTGGTTTTAGGAAGCTGCTTTTGGCTCTCTTTCATCTATTTTCCACCCATAGTATTTTCTTGTATTCTCGTCACCATTTTACTCATAATTATTTTCTATGAATGGCGTCGATTTTTTGATTTGAAAAGCCCCTCCTTTTGGCTCATGCTTCCCATCTATCCTATCCTGCCATTTGGACTTCTCATTTACATGAACCAGCATCCACTCTATCACAATCTTCTTTTAGAACTTTTTCTACTCGTGGCAAGCTTTGATACTGGATCATACATCGTGGGCAATCTATTTGGCGCCCATAAAATCGCACCGCGCATTAGTCCTGGAAAAACAATAGAAGGAGCTATTGGAGGATATAGCTTTGCAGTGGTTGGACTTGCGCTCTTAGAATGGTATGAGATGGGAAAAGCATTGCCATGGCAATTTATTCTTGGATTCACATTCTTTGTATCGATACTTTCATTGTGTGGCGATTTATTTGAATCCTGGCTCAAGCGCCGAGCGCACATCAAGCATTCGGGCGATTCACTTCCCGGCCATGGCGGATTTCTTGATCGCTTTGATGGAATCATGTTTGCCGCGATCTTCTTTTTCTTATTTCGAGATTATTTAGTCCCTATTTTGGGCTAACTTTTTTTCAAAGTAATCGAGTAATGGCTCCAGAAAGATCTTTAAATATCGCTATTTCTTTAACCGCTCGAGATTGCGCAAGCTTATCAAGCTGCCGCTGAACAAACGATTGTGATGGAGCGTTTACTGCTCGCGTAATAAGAGCATGAGCGCATACCACAAAAATAATTACCAATAATAGTAGCCTTTTTTTCATCTCTCCCCCTTTTTTCTTTCAGCATATGCCATTAAAGAAGGAAAAAACAAGAGTCTTACTACTATTTTCGCAGATATGGTACCACTTGAGTTTGTAAAATCTGCTCTTGCTGGCCCGTCATCATATTTTTGACCACTACGCTATTGCTTTGCTGCTCTTGCTCGCCCAAAATCAGAGCATAGGCCGCTCCCATTTTATTGGCTCGGCGCATCATATTTTTCACAGAATCACCATCTAAAAAGGTGTCCACAGTGAGACTGGCAGCATGCAGCGTATCGGCAAGAAGAAGGGCTAATGGATTTTGCTCAGATGCAAGGGGCATTACAATATATAATGGTTTGGGCTGTGGCAATTGCAGTGAATCGATAATAGGCTCCAGCACGAGCATTAATCGCTCAATGCCGATGGCAGCTCCTAAAGATGGATACTCCTGCTTTGAGCCCAGCTCATTGGCAAGCCGATCATAGCGGCCTCCGCCACAAAAGGCATTTTGTGCGCCTAATTGCCCACTCACAAACTCAAATACCGTTTTATTATAATAATCAAGGCCGCGTACCAATCGTGGATTGATAGAAAAAGTAACTGAAAGAAGTGAAAGCTCATTTTGAATCTGATCCCACTCTTTTTGGGACTCTGGGCTCAAATGATCAATCATAATAGGTGCAGCTTCATAGATGCTTTGGCATATTGGATTTTTACAATCAAAAATACGCAAAATATTTTTATCTTTACGAACCATACAGGTATCGCAAATACCCGAAACATTATCAACGAATGCTTTTACTAACTGCGCGTAGCGCGCACGATCTTCATATGATCCTAAAAAGTTTATCTGTAATGCAGCGCTTTCGATATGAAGCTTTTCTTGAAAAAAGCGATCCAACATCGTGATCAGCAGCGCATCTTGAGAAATAGATGAAGATCCAATCACTTCCATATTTATTTGATGAAATTGGCGATAGCGCCCTTTTTGCGGCCGCTCATACCGAAACATTGGGCCATGGGAATAGACTTTCCATGGAGTATCAGGATGCGCATCTAAAAAAGCCCGCATTGTTGGCGCTGTTGCTTCAGGCCGCAAGCACATCGCATCCTTAGTATCTGCAGACTGTATGAGAAACATTTCTTTACTAACCACATCAGTAAATACGCCAAGAGTACGCTTAAAAAGCTCAACATGCTCAATAATGGGGGTGGCTATTTGTGTAAAATGATATAAGGAAACATGCTCATGAAACTCATCAAGAATATACTGAAAAAGCTTCTTATCTAGAAAATCTTGGGTTCCTTTTACGCGCGGTATCATCTGCATGTCGCCATCCAATCTAAAATCGTGTAAATAAAGTAATCTTTTTATAGGTACGATCCTAACGAAAAGAATGCCTAGAGTAAAGTATTATCTCTTAAAAAAGCGGACTAATGGGCGCAATGAAGACAAAAAAATTGACTCGGCTCTGTAAATAATGGTAAGAGTTGATAGGAAAAAGATTTAGTAATGTTAAACCCACCCAGAAGGAGAGTTTGGATGAATAAAAGTAGAAATTACATTTTAATGCTATTACTTACGCTTGTAAGTGGCAGCTTGCTTGCAGATTGTTGCCGTACAGAGTGCACTGTTGATAATAGCTGTGACTGCGAAATCACTAGCAGATCATACTTAGCTGTTCGCCCATTATTCCAATCTGCGTCTCCTGAAAAAGTATCTGGGTTTAGAAGTGATCGTCTTCATGCAAAAGAAGATGGCTGGCATGGCACTGCTGAAATGGCTGTCTTTGGTAGCAAGTCTACTAATGATCGCGATTTAGCACGCTACTTTTTCCCATTCTGCAAAACAATTTTAGTTGCTGGTGAATTTGGTACAGATGGCAATACTCCTATCCTACCAACAAGCTCTAAGCCTCTGGATATTAGTGCAAGAAACTTCAATGTCTTCACAGCAAATGGAACATTTAAAAGTGAAATTTCCATACGTCCACAGCAAAGCGTAGTTGGTGCTGGATTTCATGTCCGCAAAGCGCTTTCAATGGATGAGGAAAA
>Ga0209640_10006334_pt1 | contig 10359 bp, 8 predicted proteins | sample RifCSP10_1_FD_184018 | JGI IMG/M metagenome (GOLD analysis project Ga0209640, IMG submission 184018) | Soil microbial communities from Rifle, Colorado - Rifle CSP2_sed 10_1 (SPAdes) (version 2) | ecosystem: Environmental > Terrestrial > Deep subsurface > Rock core/Sediment | place: Rifle... | reverse complement strand
GTGCGCGAAGCGGACGGCCTCCGCCAGCTGCTCAAGGCGGAGGACGGCACCAAGGACCAGAGCTACTTCCTCTACCGCCTCGACCAGGCGCAGCTCGCGCGGACGCTGTTTCCGCTCGGCAGGCTCTACAAGCGCGACGTGCGGGAGATCGCGCGCCGCGCGGGGCTTGCCGTCCACGACAAGAAGGACTCGACCGGGATCTGCTTCATCGGCGAGCGCCCGTTTCGCGAGTTTCTCAACCGCTACCTGCCGGACAACCCGGGCGACATCCGCACGCCGGAAGGCCGGCTCGTCGGCCGCCACCATGGGCTGATGTTCTACACCATCGGCCAGCGCCAGGGGCTCGGCATCGGCGGCCATCGCGAGGGCGCGGGCGACCCGTGGTACGTCGCCGCAAAGGATATGCGCAACAACCGGCTGATCGCGGTGCAGGGCCACGACCATCCCGCTCTGCTCGCCGACCGGCTGACGGCGCTCGACCTCAACTGGATCAGCGGCTCCTCCCCTCACTGCAACTGGGTGTACAGCGCGAAGACCCGCTACCGGCAGAAGGACGCGGCGTGCACGCTCGTCTCCAGCGGAGCCGAGCGCTGCGTGATCGAGTTCGGCGAGCCGCAATGGGCGGTCACGCCCGGCCAGTCGGTTGTGCTCTACGAGAGCCAGGTGTGCCTGGGCGGCGGCATCATCGAGTCCGCGGAGCGCATGCGCGACTACGCGGAGGCCGTCGAGGAGTGTCCGCCGGGAGCGGTTGACATGAAGGACGAAGATTGAAAGCAGAAGGATCCTTGACGCCGGCGGATCGCAAGCATTAGTCTCCGCGCGTTGACTTTGCAAAGGACCCTCCATGGGCGCCATCGAGAAAATCACTCTATTCCTCCAGCCTGGGTGAAGCAGTTGTCTCAGGGCGAAAGAGTTTCTTTCGCGGAGGGGTATCGACCATGTCGTGATCGACGTGCTGAATGATCCCGGCGGGCGGGAGAAGCTGCTCGCCCTGGGGGTCCGCAACGTGCCCGTCGTCGCCAAGGGCAAAAACTACGTCTTCGGCCAGAACCTGGAGGACGTCGCCGAGTTCGTCGGGCTGCAGGGCACCGGGCACAAGCCGCTTCCGCCCGATCAGCTCCTCAGGAAGTGGATCAACGTGCTGCGGGCGCTGCAGCGCTACGTGCGCCAGATGCCGGCCGGGAGTATGAACGAGCGCGTCGTGGAGAACCGCGACCGCTCGATCCGGCTGCTGGCCCACCATGCATTCCGTATCGGCGAGGCGTTTCTGGAAAGCGCGATCGATGGCGTCGAATACGCGGTGCAGCAGGCCAATGTGCCGCCCAAGGACGGCACGTTCCTGACCGGCGCCGAAATCGCGGGCTACGGCGAGGAAGTGATCGGCAGGCTGCAGAAATGGTGGGGCGGGCTGGAGGACAAGTTGCTCACCAGGAAGATGAAAACTTACTACGGCATGCAGCCGATGCACGCCGTTTTCGAGCGCTCGACCTGGCACTCGGCGCAACATGCGCGGCAATTGATCCACGTCCTCGAGCGCTTCGGCATCGAGCCCGACGGCCGGCTGACGCCCGAGGATCTGGCGGGCCTGCCGTTGCCGGAACGGCTATTTGAGTGAACGATAGGAAAATCAATCCGGCCACGATCCCGCCGCGCCAAGCCGAAGCGCCGGGAGCAGGGGCGGAAAAGCTGCCGCCATAACGGGTTTTACGTTCACGCTGGCATCTCCCTCCCCGACCGCTCGAGCCGCGATCGGGGAACGACGTGCGAATCTACGGGCAGACTATCGTTCGGACGTGCGCATTGACGCTTCCCCAGTCGGCGTAAAAGACGAGGAGGGCGCTGACATGCTCATACTTCCCTTTTCGGTTGTCGCCCCACCCGAACGACACGAATTCAGTATTGGTGACGGTCTTGTACTTCGCGCGATCGTCGAGGGTGGCGTTGCAGCCGTCCTCCTTCAAGAATACCTCGACGCGGTTCCAGTTTATTTGTTTTCCGGTTCGCGTGTCGAAGACATATACGGTGGTGAGGAAGTCGGTGTCACACGTGTCGAAGGCGTCGCATCGCCACTCGTGCTTCCACGATTTTGCGCGGAGCTGGAAATCGGTCGGAGTCGGGCGCGCTCCGGCAGACGGACTGTTGGATCGGACGTCGGAGAATCTGTACCTGAGGGTGTCGCCGGTCGCAGTGGTCTTGCAACCGGATAAGAAGACGGCGAGCCCGAGCAGACACGCGATCAAGGAGACGGCGCGGAAGGGGGTCATGGGGTTTCCTTTCTGTCTCGCTGAAAGTGAACGATAGGAACGATAGGAAAATCAATCCAGCCGCGATCCCGCCGCGCCAAGCCGAAGCGCCGGGAGCTGGGGCGGAAAAGCTGCCGCAACACGCATAACCGATCTTATGTTCAGGCTGGCTTCTCTCTCCCCGGCAGACGACCGCGAACCGGGTGGGTCAAGATGAAGAGCTGGCCTCCCCTGCTCACCAGGCATCCGAGGGTGCCGGCCGTGATGTCGCGATGTCCTAAGCTGCCCCCGCCCGGGGCCGGCCGGTGCCGCGCCGTCCGAGCTTGCAACGCCCGGATGGCGCCGGTGGCCACCCCGTCGGTCGGGATGCCGTCGATGGTCGAAGGCACCTGGTCGCGCGGTGCGAGTTGGCTCAGGGCGACTTTCCGGGTGACGGAACCAACGATGGACAGCTCGTCGGTCTTTCGTCCCCGCGTGAACATGTAGCCCACCCCCGTTGCAACGACATTCGTCTGGGGCAGAAGCCTGCTCCGACTATTACCGAGGGCCGCTCTTACCGAGTCGAGATCGCGTGCCATGCGATCCTCCGTATTCAGGATTTCACAGTTCTGATCCGCGCTGAGTGGTCACAATTAGACAATCAATTGTCACGTGAAATGCAGGCTGCAGTAAATATCGCATTGATGGAATCAATGTCGCCTAACGACGACAGCGAATCAAAGAAATCAGATTGGAACTACGCGAAACGATAAACGCCGGAGCGTGCCAAGCGCCGTCCCGCGCCTCGGGTGTTTCAAGACGTTTCTTAGGCGATTCGAGCGCTCGACCTGGCATTCGGCGCAGCACGCGCGCCAGCTGATCCACGTCCTCGAGCGCTTCGGCATCGAGCCCGACGGCCGCCTTACGGCCGAGGACCTCGCAGGCCTGCCCCTGCCCGAGCGCTTGTTCGAGTAGCTGCTCCCACCGGAAAGAAAACCGAGCCCGCGGGAGATTTCGCCATGCGGAATGCGCGTCCCCGTGGGGCCGCGATTCCGGCGGATCGGGCAAGAATTCCGGCGGCGTGGTCATCCACGCGTCGTCCCCGTTTCGTTATAGTCCGGCTCGCGTTTGCGGCACCGACAACCGCCTGAAGGCGGACACGGTGCGTTAATCAAGCCATCAACCAGACCAGGGAACGATTGCCATGAAAGACACTGCTGGATACGAAGTGAGCGGGGCGAACGCAGACAGCCTGGCCGCGCTCGAACAAGGGCTGCACGAATTGCGCTGCTACATCGGCGACCCGGTCGCGACGGTCGAGCGCGCGCTCGCCGACAGCCCGGAGCTCGTGATGGGACATGTCCTGAAGGCGTACCTGTATCTGATGGGCACCGAGCCCGGCGGACTGCCGGTCGCGCGCGACGCCTACGCGACGGCAGCGGCGCTTCCCGCAAACGAGCGCGAGACACGCCACCTGCAAACGATCGGGCACCTCATCAAGGGGCGCTGGCGCGCCGCAGGCCGGGAGCTCGAGGATCTGAGCGTGGATTATCCGCGCGATGCGCTGGCGCTCCAGGCCGGGCACCAGATCGACTTCTTCACCGGAGACTCGCGCATGCTGCGCGACCGGATCGCCCGCGCCCTGTCCGCCTGGGGCAAAGGCGTGCCCGGTTATCACGCGGTGCTCGGCATGCATGCGTTCGGACTGGAGGAAACCGGCGATTTCCTGCGCGCCGAGGCGCAGGGCCGGCTGAGCGTCGAGCTGGAGCCGCGTGATACCTGGGGCCAGCACGCCGTGGCGCACGTAATGGAGATGCAGGGGCGCCGCCGCGAGGGCATCGCCTGGATGCGCGCGAATACGGACAACTGGGCGCGCGACAGCTTTTTCGCCGTGCACAACTGGTGGCATCTGGCGCTGTTCCATCTCGGCCTCGACGAAATCGACGAGGCGCTGGCGCTGTTCGACGGCCCCATCTATGGCAAAGCCTCGAGCGTGGTGCTCGAAATGATCGACGCTTCGGCGATGCTGTGGCGGCTCCACCTGCGCGGCGTGAATCTCGGCAATCGCTGGGACGCCGTTGCACGGAACTGGGAACCTCTCGCGAGCGCCGGAAACTACGCCTTCAACGACATGCACGCCATGATGGCGTTCGTCGGTGCCGGCCGGGCCAAGACTGCCGATGCAGTGCTGGAAGCGCAGCGCGCGGCGATCGATGCCGCTGGCGACAACGCGCAGTTCACCCGCGAGGTGGGTGACACCGCAACGCGGGCGATCAAAGCGTTCGGCGACGGCGATTACGCGGAAACGGTCCGGCTGCTGCGGCCCATCCGGAGCTACGCGCACCGTTTCGGCGGCAGTCACGCCCAGCGCGACCTGCTCGACCTCACCCTGATCGAAGCCGCGACCCGCGCCGGCCAGGACCGGCTCGCGGCGGCGCTCCGTGCCGAAAGGACATACGCCCGGCGCGAGACGTTTCCGGCGAAGCTGAAGAACCTGCGCGCCAACCGGCCGGCTGCAGCCGCCTGACTTCGCTGAGCGGGCCAGCCGCTGCCAGAGCGGCTTTTCGAGCAATCTCTACTGCGCCTGGATCTTCGCCGCCTTGACGAGCTTCGCGTACTTCGCGAGGTCGTTCTTGATGACCTGCGCGAATTCCTCCGGCGTGTTGCCAACCAGCCGGTTGCCGCCCTGCGTGGCGAGGCGCTCGACCACGTCCGGCATCTTGAGCGCCTTCGCCACCTCGCGGTAGAGCAGGTCCACCACCGGCTTCGGCGTGCCGGCCGGGGCGACCACCGCCTGCCACTGGGTGAGCTCGAATCCCTTCAGTCCCAGCTCGTCGAGTGTCGGCACCTCCGGCAGGGCGGAAGAGCGCCTCAACGCGGTTACTCCTATGCCGCGCAGCCGCCCGGCGCGCAGGTGCGGCACCGCCGTGATCACGGTGTCGAACATGTAGTTCAGCTGCCCGCCCAGCAGCGCCGCGAGCGCAGCAGCGCTGCCCGTGTAGGGCACGTGGACGGACTGACCGCCCGTCATGAGGTTGAACAGCTCGCCCGCCAAGTGATTGCCGCCTCCGATGCCCGTCGAGCCGTAGGTCATCTGCCCCGGCTTCGCCTTCAGCAGCGCGGTGAAATCGCCGAGGCTCGCGACGGGCAGGGCCGCGGGCACCACCAGCACGTACATGTAGGAAGTGCCCTGCGTAATCGGCGCGAAATCCCTGATCGGGTCGTACGGCACCTTCATGTACAGCACCGGGTTGATCGTCAGCGGACCGCTGTTGCCCATCAGCAGGGTTTGCCCGTCCGGCGGTGCCTTTGCGACGAGGTCCGTGCCGATGCCTCCGTTCGCGCCCGGGCGATTGTCCACGACGACGGTCTGCCCGAGCGCGGCGGTGAGCTTCTGGGCAATCGTGCGGGTAAAGATATCGCCGGCGCCGCCTGCGACGTAGGGACAGACGAAGCGAACCGGCCGCGTCGGATAACCTGGCCCTGAGCCGGTCGAAGCGGCCGGTTGGGATTCGGGTTTCTGGGCGGGCGCGGCGCAGGCCCAGATCGCTGCCACCAGGGCAACGGCAGCATGAACCGCCATTCTCATCGCCCCTCCTCCGTTGAATTCGTGGCGCGACGATAGCACAACAGCCGGACTTGGGCTAAACTTCCAGCCCCTTTTTCGCACTTCCTCGCGGTGGCGTCTCGCGCACCATGACCGCAGCGAATTTCCCGCGTTTCGCGTCCGGACGGTGCCCGCCATGCTGAATCCGGCGGCTGCCGCGCGTCGCGCGATCCCCTCACTCGACCGGCTGCTCCAGCTCGAAGCAATCGCGGAGCTCACCGCCCGCTACGGCCGGCCCCTGGTGACGGAAGCGGCGCGCGCCGAGCTCGCCTCCCTGCGCGCAGCCCTCGGCCGTCGCCCCGGCGACCCGCCAGCCGGTTTCGATGAGGCGCGTTTCGCCGGGGCGTGCGCCGCGCGGCTCGCGCGCGAGACGCGGCCCTCGCTCCGGCCCGTCTTCAACCTCACCGGCACGGTCCTGCATACCAACCTGGGGCGCGCGCTCATGCCGCAGGAGGCCGCGCAGGCGGTCGCACGCGCGATGACGCGCCCCGTCAACCTTGAGTACGAGCTGGACGGCGGCGAGCGCGGCGAGCGCGACCGTCACGTCGAGCGCTGGCTCACGCGGTTGACCGGCGCGGAGGCGGCGCTGGTCGTCAACAACAACGCCGCAGCGGTCTATCTCGCCCTCAACACCCTCGCGCTCAAGAAGGAGGTGCCGGTGTCGCGGGGCGAGCTGATCGAGATCGGCGGCGCCTTCCGCATACCCGACATCATGGCGCGCGCCGGGGTCAGGATGATCGAGGTCGGCACCACCAACCGCACCCACCTCAAGGACTATGCCGGGGTGATTTCCCTGCGGACGGCGGCACTGATGAAGGTGCACACGAGCAACTACGCGATCCAGGGCTTCACGGCAGCGGTGCCGGAAGACCGGCTCGCCGCCCTCGCGCACCGGCACAAGCTGCCGCTGATCACCGATCTCGGCAGCGGCATGCTGGTGAATCTCGAGGAATACGGATTGCCGCACGAGCCTACGCCACGCGAAACGCTCGCAGCCGGCGCCGATATCGTCACCTTCAGCGGCGACAAGCTGCTGGGCGGTCCGCAGGCAGGGCTTATCGTCGGGCGCTCGAAGTGGGTCGAGCGCATCCGGACGAACCCGATGAAGCGCGCGCTGCGCGTGGACAAGATGACGCTCGCGGCGCTGGAGGCGGTGTTGCGGCTCTACGCCGATCCCGTGCGGCTGAAAACCGCGCTGCCGACATTGAGGTTCCTCACCCGCCCGCTTGCGGAGATCGAAGCGCAGGCGCGGCGGCTGCTCCCTGCGGTCGAGTCGGCGCTGCGGGGCAAGGCCGGCGCCGAGGTCATCCCGGTAAGGAGCCAGATCGGCAGCGGCTCGCTGCCGGTGGATCTCGTCGCGAGCCACGCCATCGCGGTTGCCGCACCCGGGAAGCGACGGAACGCGCTGGCCGCGGATATTGCCACTGCCTTCCGTGCGCTCCCGGTCCCGGTGATCGGGCGAGTCAGCGACGGGGCGTTCATCATGGATCTCCGCTGCCTCGAGCACGAGGACGAGTTTGTGGACCAGTTGAAGCATCTCGATCTGAAATGATCGTCGCCACCGCCGGACACATCGACCACGGGAAGACGCTGCTGGTGAAAACGCTCACCGGCGTGGACACCGATCGCCTGCCGGAGGAGAAGGCACGCGGCATCTCGATCGACCTCGGCTTCGCCTACTGGCCGCTCGCGGACGGGGCCGTGATCGGCTTCGTGGACGTGCCGGGCCACGAGCGGTTCATCCGCAACATGCTCGCCGGCGTGTGCGGCATCGATTTCGCGCTGCTCGTGGTCGCCGCCGACGACGGCGTGATGCCCCAGACGGTCGAGCACCTGCACATACTTGATCTCCTCGACATCCGCCGCGGCATTGCCGTCATCACCAAGATCGACCGCGTGCCGATCGAGCGGGTCGATGCGGTCCGCACCGAGATCGCCACGCTGCTCGCGCCAACCCGGCTCGCCGGGATCGGCATCCTCCCGGTCTCGGCCGTTACTGGCGCCGGCGTTGAGGAGTTGAAACGGCAACTGGCCGCCGCCGCCGGCGCTTTTTCCGCGCGCATGACCGAAGGGCAGCACTTCCGCCTCGCGATCGATCGCGCGTTCACCATTGCCGGCAGCGGGACGGTGGTCACGGGCACCGTGTTCAACGGCGCGGTCGCCGTCGGCGACCGGCTCGTCGTCTCGCCCCGGGGCGCTCCTGTGCGCGTGCGCGGCATCCAGATGCGCGGACAGGCCGTGGAACGCGCGCAGGCCGGTCAGCGCTGCGCGTTGAACCTGACTGGCGCCGACCTCGAGACGGTCGCCCGCGGCGACTGGGTGCTGGCCGAGGCCATCCATGCGCCGACGCAGCGAATCGATGCCCGCGTCACGCTCCTCGCGTCCGAACCGCAACCGCTCAGGCACTGGACGCCGCTGCACCTGCACCTGGCAACGGCCGACGTCACCGCGCGCATCTCGCTCCCCGGCGGTGCCGCGATCGCGCCCGGCGGCTCGACCATCGCGCAGCTCGCGCTCGCCAAGCCGGTCGGCGCGCTGAATGGCGATCGCTTCATACTGCGCGACCAGTCCGCGCGCCGCACGCTGGGCGGCGGCGTGGTGCTCGACCCGCATGCGCGCGCCGCGCGCCGCGCCACCCCCGCGCGCCAGGCGGAGTTGGCCGCGCTCGAGCGCGGCGCGCCCGAAGCCGCGCTCGCGGAGCTGCTCAAGGATGAAACACGGGGTGTGGACCTCGCGCGCTTCGAGCGGACCTTCAACCTCAAGCCTGAGCGTCTCTCCGCGCTCTATGCAGCGGCGGGCATCGCCGTCCTCGGCAAGGATGTCCGCACCGGCATCACGAATGCGCGGCGCGCCAGCCTGCGCGAAGCGGTGCCCGCGGCGGTGAGCGATTTCCACCGTGCCCAGCCGCAGGCCGTGGGCGCCGATCCGGCCGCACTGCGGAGCCGGCTCGCGCCGCAATTGCCCGCCGAGGCGTTCCAGGCGCTCCTGCGCGAGCTTGCCGACGTGCGCAAGATCGAGATCGCGGGCAATCTCGTGCGCCAACCGGGACATGACGCGACCTCCAATCCGGAGGACCAGCGCATGTGGCAGCTCGTGCTGCCCGCGCTACAGCAGGGCGGATTTTCCCCGCCCTCGGTGGCGGAGCTCGCCGCCGCTTTGAAGCTGAAGGAAGCGGCGCTTAAGGATTTCCTGCATCGCAAGAGCCGCGGGGGCGAGGTGCTGAGGGTGCCTCCGGACCGCTTCTATCCGCGCGCGACGCTCGCGACACTTGCCGCGACCGCGCACGCGCTCGCCCGCGCGAACCCGAACGGATTCACCGCCGCGCAATATCGCGACGCCACCGGCATCGGGAGGAGCCTCGCAATCGAGATCCTGGAATTCCTCGACACCCTCGGCGTCACGCAGCGCATCGGCGACGCGCGCAAGATACGCAAGGATTTCGTTCCCATCCTGGGTGCCGCCGAGCCGGCGCGGCCACCGGCCGCAAGGCCCGCCGCGGCGGGACCCGGCCAAACAACCAGGCCGGGAACATCGGCCCAGCCTCCCCGTCGCTGATGGCAACCGCAAAATCCTACGACGTGATCGTGATCGGCGAAGGCGTGAGCGGGCTCGCCTGCGCAGGTCACGCGCGCCGCGCGGGGCTGAGCGTCGCGACCTTCGAATCGAACCTGTTCGGCGGGCTCGTGCTGAACGTCAATGAGCTCGACAGCTATCCCGGGGCGGAGTCGGGGACGCTTCTCGCCTCCGAGCTGATGCAGGCCAACTCCGATGCCGGCGTTGCGAGCATCCAGGAGGAAGTCACCGCCGTTTCCTCCGCGGGCAGCGGGTTCGAAATCGCCGGCGGCGGCGTCTACGGCGCGCGCCTGGTCGTGATCGCGTCAGGCGCGCGCCTGAGGAAGCTGGGCGTGCCCGGCGAAGACGAGTACGAAGGGCGCGGCGTCTCGCGCTGCGCCGACTGCGATGCCCCCATGTTTCAGAACGAGGAAGTCGTGGTGGTCGGCGGCGGCGATTCCGCGCTGCAGGAAGCCCTGGTGCTGGCGAAGTATTGCCGCAAGGTCCACATCGTCTATCGCGGCGGCCGCTTCCGCGCGCGGCAGCACTTCGTCGACCGGGTCGCTTCCGACCCCCGCATAGTCCCGATCTGGAACGCCACGGTCGAGGCGATCCTAGGCGGTAAAATGGTCGAGAAAGTGCGCGTGAGGCGCGACGGAACTATCCAGGAAATCACGAGCGCCGGCATTTTCGCCTACGTCGGGCTCGAACCCAACTCCGCCTGCGCGCCGTCCGGCAGCAGGCGCGACGGGCGCGGGCACCTCGTCACCAATGACGCGCTCGAGACCTCGACGGCGGGAGTGTGGGCGATCGGCGCGGTGCGCGCAGGTTACGGCGGGCTGCTGCGCGACGCGGTCAATGAGGCGCAGCGCGTGGCGGAAGCGGTGCGCGATCGCCTGGATTGAAAGCAGCGATGAAACAAACGGAAGGGAATCGTCCCCGGTGGGGCGGCCGGACTTCAAACCCGGTTGGGGCCGC